>WNGH01015865.1_pt1 | contig 17948 bp, 20 predicted proteins | sample 5400631 | NCBI WGS metagenome assembly WNGH01 (sample SAMN13153373, study PRJNA577476) | soil metagenome | isolation source: 115 cm soil or saprolite under Garry oak tree replicate 1 | place: USA:California | collected 2016-06-15
TGTCCCAGTCCTGAGGGTAGGTTAGCCACATGTTACTGAGCCGTACGCCACGCTCCCACCGTGGCTAGGAAGCGTGCGACTCGCATGGCTTAGTCTCATCCCGATAGCAGTTGGGTCCGCCAGGATCAAGCGGAGTCTAATACGATTGGAGTTTCGGACGCCATAATATGTACAGGAATCGGCTGGAGTTTAGCAGGTGGCTACGAGCCTATCTTAGACCTAAACGTTCCAGGGTATTTGACTGCCCGGGTTTCTTTGGGTCCGCATCGTCTTTCGCCCACAGTGGAGGTCAATCGGTCATTCACGGGCGTAACGCCCTAAGCGTCGGATTGACGCCGCCGCCGGGACTATGGGCTACTATTCGACCTGCTATGCTACCAAAGAGGACTACGGGAAGAATAGCTGATTTAAACATTTACCTTTAGCGCGAACCGAAAAATTCCTCCTCCAAAAACGAGATCTCTGAAGATTTTGCCGCCGCATAACTTTCCAGAGGGTCCTGGTTGAGAGACAGAAAAGTTTGTCCCCAATTGAACAGTGACAGAATACCTTCTGCGGATTTCCGAAAACCTGTTAGAATGAGTGCAGCGGCAAGAGCTTCGGCCGTGCTTAATCTGCCTTGGATTCCGTAGTTTGTCGGATTCCCGGCTAGGAGAATCGGAAGTCTCCGGTTATTTCCTGGAATGTTTCGATCAAAAACCCCTTCCGACGAGTTCCACGAACAGTCCAACGCAACTAAGCCGTGGCGTAGGGTTAATTCTCGATCCTCGAATGAGAGTGTTTTGCTGCTCGTAGGGTTCAAGACTATAGCGGAGGAAGGGATTCGTCGCATGTTCGGCAGACTTTGTACTAACCGAGATTTTCTGAGTCTGGCCGAGGTGCACTTCTTGGGATCGTCCTGTCTGAATTCATAGACCAGAAGTCTCGGAGACGATGATCTGACGGCTACTGGAGCAATGGTTGGTAGAACGGAGTATCCGTGCAAAATTTCATCCACGCGGGATTGATCCTTAGAAAAGAGTGTCGTGTGCTAGTTGGACTTTTCTCTTTGTTGAAAGAAAGCGATCCAATCGTGCCGTCGAAAGGAAAAGTCCGAGACTGATTCAGCGTTCTGCAGCCAAATTGACCAGGTCTTTGATTGAGGCGACAGGAGTTGAAGTCATATAGGAGGGGCGGTGCTAATGACTATTCCTTGCGGGGTCATCTCGTAGTAATATCCCCTCGATGGGATCTGCGTCTTTCCCAACTTCACTAATCTTAACGTTCCTCCTCTACTGATGCCTTCGGGAGTTTTCCTCCGCTCTAGCTCTAGAACAACATCAGCGAAGTTGACCATCGCGTTCTCGATTGATTCATCAAGAACTTTAGTGTGAAGAGTTGCGACCCCGATTGCCTTTGCAAAGCGGGTTGCGTACTTCAGCACTTGCCCGAACTGGAAGACTCTCTTCGCTTCAACCATGAGGAAGAAAGGTGTTAGAGAGTCCATGATGACGAACTGTTTCTTTCCCAGATGTTTGAGTGTGAAGCTACGGCCTTGAGCTACAAGGTCGGAGAACTTGAATGTGCTATCCACGATTCTCTCTGGTTCTTCCACTGGGTAAGCTTCGGCTAAGCGTTCTACGCCGAGGGCGAAGATATCGATGAAAGCCAGTCGTCCCTCTTCTTCATACTTTGGAACATTGATACCGTAAGAGGCGACTCCTTCTCGCACGTCCTCCGCAGACTCGTCTATCGCGTAGTAGAGTACTCGAAAGTCTTTTTCGAGCATGTTGACCGCGAGCTGTCTTACTAATGAGGACTTGCCGCTGCCTACTGCTCCTATTAGCCCGACGGCTGAGGGTCTTGGGAGACCTCCTGACAAGAGGTCGTCTAGGACCTTGATCCCAGTAGGCTCCATTGTCGTCACTTTATGGAGCCCTCCTTTGTGTGCGATTTAAGCGGATTGTACCTTTCATCTGCGATAAGGTTAACATTCGCATGACGTTTGAATCCGAGAGCGAAAATCGTCTTTGCCATTGTTCGCTTCATTCTCAGTAGATTTTCACCGATCTATCGGGCCCGATTAGGAGCCGGAACCATTTGGTCTCATGCGCTCCCCTGTAGCTGTAGACTCTGACGAAACGCCGTAGCTCACCATCCATCTCGTCCAGTTTCAAGTCGATCACTCCGTCGAAGCTGGAGCGGACCTCATTGTAGAATGAGTTGCTGTGTATTCCGAGTTCTATCGCGTACGCGCCAATGTTGCCGTGTTTTTTCATTCTGGCTAGGTGTGATTTCATGAACCGTATGGAGAGTTCTTCGGAATTGTATGAGAGTAGGGTTGATAGCGAGTCGAAGACAACGAAAGAACGGTCGCCAGCCGCTTCCGCCGCACTCGACAATACGACGCTGACTGATGCGACATCCGAGGCATTGTCTATTTGGAATCTCTCCTGGGAGTGTTCTCCAAGGAGCCATGAGTACATGTCGACGTAGATTATCTGGTCAGCTCTTCCCGGCGCAGGTCCCAGCGCGCGGACTTGTTCCTTTATCAGTGAAATGGGGTTGTTTGTTATGACATAGAGGCATCTCAAACCGGCTTCGACTGCTTCTTTGAGAAGGCTCTGGCAGATAGTGGTCTTTCCTGCGCCGGGTGGTGCCAAGAGCGCGAAGTTCAGACCGGTTGTGATAGGGGTGGTGACCAGTCCTTTGAGAAGGTCGAAAGATAGTTCCTTGTTCGCGAGAGCGTTCTTCACGGCCTCTTCCTCCTCTGTTTTTCCCAGTCTCTGGACTCGACTCTGGAGTGGACGCTGACTTTCGCAACCGTCAGAGTCCAGAGGAAGGCCGCGAGCACCATCAGAAGTGATTGTATGGTGGGAGATGTCAGGACAAGTGTGAAGAGTAAGAAGGATGTGGCGTAGAAGAAGCCGAGAGTGTGAGCCTTCTCGAGGCCAGCAGCGTCCTTGGCCCTAAGCATCTCGGCGATGATGAAAGCGAATAACGGGATTAACGCAAGGTCCACGAAGTAGATTGGTTCTAGAAGTCCTAGTGACACTAGCGTTACGAGAAAGATAAAGGGCGTGGAAAGCAGCGTGCAACTGAAGAGAACTGCCTTCTTCACGTTCTTGAAGACAGTGGCCGAGGTCCGGACGCCCGCCTTCATGTCTCCAAAATAGTCCGGCAAGTTCTTGACAGTCCCGTATGTGAACATGAACCATGTTAGTAGCCAGAGCATTGGGTTGAGAAGATCCAGAGACCCTCGAACGCCTAAGCCTCCGAGAAACGGAAGCCCCATTGCGCCGGAGAAAGAGGCGAGACTAGCGAATGGTTTTGCTTTGAATCTCAGTGGAGGCAGCGAATAGAAGATTGAGTTGAAGATGCCAAGGCCTAGAACCAGTATGAAAAGAGGTCCTAGGTAGATGGCAAGGGCGACTGCACTAGAGTAGAGTACTACTAGAGAGGCAGTTATCTGTCTCGAGCCGATCTGGCCCAGCCAGAACAAGCGTTGGGGTTGATTTGTTGCATCTTCCTTCCTGTCGGCATAAGCGTTTACGATATTGGTTGCGGCGGTCACCAATGATGCAACGGCTATGCCGATACCTATCGCAGATAGTTGTCCTCCGCCACTTACCGCATAACCTAGAATGAAGCTGAAAGACGGGAAGACCCACGTCCTCGGACCAGAGAGTCGAAACAGTATGGAAAACGTATGCGGAATAATTGGAACGCTTCCGAGCACTGGGAGACTTGGGCCCTGTAGGGTCTCGTAGTGTTTGTTTCGTGTTTTTCTGTGGGGCACGCTCTACACCGAGCAAGTGTAGGCCTAGACTGGAAGTTTGAGGCCTGAATGCTCTTGGCCTTCTCTATGGTGCTAAGGAGGGTGTAACCAAGATTTCAGCAGACCGGTAACTCGTGGATCCAAGCGTGTCCTAGATCACCAGGAATTTCGGAAACCGCTCGCATGGGTTTTATGTGGTTGCTTCCCAGAGGAGAGTGATCCTACTGGTTGGACCCAGAGCCCGACAAGAGCCTATCGAACAGAGTCTGTTGGCATTGACATTTGGTTAAGCCACAGCCCGTAGCCCCATCCGATCAAACCTAGAGAGAAGATAAGACCGGCAATACTGCCGATGATGAAGAAGATGAAGAAGCCGAGTGCTAGAGGTATGGCGAGGATGACCATCCAGAGGGACAAGCGCGGAACAATGGGTGTACGGGGAACGATAGCTGAACGAAGCGTGGCAATGGCAAGGAGGAAGAAGCCGAGGCCGTAAGTAAGTGTGATAAGCCCTACCGTCAATAGCAAGGGACCGTAGAGGGCGCCTGCTGGATCCAGGAGTGATGGTGCCTGCGTTGCGAGCAGGGGACCGATGACTGTGCCGACGACTAGTAATTCTCCAGGCCTGTTAGCTCCTCCGATGAAGGCTAGGAGGAAGCCAGCCGACCCTAAGCGCCCTAGCTTGCCGGAGTATTGGCTGTAGAACCCCGCCGATCCTAGAAGGATCAGCACCCAGGCAACCGCTCCGATGAAATGGGCCGGCGCCCAGATGGCGCTTCGAATGAATTGGGGGGTCTCTCCTAAGGGGTGGGTAAGGTAGTGTATTGTCAGAAGTAGTCCTCCAAGCATCAGTGTGGGTCCGCTCCAGCGAGCGAGGTTTTGGAGGGCCATGCGGGCGTGAGCGGGTGGAATCTAACATAAGCTTTCGGTCATTGAGCGCAAACTTTCCCGATCACTGGGTCGGGGAAAATTGGATGCGTCGATGATATGGATCAGCATGATCTAGTGAAACGTTTCTTCTCCCAGTCCGACCCACAATTTGTCGTCTTATTGCACCTTGTGTGGATTTAGATTGCAGCCTCGGCTGGAAGGAGTAACCTTCGCGGTGGAGGTCCGGTAACAATAGGGTTCAAGACAGGTTCCATGGGTGTTGAATCCGAAGCGATTTATACCATGTTGGAAGTATCTGCTTCAAAGTTCGATTGTGAGAGTGGACAATAGCAATGCCTATGGTTGATAGAACTCCGACCGGTATTCCGGGCCTTGACGAGATCCTGACTGGTGGTTTTCCGCGTGGACGAGTCATACTGTTGGTCGGCGGGCCTGGTACTGGTAAGACGATCCTGACTTCGCAGTTCTTGATGAACGGGATCAAGATGTACGGTGAGAATGGCGCGTTTGTGAGCTTGGATGAGACGAAAGCGCACTTCTATCGTGAGATGAGCCTGTTTGGCTGGAAGTTCGAGGATCTTGAGAAGGGAAAGAAGTTCGCTTTCATCAACGCGTCGCCGTTGCGTCATATGCCGGGTGAGGTGAAGATCGGCCGGACTTCGATCGGCCGGAAGGATTTCTCGATCTTGAGCCTTATCGAGGGGATCAAGACGCACACGGAGCTGATCAATGCGAAGAGAATTGTCGTTGACCCTGTCACCTCGCTGATCTTCCAGTATCCGGAGATGGTGGAGCGGAGGACCGCGATTCTCGATCTTGTCGATGCACTTGTGAAGACTGGCGCGACCTGTCTAATGACGACCGAGCTGAGGGCGATGGGACCGACAGTGGAGAGGGCGGTGCAGCTTGAAGAGTACTTGGCACACGGGGTCATGATCTTGTCCAACGCGAAGGTTGGTAAGACGTACAACAGGGTCATGCAGGTAGAGAAGATGAGAGAGACAGCGATCGACATGCAACCACGTCCATACAAGATCTCGACCAATGGAATCGAAGTTTTCCCGAAGGAAACAATATTCGTCGACTAAAACACCAGGTTCAAGTCCGCAAAGATCCTAGTGAAGCCCGACACGATACGCTAGGCCTCCTGCCAAGTTACTTTCACAGGAGGTCCGGAGGGACCACTCTTGCGTCGCGAGGTGCTCTGAGCAAGACCCCTCCTTTTAGACGAGAAAATTTTCTGTCTGGTGGTGATTATGGGCGAGTCGGGCGATTCAGGGCACAGTCCAGGCTTGGATCATGTGGCGTTTTTACGAGTCGTCAAGAAGGATTTGCTATGCAATTAAGCGGACTGCCTACAGATTCGAGATCAGGGCTGATAATGGGCGAATTTTTCCTATGGAAAATAGTGTCTTCCCTCATGAGGTGGCATCCGCCAAATCATCCCCAAGACTCCTCCTTTGCTGCTACGCAAAAAGGGAAGTCCAATCGTAAGATGGTTGATAAGTGGCTTAGGGGTCTAGCAAAAAAAGATAGATTCCAACCAGAGCTCTGCAACCTCTTCACTCGTGCTGGAGGTAGTTTGTCCCACTACTCATCGGTTAACAACGATACGAACGTTACTGAGATGGCCTGCAAACTCGCAATATGTTTGGTTTTAGGTCTGCTGAGCGGGCATCGTTGAAACCAGTCTGCGGATGTGACAAGTTTCTTACAAACAGCAACGAAGACTGGGAGCTCCAACGAATTTGATCGGGTCAAATGTGCAGAAACGAGATGGGACCGGAAGATGTCTCAGACGGTTCTCTCAAAGCAAAACTCAGAGATACTGTACGAGACGCCGAACTGTCTAGAGAAAGAGAAATCTATCAGAAGTCTGTAGGTTACACAATGAACCGGGTCTGATCGGAAATTTTTGCCAGGAAATATCATGTCTCCGAGAAAACAGGAGAATTCTTAAGCAAACACCTTCGTGAGTAAGAAGCCGGGTGAACAAGCCGACGAACGCTAAGAAGAAAAAGTCGAAGAAGAAAGGCGGAATGTAGGAACATTACCGAAACTCCTCACCCCCTAAGCCTTTCTTCTTTTTTCTCCTTACCACGCGATGACCCGAGTAGGTAGCGAAAAGAGAGCTTGTCTTCGCGCGGCACTTTCTGTTCCACAGAAGATAAAGCAATACAAGACAAGATTAAGACTCCATTCCAGAAATCATTCTCTCTGCTATACTCCGGTTCCAAGCAAAATCGAAACTTACGTCTCTCGGAGGTCAATTAGTCAGATCAACAGGATAGATTCAAGAGTGCGAGACTCTATCCTTGAACTTCAGCAAGACAATTGGGACAAATACAGTCCGAAGCCTGCTTGGAGAGTTCGCCTAGCTGTTCGCGCGAGATGTCCACGGAGCGACACCAGCAGCCGAGGAGGCGTTTGCACTCAAAGTGTCCGCTATTTCACTCATATGCGGGGCGGTCTCTTGGAGAGGAGGGCTTGAAATTTGAGAACTGAGCTGGTTCTGAACGATTCGACTAGCGCGGGTCTAAGCGTCGGCAAAGCGTTGATCGCTTCTTACTTTTTGTGAGATAGAAGAAAGGGTAGGCTCATAAGGGAGGTCAGCGCTTAGCGGCGTTTGCGTACAGCGTACTACCGATGTCTCGGGGGTGAACGAATGTCAGAAGAACCAAAGAAGGCAGAGAGGGCTCCTACCCAAATGCGCAGAACTGATATCCCAGCGGACACTATACTGATCGGTAAGAAGCCGATCATGGCCTATGCTACGGCTGTAATGATGCACTATAACACGGGCGCCAAGAAGCTGACCCTAAAGGCTCGTGGACGAGCCATCAGCACTGCCGTCGACGTGGCCGAAGTGGTGAACAACCGCTTCTTCCAAGGCGGCCTAGCCAAGAATGTACACTTGGGCACGGAGATCGTCGGTGAAGGCCAGGATGCACGCAACGTCTCCACGATAGAGATCATCCTAGAGCGAACCAAGTAGCAAATGGACATCGCATCCTAACAGGTGTGAAACTCCCACTTTTTAGAAGCACTTTTTGCTTCCCCTCACGAAGGAAGGGGCACGAGAAAATCGACCACCCCCGGGGGTCGAGAAAAGCATGCTTATTTTTTTGGAGAAGGACTTCCTCCTAGAAGACCGTATTCCTGACGGACAGCTGGTTAGGGGATAATTCGGCAACTGGCAGCGTCGAAAGCAGGACTGACCTTCCCGGGCGGGAACCGCTCCAAGGCAACTCAAGCATTTATCAAAAGCGCGCTCTTTCTTTCGCTCGCGCGGGGGTTGCCAAGACAGGTCAAAGGCGCAGGGCTCAGGACCCTGTCCCGTAGGGGTTCGTGGGTTCAAATCCCACCCCCCGCACCAACAACAAACCCCCCGCTCCGGGTTTGATTGTTGAACACGCATTCTACCTACAAAACAGCCAAACTGTCTTTGACCAATCATTGCTCATGACCGAAAATTTGACTATATACTGGTGTCACATTTTCAACGGGCCCGAGCGAACAAGTCATGGGGAAATGCCGAAAGCACCACGGAATGAAATTGCATCCACTACGATTGCTGTCGGGGTCGTACCATATGTTGGGTCCCCATAATTGTCAAGGCAAGTAAACACTATCTTGTCGTGTGGTATGGTGGTCATTGTATAATCAACCTCCAAGTCTCCCCACACAATCGTGGAGAATCCTGGTACCTTGTAGGCGGTCCCGTATCCCGGTACGTAGTAGCCACCGCAACGTGCATTATCGTTTATGGCCGTAAGCGCGATTACGAAATCCAGCGTGGATGTTTCGATTGAAGCGGAGCAGCTGTCGTAGCCAGCGGTCGCGGTTGGACAGGTCACAGCTTGTGGCAATGATGGGTTCGGGTCGAATGTGGCCCGAGTGTTCGCACCGTGAATCGCCAGAACTTGAATTTGATGAATCGAAAAAACCTGATTCAGGCAATCCGAAAGACATGAGAATACGACTGTAATATTGTCAGACCTCAACGGCGACGTGGTTCGTGCGTAGTACTCCCGGAGCTTAGCGCTGGGAGCATAGGATATCCGTTGTGTGAAAGTTAGTCCACTGCTGTCGATAATTGAGGAAATGGTGAGAGGGCACTCCAGCCAACCACACTCAGCGACCAAGATTATTACGTCATTGCCTTGGGTTGTTGTAAGTAGTTGGGCGTCACAGTTTGTCGCTCTACAAGTCGTGTCGGTTCCCACTCCATCCAATGTCAACGGTGATACCGCATGAACAGTCTTCATCGCCGACATGCCACCCAAGAACAATAGTAGCAAGAACGTGAGAGTTATTTTCACTGACGTGCCCGAACCAAGATGTTCTCTTCCTCTACGTCTCGCTCTTTAGTTTACCGCAATGAATAGCCGCAAATCTTGGGCATCATGCTCGGATTGACTGCTCACACCCGTATACACACGGGTGGGTCGTATATGGAGTCCCAAAGGCTACGTGCAAGGGCTGCGTATTGCATCGCCCAGAAATGTCTCTGGGTCGCTGTAGGGATTACAGGAAAATGAAACGTTCTTCGATGCTCCGATGCCCGTTATGAAATAGTCAGCTTCACCATAGACCCCCCATCCTATCTCCCCTATGTTTTGGAAAGGGAGGATGTCAGTAGTTAGGAAGCATGGAGGGGCGTCGTTTACGGCAGTGCTTACTATCACGAAGTCGCGAGAACCAGCCGTCGATAAAGCGACTGAGCCACCGTTCCAGCCCGTCCTTTCCACAGGGAAGTTAGGAGCCCAAGGACTATGAGTGTTCGCTCCGCTTACAGCGAAGACGACGAACGCTGAGTAGCCGTCAGTATAACCACTAGTCCACGTCACGCTGATTCTGTCTGAGGACAGTGGTGCATCTGCGATGGTGTAGTATTCCCAAATACGGTAAAATCCATTTGTGACCGCTCGCAGCGTCCAAACATGGCCCCCAGTGTCACTGACTGAAGTCACATTGTTCCCCAATTTACTCTGGGCCAGGAGAACTAAGACATCATTAGCGTGAGTCGTTGTCAGATTCGCAATTGTGTCGAAGGTGAAACATAATCGGGTTCCGGGATTAGGGCACATGGACCAAAAACCATCAAGTCCCATAGCTGGTATACTTGCGTGAACTTGTGGCACATAGACCAGCATCGCCATCAGAGCCAGCAATGTTATACCGATAAGTCTCACCATTGTTCTGACCAGCCTCGTTGCTCTGCACAGTTCCGACTATTAGGCGTGTCTTACATAAGCTGAGAATTCTTGCGACCCGCCATGAGACCCGCTGTAATCGCAGTTCGCTAGCAGGCCTTTGTGAGCTTATGGCTCGAGAAAAATTGACCGCTTGTGTCATATTATCCCGAAGCGGCCCGAGCAAACAACCGGTATTCACGTCTTTTGGCGAATCCGGAGGTTCTTCGCGTGGGGGATTCGGAACTAAAATACGACCCTGTGAATCGGAACTCTAACTAAGGCCCTTTAGAATCTACTGATACGCCCGGCCTCAATGCTTCGAGCATATCACACTTAGAGTCCGCTCCCAGGGCCTTGAATAGCGTCTGCTAGAAAGAAGACTGGGTCCGTATTGTTGCACGTAAACGTAACACTGTTCGAACTCCCTATTCTTGTGATGAGAAAATCGGTCTCCCCTGCACCGTCGAACGTGATCAAGTTCTGAAATGGTGAAGTAAACTGGCAGGCTTGGTCGTCGTTTATCGGAGTGGTCACCAGTAGGATATCTTGTGCACCAACCATTGAAAAGGTGACGCTGCATACCGTGTAATTCGCGGAACCATTATTGGAAATGCAACTCGGCACCCTTACGGCCGGAAGGCTTCGTGAAGAGTCCCATGGATGTCGAGCATTAGCCCCGCTGACGCCAAAAGCGACGAACCAAACGGGTATCGTGCCCAACCATGTGAGAGTAATCACATCCGAGGACAGTGGCGAGTCAGCTACCGTGTAGTACTCCCACACTGGTCGACCGTTCGGATATGGCCTGTAGTTGAATCGCAAAGTCCAAACGTGACCTTCACCATCAGCAATCGAAGTTATGTTGTCATCACACCATCCCGTAAAACCACACTGGGCTATCACCACTATCACGTCATTAGCGTGGGTCGTAGTCAACAAGACCGAAGCCGAAGCGATGCCGGGGAAAAAACCATCGAATTCAGCAACCCCGTCTAATGTCATTGCCGAATAAGCAGAGCTCGCTTGAGGAAGAAAAATCAACATTGACATCATTGTCATGAGAGCACAACTAACTCTTCCTACGGTCATACGAGCCCCCAGAATCCGAGGTTTCCCTTGCCCGCTCTCACTCTTTAGTTTATTGCAAGAGCCTCAGAGCGCAAATCTTGACCATTATGTTCGGGGTCAGTCCTACCACTTGCAGGTAACCACTCAGTTTACACGAGGGGTCCCATTGCTTGTAAATCGACCGGAACATTCTTAGCTAGGTACGACGGACTGGTACGCCGACGACATTTGTCAAGTGCAGAAGGTTCTACGGAGGGCTCGAAAGAGCGCGACGTGGGTTCAAATCCCACCCCCCGCACCAATTTGCTGGTACAGTCTGAAGTCTGAGGATTCCTATTTGGTGGCAGAGGGGAGATTCTCCAGGAAATCGCTCGCTTTTCTGAGAACCTCTCTTGCTCGCTTGTTCTGTCAGCTTCTCTGATTCAGACGGATCCTAAACTTGGGTTGAGAATAGTTGAAGTGTTTCTACGATCGAGATCCGGTGTCTTCTATGAACCGACTATACACCAGCCCTGCTATCGCTGCGCCGATAACCGGTCCTATCCAGTAGATGTACCAGTAAGCTGGGAATGACAAGCTGGCTATCATCGGCCCCATCGCTCTAGCGGGATTCATCGCGGCCCCGGTGAAGGGGCCTCCGGTCAAAACATCCGCTACGACGATCAGACCTACTCCAAAACCTCCAATCTTCGGTGAACGCTTGTCTACTATCGTGCCGTACACTGCTAGAACAAGCAAGAACGTCATAACAAGCTCGAACAGTATTCCTTGACTAACCGAGATCGCATCAGACAGGGTTGGAGCTCCCCAGTGCGCGGGAACGCCGGCAGAAGAAGGAGACGAGGCCATCAGAACAATTCCCGCAAGTGTAGCACCGATCAGTTGGCTGATGATGTATGGAATCACGTTCCTTCCGGGCAGCTTCCTTCCCAAGAGGAGTCCGATGGTGACTGCAGGGTTGAGAACACCGCCTGAGACTCCCATCGTCATTGAGATTCCTATCGCCAGGCCTAGCCCGTTGGCAAGAGCGGCTATCAACAGTGATGTCCCCGGATCTGAAATGCCGAGATATTGAGAAGCCACGGCAGAGCCTGCCCCGACGAAGACGAAAAGAAATGTTCCGACAAGTAAACGATTGCTGTTTGACTTCGTGGTCTGCAGGTCAGTTTAGACCTATCATACCTGAATGTTGTTAAGAGTAAGCCGCACTATTCATTAGCGCCCCGTATCTAACTCCTTCGAGCTTGTTGGGTGCTGAAGTCCCCCGCACCAATCGGAATTGGTAGTCAAACAGAGATTCTTGCATCTTGACAATTCTCGCCAGGTTATCATGAACAGAGGAAGCGGTTGCTCTAGAGGCACGGTCAACAACTCTATTATCAAGGGACGCCTACTTATCGGGAATGAGTTCTTTCGATAACGCGGTGGAGTCCTACGAGAAGCAGTTAAGAGATTGGCTTTCCAAATGTCCTCTTTGCGTCCTGTCGCCCCAGGTAATGTTGCATGCTCGCAGGGGAACGGCCATGGTCCAAGTTGGGCAGAGTTTCGAGTTTGACGAGCGCCTACATGCTCGCGATAATCCTCCGAATCATCTTCTTGCCCGCCAACTGGTCCAGTACAATGGAAAGATCAAGAATCCGATAATCTTCTGGCTCAATTCTTCGTTTCCCTCGGACCAGATCTACCAGTTACACAAACAACCAGTTGTCCACCATGTTCTGCGTCTCGGACCAGGCTATACGTTCACGAGCGTCCTAGGAGGATTGAGGACCGCGCTGAAGGCGGAGAAGATTAACTCTGACTCTATCGAGTGGGACCCCAAGAAACTGAAGTAGGCATATCGCGAGTGCCTCGATGCCAATCATTCCGACGGAGTGGGGATTGAAGAGGAATCTCAATTTTCCCTGTTATCGCGAACTTATCGTGACTCTAGTCCGTCCAGGGTGCGTGGGTGCCAACTTTGTCTTCGAATGTGGCCGTCTCGATGGCCCTTCGATAGCGCTTGGGCAACAACCTTTCAACAAGTATTCGCTCCTTCAATTGTTCAAGCCGGTCGTGTAACGAAGTCGCGTATGATATGTCCAGCCTCAGTGAGTACTCATCGCAGACTTTCGATAAGGCGGAAATGATCATAATGCTTCCGCCGGCCCCGAACATATCGGTAACTACCTTCTCAACATCCCCAAACCTTGTCGAAATATCGGACTCCGAGATTCCCGACTTTGACAAGAAACGATCGACTACTTGCCTCACACCGGGTCCAGCGTTTTGCAAGACCTCTCCGAAGCACAGAGATATTGTATCGTGCAGGACCGCAATATTAGGCGCTCGCGTATCTCGTCCAGCCCTTTGTAAACTAGACTTTGACAACTCCTGCAGGTCCGTGAGACTTACGGGTCCGCGTATGAATCTCGCTACGCTGTTCGGCAGGGCCCTTCCTAAGCCTCGCAGCTGCCAATATCTCCACAAGCATCCCCCCACTGGATGTTATCTCGAAGGTCCTTTTTAGTTCCATTACGATTGTCCTTTCCAATACTTCTTCCCCACGCCCAAATAGGCTTCTGAGAGTCTCGGTAAACTTCCACGGCTCATCTGGGATCGTCTCTCTACTCAACTGATTCTGTGCGAGATAGGAATACACGACTTGTTTGGATACTTCTCCAAGTACATCGAGCCCGGAGTCAATGCACTTCAAGATACTCAACTTGAAATCGGTTTCAGCCTTGGAATCCACTTCCTTTTTCAACTCACGCGCTCGGCGGTTTTCTATCGCTTCGAAGGTTCGGGACAGCAAGTATCGAGAACAGAAAATAGACGCTGCCCACGCAGACGCTGGCTATTCCCGTCCAAAGCAATGGATCTCCGTTTCCCTTTGTAGCAAAAAACGAGAGAAACCCCACAGCTGTGGCCCCTAGAGCGAGACTGTACCAGTAGAGGATCGGATTGTGAGATCGAAGGTAAACCCTCGAGAACAATATTGCGGAGATTGTGAATAGTGACGCGGTCGTAGCGGCTGCAGCTCGCTGTGCAATCGAACCGGGTTCTCCGAAACTCGCAGGGAGGATGGACTCTATCGCGAGCAGGGAAAGCGTAGTAAGAAATGCGATTGTGCCCATATAACATGCTCCTGCTCTTAGTCTCAGGCGGGCAGTTCGCCTAGGACTGCCGCCGTATGTGAGTATCGCGCTTGCCAGGTGCAGGCCTCCAGCGGTGAGTGCCCCGATGCTATATACCGCTATTCCCTTGTTGACGTCGACGCTGCTAACGACACCTCCTAGAGTTGCCATCGTACCAAATGCGAGGACTGCGGTTCCAAGCAGGAGAACGTTCACTGATCCCGTTGAAAGGAAACTCTTGACGGAAACTCGGGCGACGATAATCGAAACCGCGAGCACAAGGAAGACATTGAGTAAGACCTCAAGAAGGACTGACTGGTAGATCAGTTCTTCTCCGATTCCAAAAACAGCAAACGCCAAGGTTAGAATGGCTGCGACCGGTAGCGGGGCGATCCCCAGCTTTCGTAAGTTCAAGCTCATCAAAATTGACCCAGCCCCTCACTGGTGCAAATCAGGACAGAAGCGAGTCATGCCGAGACTCATCCTTTAGATCCAGTCCGTGTTGGTCGTGCAGCGCCTGAGAACGCTTCACTCCATGCCTGTACCCTGGCTGGCTTCCTCGCAGAACCGCCCAAAATTTGTTCGATATCCGTGAATTTTTCTTCCACAACGATTCCCTTGGGGTTGATCTCGAACTCCTTGATGCTAGTGTCATGGGGAAGACCTCTAGCTTTGAAGATGACTAGAGCTCTTCTCAGGGCGCTTTCGGACTCGACCTGCCTGAGGGAAACTATGATGTCCATTAGAGAAGAGACCCAGAAATCTGAAGGAAGACCTCCATCCGCCGTACGGGCTGTGACGAGTGCAGTTACGCCTTCCGCCTTGAATCGCGACTCCATTCGCCTGACAACTCGAAAGAACTCGTCCTCGCTCATAGCTCTCTCCAGGCTGGTCAGGCTGTCAAGAACGAATCTGGTGGGCTTGGACTCATCGATCAGTTTCCTGGTGTCCGCAAAGATGTTGTCGATGTTGTACGGTTCGGGGAAGAAGGATACAATCTTGACTAGACCGTTTTCGACATGGTCTCTAATCTTCCAACCGAATCCGAGTGCTTGTCGTATCAATTCTTCTTGTGATTCTTCGTAAGAAACGTAAAGGGTCCTCTCCTTATTCGCCGCGCCCCGCATCATGAACTGAAGGGCGGTGGTCGTCTTACCAGTTCCAGCTTCTCCCATAACCAGGATTGTAGAGCCTTTGTACGGACCTCCGCTAAGCATTCTATCCAATCCCTCAACCCCAGTGCTCACTCTTTCATTGTAGATCCGGGTCGCTGGGTGTGCTTCAAGCGAAGGGTGCACGACAATACCATGCTCTGTTATGTCGTAGGTTAGTCGAGCTCTGCTTGCTCCGGTCCCCCGCATTTTGACAATGTCGAAATGTCTTCGCATATGGCCTCGCTCCAGGGATTGCGTAAGGACTAGGACAGCGTCGGAGACGAACTCTTCCATTCCACCCCCGAGGGACTTCGAACCGAGGGGTTTCTCAGCGATTAGCAAGGTGGTCGCCTTGCTCAGCCGTGTCATTCTGCTTAGAACGGTATGTAGGACAATTCGTGCATCTATCTTTTCCGAAAAGGCCTGGGCCATTGCTGAGAAGGAGTCTATCACGAGACGCCTTGCCTTTAGAGAGTCGATCTCAGCCATTATGGTAGCGAGTGCGGCGTCGATCGCTTGTTCTTTTACAGTGACGAAGTCGATGAATTTGAACAGATTATTTTGTTCTAGCGACTCGAAATCCATATTGGTTCTTCGCATATTTCGCAGAAACGCTTCTCTGTTTTCTGCGAAGGACGCATAGATCCCAGGCTCGCCATACTTCGTCGCTCCGGTGAATAGGAATTGTGAGGAGAACATTGTTTTGCCCGAGCCGGGGTGACCGGCTAGGAGAATGAGGTCTCCTCTTGGAAACCCGCCCTCGATTAGGTTGTCAAATCCCTCAACGCCGGTCGCTGCCCTGTCTTCTCCTGATTCCTTTGGCGGGTTAGAGGTAGATGCCAAGCTACATGTCGGCCAACCAAACGGAACGTCTGGCTCAAAATCAAATTGATACCGTGTTTATCATCCATAGGTTCCGGGCATAGAGGGACCGCTAATCTGCAATGTCAAACAGGCGCTCGAACAGCTCTCTCACGTGCAGACGGCTCCCTCCCACCCGTTTCTTTTGTTCAGTTTGCACCCATTCAAACTTGCTTAGGACTCTTGACGTTAATGACTGGTTCTCCTCTCCCTACAAGGATGTTTACCACGACGAGCTCTTGTTCTTTGTCCGGATTCAAATCGCGATGAACAAGACGCGGAGGAATATGGAAGAAGTCTCCTTGTCCCACCTCGACCGCGCTAGCGCCTTTCAAGCCGTATTCCAACCGCATGCGCCCCGCCTGGAGAAACCCGTAGAGATGCCTTCTTCCGTGATGGTGCCAATCTGACAGTGCTCCCCCCGCAACCCTCGTCCGTGAGACAATGATGTACCCGTGGATTGATTCGAACGCTTTCTCACGGACTATCCCTGGAGTCGAATAACCTGCTCTCAGTTCTGAACCTCGAACGACCTCAATTTCCTTCATCGATTACGTCCTTGGCACAAGATCTAGGTGTTCAAAATCCCTTGTGGTTTCTCCTCGAACTCTCGTTGAAGACTTCATTTTGATCGCGCTGATTTCTCTCGTACGACTTGCTCGAACGTGCGGCTCCTGTCGTCTCGGAAGATTTTCTCGGAAAATTCCTCATCGAGTAACTCGACCATCTCAAACACTACAGGGACAAGGTAGTTGCCGGAGTCAGTTAGAACGTAATCGATGCTGACTGAGGGGCCCTTCGAGAAGGATAGAATTGACACGTTCGACCCTATACTCGGCTGGTTTAAGGACGGGTTACTAACAATCTTAATGGACAGTTCGACCGTCTGAGAAAAAATCCCAAAGACGAGCTAGGCATGACACTTTTAGTCGTATCCAATAGACTGCCTTTCACGGTCAGCAGTCGCGACCACAAACTGGTTTTCCATGCCAGCCCGGGCGGTCTCGTCTCCGGACTGACCGCGTACTTAGAGTGGGCAAGGCAAGACCCATCCAGAACAGATTACCTCTGGGTCGGATGGCCGGGCATAGACGTCGAGGAAGGCTCTCGAGAATTACTGAGAACGAAAGCTGCCAAGCAAAAGGCCTCCCCTGTCTTCCTCGACGCAGACACCATGAAAAAATTCTACCAGGGATTCTGCAACAGCACAATATGGCCTCTATTCCACTACTTTCCGACATACGCCAAGTTCAGAGAAGAAGACTGGGCGCAGTACGTGAAGGTGAACGAGTCCTTTCGAGACTCCATCCTAGAGGTGTACCAGCCCAACGATACGGTCTGGGTCCACGATTATCATCTCATGCTTCTCCCCAAACTCTTGAGAGAAAAACTGCCTGACCTCTCAATCGGGTTCTTCCTTCACACTCCCTTCCCCTCATACGACATCTTCCGCACCCTCCCGACCACCTGGCGGAGGGAAATATTGGAGGGCATTCTTGGGGCCGACCTGATAGGATTTCACACAATAGACTACACGCAACACTTCCTCAGATGTATTCTCCGAATCCTAGGCTACGAACACAATTTCGGCCAGGTCCTCGTTGGCGGAGAAAGAACGATAAAAGTAGACACATTCCCGATGGGCGTTGATTACCGCGAAATTCGTAACGCGGCGAAAAGTGACGATATACAGGAAGAGGGCCGTGGGCTCCGCGAGAGACTCGGCAATCGCAAGATAATACTGTCCCAAGACAGGCTTGATTACACAAAAGGTATCAAGCATCGTCTGGAAGCCTATTCGATCTTTCTCGAACGACACCCTCAGTGGCAACGAAAGGTCGTCCTGGTATTATCAGTCGTGCCCTCAAGACTCGGAGCTGAACAATATGAGCAGATGAAAGAA
>WNGH01002323.1_pt1 | contig 17940 bp, 13 predicted proteins | sample 5400631 | NCBI WGS metagenome assembly WNGH01 (sample SAMN13153373, study PRJNA577476) | soil metagenome | isolation source: 115 cm soil or saprolite under Garry oak tree replicate 1 | place: USA:California | collected 2016-06-15
TGAGCCAGCAGAGCACGCGCCTTCTCTCAACTGATCAGCATGTCGCAAGAAACGGTCGATTTTGCAACACGGTCAAAATTGAGCAAAAATTTAGCGAAAATAGAGCATCGTAAGGTATACTGTCAATAAGCTATATTCAGGTGCATCGAAAGGCAACAACATGGGTGATCAAGCACATGCGAAAGTCCAGGTACAGCAAAAGACATTGATTGGGTCGTCTTCTAAAAATGGTCTTTTGCAACGTACATGTGCATGCGGTCAGCACACACAGGGTGGAGACTGCACTGATTGCCGCAAGAAGCGCGAAGGCGTACTGCAACGGCGCGCTGCAACATCGAACGAGCCAACCACAGTGCCGCCTATCGTAAGCGAAGTGCTACGCTCGCCGGGACAGCCGCTTGATGCCGGCACGCGCGCCTTCATGGAGCCGCGCTTCGGGCACGACTTCAGCCAGGTTCGCATCCACAGCGACGCTGGTGCCGCGCGGGTCTCGCAGTCGATTGTAGCGCAGGCGTTCACGCCCGAGCGCGAGGCCTTCGAGCGCGTCCAACGCGTCCATGGGGAGCACACGCCTCCCGTCAACCCCAACCGCGCCAGTCGTCCTCTGCCGTTCCTGGACACCATCCAGCGGTCATTCGGCCACCACGACCTCTCGCACGTTCGCGTGCACACGGACAGCGGGGCTGCCGCCGAGGCTCGGTCGATAGGAGCCGAGGCATTCGCCCGCGGCTCGGACGTGACATTCTCTCGTATGCCCAGCCTGCACACTGCCGCGCACGAGGCCGCGCATGTGATCCAGCAGCGCACCGGCGTGGATATCACCGGGGATATGGGACGGGAGGGGGATGTATATGAGCGGCATGCCGACGAGGTGGCCGACCGGGTCGCGCGCGGCCAATCCAGCGAAACTCTGCTCGACACCCAGCCGGGGGCGGGGGGACCTCGGCCCAAATCGGTTCAAGGCTCCGTGCCGGCGTGCCATATGGCGGCTTTCCATCCGCCGGTCACCCAGCTGCGGCGCATCCCGCCCAACGTTCGAGCCCTTCTCACAGCGGCCGGGGGTGGCAAGGGCGCCAACTTCTTCGCCAACGAAGAAGGTGCATTGCGGTTGATCGATCTTGCCATGGAAGAGCTTACACCCGCCGAGCGCGCGCAGGCGAAGACCAGGCGTCTTGGCGGGTTGACAGAGGCACAATTCAACGCGCTGCCGAGATTGGAACGGCGGAGCCGGTATGTAGAGGCCATCCTCGCGGAGTTCCCGGATTTGAAGCTGGGCGATCCCAATTTGATCGATACGGGTCCACGCCCACTCACCGCCGACGCCGGAAACATCACCAAGGTGGTCGTCAACGCCGACAAAGTATTTAACGACATCGCAAGTGGTGCACGAGACGCCTGGCTCACGGATGTCTTTGGCGCGGGCAGCATCGCGTCGGCAAAAGCGAAATATGCCAAAGGTCGCACGGCCATGAACAGATTGCACGGAACGAACAGCATTGTGACTGACCGCTCTGGCTATTCGGAGGAGGTATTCCTGGGTGGGCTAACCGATCCTCCCAAGGTGCCTCTTGACCCTGACCAGAAGATCCGCGTCGCGAAAGGCATCATCGACAACCCCGATCAAAACGAATCTATCACAACGCTCCTTCACGAGAGCATGCATGCGGGTAACGCCGACGTCCATGATCAGTATACCGGGTTCCAAACGGAGACCGAGGCGAACAAGCTCACCTTCTCGTCTTGCTTCGAGGTGGTACCCTGGCGGATTCTTGACCCAACCAACCCGAGTGCCTTTGCACTCGACCTGACAAAGGTGCCGCCGACGTTCCAAACGTTCATCCCGGCGGGCACCACCGTCGGCGGCGTGACGGCTGCGGCCCTCACGAAAGCGGAGGTGGGGGCCAAGGCCGCTAGCGAGTTGTTCCGCGAAGCATGGACGATTGGGCTGAACCTGCACCCGTTCTATGTTGGGCTATTCCGTACACCGACGAACTGGAAGGTGCCGCAACCGGATTTCGGGGGCAATCGGTTCGACAAGTCGCTTCCCTACTGGTCGAAGGTCCAGAAGCTCACCATACACCTGAAGACCACCATCGATCCGGTGTCTCCCGATGAGGCGAAGCACCCAGTGTCGCAAATCGACATTGCCTTGTCGGAAGGGCTGACGAGGAGGCTGGCGTTTGGGATGTTCATGCTCGGCCCGCTTCAGAAGCAGGCCGATATCTTGGCATTTGAGACCGCCAACTCTACGGCCGCTGAGCGATCTACAACTTTCCCTGGCGGGGCTCACACCAGCGCCGATGTCGAGCGCAACTTCCTGTTGCAGCTGGCCGTGCGAGATCCGAAGGTCGGGCCAATGACCGGCAGTGTGGCGCGGGATCTCCGGGTTGTTCGGGAGTTAGGCACCCTCAACTGGGGCGACGTCCTGAACCCCAGGGACCCGGCCAGCTTCCCTGATTGAATCGCCGCGCCGTCGGGCTAGAGAGGTATTTATGTCGCTACTGCTCGAGTGCCTGTGCCAGAACAACATCGCCGGCTGCGGCGCGTGCGCCGCGAGTGCGCGCGAACAATGGACCGCGTTCGCCGCGCGCAATCCCCAGGCCACGCCCGGGCAGCTTATCGAGCAGGCGATCCAGCAGGACCGGGCCGAGGTGGTTCTGGGAGTCCTGCAGAACACCGACATCGACATCAACCAACCCTGCGATCCGCATCGATACGGCAGCGTCTCGCCGCTCATGACCGCATTGCGCGCCGGCAGCGCCCGAATCGTCGCGTTGATCGCCGGACAGCTCCGATTCGATCTGGCGCAGAGCCTGCCTGAGTACGAGCGGTGGAGCTGGGTGCGCTCCTCGTCGCTGGAGGTGCTTCAGCAGTACCTCAGCATCCCCGGCAGCGATGTCAATCAACAGGATGGAAACGGCAAGACGCTGCTCCACGAGGTGGTCTATGACCTGAGCTCGCAGGACAAGCTTCGGGAGCTCCTTTCCCGACCCGGCATCATGATCGACGCGAATCAGGTAGACGGGACTACGCCGCTTTACCGCGCTGGCCTGGCGGGCAACGCCGGCGCATTCGAGCTGCTGCTCGACCACGCCGCTGACGTCAACAATCGCAACAACGACAATCTTTGGACGATCCTGATCTGCGCCGTGGCCGAGAGCCGCATCGCCATCGTCGAACAGCTGCTTCGTCGCCGCGAGATCGAAATCAATGACGCAGACGACATCCAGAACACCGCCCTGCACATTGCTGCCGAGCGTGGCCACACCAGGATGGTCGAACTCCTGCTGCAGCGTCCCGAGATCCAGATCAATCTCAAGAATCACATGGGTTGGACGCCGCTTAGTAAGGCCGCGTTCGCCGGCCATGTCGAGGTAGTGCGGTTGCTCCTTGGGCGGCCCGAGGTGGAGGTCAACTTCGTGGATCAGGATCGACAGACCCCCCTCTTCCACGCGGCCTCTACCGGGAACCTTGAGGTGGTGCGCCTGCTTCTCGCGGACCCGCGGACCATTGTTGCGATCAGCAATCGACCCGCGCGCCACTCCGCCCTCGACATGGCCGCAGCCCTGGGCTTCACAGCCATTGCCGAACTAATTGGCCAGCACGAGGGGGATACCGACGAACTGTCGCCCCGCGACCAGTACGTGGAACGCAACGACAGGGCAAAAAAGAGGTGACAGACCACGACAGTGGCGACCGCTCGGAGGCGCTGCGCTTGAAAGGGCCGACGGTGGAGACGATCAAATTGGATGCAAAGACCGATGCCAGGAAAGGACGGAATCCATGAGCACCTTCCCCGGATCTCCACGTTGGCTCAAGGGCGCCATCGTGCTGATTGATCCGAATACATCGCAGGTACAGGCAGTCATGTTAAGGTTAGTGAGATGAACGAGCGCACCCAGACTCAAAAGACACCGCTGACAGCGGCACTGCCGAATAACGGTGTACTGCAGCGCGTAGCGATCAATACCGCATCTATCAACGCGGTGCTGGCCGGCTGCCGCGAGCACTGGGTCGTCGCCGGCGAGACACGCGCCAAGATCGCTGCTCAGAATGGCGTGGCTGAGGCCGATCTCGTGCGCGCAAACCCGGATATCCCAATGGACGTGGTCAACGAATGGCCGGCGTTGGCCGCGGGACAGAAAATCCTGATCCCGGTGCATTGACGTGGCGCCCGAGATACACATCGCGGCAGCGCGGGAGACCGAGAGGAAGACGATGAAGGTTTTGGATCCAATGACGCGCTACCGCGAGTACCTGGGAAGCTTCGGCATCGTCGATGTCGGTGACCGTGTGGTGGAAGTGCACGATCTCGACCTGGGGAACGTCCGCTTCTTCGCGTACTCTAGCAGCGACGGCTTGCGACTCAAGGCGGCCGTCACGCCGAGTGGCCTGTCCAGAGTGCCCAATGCGGATGCCGCAGCCGAGCGGATCGCGTGGCTGGAGACCAACTCATCGACACCGCCGTACGGCCTGCCGAGCGTGCCCACAGTGGTGCTCTCGCCCGATCGCCCGCCAACGATCGGCGTCGATCCCGCACAGTGGGCGTTCGTCACCGTGCCAATGCTGCTCAAGACCTCCAGCGACAGCGTGACCCTGACCGCGTGGTTCCTACCGAGCGGCACGCGCGTCCCTGAGCGGTGGACGGTGACCACGCGGGCCGGCTCATCCACCACCATCGCATACGCTTCAGCTTTCGCTCTCCTGGTGGCCAGCGCCAGCAGCGTCGAGGCCGCGGCATCCGACGCCGCGGCGCGTGCCAGGCGACTCCTTGCCTCGGGGACCGAGAGCGAGCGCTGGTGGGCTCTACAGCAGATTGGTGAAACTGGAGATCGTGCAGCTGTCCCCGACCTGGCGGCGCTCCTGGCGAATGCTGATGCTGACCCCAACGCGAGGCTGCTGGCGGCGGGAACGCTCGCACGCCTCGCCGACCCTGCAACTGTTGTCCCGCTCGGTGCGGCTCTGCACGCAGACCCTTCGCCCGAGGTGCGACGCGAATGTGCGCATGCGATCGGTCGCATCGGCGGCGCCAGCGCGGTGCGGGCGCTCGCGGACGCCGCATCGCACGAGCCAGACGTGATTGTGCGCGCCGAGATCGTCCACGCGCTGGCGGCGCAAGGCTTCCCTGCGCGGGCAGCCCTGGCTCGAATCGCCAGTGGCGACCCAGAGACCAGCGTACGCAACCTAGCGCACCATAGCCTCGATGCGATCAACCTGCAATGACATCAACCCGCCAACACTAATAATGTTACTACCATGATTTTTGGCGGGCGGGAAGGGTGGCTGGTGTGGGTAGCGGAATGGGTAGGATAGCTACCATAGTCTGTTCGGAATCGTCTCGATTTGAGCTAGAAGGTACGGGTGTTCAACGGAAAGGTGTTGCGTCGATTAAATAAGTATATCGTCAGAAGGAAGTGAAGGTTTGAAGGTCTATTTAATCGCTTCATCATCCTGGAGCCATTTTGTCGAAACTAATAATGGCGATGGCGGCGGAAAAACTTTGGATTTACAGCATAATAGCGAGTGGGGTCACGTCTCCACAGGCACTTGGAGGTGGCGGAAACATTGGCTGGAGCGTAACCCTGACTGCAATACCTAAAAAGGGAATGGGAGGCGTGCTATATTTGGTAAATAGGGCGAAAATTTACGCTTATTCGTGTAACGAGGGCTGCTGTACCCTGGCTGATTGCCTGGGATACCTGCACTACTCCCTTTCCAGCTACTTAGTAGGCCAGGGGTTCAGCCAGCCGTTATTAGTATGTCCAGCTTAAAAGTGCTATGTTGTGTTCCGTCATTGATTAACTGGGTATGCGTGGCACGGCAAACGGCGGCGATATCCAGCGCTTCCACAAAACCAGATTTCATGAGCTTGATATTCACCACGTTGACTGCCCCCATTGCAATTAAATGCGCGACATTGGCGGCGCTGTAGGCGCTTTGGTCGGCGGCAATGGGCACAAACTGGTTGGCAAGCATCGTGATATCTTCATCGGAGATACCCGCGATGCCCTGCTGCTTCAGATTTCCTACTGCTTGCTGCCAGAGTTGCAGTCGCAATGGGAAATCTGGAACGGGCAGTTCAACATCTATAAAGCGGGTCTGGGACCAGGCGCCGACAGGGTGCCAGGGCGCATCACTCCCCAGAAAGACCGGAAATGTGGGTTGGGTCAATGCACGTATCAGCGCCTGGCGTTGTCTGGTAGTGGCTTCATCATCGGCGAGCAATGTTTTGAAGTGAGCAAGGTAAAGCCCCGCACCTTGCAAGATGGCCTCGCGCCGTAAAAGCGCAAAGGGGGTGGTGATGTCACGATCACCTTGTGACACCTGGCTCATATCCGCCACGAGCAGTGGTCGCTGGAGCGCATTACAGATAGCCTCAGCGACAGCCTGTTTCCCAACGCCATAGGGACCGTGCAGGAATAATACAGCGCTTCCCTTCGACCAGGTATCCTTGCTGGATGCAGCGCATTCCGCATTCGAGCAGTATAGCGGGAGAAGATACATCGGAAGCGACTGCGAGAATCTCTTGATTTGATGAAAGTGATGACTGCATTCATTCTCCCAACGATAGCCATGGAGATCAGAAGATGGTCGCAGGGCATACACCAATGATTATCTTGAATTTGACAGCGCCCCTATTCTATTTGCACTGGGTATCGACGTTCACATCGCCCAGGACCTCTACCTGGCAGGCGAGACGTATGTTGGGGTTCTTCTTGCGATCGCCGCGCAGCCAGAACTGTTCCATGAATGTGAGAGAGTTGGTATTTGTCGAGGGGGAAACCGCTACACGGTCCGTGCCGCAGAGGCCGTTGCCATGGCAGTTGGCAAATTTCCACATGCCACAATAGACGGGTACATCGTTCTCCAGGGCTGGATAACGTACATGGTCGCCCGCCGGCACTTCGACCTGGACATTTTCACGTACAAAAGTAATGATTGGCAAGACTCTATCCTCCCGGGGTTATTTGTCCATCAAATGATACCCATTGCTTCGCCATGGGCACATTCATGCACATTGACTAAATAATCCGGAGAGCGGAATATCCACCGAGGCCGATAAATCGGCGCTGGGCGCGATAAATCGGCCCCTACGAGTGTCCGGATGAATTGGTTCATCTGCATAAATATCCTGGTCAGAGTGTAGCACAGAGCGCCAAGAGCGTCAACGCCGATAGCAACAGTGGCTACTATCATGGTTACATGCCATTGTGTTCAATGAGAGCGTGATCCGCGGTTAGCCTTTCACCACAATATTCACTCTTATTCTTTGTTTCGCTACCTTCGATCCGGCATCGCTATCCGCAATGGTGATATTCGTGGTCAGCGTTCCTACGCTGGCCTGTGCTACCGAGGGAGTGACGGTGATTGTTGTGCTTTGGGCTGGCGCAAGACTGCCAGAAGTAGGAGAAACGGGAGCGAATGTTGCTCCATTCTGATCTTCCGTAATGACCCAGTTCAGTGTAGCATTGCCGATATTTCTCATCATAAATGACTGTGGCGAAGGGTTTGCCCCCAACGGCGTCGAGAAATTCAGTACGCCTAGATCAAGGCTGATAGTAGGGGCCGTGGGAATGCTCACCGACAATGACACGGGAATTTGTACCGTCTGTCCTCTGACTCCATAGGTGAAGGTTACCGTACCATGATATGTTTGGGAGGTTAGTGTTGCCACATTGATAGAAATAGCCACATTCGCCGCCTGGTTCATTTCCAGGTGACCGCTGGCAGGAGCTGCATTGAGCCAGTTTGCGCCATCGACAGTATACGTCGTCACCCACCAATCCAATGGGCCTCCATCTCTGTTTTGTATCGTGACCGTCTGTGCAGCAGGATTTTGCCCGGCTGACGCAAAACTGAGGGATGGCTTCGAAGCAACTAAATTCCCAGAAGCCGTCACGCTGAGTGCGATAGTGACGGATGGATTCGTCCCGCCTTTGAAATTGATTGTCCCCTGGTATGATCCGATTGCCAGTTGCTGAGATCGAACACTCGCCGTAATCGTTTCGCTGGAATGGGCGGCAAGATGATCGCTGGTTGGGTTGATCGAGAGCCAGCCTGCGCCATCGCCGGTAACGACAGAGCTGCTCCAATCCAGTGTTTGCCCGCTCGTATTTTGCAGTGTAATCACCTGGTCGGCGGGATTTTGCTGTGTTGTTCCCGAATACGTCAGCGAGACAGGCGCTATAGCCAGGCCAGGAGGAGGAGCCGATTTGACAACCAGGGTAACAGTGAGGGTTATGGGTTGCGTGCCCTGCTGAATAAACGTGATATGCCCCGTGTAGGGTTGTGGGGACAATGCGCCGCTGTTGACCGTTACCTCTGTGATAGCGCGACCCGCGAATGTGCCGCTATTCGGCGATATCGCCAGCCACGGCTGGTCGCTGCCGGCTTGCCAGACCACTTGCCGTCCCCCCGCATTTTCGAGTATGACATCTTTTTTCGAGACGACCCCGGGAGGACTCGCGCCAAAATCAATTTTTGAACTTGATAGGTGCAATTGCGGCGGAGCCAGTGATGATTGTTCAACGGTGATAATTGCTACAACGCTCAGCGTTTGATCTTTCCCGATATCGATCGCATGGACGGTGTGCTGCCCAACCTCCCAGTTAGTAGGCACCATGATTTGTACAGAAAAGGTGCCTATATCATTCGCGTGGGCCTGTAGTGGCTTTCCACTGCCATCAAGGATTGCAGCATTATTTTGATCATGAGTAAAGGTGATCAAGTCGTTCACGCCAAAGCCTTTTCCAACCAGGATAAAGGTATCGTTTACACGCAACTGGTTTGGTATAGCGCTCAGTACTTGCGTATTAGGAGCAGGCTTTTTATTAATTAAGACGTACGCTAGCAGGCTGCTCGCTACTAAGAAGATCAGGCATGAAATAGTAAGAACGGCAGGCACATAACGCCCGCGCCAAAAAGGGGAGCCCGACTGTCTAAGCCAGGCCTTCATCCTGTCGTTGAGGGGGTGCATGTCGGCTTCCGGAGCAGGTCGACCGTATACTTGTGTCTGAACTTCAGTAGGCCGCGAGGCAGCAGTAGACCAGGAGGAGAGTGCTGCGTCATCCGGGAGAGGATCAGGTGCAGCAGGCAAATACTCGATAGCCGGCTCCTTTTGCACTGGTGGATGCGCCTGACTCTCCGGGGGCCGTTGTACCGCTAACATCGTTGACTGATAGGGTTGATCTTCAGGATGCAGCCCCGAATAGTGCCCCGCGCGATGTGGAGATGCCGGGGGAATAGTGCGCCTGCGGGTACGAAGCGCTGCTTTTTCCTCGACTGCATTGCCCTTGCTCCCTGCAGATGTGGCAGAGCTCCTGGTGGGGCTGCTGCTCGTCTTCTCTGCAAAGGATTGTCCACAGCGGCTGCAGGTAACAGCATCTGCACGTGACAATTTAAGACAGTGGGTACAACGTTTGGTCTTCATTCAAGCGGCTCACTTATGTGTTCTTGCTATACGGATAGTATCGATGACACAATTTGGAATAATAGAACATATTGTACCATATTGACAGAGGGTAGAAAAACAACAGAAGCGCTATCAGTGCGGGTAGACATTCACAGGGAAACTCAGCTTATCGCCGGTCATGTTAAAGGAAACAGTACCAAGGTAATTGGTTGTACCATCGGTGCCGGTCACCGTCAATGTGTATGGATCGAGCGCGAGGCTCGTGAAAGAGAAGTTGCCCGACCCATTAGCAGTAACGACGATCGCCTGATTCGTGGCATTATTCAATAGACTCACGGAAGACCCTGGCAATGCATTGGTGGTCGTACAACTGGTGTCGGAGCAAGCTATTACAGAGCCGCTGAAAGTATACCCTGTGACAGTAAGCTTCACATTGACCGTCTGCGGGCTATTTTGAACTACGGCCCCGCCATTGCCGGTGGCAGAGACAGTTATCATCCCTGAGTAGGATCCTGGTGCCAGGCTTGACGCATTAACGCCAACAGACACAGTCGCGCTGCCTGTACCCGATGATGGCGGACCCACCACAAGCCAGCTACTGCTGGCTGCATCGCCTGTTGCCTGCCAGGTAACGGGAAGAGTGCAATTGCCAGTCTCATTCAATGAGAAGCTCTGCGGAGACGGTGATGGCTGTCCCTGCCCAACAGAGAATGGTAGGTTTAACGACCCAACCTGTAACTGGCACGGCGGCAGGACTGTTACTGTCACAGTGAAGGATTGCACTGGTGTGTTAGAACCATTTGTTGCGCTTATCGAGACCTGCGTACTATATGTGCCAGCATTCAAACCGATAACGCTCGCAACAACCGTTATAGTGACAGATTGGCCGCTGGCAGCCAGTGAGCCGGATGCCGGAGATACCTTCAACCAGCCGGCAGGTTGTGTAATAGTCGCGTGCCAGTTCAAAGGCCAGGCGCAATTACCGCTGACTGTAATGGAATTCGTCTGTGAGCCTGGATCACTACCACCCTGTGTAGCGGTGAAAGCCACGGAACTCTGCGAAGGTTGCTGGAGCGTGCAAGGCGGAAGTACCAGTAGATTGACTGTGATCGTCTGCGGGCTTCCAGAGGCAAGTGCGCCGTTAGTATCTGTCCCAATAAGAACGATCTGCCCGATATAGGTATTGGGCGACAGATTGGCTGTAAAGATATTGACGGTTACCTGGCCAGTCTCACCGGGAGCAATACTTCCACCGGTAGAATTGGCAGCGAGCCAGAATGATGACAGTATATTGACAGTGGTATGCCATTTGAGCTGGCTTTTCCCGGTATTCGTAATGGTCACCACCTGGCCTGGAGGATTCGGCAGCCCCTGGGTCGTGCTAAAGTTGAGGCTAAGTGGCGTCGCTCCCATAATCGGCGCGGAAGGCGGAGGAGGAGCCTGAACGATTAACTGCACCATAACGGTCTGCGTGCTTTGTGCTGCCGTAATAGAAATATAGCCGTTGTACGTTCCTGGTTTAAGAATGGAGGCATTTACCCCAACAGCAGTTATAGTGCCCGCAGAGCCTTTCAATTGCCCACTGGCTGGTGTCAGTGAGAGCCAATTTGATGCGGAGACTGCCTTCCAATTGGTCACTCCAGAGCAACTTGAAGTGGCCGCCAGGCTCAGGGACTGATCACTGGGATTGCTTTGACCTGAAACAGCCGTAAACGACACATAGCCGTTGCTCAATGTCAGCCCGCAGCGTGGTTGTATGGTAAGAGAGATAATGACAGTTTGCGGGCTATTATACACCCCCTTGCCAGCAGCAAACGAAAGCACATCGGTATAAACACCAGGCAACAAATTTCGACTATGAACAAACAAATTTATCAGGGTAGTTGAGCGTGGAACAACGGCACCCGCAGTCTGATCGGTACTTAACCAGCTCGATTTAGCATGAAAGGCAAAGGGCAACAGGGCCTGATTCGGCAGAGGCAACGTGTTATTCCCTGTTATTGACCAGTTCAGGCGTTGGGAACCTGGATTGCTGATCATCAGGGTCTGCGCAGCCGGGTCTGATCCGCCATCAAGTGCAGTAAATGAGAGGACAGGAGGGATCACTTCCAACACAGGCCCTGGATTAGCAGGCAACGCGCGCACCGTCATTTGTACCTGCACCGATTCGACAGAGCCAACGTTAGAAGAAAAAGTGATCTTACCATTATACTCTCCGGCTTTGAGGTTCGCTCGTTCAACAGCAACAGCAATAGGCTGACTTTCACTAAACATACCCTGGGGAGGAGTGAGCAAAAGCCAGGATTGATTACTACTTGCTGACCAGGTAATTGAGCCACTACCAGAATTTTGTAAGGTCAATGGCTGGATGGTATTCGCTCCCTGGTAGTCAGCACCAAAATCCAGTGTCGTCGTGTCGATAAGCAGATGTGACGGACGCGTGGGACCAGCGCCAGCAATTTGTAACGTCGCACTGGCGGTATAGCGCGTCGAAACATCTTCGGCCTCAATGGTATGGAAGCCGGGAGTCCAGCTAGCATCGACCAGCATGATTACATCGTCAGAGCCACCTGGTCCCACATTGATTAAAGCAGAACCCGTGGTCAACTGCACAGCTTCCTGTATATCATGGGTTAAATAGACACTTGATGATGGAGTAAAATGATTAATGTGCAGCGTAATTGTCTGACCTATCCTCGCCACATTTGAGGAGAGAGTTAGAGAAGGTGGGCCATTGAGCACATTTAGCCGGTGAGGCGGGTGTAGCACCGCGGCGGAAATCAGTATACCATCCATCACCAGGGCAATTAACGCGAGTATAACCAGCAAGCTAAATGTCATATGCATACGGCGTCGCGCAGAATTGACTTTTTGTGGTGGTATAGGCATCGTGATCAATCCCTCTGCCATAGCACGACGCAAATCCTCTTCTTCGATGCGAGCTATCTCAGCGCTATTCGGGAACTGCCGCGCCATCAAAGGGTCTATACCATTCGACCAGCTATCACTTTCGCTCTCACCAGGATCGCTATCCTGCTGCAGCCAGGGCCAGAGATGGGGCATACGCTTCCCCAGGTCTTCTTCCTGATCACGCTGCAATTTTTTCGTAATCTGCGGCAAAGGGACAGTACTTTGGCGTTGGATATCGGCAGAAATATCGCGGATGGGAGAGAGGCGAGAAGCTCGCAGCTGGCGACGATTGCCTTGTTCTTCCTGCGCAATACGTTGTGCAGCCTCGTTGAGGTTCTGCACGGCATGCTCTACAATGTTTCCGCTATCGCCTGGTTCAGGCAAAGAAGGCGGATCAGGAGGGGGGGTCTCGGGGTCTCGGGTTGTAGCCATAGGGACTACAGGAAGAGGGCTTGTAATGCGTTCCAGTGGCTTACCGCTGATCTCGCCATGTTCAGGTGACAAAGCTACTAAAGGAGAAAACGTTATCGTTTCCTCCTCAAAAGTATCCGCTACCTGCCCTAGCTGACTGCGTAAGAGCGACTGGCAATTATCACAAAATACAAAAGTCGCTTCACAAGGCTTGTTGCAACGCAAACACTGACTCATATCCTGCTCTTCTCGCGCTTCAATCCCCCTATCCACGTACACCCCCAATGCTTGCGCATCTTTCCCGAAGATATGCGAATAAATTCTCCATGTGTCTATGGTATAGAACGTTGAGCTATAGGTATTTGTCACATCAAGCAAGCAGTAAAAAATTTTGGGATTTCTGCATTGAGGGTGAAAGAACATGCATCGGCTCCCCGGACGGGTCACTGCTCTGTCTTGCTGAGCGCAGCGAAGCATCTCGCTGCCCTGTGCGACAGGCCCTTCGCTTCGCTCAGGGTGACAGTGTATCTGCATTCCTATACAAACAACAAGTTAGCGTAATGCCGCTCCAAACTTCTCATCCAATGCACGGATGATGCCATCCTGGAGAGCGTTGGCTTCGGCATCAGTGAGCGTGCGCTCCTGCGATTGATACACCAGCGAATAGGTCAGGTTCTTCTTGCCCGCAGGAATCGGCTCTCCCCTGTAGACATCGAAGAGCGATGCGGACCGCAGCAGCTCTCCGCCGCTTTCCATGATCACATCATGAATATCCTGGGCAGGAATCTGCTCATCTACCACCAGCGCCAGGTCGCGTGACAGTTCCTGGTGCCTTGAGATGGGTGCATATGCAAGGTGGCCCGGCACAGCCTCATAGAGTTGTTCCAGGTCAAACTCACATAGGTAGGTTCGCTGTGGCAGATCGTAACGCTGCTGCACGACTGGATGCACCTCGCCCAGGACCCCTACAGGGCTAAATGTCTCCTCTCCATCGCTCGCGGCGCGCGGCAGTTCCAATAGAGCACAGCGCCCCGGGTGGAATGTCGGATGCTGTGTGGGTGTGAAACGATAGCGCGTTATGTGCAACCTGGCCAGTAACGTCTCAATTACCCCTTTGAGATCATAGAAATCGGCGGGACGTGCCAGTTCGGGCACCCACGAGATCTCGGCCGGACCGCTGAGGGCGATACTCAGGCTGCGACGTTCATCCGGCAAGCTATTCGCCTCAACCGCCGGCAGGTAACGCCGACCAATCTCGAAGAAACGCAGCCCCGCTTTGTTGCGTTTGCTATTCTCCTGCACTGTTTCTAACAGACCGCTCATCAGCGTCAAGCGCATTGCGTCAAGATCGCTGCTTAAGGGGTTTACCAGCGTTACTGCCGGTATAGTGCGCGCATCGAACGTTGTGACAGCGGTGGATGTCCCGTGGTTCAGGGCTACCTCCGTGTACTGTCCGTTTGAGGACGCGCTTTTCCCACCCTGTAGCAGGACATGCGCGGACGTGGCATCCGCGTGCGCCAGCAGGTTGACCATGCGGGCGCGACTGGTCATGGCATACGTCACAATTTCGTTCAGACCCGCTCCGATCAAGATGTTCCGCACAGCATATTCCCGCTCGAACCAGGAATCAACCTGTGGCTCTGGCAGCGGTCCAACAGGAATGGTGCTGGGAATCGCGTCGTACCCGACCATGCGCAGCACCTCCTCTACCAGGTCGGCGCTCTCCTCGATATCCACACGATACGTTGGCACGGTAACCTGCATCTTGTTACTGTGCTCATCAGGGATTACTGTGAAACCCAGCCAAGTCAACGCCTCCACCACTTCGTGCTGCGTTACCTTGACGGCAGTCAACCACTCCACGTCATCCGTAGAGAATGAGATGGTGCGCGGCTGTGGAGGCGCAGGATAGCAATCGACGATCCCTGGATGCAGCGACCCATTGGCCAGCTCTACCATCAACTGCATGGCGCGATTGGCGCCAACAACGGTCAGTTCAGGATCAAGCTGCTTCTCGAAGCGGCTGGACGCATCTGTGCGCAATCCAAGCGCAACAGAGGTACGGCGCACGCTGGTCGCCAGGAAATTCGCGGCTTCGAGCAGTACCGTCGTTGTCTTCTCATTGACCTCGCTAATCGCTCCCCCCATGACGCCGGCAATGGCGGTTGGTCCTTCTGGATCTGTGATCAGCAGCGTATCGGGCGTGAGTTTGCGCTTCACACCATCAAGGGTCGTCATCTCCTCGCCTGCATGGGCGCGGCGCACAATGATATGCTGCTGGCGCACCAGGTCATAGTCGAAACCGTGCAATGGCTGACCGAACTCCAGCATGACGTAGTTGGTAATATCGACGACGTTGTTGATCGGACGCATTCCAGCCGCCAGCAGTCGCCGCCCCATCCATTCCGGCGAAGGTCCGATCTTCACGCCACTGATAATACGCGCGCTGTAGCGTGGACAGAGATCGGTGTCTTCTACCGTCACCTTGACCATCTCTGCTGCCGGTTTCCCCTGCTCGTGCAAGACAGGCTGTGGGACATGCAGTTCCCGCTTAGTCAGCGCCGCCACTTCCCGTGCAATACCGATGATCGAAGAGAGATCGCCCCGGTGGGCTTTAATGGTAAATTCGAGCACAACCTCGCCCAAAACATCCACGAGTCTCTGTCCAATGGCTGTCTCGGGATCAAGGATGTAGATGCCAGCATGGTCATTGCCAATTTCCAGCTCGCGCGGTGAACAGAGCATTCCCTGCGAGAGGTAACCCATCGTCTTTTTCTCGCCAATCACAAGGTCACCGACCTTCGCACCAACGAGAGCCAGCGGCACCTTATCGCCTTGCTTGATATTCGGTGCGCCACAAACGATGCCAAGCTCCTCTTTCCCTGTTATTACCCGGGTGTAGCTCAGATGGTCCGAGCCGGCTATCTTTTCCAGGTGCACGATCTGGGCGGTGATGATCTTATCGTCCCAGCCGGCGCCTATGTATTCGATGGCTTCAACTTCCAGGCCGGCCATGGTCAACATATGCGCCAATTCCTCTGGCGACATTGTTATGTCAACATATTCTTTCAGCCAACTCAATGGCACTTTCATAATGATTACTCCTCACCATGTTCTATAAAAATTGGGGGAACAACGACGGTTATCGCTTAAAATTGTTTCAAGAAACGCAGATCGTTGCCGGAGAAGAGCCGTATCTCCCCAATTGAATATTTCAGCATAGCGACACGCTCGGGTCCCAGGCCGAAGGCAAAGCCGCGATACTTCGCTGGATCATAGCCAACTTCCCGCAACACCCGCGGGTGCACCATGCCACAGCCGAGCAACTCTATCCAGCCGGTGTGCTTACAGGTGCGACAGCCCTTGCCAGCGCAGATGGGACAATCCATGTCCATCTCGGCGCTAGGCTCTGTGAACGGGAAGTAGCTTCCCCGGAAGCGTATCTGCCGTCCCTCCCCAAAAAGTTCACGGGCAACACGTTCAAGGCAGCCTTTCAGATCGCCCATCGTACAATACTCGTCAATCAACAGCCCCTCGATCTGGTGGAACATGGCTTCGTGCGAAGCGTCGATGGCCTCGTTGCGATAGACCTTGCCGGGAGCGACGACACGTACCGGTGGGCGCATTTGCTGCATGGCACGAATCTGTATCGGCGAGGTCTGTGTGCGCAACAGAATCTGGCCGGGCGAGACCCAGAAGGTATCCTGCATATCGCGTGCGGGGTGGTCCGCCGGCATATTCAGCGCCTGGAAGTTGTAATAGTCCGTCTCTACTTCCGGCCCGTCGACGACGTGGAAGCCCATCTTCACGAAGATCTGTGTCACGTCCCAGATGGCACGAGAAATGGGGTGCATATGCCCTGCCGGCAGAGCTCGTCCAGGCAGCGTTACGTCGATGCGTTCCTGCTCCAGGGCCTGCAGCATCTCTCGCTGGCGCAGAGCCTCTTTCTTGGTCGCCAGCCGCTCCGTCAATTCGGCCTTGACGGCGTTGATCTTCTGTCCAATTACGGGTCGTACGTCTTTCGATAATTTGCCCATCACGGAAGAGAGGTTAGTCAATTCGCCACGTTTGCGGCCAAGGTACGTATTGTCCCACTCTTCCAATTCAGCCGAGGTTTCAATCGGCTCTAATTGCTCGATTGCGCGGGCCTGCAGCGCATCGAGCTGCTCCAGTAATGAGTCCAGTTGCCCAATCATGCTTATACATCCTCCAAGAATCAAAAAACCGACAAACATTACGTCTACAGGGACGAAGTTGTCGGAAATCTCCGTGGTACCACCCGTATTGAATAAGTCAACCAAAGTTACTGCTCATCCCATAGAGGTATAAAAAGAGGATGAGTTGGGAAAATGGTGCTGTATTCCACTCGGTTTGTCCATTAACGGTGACGACCGGGACTGTCTACTTGATACCATGCTATCAACAAAGGTATTTTCAACAGCCAGCTCTGGGGTGAACTTCCTCAGGACGGTCATGCAAAAGGGTTTGCAGCCTATGACCCTTTCTCTCTATGCACTTCCTGTGTGTCCAGGTACTCTCCCCATCATGGCTTTTTGTTCGCTATTCTATCAGGATAGAGTATGCCATATTCAGGGGGGAAAGTCTATAGTTTTTTGGTGATATCATAGTATTGCCAGGCTGAAGGCTTGAGATGATACTGTGTATCTACATTGCTTTTACTAAAGAGAGGGATATCCATGAAACGCCGCAACCAGATTCGTATGACCGATGAAGAAATATACGCATTCCTTGCAGAGCGACACATACTCCAGGTAGCCACCATCGATCATGATGGTTACCCGCACCTTGTGGCCATGTGGTACGTGCTTGTCAACAACGAGATCGCCTTCTGGACTTATGCCAGGTCACAGAAAGTCGTCAACCTTCGCCGTGACCCCCGCCTGACCTGCATGGTTGAAGAAGGAGAGCACTATAACGAACTGCGCGGCGTACAAATCAAAGGTCGGGCGGTTATACACGACGATTACGAATCCGTTCTGCGCCTGGGTGAACTGATCTGGGTACGCTATTCTGGGCCTTTGAACGAAAGCACCCAGCCAATGGTGAAAGCCCAGGCAGCAAAACGAGTAGCCATATTTGTGAAGCCCGTTGAGATCACTTCATGGGACCACCACAAGCTGGGAGACGTGTACTGATACAATAGATTAGATTCGGCTGCAAAGTGTAAAAGAGCAGAAAAGAGCACA
>WNGH01002327.1_pt1 | contig 17932 bp, 12 predicted proteins | sample 5400631 | NCBI WGS metagenome assembly WNGH01 (sample SAMN13153373, study PRJNA577476) | soil metagenome | isolation source: 115 cm soil or saprolite under Garry oak tree replicate 1 | place: USA:California | collected 2016-06-15
GCGCCGCCGGCAAGGCCCGCATCGAGGGCAAGGACTACATCATGCGCGACGGCGACGTCGTGGAGTTCCGCTTCAACGTGTAGCGCCGGCCGCCGGGAACGGGATCGGCGCGTCGCGGTGCGGCACGCTCAGAGCGCGCCCGGCGTCGGCCTCATGCCACGCGGAGCCCGGGCCCTGCATCCGGACGCAACCCTGGACCCGGAGCGGCCCGGCCGGTTCTTCCAGGTCTGGTGCGCGCGGAGCTCGGCGCCTGGCGGGCCGGCCCGGTCTCCGGGCAGCGCCGGGTCATCGCCGGTCCCGGCGTGCCGCCGCTGATCGTCGAGCCGGGGGCCGCCTGTCCCCGGGCCCCGCTGGATCCGCCTGGCGGCGCGCTTGTCGAGCCGTGAGTGGAGCAGCAGGAGACCTGCGAGTACGAGCACCCAGAACGGGCTGAGCAGCGCCACGGTCCCCAGCACCAGGAGCGGATTCGGGTTGCCGCCGCCGATCGCGGCGACCTCCGCCAGCCCTACCACCAGGGTCACGAACACGGCCGCCTTGGCTATCTTGCTCTCCTGCACCCGGGCCAGGCCCCGGCCTGGCCCGCGCGGCCGGGCCGCGGCCAGCCCGGCCGGGATATCGCCGGTGAGCGTAGCCAGTTCCGCGTAGGTACGCGCGGCGAGCGCCTGGCCGACCCGCTCGTCGAACTCGTCCTTGTCGAGCCGCTCCTGCACGAACGCGGCCTTGAGCGTATCGACCACCTGTTCACGGTCGGTGCGTGATGCCCGCAGGCGGGCGCGGCCTGCCGCGGCCGCCGCCGTCTGGTCTCCCGGCCCTGTCACCACGGGCGCCTCCCCACCAGCGGAATGCCAGGAAAAGCCTAACCCGGCCGCCCGGCGTAGGCCATCCGCCGCTCTACGGGCAGGAGCAGATGTTCCTGCCTATGAATAATTATCGTACAAAGATTTGATATACTGGCAAGGTTCATACTAGGATGTGAGCAAGTATCCGAACCAGGGTGGCTGCGCGATTCAGGTCGCCGCCGTAAGCAACCGTTAATGTTCACGTCGGCCGACGGCTGCTGATGATAGGTCTTCCCAGGTCAAGTGCGGGAATGGGGCGCCGCCGAGATGGCGGCGGCTCGGCCCGGCCCCGGCTTGCGATCTGGTCGCGCGCCGCGCACGCCTAGTCCCGTCAGACGGGAGACCATGTTCTGGAAGCATGATGACCTGCACTGATGCTGCTGTCCCGGCACTTTCCCTGCCGTGCCGTCACCTCGGCGCCCGGATGATCGCCGCCGGCCACCTGCCTGAACACGTTCCGAACCCGATTGAACCCTCAGCGTGGTCATCACGTATCAGGGTTGCTGGTCGTTTTGTCCGTGCAGATGTTCCGGTGATCCGCTGCATCCGGTTTCGCATCGAGATTTCTTGGCGCACAATGGACCGCGAGGCCAGCACGAAAGTGACGGCCGCTCCGGGCTATGCCGGGGCGGAAACGTGCGGAGGTGTGATGGTTCGCGGGCCGAAATCCGGTAACGGAACGCGGTCGCCTGTGTACTATCTTGACCCGGCGGGACTAGCCCCGCCGCGGCCTCGGGCTCGGGCGCTGGACAGCGAGACGGATCCGCTGGCCACAGGCATAACGGCCGATGGCTCGATCGCCGCTGATCCGGGGATCGGCAGCTGGCAGGGGGGCGGCGGCAGATGGCTGCTGTGGCCACTGCGGGTTGTGCTCTGGACGGCCCTGCTGGTCGTCGCGTTCCGCGGCATCACCGCGATCATCTTCGGCCAGGCATTGGCCCCGGCGGCCGGCGGGACGGGGGCGGGGACCGCCGGCGAGCAGTTTCCCGTCGCCATGGCTGAGGCCTACGCCAGCGAGTTCGGCCGGGTGTACCTCGGGTTCAGCCCCCAGAGTCAGGTCCAGCGGGAGCAGGCCCTGGCGGCCTTCCTGCCGGCCAGCCTCCTGGCCGCTCATCCGAACCTGGGCTGGAATGGCGTCGGTCAGCTGAACCTGCAGTCCTTGCAGGTCGCGGGCATCAAGGTGCAGGATCGGCAGGACGCCGTGGTGACGCTGCTGGCCCTGGTCAGCGGCCAGCTGATGGAGCTGGGCGTGCCGGTCGCCGCTGCGGGCGGCGGCGTCGTGGTGTCCGGTGAGCCGGCCTGGCTGCCCGGGCCGGCGCAGATTTTGCCGCCGGCGGCCCCGCGCGGTTCGGACCAGGTGGCCCAAAGTCAGCTCATGAATGAGCTGCCGGCCTTTTTCCAGGCCTACGCCGGCGGCGATAGCGCCGCGCTGAACAGGTTCGGAGTCCATGGCGCGGCGGTCAGCGGTCTTGGCGGCGCGGTGACCTTTGACTCGATCAGCGCGCTTCACGTCCCGCCGGGCGGCGCAACCAGGCAGATATCGGTGACCGTGATTTGGCAGCTCGCTGGCCAGCCAGGGTCGGCAGCCGGAAATCTAGGGATGGCATCGAAACTCGAGATGACATATGGTATGTCGGTTGTCGACCTGCAAAGCGGCAAATGGTATGTAAAGGAGATTGGAGCGTCGACCGAGGCGGTGGGAGCCCGATGACCAGGACAGGGCCAACAGACGTCGGCATGTCCGCTTGCGGTCACGCCGCACCGGGCCCGCCGGTCTCCGTCCCGCCCGGCTCCCGCGAACTGGTCTCCGTCTGGCCCGCCTCTGCCGAGCCGACCGTCGTCCGGGCTGTGTTCCCCGGTTGCGCCTGCTCCAAACCTGCCCCGGGCTTGCTAGCCTTCCGCTCTCGCCGGCTCCGGCCGGCCCTCCCGACGCCGCCGCGGATCAGGGGGCGGCGCCCGCCGTGCCGGCGCCCGCCCGCGTATCCGCTTTACTTGTACCTGCTCGAGTGGCCTGCCGCAGCACCACCCGGATGTCCATTTGATCCCGGAAGGGTCATGTTATGCATACGCACCTCACCGCCGCGATGGCTCCAGTGGCCTTGAGTACGCAGGGTCTCGTCACGTACCTGCAGGGTCTGTTCGGGCCATTGTTCCTCGGCATCGTCGGGATCGTAGCGATCTTCTTCCTCTTCACTCGCGAGATCACCCGCTTCGTGCAGTTCATCGTGCTTGCCGTGGCCATTGCGGTCGTTTTTTATACGCCAGGTATCGTGCACACGCTTGCCACCGGCATAGCGAACGCGCTCGGAGTCCACTGATCCCGAATCAGGAAGAAGGAGCGCGCAAATAGTGGATCTCCCCACTTATACGAGTATCTGGCGAATCGAAAAGCGTCTCTACAAGCTATACGACTTTCGGCTGCCAGCACCTTTGCCGATCACCTGGATCGGAGTCTTCGCCGGGATAAGTGTCCCTTATGTAATTTTCCTCATTGCTGTCGGAATGCCATTCAACCACAACTTGTTTTGGCTTTACGTGCTTCCTCCCGGTGTGCTCACCTGGCTGACGACCAGGCCGGTCATTGAAAGTAAGCGGCTGCCTGAGCTGGTGAATTCGCAACTCCGGTACGTTGCTGAACCACGGACCTGGTGCCGGATGGCGCCGTTCACGGAGAAGGACGAAATCCTGGTGTCGGCCCGGGTGTGGCACCGGCATCCGCCCAAGGCACGGCCCAGGAAGGCGACGAAGGCCCGAGCCAAGGCCGAGTCGAGCGTGCCCGTGCTGCCGCTCGCCGCGCCGGAGCCGGCCAAGGCCGGGGTGCGTCAGGCCAAGGCCCGCCGGACGATCGCGAAGCCGCTGGCGGCGCGGCCGGCGTCGTCGCCTACGGCATCACCGTCCGTGGCGGCACCGTCCGTGGCGGCACCGTCCGTGGCGGCACCGTCATCCGGGACGCCCGCCCCGCCGTCGCCGTGGCAGGTGCCGGTGCCAGAGCGAGTGCCGGCCCGCCGGCCGCCCAGACGCGCCCAGGCGGAGCCGGAGACCGACCCCTCGTGGTCCCCGTGGCCGCGCGGATCCGAGCCGGATACCGCGGGCGGCGCTGTCGCCAGCCAGAGGGGCGCCAGCCAGAGGGCCGCCAGCCAGCGGCCTGAACCGGGTCAGCGCCCCATGTGGACGGCGTCGCCGCCTCCCGGCGCGCCGGATCCCAGGGCGCTCGAGGTCGCGCACGATTCCGATCCCGGCTTCCGTGGCCCAGCCGAGCCGCCCGCGTCCCTGGGCCCGGCATCCTGGCCGTCACCCGAGGCCAACCTGCTCCCGCTGGTCCGCCCGCGTCCCGAACCGGCCCCGTTCCCGGAGGCCGGGCCGTTCCCGGAGGCCGGGCCCGTCTCGGCAGCCGATCCTGCACCCGAGCCGGAGGCCGGGCGCGAACCGGGTCCCGCCGCCGGTTCTGCCCGCTGGCACCTCTCAGGGCGCAGGCCCGGTCTAGGACGCAAACCGGATCGTTCCTCCGGCTCGGCCCCGCCGCAGGCCGAGGCTTCCCCGCAGGCCGAGGCTTCCCCGCAGGCCGAGGCTTCCCCGCAGGCCGAGGCTTCCCCGCAGGCCGAGGCATCCTCGGCCCGGCCGCAGCCACCCGCGCTCACGCCCAAGCCCAGGGCGCGCTGGATGCTCCACGCTCAGCCGCGTCCGGGCGCCGCTCCGGTCGCTGCCCAGCCCGCCCCGCCGCCCGCCGCTTCCGCGGTCCCGGTCCCGCCGGAGGCAGTGGCACCCGCATCGTCCAAGCCGGACGGCGGACCCGCGTCGACCGAGCCCGCATCCCAGGTCCGGGAATCCTCGCCCGAGGCACCCGCGTCAGCCGCACCGGCCGGTGCCGGACTCGCCGCCTCCGCCGCGCCCCAGCCCGAGGCCGCCGCGCCTGAGGCCGCCGCGCCCCAGCCTGAGGCCGCTGCTTCTCAGTCCGAGGCCGCTGCGCCCGCGTCCCGGGCGGCCGCGCCGGTCGCGGCCAGGTTCGTCGGCGTCGAGCGGGACCGGCCGCTGCCGTCCATCGAGCGGGCGCTCAGCGGCCCGGGCAGTCGCGGTGAGGTGAGCTGGCGCCGCCAGGTGAAGGTGGTCGCCGGCGGTCAGGGGCCGGGCAAGCGGGACCAGGAGGCACTGGATCGCGATCGGGTCAGGCTGCCCCTGGCGGGCCCGCGCCGGATAGTCGTGCTCGGCTGCACCCGGGGCGCGGGGCAGACCGTGACCGCCTTGCTGACCGGCCAGGTCCTTGCCGTGGTGCGCGGAGTGCCGGTCGCGGCGCTGGACCTGAACCCGGGGCCCACGTCACTGACCGCCCGCCGCGCGCCGGCCGCCACGGTGCAGGCGCTGCTGGCCGGCCAGGAGCCGGACCGCGCGGGCCAACCGGACCGCGCAGGCCATCCCGACCGCGCAGGCCAACCGGGCCGCGCAGGCCATCCCGACCGCGCAGGCCAACCGGGCCAGCCAGTCCAGCCGCCCGGCCTGGCCGCCCAGCCAGCTGGCCCGGCCGCCCGGCTGGACGTGATCGCCGACCTGCCAGGCAACGGCCTTGGCAATGACCCGGGCAATGGCAGTGTGCCCGCCCTGGAAGGCGACGACTTCCGGCGGCTCGCCGACCTGCTGGCCGAACGGTACCCGCTGACCATGATCGACCCGGCGCCGTCGGGCCTGACCCGGGTGCTCTCCGCGGCGGACCAGCTGGTGCTGGTCGCCCCGGCCAGCCCGGATGCGGCGACCTCGCTGGCCAACACCCAGCAGTGGCTCGGCGCGCATGGCCACGGCGAGCTGGCGGCCCGCGCCGTGACGGTGATCAACGGGGTGAGCAGGCGGACGATGGAGGACGTGCTGCGAGCCGAATCCGTGGCCAGGGGCCGCTGCCGGGCCATTGTCCGGGTGCCGTGGGATGACCTCCTGTCGGCGCGTCCCGCTCCGTCGCCGCATCCGCACACGGCCCCGCACCTTCAGCTGACACTGGCCCCCCAGACCAGGCTGGCCTACACGGCGCTGGCCGGCGTGCTCGTCGCGGGTATGGCCGCGACCGCGCCGAGCGTGCCGGGAAGGAATCCTGGTGAGCACTCGGACTAAGGGGTCTAAGGGCTCCCGGGGGCGTACCCGCCTGAGCATCCGCTACTTCGACGACCGGATCCTGCTCACCGACACCCACGCGTGGGCCTACTACCGGGTTCCCTCGGTGTCCTATGAGTTCACCACCGCGGAGGAGCGGGAGGCGCTGGCCACCAACATCACGGTGGCGCTGGCCGCGATCAGGATGGCCGATGCCGAGGTGCACCTGCGCATCGCGCACCGGGCTTACCCGGCGCACAGGTGGGCGACCGGTCTTGACGCGACCTCGGACGGGGGCCCGGGCTGGCGGGAGTACCTGGAGCAGACCTACCAGCACGTCTGGGCCAAGGACTTCTGGGGCAAGGAGATCTACCTCGGGGTCCGGCTCGGCCAGCGCGGCGTGCGCGCGCAGCTGTCAGGCGGCGTGCTCTCCCAGTTCCGCGGCGTGTATGCCCGCGGCGAAAAAGAACTCGGGCTCAACGACGAGGCGGTCGGCCCGGCGGAGATCGGCAAGTGGACGGACTCGGCGGAGCGGCTCGGCCGGGCGCTGAACGCGAGCGCGCTGGCCGCCCGGCACGCGACCTCCGGTGAGATCGCCTGGCTGGTGCAGCACACGCTCATGCAGACGGCGGGGGAGCCGCTGCCGTCCGCGACCAAGCGCAGGAGATGGGGCTCGGGAGAGATCGACACCCTCTTCGAGGGGCAGATCCACAACGGCCGGACCCTGCTGTGCCTGGAGCACATGTCGGGAGAGTCGTACGCCGCCTTCCTCTCGTTCGCCCGTTTTCCCGACGTGATGTCTTTCCCGGACGGGGAGCCGTGGCTGCATTTCGCCGATTCGCTGCCGTTCCCGGTGGAGATCAGTTCCCGGATGAAGCTCATTCCGCCGGCCAAGGCAAGCAAGGACGTGAGCCGGCGGCTGGCGCACGCGCGGGACATGGACGCGCATATCCGGGAGGCGGGCGCGGAGGCGCCCATCGCGCTGGCCGAGCAGATCGCGGCGGCCAGAATGCTCGAGCACGGCATCACCAAGGAGCGGCTGCCTTTTGTCTACGGCTGGCACCGGCTGATCGTCGCGGCGCCGACGAGAGAACTGTGCGTCCGCCGGGTCGAGGCGGTGGTCGAGCATTACCGCGATATCGGAATCGACGTGGTCAACTCCACCGGTGATCAGTTCTCGCTGTTGTGCGAGGCGCTGCCCGGTGAGCGGATCCGGCTGAATTCTTATGTGCAGCGGCAGCCGCTTTACACGATCGCCGGCGGAATGCCGACCGCGACGGTGGAACTCGGCGACCGGATGGATGCGGGCAGCGGCTGGATCGGGCCGTATATCGGCGAGACCCTGGGCCGGGCCCGCTCCATCGTGCATTTCGACCCGCTGCTCGCGGCCGCCCGTAACCGGCCGACCGCGGTGGCCATCACCGGTGAGCCGGGCGGCGGGAAGACCACGCTGGCCATGCTGCTGATCTACCAGCTGGCGCTGCGCGGCGCGACCGTCGCGGTGATCGACCCGAAGGGCGACGCGGAATCCCTGGTCGAGTACCTGTCCCGGCAGGGCAGGAAGGCGCGGGTGCTGCCGCTGGGCGCGGCGGCGCCGGGGCTGCTCGACCCGTTCTCGTTCGGTGTGGACCTGTCCGAGAAGCGGACGATGGCGACCGAGACGCTGCGGCTGCTGCTGCCGCGGATGAGCGAGGAGCGGGAAAGCGCCATGATCCAGGCGGTCGGCGCGGTGGCCGCGACCGAGCGGCCCAGCCTGGGCAAGGTCATCACGCACCTAGAGGAATCCGACGACCCGGCCTGGAAGAACACCGGCGCGGTGATGCGGTCGATCTCGGAGATGCGGCTGGCCCGGCTGTGCTTCGCCCCGTCGGTGGGCCAGCAGATCGACGCGGAGGGCTGGACCACGGTGTTCACGCTGGCCGGGCTGACGCTGCCGGACACCAACACCAGCCGGGACGACTACTCCTACGAGCAGCGGCTGTCGGTGGCGCTGCTGTACCTGGTCTCGCAGTTCGCCCGCAAGCTGCTGAACGGCATCGACCGGGCCGCGCCCAAGGCCATCTTCCTGGACGAGGCCTGGGCGATCACCTCTACTCCCGAGGGCGCCAAGCTGGTGCCCGAGGTGTCACGGATGGGCCGGTCGCGGAACACCGCGCTGATCCTGGTCTCGCAGAACGCCGGGGACCTGCTGAACGAGCAGGTGACCAACTGCCTGTCCGGGGTGTTCGCGTTCCGCTCGACCGAACGCGGTGAGGTGGCGAACGTGATGTCGCTGCTCGGGGTCGCGCCTTCTGACGAGCACAAGGCCGTGCTTCGCTCGCTGGGTAACGGCGAGTGCATTTACCGGGATCTGGATGACAGAGCCGGGCGGATCGGGATCGACCTGGTCTCCGACGAGCTGAGGGACTGGATCGACACCAACCCCACCCGGGTTTCTGGCTCCAGGCGCAGCCAGGCTGACCCGGCCACACGCAGGGAACCCATTGCGGACGGGCCATCACCGCCGGGCGAAGGCGCCCCGGCGGCCGGCCCGCCCGCGGCCCGTACGCGAGCGGCGGAAACGTCCTCGTAAACGCAGAACCAGGAGCTCCCTTACGATGGCTACCTTGCCAGCCACGCCCGAACCCCCCGGGTCCGCAGCACGAGCCAGCGCTGACGCCCAGCCGCCCGGCCGCCGCATCGCACGCTGGGCCGTCCAGGTGCTGCTGCTCGCCGTCGCATCGCTCGCGATCGCCACGCCGGCGCTCGCGGCGACCCACGCGGCCCACGTCACCCGCGCGGCCCATGTCACCCGCGCGGCCCAGGCGGCCGCGGTGCCCGCCGCCGCCGCGGCCCCGGCCAGGCTGGCCGCCAACCTCACCCCGGCCGTACCCAGCGGGGTCTGCCAGGTGCCGGGCATCGGGGACATCGGCGGCCTGGTCGGGCTGTGCACCTCGGGCTCGAGCGGGATCGTCGGCAGCCTGAACAACATCTGCGAGCCGGCGGTGCCGCAGCCCGAGCAGGCCACCGGCGGGATCAACGCGATGATCGAGCCGCCGGCCGCGGCGGCGGGCGGCAAGACGCTGTATGACAACTACGGGCTGGCCGGCCAGTTCTGGGCCGCCCACGGCCTGCAGTGCTCGGACATGACCTCGCTGATCGGCAACAACGTGGCCGGCATGGTCTTCGACGCGGCGAAATCCATGGACCGGGTGACGATTACCGTCTACCAGTCGGCCGCCGGGAACAACATCTTGACCTGGCTGCAGAACGCCGTGAACCAGCTGATCAGCGCGCTGGGCAACGCCATCTACTTCCCCTACCTGGCACCGGTGGTCATCCTCGGCGCGATCTGGCTCGCCTGGCAGGGACTGATCCGCAAGCGCGCCACCCGGACCATCGAGGGCACGCTGTGGATGGTGGTGGCCGCCACCGCCGCCATCGCGCTGATCGGCAAGCCCGCCGCGTTCACCGGCGTCGGGACCACCGTCTCCAACGGTGTCACGCAGGTCCTCAACACCGCGTTCTCCAAGCTGCCCGCCCCGGCGGGCAGCAACTGCCTGCCGGTGCAGGCGAAGGACCCGCAGAGCGTCACCGGCAACTTCGCCTTCACCTCGGGTAACGGCCTGGTGGACGAGAACGCCAACGAGCTGTGGTCGGTCCTGGTGTGCAAGCCCTGGCTGTACGGGGAGCTCGGCACCACCGCGTACACCGGCACCCCCAACGGCACCGTGGTGGACAAGTACGGCCGGCAGCTGCTGTGGGCGCAGGCGATCGCGGCCAACGAGACCCCGAGCGCCGCGCTGATCCAGGCCAAGCAGGACACCTACACCGGCATCTCGACCTCCATGCAGCAGGCCAACCCCGCCGCCTACCCGCTGTTCCAGGGCAACCAGTGGACCACCCGGCTGGAGATCGCGTTCGCCGCGATGTTCGCGGCGCTGGTGGCCGGGCTGCTCATCTTGCTGATCGCGCTGACCCTGATCGTGCTCAAGCTCGGCTTCCTGCTGCTGCTGGTGGCCGGGCCGTTCTTCCTCATCGTCGGGACCCATCCCGGGTTCGGCCGGGTCATCGCGATCCGCTGGTTCGAGATGCTCGTCGGCGTGCTGATGAAACAGGCGGCGATCGCGGTCGTGCTGTCCGTCCTGCTCTACTGCTACTCACTGATCATGGGGACGGCGGACGCCGTGCTGCCCTGGGCGCTGAAGATCCTGATGATCGCGCTGGTCACGGTGGCCGTGTTCATCTACCGCAAGCCGTTCGCGCACCTGTTCTCCGCGGTCGGCTACGGCACGATCGGCTCGCAGGAGCGGGCCGAGTACAGCCTGCGCGAGGCGGGCGCCACGTTCCGCCGGTCCACGCTCGACGCGGCGACCGCGGCCGTCCCCGGGATGTCGGGCTACCGGGCCGCCCGGTGGGCGCGCCGGAACCCGGGCCAGGCGGCCGCGGTGGCGGCCGGCGCGGCCGGCGTGGCCGCGGGCACCGGGGCGGCGGCCGACGCCGCGGCCGGGACCGGCTCGGCCCAGGCCGGGACCGGCGATGCCTACGCGTCGCGGCTCCGGCCGGACGCGCCGCCTGTGGCCGACGGGGACGGCGAGGCGAGTCCGGGTGCCCGCCGGGTCGTCAGCGGCGCGGGCTCGGCCCGGGCCAGGAACGCGGCCGAGGCCGACAGCGGCGGGCGGGTCGCCCCGCCGCTCGACCTGCCGCCACGAGCGGACGGCGGCGGACCGGGCGGGTCAGCAGGCGCGGCCGGCTCGGCCTCCGGCTGGTCTCGCGGCGCCGGCCGCTCGCCAGGCGCCGGTCCGCGGCCCCGGGCGGCGTCCGCCCCGGCGCCGGGGTCCGCCGCGCCGGTCAGGGGCCAGAGCCGCGCGGGCAGGTCGGCGCCGCCCATCACCCGCGGCGGACCCCGCCCGGCCGGGTCCGGCGGGTCGTCGGGGTCGTCGGGGTCGTCGGGGTCGTCGGGGTCGTCGGGATCCGGTCCGGCCTGGCCGGCCAGCGGCTGGCCGGCCGCGGGCGGCCGGAAGGCGACCGGACGGTCCGGCGGCAGGCCCAGGCCGACCCCGGCGCCGCCGCCCGCGGAGCCGGCGGGCCAGGGCGGCCAGCCGTCTGGCGGCCGCGGCCAGGACGAGCCGTCCGCCATGCCGTTCTGGCTGCGCCCGATACGGCGGGACAAGTAGCGGGCGGGCACCGTGGATCTCAGCCCCGGCCAGCAGAAGGCCGTGTTCATCCTGGTCGTCGTGGTGCTGGCCGCGCTCGGCTACTGGCTCATCCTGCCCAAGGTGAGCCACTCGCACGGGCAGGCCGCGCCCTCTCCGTCGGCGGCCGCACCCGCCTCGACACCCCAAGGATCCCAGCCGGCCCCGCCCTCCACCGTGACGGCGTCTCCCGCCTCGACCGGCGGGGCCGACATCTACTCCTGGCTGCCGTTCACCCAGCAGGGCCTGTCGGACGCCGCCGCGGTGACGGTGAAGTTCCTCGTCGACTACAACACCTACTCCTACACCGAGAGCGCGGCTAGCTACGTCGGAACGATGAAAGGCCTGGTCACCGGGCAGCTGGCCGCGACCTTGCGGGGGCTGTACGCGACCCCGGGGGTGGCCACGATCAGGACCAGCCAGCAGCAGGTCTCCACCGGTGCTGCGGTGATCAACGCGCTGCGGGCCTTCGGCCCCTCCAGCCTGACGTTCATCGTCACCGGGACGCAGCACCTGGTCACCTCGAAAGGCACAAGCAACGCCAGCGAGCAGTACGCGATCACGGTCACCGGGTCGGGCAGCAGCTGGCAGGTCAACGACATCCAGCTGTCGAATGTGGGCCAGTCATGACGAACAGGCTCCTCATCCGGACCGAAACCAGGCAGAACACGACCAGGCAGCAGCGGGCGCCGCGGATCCTGGTGTTCGGCATCATCGGGCTCGCCGCCGTGGCGGGGCTCGGCCTGCTCGCCGTGCCCATCCTGGTCGGCACGAACGCGTTCTTCGCGACGGGCGCCGGCTGCTCGGGCCAGCAGACGGGCACGGCCGGGCAGCCGCCCGCCGGCGCCAAGGCCAAGTCGATCCCGTCTGACTACCTCTTCTGGTACAAGAAGGTCGGGCAGCAGTACGGCGTGCCGTGGACGATCCTGGCCGGCATCGGGACGGTGGAGAGCAACAACGGCCAGACCACCCTGCCCGGCGTGCACAGTGCCGCGAACGCCTTCGGCGCGGCCGGGCCGATGCAGATCGGCATCGGCGGCGCGGCCGGCGATGCCTGGGGCGGGGCGGCGGTCCACCCGGCCAGCCAGGTGGTCCGCGGCGTCGCCTCCGACGAGGACGGCAACGGGGTCGCGAGCGTCTATGACCCCCCCGACGCGATCGCGGGCGCGGCTAAGTACCTGCTCGAGTTCCAGGTGCAGACCAACCCGTCGGCGGCGATCTTCGCCTACAACCACCTGCAGTCGTACGTGCAGAGCGTGCTGTACTACGCCGGCCAGTACGCGGGCGGCAAGTTCGCGGTGGCGTCCGCGGTCATGCCGGCGGCCAATTCGGTGGCCGGCTGCGCCCAGACAACCGGGGGCGTGCCCGCCGTCCAGGCGCCGACCCAGGCGGTGGCCGCCGCCATCTCGTTCGCCGAGCAGCAGCTGGGCAAGCCGTACCTATGGGGCGGCACCGGGCCGGATGCGTTCGACTGCTCCGGCCTGGTGATGATGGCCTACCGGACGGCCGGGATCGACATCGCCAGGACCTCGCAGGCGCAGTGGGCCACCGAGCAGCGGGTGCCCGCTTCCCAGGTGCAGCCAGGGGACCTGGTGTTCTTCGCCGGCGCGGACGGCACCGTCACCTCTCCGGGGCACGTCGGCCTGGTGATCGGGAACGGGAAGATGATCGAGGCGTACGCGACGGGCTTCCCGATCCGCGTCTCCAGCTACGCCAGCAGCGGCGCGATCGGCTTCACCCAGCCCTGGGCCAGCGCCAACGGCACCCCGAACAAGCCGGCCGCCACCACGGCGCCGCCCGCGGGCGGCGTGCCCACCCCGGGCGTTACCGCAGCGAAAGGACGATGAAGCAGGCCAGGCCAGCCAGCATGCAGTAGATCGCGAACGGCGACAGCGTGCGCTTGGGGTCGCTCAGGTAGCGGACCAGGGACCGGAGCGCGAGGTAGGCGCCGATCCCGCAGAGCACGCTGCCGAAGATCACCTGCCCGCGGATCCCGGCCCCGAGCGGCCCGGTCAGGTCGCCGATCTTCAGCATGCCGGCCGCCAGGATGACCGGAGCCGACAGCAGGAACGAGAACCGGGCCGCGTCCTGCCGGGACAGGCCGCGGAACATGCCGCTGACCATGACGATGCCGTCCCGGCTGATGCCGGGCAGCAGCGCCAGGATCTGCATCGCGCCGAGGAAGAAGCCGGTCACGAAGCCGACGCCGACCAGTCTGCGGTCCGCCTCCACCGCCAGGCTCGCCTGCTCCTGCCGCAGCGCCCGCTGCCCGGAGGAGTGCCGGCCGCCGCCGGCCGGGCCGTGACCGCCCGCGGCGACGGCGGCCTTCTGGCGCTCGGCCGCCATCTGCTGGTCCATGGCCACCTGCAGCGACTCGGCGTCGGCGCCGCGCCGCCGCAGCCGCTCGCCGCCCAGCAGGATCAGCCCGTTCACGAACAGGAACGCCGAGGTGAGCATCGGCTTGCTGAACACGGTGCGGAACGTGTGCTCGAGCACGAGCCCGGCCAGGCCGACCGGGATGGTGGCCACGATGATCATCCAGGCGAGCTTCTGGTCGGTGCCCTGCGGTTCCCATCGCCTGGTGCCCGGCGCGGGCGCGATGACGTGCCGGATCGAGGCGAAGAAGCCGCCGATGATCCGCAGCCAGTCCCGCCAGAAGAAGATGATCATGGCGGCGGCCGTCGCGACGTGCAGTCCGACGATGTACGCCAGGTACGGCGACTCGGACGCGGAAACGTTCAGGTCCTTGGCCCACTGCCCGCCGATGATCGCCGGGATGAGCACGGCGTGGCCCAGGCTGGACACCGGGAACAATTCGGTAATTCCCTGAAGAAGCCCGACAACCCCGGCTTCTGCGTACGTCAGATGCGACATGCCAGCCCTTCGCTCCCCAGTTAAACAAAAAACCATTATCCCGAACGAGCCCGGTGCGAGCCCTCACGGACACGTTCGGCGTAGCGCTGGGCAGCTGCAGCGGGTGGACATCAGCCCGGCCAGCAGCCATCCTAGCCCGGCGGCCGGCCCGCTCCGCCCCCCTTCATACTGTCTTAATCTGTGTTAGCCGGGGGGACGATCCCCCCCAGACCCCCCCTGCTCCTGGGGGGACCCATCCCCCAGACCCCCCTTGGGGGGGACCCATCCCCCCAGACCCCCCTTGGGGGATTCCATCCCCCAGGCCCCGTGGCCCCCTTGGTCAGGCCGTGCCGGGGACCTTGGGCGTGTCCTTGGCGGTCCGGCGGCCGATCTTGGCGCCGAGCCAGACCAGCGGGTCGTACTTGCGGCCAGCCACCCGCTCTTTCATCGGGATCAGCGCGTTGTCGGTGATCTTGATGTGTTCCGGGCACACCTCGGTGCAGCATTTGGTGATGTTGCAGTAGCCGAGGCCGAAATCGTCCTGGGCGATCGAGCGCCGGTCGGCGGTGTCGGCCGGGTGCATTTCGAGTTCGGCGACCCGCATCAGGAACCTGGGCCCGGCAAAGGCGCCCTCGTTTTCCGCATGGTCACGGATCACGTGGCACGTGTTCTGGCACAGGAAGCACTCGATGCACTTGCGGAATTCCTGCGACCGGTTCACGTCGACCTGCTGCATCCGGAACTCACCGGGCTTGACCGCGGGGTCAGGGGTGAACGACGGGATCTCGCGGGCCTTGGCGTAGTTGAAGGACACGTCGGTGACCAGGTCCCTGATCACCGGGAAGGTCCGCATCGGCGTGATCGTCAGCGTCTCGTCCGGCGTGAAGACCGACATCCGGGTCATGCAGGCCAGCCGCGGCCGCCCGTTGATCTCCATCGAGCACGACCCGCACTTGCCCGCCTTGCAGTTCCACCGGATGGCCAGGTCGCCGGCCTGGGTCGCCTGCAGCCGGTGCAGCACGTCCAGGACGACCTCGCCCTCGTTGACCTCGACCTGGTAGTCGGCGAGCGCGCCGGCGCCCGCGTCCCCGCGCCAGACCCGCAGCGAAGCCTTGTAGCCCATCAGTGGTTCCCCTCTGGCAGCCCCGCCAGCTCGTCTTCGGTCATGTACTTCTTCAGTTCGCCCAGGTCGAACAGCTCGAGCAGGTCGGTCCGCATGGGCACCATCGGCTGCCGCCGCAGCGTCACGCCGCCGCCGGCGTCCAGCGCGCAGATCAGGTTGACCTTCCGCCATTCCGGCGACATGCCGGGGTAGTCGTCCCTGGTGTGGCCGCCGCGCGACTCCTGCCGTTCCAGCGCGGCCTGCGCCACGCACTCCGCGATCAGCAAGATGTTGCGCAGGTCGAGAGCCAGGTGCCACCCCGGGTTATAGGCGCTGCCGCCCGGTGCGCTGACCTTCGCGGCGCGCTCGCGCAGTTTCTCCAGCTCCGCCAGGGCCGCCTTGATCTCGTCCGCGCGCCGGATGATGCCGACGAGGTCGCTCATCGTCTGCTGGACCTCGGCGTGGACCGCGTACGGGTTCTCGCCGCCGGATCGCTCGAGCGGGGCGAGCGCCTCGGCCTGCGCCTCGGCCAGCGCCACCTCAGAGATCTTCGGCCGCGCGCCCAGGGCGTCGAGGTATTCCACCGCCCCCTCGCCGGCCCGGCGCCCGAACACCAGCAGGTCGGACAGCGAGTTGCCGCCGAGCCGGTTGGAGCCGTGCATGCCGCCGGAGACCTCGCCGGCCGCGAACAGCCCGGGCACGAGCGCCGCGCCGGAGTCCGCGTCTACCTCGACCCCGCCCATCACGTAGTGCTGCGCCGGGCCGACCTCCATCGGTTCCCTGGTGATGTCGACATCGGCCAGTTCCTTGAACTGGTGGTACATCGACGGCAGCTTGCGCAGGATCTCCTCGGCCGGCCGCCGGGAGGCGATGTCGAGGAAGACGCCGCCGTGCGGTGACCCGCGGCCCGCCTTGACCTCGGCCCTGATCGACCGGGCCACCTCGTCCCGGGGCAGCAGTTCGGGCGGGCGCCGGTTATTGGCCTGGTCGTTGTACCAGCGGTCCGCTTCTTCCTCGGTCTCCGCGTACATCGGGCGGAACACGTCAGGCACGTAGTTGAACATGAACCGCTTGCCCTCGGAGTTGCGCAGCACCCCGCCGTCGCCGCGCACCGACTCGGTGACCAGCAGGCCGGCCACCGACAGCGGCCAGACCATATGCGTCGGGTGGAACTGCACGAACTCCATGTTCAGCAGGGTCGCCCCGGCCAGCAGGGCGAGCGCGTGCCCGTCGCCGGTGTACTCCCAGGAGTTGGAGGTGACCTTGAAGGTCTTGCCGATACCGCCGGTGGCCAGCACCACGGCCGGAGCTTCGAAGAACGCGAACCGCCCGGTGTCGCGGAAGTACCCGAACGCCCCGGCGATACGCCCCCCGTCCTTGATCAGGCGGATGATCGTGGTCTCGGCGAAGACCTTGATCATCGCCTCCGGGTCGCCGAACTCGGCCGCGTCCTCCTGCTGCATCGCGACGACCTTCTGCTGCAGGGTGCGGATCATCTCAAGACCGGTCCGGTCGCCGACGTGGGCCAGCCGCGGGTACTCGTGGCCGCCGAAATTCCGCTGGCTGATCTTGCCGTCCTTGGTCCGGTCGAAGACCGCGCCCCAGGCCTCGAGCTCCCAGACCCGGTCCGGGGCCTCCTTGGCGTGCAGCTCGGCCATCCGCCAGTTGTTCAGGAACTTGCCGCCGCGCATGGTGTCGCGGAAGTGGACCTGCCAGTTGTCCTTCGGGTTCACGTTGCCCATGGCGGCCGCGCAGCCGCCCTCGGCCATGACCGTGTGCGCCTTGCCGAACAGGGACTTGGAGATGATCGCGGTCTTCTTGCCGCATCGCCGCGCCTCGATCGCCGCGCGCAGCCCGGAACCGCCCGCGCCGACGACCACCACGTCGTAGGAGTAACGATCGATCTCGCTCATACCACAGCCCGTTCGGTTAATTAAAGATTCTTGGATCGGGGAAGGCCCCGCTGGCCACCAGCAGGATGTACAGGTCGGTCAGCATCAGCGTGCCGAGGGTGATCCAGGCGAGCTGCATGTGCCGCGTGTTCAGCCACGAGATCTTCGTCCAGGCCCAGTACCTGACCGGGTGCTTGGAGAAGTTCCTCAGCCGGCCGCCGGTGATGTGCCGGCAGGAGTGGCAGCTCAGCGTGTAGGCCCAGAGCAGGACCACGTTGGCCAGCATGATCAGCGTGCCGAGCCCCAGCCCGAAGTCCCCGTCCGGCCCGCGGAACGCCTGGGCCAGGTCATAGGTGTTCAGGATCGAGATCAGGATGACCGCGTAGAAGAAGTACCGGTGCAGGTTCTGCATGATCAGCGGGAACCTGGTCTCGCCGGTGTAGGTGGCATGCGGCTCGCGCACCGCGCAGGCCGCGGGCGAGCGCCAGAACGCCCGGTAGTACGCGCGGCGGTAGTAGTAGCAGGACAGCCGGAAGCCGAGCACCAGCGGCAGCGACACCAGCGCGTACGGGATGATCGGCGGCACCGCCGGGAACCAGTGGCCCAGGCTGCTCGAGCCCCCGACGCATTCGCCGCTGATGCACGGCGAGAAGAAAGGCGTCAGGTAGTGATACTTGGCCACGTAGTACCAGTGGCCGGTGAAAACGTGCACAGTGGCATAGGCAACCCAGATGGTGAGCAGGGTCGCGGTGATACGCGGCGCCCGCCACCAGGGGTCCTTGCGGAAGGTGCGTTCGGAAATCTGCGCCCGCGTCCTGCCCGGCGCTTCCGGTGCCTGTGTCATCCAGCGTCCTCGCTGCTTTCGATGGTAAGCGTAACGCGACGTGCCACCCGCCAGAAGAAGCCGGCTTTCCGCGTGCTGACTGAGAACTTATTCCAGTCGGCGGGATAATGCAGTGACCGAGACCTCATCGTGGTATGTGACCCTGGCTACACTGT
>WNGH01003111.1_pt1 | contig 17929 bp, 19 predicted proteins | sample 5400631 | NCBI WGS metagenome assembly WNGH01 (sample SAMN13153373, study PRJNA577476) | soil metagenome | isolation source: 115 cm soil or saprolite under Garry oak tree replicate 1 | place: USA:California | collected 2016-06-15
CTCCTTGAAGAAAATGACCACGCCGTTCAAGAACGATTATGGCTACGGCCTCGCGGTGCGGACGGCGCACGGGTACACGGTCGTTGAGCACGGCGGTGGCATCGAGGGGTTCAACACCCAGTTGGCCTACGATCCCGATCGCAAGCTCGCCGTCATCGTGTTGGGCAATCTCAATGGAGGCGCACCAGATGAGATTGCCAGGCGACTCATGTCGCTCCTTCACGGAGAAAAAGTCGTCCTGCCGTCTGAACGGAAGGAGATTACGGTCTCGACGGACGTTCTGAAGCAGTATGTGGGCACCTACCAGCTGGCGCCCACGTTCAGCATCGTCATCACGCTGGAGGGCAACCGGCTGATGTCCCAAGCTACGAACCAACCCGCCCTGCCGCTGTTTCCAGAGTCGGAGACAAGCTTCTTCTTGAAAGCGGTGGACGCCCAAATCGAGTTTGCGAAGAACGATAAAGGAGAGGTGAATTCCCTCACACTCCGCCAAGGCGGCAACGAAATGAAGGCCTTGAGGCGGTAGCTGAGCAGACTTCCACGGCCGTCACGGATTCTGTAACTTCCAGCCCCAGCAATTCCTAGGTCCGTAGCTCAATTGGTAGAGCACCGGTCTCCAAAACCGGGGGTTGCAGGTTCGATTCCTGCCGGGCCTGCTTGGGCCGCGACGGAAGGCGTCGCGGCCCTTCGCACGCCCGGCCGGATCAATGCTCTGCCCTCGCTGCGCTCGGGCAATCGCGAGCGATTCCTGCCGGGCCTGTTGTCCAATCTGTTGTCTCACCGCGCGTTGGCGGGCGGCCTTTGCCGCCCAGGTCCCAGTGCCGACGTGGAGCTCGAGAGTGACCGAGCCCATACTTGGTGGTCCGTTTCATGAGAGCCGCTCCTTGCTGGAGACCACGGGTCTTGGTCGACTCCATGGTAGCAGCAAGGGGCGCGCTCTCAACATGCGTTAGGCGGCTTGACGACGCCGGCACGTTCCGCACCTTTGTCATGTGCGGTGGGTCCTTGTCGTGGTCGGGAATTCTCCCGGGGGCAAGTGGTCTGATCCGAGCAGGTGTCGGCGTGATCCGCTTGTTCCCACCCTTTTGGACAATGGTGCGCGCGCAGGGATTCCGTCAGGCGTCGAACACAGGAAGGGGCCGCAGAAACGGGCCATATGACATCCGGGCGATATGCGGTCGAGCGCGAGGTGGGTCGAGGTGGCATGGGTGTCGTGTATCGCGCCCGCGATCAGGAGTTAAGTCGCCCGGTTGCGCTCAAGTTCCTCAGCGACGATCTGGCCGAAGATCCCGCCGCATTGCTGCGACTTCGCCGAGAGGCGACACTCGCCTCCGCCCTCAATCATCCGTTGATCTGTACGATTTACGAGATTGCCGCAGACGAACATCCACCCTTCATCGCAATGGAGTACGTGGAGGGCGTCTCCCTCGCGTCGCGCATCGCGGCCGCTCTCCTTTCGGTGGAGACGGCCATCCAGCACGGCATCGATCTCGCTGACGCGCTGGAGCATGCCCACGGCCGGGGTGTCGTCCATCGGGACCTCAAACCGTCGAACGTCATGATTCGACCGGACGGACGGCTTAAGGTGCTGGATTTCGGAATCGCCCGCCGTGTCTTCTCCGGCGGACCTGCAGTGACACGAACGGCGGCACCACGCGCCAACTCGCACGGCATCACGGGGGCAGGAGAATCTGCCGCGGCCGGAACGGCATCGCCAACCATCGACTTGAGTGGTATCACAGGTACGCCCGTTTATATGGCTCCCGAGGTGCTGGAGGGAACAACGGTAGACGGTCGCGCCGACATCTGGTCGCTGGGCGTCCTCCTCTTCGAGATGTTGTCGGGTGAGCTGCCCTTCCAGGGGACGAATGCATACGCACTCGCCGCGGCCACACTTCGGAGTCCACCTCGCGCGCTGCCCCTTGCGGTTCCGCGGGCGCTCGCCGACGTCACGCTGCGGTGTCTCGAAAAGGACCCGGACGCCCGCTACCAACATGCCGGCGATGTCCGCGTCGCGTTGCAGGCGTGCTTATCTGGCCATGGCGCACGGCGGCGCGCGAAACGCTCCGTGCGACCCGGCCAGGTGCGGTCGCTGGCCGTGCTTCCCCTCGAGGATCTGTCACATCAGGCCGAGGACTTCTTCGCCGATGCGATGACCGACACTCTGGTGAGCGAGATGGCGCAGATCAGCGCGCTACGAGTGACTTCGCGCACCTCGGTGATGCACTATCGGCACGCACCACAACCGCTCCCGCAGATTGCGCGCGAGCTCGGGGTCGATGCCTTGGTCGTGGGTTCAGTCCAACGCGCAGGCGACCACGTGCGGATCAGCGTGCAGCTGATCCATGCGGCGACCGACACCCATCTGTGGGCCCGCAGCTACCAACGGACCCTGGGCGACGTGCTGATGCTCCAGCGCGAAGTCGCCGGCGCGATTGCCAGGGAGCTGAAAGTGCATCTTGGCGTGCGCGAGCATCGGCGTCTGGCAGGCGGACGTCCGGCAAGCACAGAGGCGCAGGAGGCGTACCTGCGCGGGATTTATCACTTCGATCGGCTCGAACTGGACCGCGGGATGCAACTCTTTCAGCAGGCCGTGACACTGGACCCGGCTCACTCCGCTGCCTATGGACGTCTCGCGCGAGGGTATTACTACTTCCTCTTCTTCAGCATTCTCCCCCCCAAACACGCGTATGACCTACTGAATGCGGCAGTAGATCGCACACTGGCGCTCGACCCGGAGTCCGCCGAAGCCTACGGATTCCGTGCCCTGGGGCGGCTGTACTACGACTGGGACTGGGCAGGAGCCGAGGCTGACTTCCGGCGCGCGCTGGATCTGAATCCCAACCACGCCGAGCTGCGGCATTTATTCGCGCACTACCTGATGGTGGTGAACCAAGGTGACGAGGGGCTGGTCGAATGCCGGGGCGCGGTCGAGCGCGACCCACTCGGTCTCATCCTGACGGCCTGCCTCGGGTGGCATTGTCTCTTCTCCCGCGAGTACGGCGCGGCCGTCGACCCAACCCTCCGCGCGCTGCGCATGGACCCGCAACTCTTCTTTGCACACCTGATTCTCGGGTGGGTGTACCAGCAGCAAGGGCGGCTGGATGAAGCCATCGCGTCGTACCGTACGGCGGTCACGAATTCTGCAGGCATGCCACTCGCGATCGCCGCCCTCGTTCATGCGCTTGGCATTTCTGGCCAAGTGACCGAGGCGCGACAGCTTCTGGAGGCGTTAGAGCGACGGGGGCGCACGGCCTACGTATCGGCGTATGACGTGGCTGCGATGAATGTCGGCCTTGGCGATCATGAAGGGGCGTTTGCCGCGCTCGACCGCGCGGTGAATGAGCACGCGAGCTTTCTCATTCACATCGAGTGGGATCCCCGTTTCGATGCCCTCCGGGTCGATCCGCGCTTCGACGATGTAATGCAGCGCATCGGGCTCCCACGCATCGTCAATCCACCGACGGCCGTAGTGTGAGGCACTCTACGGGCGGTGTTCGCCGTTGGGGGGTGGCTTGATCCCAGCGGTCGCCGCCTGCCCTTGTGTTGCTGCAGACGCCGCAGGGCCTCTGGTTGGCCTCCGTGGCTGCGCCACGCCGGCTTCCATTGGCTGCGGCGCAGCAGGAGTACAGTCGTTAGGCGGCCCCGGCGAGCTGTTTTGCCCGGAGTGTCATGCTCGCCAGCCAAGTCGGAGCGACTTCACGACACTACTGGATCGCCTATGCAGCGGCCTGCTGGACATTGGTCTTTGCCGCCTTCCATATCGTTTGGGCGGCCGGATGGTACATCGGTCTCGATCCAGTACAGGCACCCCAATGCAGAGGTCCGTGCCCATCACCGCTTCGACACCAGATGCCCGCGGGCGGCGCCACCGAGATGGTCGACGATCCGGCACCGCCTCTCGTGCAAGCGGCGGTCGGTGTGTCAAGTCGTCGTTGGAGACGAAACTCGGAGACGGCGGCCGAGGAATGATTTGGAGGACGCCCGGCTTCTTGTCGCAGGAAAAGTTTGGGACCTCGCGCGGCCCGGCAGCGCACCTGAATGGGGCTCAGGCGGTTCAAGCGGTTGCTGTTCATCCAGGCAGCGGTTTAGTGCCAGGAATAGTGCCAACGCCGGCGTCGTCCAGCGACGCCCGCGTCGCTGGCACAGAGCTAAGTTCTTGAAAATCAACAAACCCTTCGACGCCGGCGTTTCAGGAAGTGCGCTCCAAAACCGGGGGTTGCAGGTTCGATTCCTGCCGGGCCTGCTTGGGCCGCGACGGAAGGCGTCGCGGCCCTTCGCACGCCCGGCCGTATCAATGCTCTGCCCTCGCTGCGCTCGGGCAATCGCGAGCGATTCCTGCCGGGCCTGCTTCTGATTTTCGGGGACGTCGAGCCGCCCGATCTCGTGGGGAATCAATCATTGCGCTCATCGGAATCCGCGCGCAGCCTTGCAAAACACCCGAGTGAGCGGGGCGATCGCCATGCAGCCGGTTCCCGAGCCCGCGGCGTATGTCCATGGTGAGTAGCTAGTTGCCTGCGATCATGACCTCCCCGGCACGACCGTTGCGAAACGAGCATCACCACCCTCCGCTCCGTGGCGGCATTGTCGCGTCCACGTAGCTTTGGGCGCACGCGATTCAGCCGGAGGGATCGCATGAATCGCACGGGGTTCACGCTGCTCGAGCTGTTGATCGTGGTCGTCATCATCGGGCTGCTCGCCGCGATCGCGATCCCGAAGTTCGCCAACACGAAAGAGAAGGCGTACATCGCGTCGATGAAGTCGGACCTCCGGAACCTGATGACGGCGGAGGAGGCCTACTTCGCTGATTCGATGGCGTACACGGACCGGGTGGACTGTAGCAACCCGCCGGCGGCCGGCAGCGCGCCGTGGTGCCCGTCGACCGGGAATACGTTGGACCAGCTGCGGCTCGCTAACGGCAACAAGAGCGGTTGGACGGCGCGCGAAACGAACGCCAACACCGCGATCAGTTGCGCGATCTACGTGGGCAACGCGAACCCCCTCCGCCCGGCGAAAAACTCTGATCCGGACGGCATGCCGGTGTGTCAATGAACGGTCGCGGCCGGTCCTCGACGTAGGGCGATCCCAGACTCACAACGCGATTGAGCACGAGGAGCTCTAGCTCTTCCTGCGCGCCGCCTTCCACTCGCCCGTCTGGCTGGCGACACCGCGGGCGGCCTGTACTCCTCGTGGGGGTGGACATACGTTGATATATATAACGTTATCCATTATAATACCGCTGGATACAGCAGCGGGCGCTCGGTGATTCGGTCGTTCTCCGATCACGGAACGGAGGATGTCTTCAACCAGCGCCGTACCAAGGCGGCCCGAGGCACGTGCCCCGAACAGCTGTGGCGAGTCGCACAACGCAAGCTCGACCAGCTGAACGCAGCGGTCTCGCTCGCGTCGCTGCGAATCCCGCCGGGGAACCACCTAGAAGCGTTGGGCAAAGACAGGCAGGGGCAGCACAGCATCCGGATCAACGACCAGTACCGGGTCTGTTTCGTTTGGACCGAGGAGGGACCGGAGTGGGTCGAGATCACGGATTATCACTGAGGGGAGCACAGATGGTGCGAATTCCGACGCATGGACCACCGACGCATCCTGGTGAGATGCTGCTCGAAGAGTTTCTCAAGCCGCTCGGCCTGAGCCAGACTGGTTTGGCCGAGCGACTAGGGGTCTCGTATCCGCGGGTCAACGAGCTGGTGCATGGGAAGCGCGGCGTGACACCGGACACGGCGCTCCGACTCGAGCGCCTCTTCGGCATGGAAGCGCAGTTCTGGCTCAACCTGCAGCTCGCGTGGGATCTCTATCACGCACAGCATTCGCGGGCCGCGAGACACATCCGCAAGATTCGGCGTATTACGCGCCGGGCGAGGGCGACACGCTCGCGAGCGTGAGCGCAGGCCCAAGGGGGCTATTCGGCAGTGCCAGGATTAGTGCCAACGCCGGCGTCGTCCAACGACGCCGGCGTTGATCGCTCAGAGCTAAGTCCTTGAAAGTCAACAAACGCTTCGACGCCGGCGTTGCTACGAGTGCGCTCCAAAACCGGGGGTTGCAGGTTCGATTCCTGCCGGGCCTGCTTGGGCCGCGACGGAAGGCGTCGCGGCCCTTCGCACGCCCGGCCGTCGACAGTTCCTTAGCGAATTGCACAAGGCCAGGCGTGGGTGTACGATAGCCTCTCAAAGAAAGATTCCCTTCAGTGGAGGGAGGCTGAGCCATGTGGATTCGTTGGACGATCCCCGCGGCCGTAGAACTGTTCCTGCTGCCTTTGGTGTTCGCAACCGCTGCGGCACAAGCAGACGAGAAGCCAATCATTCAAAACGCGGCACCTGGCAAGTTCCAGAAGATCCCGAATCTGCCCGGTTGCGTTACCGCCGCCGTGGACCAGGGCGACCCTACGAAGGGTGCATCGGTGCTGATAATCAAAGCCACTCGTGGATGTAGGGCGCCGTGGCACTTCCATACACCGAACGAGCAACTCATGATGATCAGTGGTGTCGGACGGGTGGAAATGAAAGGCGACCAAGCCGTGAATCTACGTGCCGGCGGGTTCGCCTATGCTCCTGTTAAACATGTGCACCAGTTCACGTGCGTAGGCGGACCGTGTTCGTTCTTTCTGCGCTCGGACGCGCCGTTCGATATTCATTACGTCGATCAAAGCGGTAATGAGATTTCGACCGAGCAGGCGCTGAGCAAGCGGCATAAGAGTTAATTTAAACGGAGGAGAGGGCCACCATGACGGCGATTGGAACCTGCACGCATCTGGCTGCGATCACGACGGTCAAGGACCCGCGGCGCCGAGTGTGCGACGAGTGTGTAAAGATCGGCGCACAATGGGTGCATCTCAGAACGTGTCAGGAGTGCGGCGGCACGCACTGCTGCGACGACTCACCCAACCGGCACGCCACGAAACACGCCCGCGCCACCGGGCATCCGGTGGTCGCTTCGGCGGAGCCGGGCGAGCGTTGGCTGTACTGCTATCCCGACGATGCCTTCGCCGACTATTGACGCCGTGGCGGCGGTCACCTGGCCGCCACTCCCGCTCGACGCATGGCGGGACACCTACGCCACGCTGCACATGTGGACGCAAGTCGTCGGCAAGCTGGCGCTTGGCTTGTCGCCCCTCACGAATCACTACTGGAACACGGCTCTGCAGGTGACGCCACGCGGGCTGGCTACGCTGGCGCTGACGGCCGACCATCGCAGCGTCACGGCCACGTTCGACTTTGTGGCGCATCAGCTCGTGCTCGAATGCTCGGACGGGCGTGCCGCCACGGTCTCCCTCGAGCCGCGGCCGGTGGCCGAGTTCTATCAGCTGGTCATGGAGGCGCTGGGGCGACTGGACATCCGGGCCCGGATCTGGACCAGGCCGGTCGAAGTCGCGAACCCCATTCGCTTCGAGGCGGATACCGTCCACCGTGCCTACGATGCCGCCGCGGCGCAGGCGTGCTGGCAAGCGCTGGTCCAGATCAAACGGGTCCTGGACGTGTTCCGCGGCCGGTTCGTCGGGAAGACGAGCCCCGTGCACTTCTGGTGGGGGAGCTTCGATCTCGCCCACACACGGTTCTCGGGCCGTCCGGCCCCGGTCCACCCGGGTGGCATTCCCAACCTGTCGGACGCCGTGACGCGCGAGGCTTACTCGCACGAGTGTATCAGCGTCGGGTGGTGGCCTGGCGGAGGCTTCTCGCCGATTCTGGAGCCCGCGTTTTACGCCTACGCCTATCCCGAGCCGCCCGGTTGTCCCGACGCCGTGATCGCCCCGGCCAGCGCGGGCTACGATGTGCGGATGCACGAGTGGATCCTGCCGTACGAAGCGGTGCGGCGCGCTGCGGATCCGGATGCCACGCTCATCGCGTTCGCGCAGAGTACGTACGAGGCAGCAGCGGACTTGGGTGGATGGGAGCGGACGCTCCTCGAACGGTAGTGCTGCGCCGTCTGACCGCGCCCCTGGTCGTCGCCGCCAGTCTGCTCGCCACGGCGGTCTTCACTCAAGACGCCCCGGCGCAAACGCGCGTCGCCCCCGCCGTGGACCCCGCTGCCACCGTCGCCGGTCCCCGACCCATTCCCGGACCGGTGTACGAGTCGGCGCCTTTCAGTCGGGCGGTGGCTCGTGGCACGAGGACGCGGACGGGCATCCCCGGTCCCCGCTACTGGGTCCAGCACGCCCGCTACACGATCGACGCGACACTCGATGCGGCTCGCAATCGTCTCGAGGGCGAGGAGACGGTGGTATACCTGAACCACTCACCAGACTCACTCCGCCAACTCGCGGTGCATCTGCGCCAGAACGTTTTCGCTCCCGGCAGCCCGCGCCGGGAGCACGTGCCGATCACGGGAGGAGTCACGCTCTCCCGGGTGGTGGTGAACGAACAGCCAGGCGCTCCTGAGCCGGAATACGTGGTGGCTGGGACGGTGATGTGGATCCGTCTTGCAACGCCGCTCCTCCCCGGCGACAGCCTGCGACTCCTGGTCGCCTGGTCCTACACGCTACCGCCGGCCCCTGCCGATGGCCGTGAAGGCCACGAGGACCACGTGTATTTCATGGGCTACTGGTATCCGCAGATCGCGGTGTACGACGACGTGGACGGATGGGTCGCCGACCCGTATCAGCTCGAAGCGGAGTTCTACATGGACCCCGCGGACTACGACGTGCGCCTGACGGTGCCGCGCGGTTGGGTAGTCGGTGCCACCGGCACGCTCCAGAACGCCGCCGCGATCTTGTCCCCTATAGGGCGGGACAGTCTCGCCGCGGCGCGGCGCTCGGGTCGCGTGGTACGGGTGCTCACGCCGGGTCCTGCGGCCGGGCGCGTCTTCACCACGGGCGGCGGCCCCGCGACCTGGCACTTCACGGCCTCCGACGTGCGGGACTTCGCCTGGGGCGCGAGCGACCAGTACGCGTGGGACGCGACCCGCGCACTGATTAGTGGGACGGGGGCCGCGGGGGCCGCGGGGGCCGCTCCCGACACGGTGACCATCAACAGCTTGTTTCGGCTCACGCCGTCCGCCGCAGCGTGGCAGACGGGTGGTGCGCGCTACACGCGAGACGCCGTTCAGCAGATGTCGGCCTACCTGTGGCGATATCCCTATCCTCAGATGACCTCCATGGAAGGGGTGCTCAGCTCCGGCGGCATGGAATACCCGATGGTGACGCTGATGCAGCCGTGGGCCGACACCCTCTCGCTGGCGGGCGACCTGATGCACGAGACGGGACACATGTGGTTCCCGATGCAAGTGGGGTCCAACGAAACGCGCTACCCGTGGATGGATGAGGGACTCACGCAATTCAACGCCGCGCAAGGGATGCGGGTGCTGTACGGGGAGCCGCGGACCGGAGGGCGGCCCAACGACTCCGAGGCGGGGCAGCGCGCGCTGTATCTGCGCGCCGCGCGCGCCGGCGAGGACATTCCTTTGATGCTCCCCGGAGGGGGCGACGACTATCCGCAAGCCCTGTACGTCACGATGTACTACAACAAGACGGCGCAGGTTCTGGCCGCGCTCCGCGGCCTGTTGGGGCCGGAGGTCTTCCACCGCGCCTTCGTGACGTACGGACGCCGCTGGGTCGGCGGGCATCCTCAGCCGTATGATTTCTTCAACGCGATGTCAGCTGCGGCTGGAGGGCAGGATCTGTCCTGGTTCTGGACCACGTGGTTCTACGAGGGGTGGCCACTCCACCAGGTGCTCGACTCCGTCACAACGACGGGCGACTCGGTGACGATCTCGATCGGGGACGAAGGCCTCGCGCCGATGCCGGTGCGGCTCGCGGTGACGCGCGCGGATGGGAGCGTGCAGCGTCTGGAGGTACCGGTCGAGGTGTGGCTGCGGGGTGCCCGACGCACGGCGGTGCACGTCGCGCGCGAGCCGCGGATCGTTCGCATCACCATCGACCCCGCTGCTCTCTTCCCCGATGTCGATCGCACCAAGCAGACGTGGGTGCCGGAGGGGATGCGGTGATGCCACCACACCTGCGGCCCGGGCGCGCCGTCGCCAGCACCCCGACGCTGCCGCGCTCGTGCTTCCATCGTAGGTAGAGGACTACAGCTAATTGAGGCAAGGGTGCGGCACCCGGTTTGCACGCCCCTCGACGCCGTCGCGCACACTAAACAGCGAGGCGGCAACATGTACAACTTGAAACGGTCGAACACGATCATCGCTGGCCTGCCAGGTCTACTCGTCGTCGCACTCCTCGTCGTGGCTTGTCGTGATTCCGTCAGTCCCGGGCACCGCGCTCCCGCAGGCCCGGAGGGCTGGTTGGTCGAGCCGCCCCCACAGCCCCCACCGCCCTCACCGCCCCCCATCAAGCCGAGCCTCGTGATTACCCTCGTCAATAACAGCGCAGCGGCCAGGTTACCTGGCTGCGGGGTGGACCCCTTCGCCCCGTTGGCCGGGCTGACATCCACGATCGAGGCGGACGTCACGGTGCTGAACGATCCGGGCAACACGATCACGGCAGTGACGGTAGCGCTTGGGCCCGAGAACCCCGGCGGCTCGCTCTGCGGGACCACCACGACCAGTGTGGCGGGTCATATGGCTCACTTTACATTGGGCGTCGACTTCGGAGTCCCGCCTCCGATGTGCGCTGCGTCGCTCCAGGACGGCTGCACCTACACGCTCACGGCGACGGCTGAAGACGCGACGTCCGGCGTGAGCTCCGAGTTCACCATCAAGGTCGCCCCCGTGCCGACCTGATCCGGCAGGCGCGCGCACGATGGTGTGAAGCAGTCTCCGAGTTCGCGTCAGACGAAGCGCGACGTGTAATCGCGCGCGAAATCGCGGATCGTACGGGGCCGGCGGCCGAGTAGCCGCTCGACACTCGGCGAAACCAGCGCGGTGGGTCCTCCCGCCCGCTGGTAGGCGGCGATCGCCAGTAGCGCATCGATCGCCGCCGCCGCGATGCCGCGTGCCGCCAGCCGCGCCCGGGCCTCCTCAAGCGTGATCGGTCGATAGGTGATCGTCTGTCCGGTCGCCTCCGAGAGCGCCTCCGCCAGGTCCGCGTATCCGACTGCTGCGCCGCCGGTGAGGACGTACTTCCCGCCCACGTGCGCCTCGGCGTGAAGCAGCACTTCGGTCGCGACCGCCGCGATGTCCCGCGCGTCGATGAACGGCACGCGCCCGTCACCGATGGGCGCGTAGATGACGCGCTCCGCCCGCACCGACTCGGCGACGTCACCCAGCCAGTTCTGCATGAACGCGTGGGGACGCAAGATCGTCCAGTGGAGCCGCGTGCCCCGGAGCGCCTGCTCGACGGCCCAATGCTCGCGGGCGATGGTCGACTTGGAGTGGTCGGAGGCGCCCAACGCCGAGAGCTTGACGATGTGTTGGACGCCGAGCTCCTCGGCGGCGCGAACCACACCGATCTGGGTGCTCGCGAACTCCGGTTCGTTGCCGGTCAGGAGGAAAAGTCGCTGCGTCCCTTCGAGGGCGACTTTGAGCCCGCGGGTGTCGTCGAGATCGGCACGCACCCAAGTCACGTTGGGCGAGGTCCCAGTCTTCCGCACGTCGCGGTACAGCGCGCGGGTTGCCACGCCGGCCGCTGACAGGAGGCGAACCAACTCGCTCCCGATAGTGCCGGTGCTGCCCGCCACCGTGATCAGCGGCGCACTTTCTACTTCGAGCGTCTCTGCGGTGTTTGTCAGGACGGTCCCCCGCCGCGAGATGGCCTGCGGCCGGGGATCAGACTAAGCAGGGTCTGCACCAGCCCCACGGCACTGGGGTCGATGCCGCTCAGGTAGTCGAGCAGCGCCCTCGCCAGGCGGTACTGGGTGCCGGAGGGACTCAGACGCGGCGTCACAGACCAGCGGCGCGGAGGTCGGCCGGCGGGACAGGCCCGGCGGCGAGCAGCAGGTCCGGCCGGAGCGCACTCGAGCCCAGGCACCACCACGCGGCTAGGCCGCGAAGTCGTTGCTCGTACAACTGCGTCGGCAGATAAACGGTGAGGGTCATGGGTTGCGAGCCTTTCTCGTGAATAAGCAACTCTATGACACCAAGGTTCCCGATGTTCGCTGCAGGTCAGGTGCTGTAAGCCGCCAGGAAGCGCTCGATGCGGGGCCAATCCCGGCGGACGTCCTCGTATCCCAACTCGATCAGCGTCGTCGTATACGCGGGATCGAACAACAAGTAGCTCAGGAAGTCGACTGCGGTGGCGCTGTCCCCGCCGACGCCCCGCACCACCCAGCGAATCATCGGGGGCAGCCGGGCGCCGTACCCGGCTGCGAGCTCGCCCAAGTCGCGAGACGGCCGCACCACCAGCAATCTGACCGGCCGCAAGCCGTCCGGTGCCGGCACGCCCGCCGGCAGCCCGGCGAGCACCCGATTGAGGCGCTCCAGGCGTTCCACGTCCGCCTCCAGTGCGTCGAGAAAGATCGAGTGCAACAACAGTCCTCCCACCTCCGCCAGTGTGGGATAGTCGCCGAGCCGTGGCACGACCGCGCGTACGCCGGGATCGGCGCGCTGGGTGATCACCAAGAGCGCGGCGGCACCAAGATGGATGGCGGGGGCGAGTGGCGCGGTCTGCCGAACGCTGCCGTCACCGTAGAACGCGTCGCCCACCCGGACCGCGGAAAACAGAATCGGCAACGCCGCGGACGCCATCACATGGTCAATCGTGAGCCGCACGCGGACCGCGTGGCGGAGGGCGCGCCGCCAGGTGGGGACGTCTGGTGACCCGTGCACGAACGTCACCGTGTCACCGGACGCGTACGACGTCGCGCTCAACGCGGCGGCGCGGAGCCGCCCGGCGGCGATGTTCCGGTCGATGCCCGAGAGATCGATCCCGGCCGCGAGGAACTGTCGCAGCGGCTGCATGTCGAGGACGCCGCGGAGCGTCGCGGTGCCACCGCGGCGGCCCAGCACCAGCTGCGCGAGACCGCGGAGCAGGGCGCGTCCGATTCCGATCGGCCGGATGCGATACACCCGGTCCACCGTCAGCCGGCTCCACTCGGCGCGCAGCGTTGCTGCGGCCGCGGCCAGCGGGCCGGGGTGGGCGGCGAGGTAGGCGGCGTTGATCGCCCCCGCCGACACGCCCGTTAGGATCGGAAACTCGACCTCGGGTGCGCGCTCGGCAATCGCGCACACCACGCCCGCCTGGTAGGCGGCCCGTGCGCCGCCGCCGGTGAGCACTAGCGCCAGGGGGGTGGGTATCTAGTCCTCGTCGGTCGCGGTTCTAACCGTCAGCAAAGAAGAAGCGCGCGTGGACAAGTGGTAGCTCCTTGCGGGCGAGCGCACCAGGGGCATATTCGACCCTAACTCAGATGCCATGATCCCCGAGGCGCGATGTTCGTGCGGATCGCCCATGCCTCGAGGGGAGCGAATCGCGAAACCGGCTGAGCAAGCTACTCGCTTGGCCGGTCTTTTTGTTGGCGCCCGTCGAAAGGAGCGCGTCCATGCCCTCACCCGTGAATCGCCGCTCGGTAGATCTCAGCGCCTTCCCCGACCTGGTAGTGATCTATCTTGGCATGCGCGTCCGCAGGCTGGCGGGCATCAAGACGTTGCTGGGCCTGGGCCCGCAGATCGACAAGGCCGGCGCCGGGCGTCCCGAGGGGCTGCTGCACTTCGAGAACAACATCATCTATAGCCTCTTCCCGCTGCATATCGGAATGCGGTGGTACTGGAAAGACTTTGCGTCGATGGAGCGGTGGACCCGGTCGGAACCCCACCGGATCTGGTGGCAGAACTTCCTTCGCAGCTCCGGTGGCACCGGCTTCTGGCACGAGGTCTACTGCATGCGCGGGGAGATGGAAGGGACCTACGTGGACGTCAACTTGCCACCGGTTGGGTTCCAGGCGTTCGCCCCGGGCGTGCCTCTACGCGGGCCCATGTTCTCGGCTCGCAAGCGCCTCCACCTTGCCGGCGAGGGGCCTGCTGAGCCTGCTGGTGTCGCCGAGCCGGACTTGTACTAAGGGGCACCGTTGACGATGCGAGCTCTTGTCGCTCTGGCCGTCCTGACGCTCACGGGCGCCCCGACCGCGGCGCAGCAATCGAATCCGCGCCGAGACTCGCTGATCGCGCGCGCCAAGGCGCTCGAGCTCAACACGGCCTACGTCCCGCCGCCAGGGACCGCGCTCGAGCACGATGCGGCGGGCTTCGCCCAGATCATGTGCTCGGCCGTGTTCATCACCGGCCTCGATCCTGACTTCGCCGCCGAGAATGTGGGCTATTTCACGGCTCCGTACGCCGAGCGTGCGAAGCTGGGCAAGCCCATCATCGATCGTGGGGGTAAGGCCGTCCACGTCACGCTCCCGAACGGGGTGCGGCGCACCGCCCAGTTTCTCGGTGACCAAGGGTGCGTCACGCTCCCGATGGGTCGCAGTTCCCTCAATTTCAAGCCGATCCACGTTGCGAGCGTGCTACCGGACCCCGCGACGCAAGCCTGGCCGATGGGCGACGTGTTGCCCGCGGATCCCCTGCCACCCGAGCTCGACACAGGTGCGATCCGGGCGGCCGTGGACACGGCGTTCCAGCCCGCTGCAGCGATGACTGCCGCCCTTGTGGTGACGTGGAAGGGACGGATCATCGGCGAGCGATACGGCGAGGGCATCACGCCGCGGACTCCACTGGAAAGCTGGTCCATGGGGAAGAGCTTGACGGCCACACTCATGGGTATCCTCATCAAACAGGGCGTGTACGCGCTCGAGCAACCGGCGCCGATTCCGGAATGGCAGGGCCGGAACGATCCGCGCGGGAACATCCGCATCGCCGACTTGCTGCACATGTCGAGCGGCCTCCGGATCCGAGCGCCGCAAGATCCCGATTACGACCCATCGGGCCCGTATCCCGATCACCTGTATCTGTACACGGGCGGTGTGAACTCATTCCACTATGCCGCCACTCGCCCGCTCCAATGGCCACCGGGCACCGTGGGTCGCTACCACAACACCGATCCGGTGCTGGTCAACTATCTCGTGCGTCTGGCCGTTGAGAAACGCGGGGAGGAGTACCTCTCCTTTCCGCGACGCGCGCTGTTCGACAAGATCGGCATCCGATCGATGGTGATGGAAACCGATCCCTATGGAAACTTCCTCGCCCAGGGCTACGAGCTGGCATCCGCTCGGGACTGGGCACGCCTCGGGAATCTCTACCTGCAGGACGGCGTGTGGGACGGCGAGCGAATCCTGCCGGAGGGGTTCGTGCAGTTCGTCAGCACTGTAGCTCCGGGTTGGGCCGCCGATCAGCGTCCAATCTACGGCGGGTTCTTCTGGATCAACGGTAACAACTTGTTCCCCGTTCCCACGAGCGCCTACTACATGGCCGGTGTCGGCGGCCAGTACACGCTGATCATTCCGTCGCATGACCTGGTCGTCGTCCGTCTGGGCCACTTCAAGGGTGACGCGGCGGGGACCGAAAGTCTCAAGAACGCTTTGGTACTTCTCATGAAAGCAGTGCCCGGCAGGCATTGATCGGTGGGCTCGCTTGGCTCCTTGCGGGCCGGCCCACGCGACGCATATTGGAACGTAACTCAGATGCTGTGAACCCCGAGGCGCGATGTTCGTGCCGATCGCCCATGCCTCGAGGGGAGCGAATCGCGAAACCGGCTGAGTGGGGGACACCCACGCAGGCGGTTTTTTTCTTGTGTGGTGTGTTCGAGCGAGCCGTCACGCTTCCGCGCACCTGGAGGGTATCGCCATGACCCTCAACCGACTGGGACTTGCCGTCGTTGCCATCCTCACCTGGACTGGGCCGAGCGCCGCGCAAACGGCGGCGGCAGATCGGTCCCCGCTGGCCCGGAAGCCCGAGGTGGCCGCCGCGCTCACGGTGCTCGACTCCTGGATCGCGGCAACCGTGGCGCAACGCGAACAGCCCGGTCTCTCGATTGGCGTGGTATACGATCAGGACCTGATCTGGGGAGCGAACGGTTGCCCTGGTTCTCCATCAAACAGACGTACGACGGGGGACCGCCTATCACCATCCGCCAGCTGATCACCCACACGTCGGGGCTGCCACGCGAGCTGAGCGGCGTCAACTGGAGCGACCTAACCTTCCCGGGTCGCGAGGAGCTGCGGCGGGTGCTCCCAGGTCAAGCGACGACCTTCGTGCCCGAGACCGAATGGAAATATTCCAACCTCGCTGTCTCCCTTGCCGGTGAGGTCGTCGCGCAGGTCTCGGGAGAGACGTGGCCGCAGTACGTCGAGCGCCACATCCTCCAGCCACTCGGCATGGCCGCGACCAGAACCGTTCCGGCGCGCGACACGCCCGGATTGGCGACCGGATACGGACGCCGCGTGCCGGGACGCGCCAGAGACGTCGAGCCATTCGTGGACACCGGCGCCGAGGCCCCGGCAGCCAACTTGGCTTCGAATGTCGAGGACCTCGCGAGGTTCGTCTCACTCCAGTTTCGCGACGGGCCCAGTGGGGGAGCACAGGTGCTGCAGGGATCGACGCTGCGCGAGATGCAGCGCGTGCAGTGGCTCCGATCCGACTGGCGGGGCGGTTGGGGACTGGGGTTCTCGATCCGACGGGTAGACGATCAGGTGCGAATCGGCCACACGGGGAGTCTCCCCGGCCATCGCACCCAGATCGAGATCGCGCCGGCGCAGAAGCTGGGGGTGATCGTGCTCACCAACGCCAACGACGGCGACCCGTTCCGCTACATCGATCAGGCATTCGTGCTCCTCAACCCTGCCGTCGCCAAGGCCGTCGCGCCGCCCGACACGCAGAGAGTGGCAGATGCCGCGTGGCAGCAATACGTCGGACGGTATGCTTGGAAGTTCGCTGAGATGCAGATCCAGATCTTGAACGGCGAGCTCACGCTGATCGTGCCGGAGGCGGATAACCCGTGGGATTCGCGCTTGATTCTCAAGCCGATTCGCGCGCACACGTTCCGCATGGTCGCGCCGGGATTCACCTATGGTCCGATCGGCGAGCTGCTCACCTTTGAGATGGACGGTAAGGGGAAGGTCGCCCGGGTTCGTACACCGAACTCCTACTGGCTCCCGATACAGTGACGTCTCGCGCCCTTTCGGCAAGGGAGGTTCTATGAAGCGACTGTGTCTCGCGGCAGTGATGTCGTGCCTCGCCGCCCCAGCGGCACTGGCCCAGGAGCATTTCACGGAGGGACCGGTCTGGGAGTGCGGCTCTTACCGCACCAAGCAGGGGCATTTCGACGACTACATGAAGTACCTGCGGCAGAACGTGCTCCCGCAGGCCCAGGAGGCGAAGAAGGCGGGCCTCACGCTGGACCAGAAGTTCTACGTGCACGTGCCCGCCAGCCCGACCGAGCCGGACGTCGTGATCTGCACGCTGCATGCCAGTTTCGCCAAAGCGCTCGACTACAACGCCGCGGACGATGCGAAGGGGAAGGACATCGCGGCGAAGCATTGGAAGACCCTCGACGAGCAGAAGCAGCGCGACATGGCCGCGCAGCGATGGCCTATTACCGGGAAGTCAACCTGAAGCCGATGCCGTAGACATGCGTACGGCGCCACTGGTATCGGGGAGATCATCAATGAAGCGCACGCTCGCAGTCGCGTTGCTCGGTTTGCTCGGCAGCAGCGGAGCCTGGGCTCAGGCGACAAGTGCGACCGAGCAGGAGATCATCAAGCTCGAGCAGGCCGTCACGGAGGCTCAGTTCAAGAAAGACCGTGCCGCGCTCGAGCGACTTCTGGCGGATGACTACCTCTACACGCACTCTAACGGATCGGTGCTCAACAAGGCGCAGGAGATCGCCGAGTCGATGTCGAGTGACGTGCAATGGACGGATTCGAAATTCGCCGATCTCAAAGTGCGGCTCTTCGGCGGGGTCGCAGTCCTGACGGGACGGCAAACCCTTCAAGGCACGGCGAAGGGATACGTCCCGGGGCCGCGCCGCATCACTGATATCTTCGTGAAGCGGGGCGGCCGCTGGCAAGACGTGGGGGGCCAATCCACGCTCGAGCCGACGAAGTGAGGCTCCCGATGGTCGACATTTCGAGGGACGTGCGCAAGCGCCTATGCT
>WNGH01003610.1_pt1 | contig 17928 bp, 18 predicted proteins | sample 5400631 | NCBI WGS metagenome assembly WNGH01 (sample SAMN13153373, study PRJNA577476) | soil metagenome | isolation source: 115 cm soil or saprolite under Garry oak tree replicate 1 | place: USA:California | collected 2016-06-15
TGGCGCGGCTGAGCCTGACAACCGAGCAGGCGTGGCGGCTGCTGACCAGCAACCTGCCGGCCGCCGGGCAGTCGCGCCTCACGGCATCGGGCGACACTGCGATCACCGGCATTCTCCTTCGGACCCGGGCGATCATCGGCTTGCCCACATGGACCTGACCCAGGGAGGCGGCCCGGAGGGATCGCTAGACGGCGGCCGCCCGGCCGCCTTACTCTCAGGCTGATGATGGCAACGATGTCCGCCATCTCGGCCGGCCAGGATGTGGCCAGGCGGCTGATGGAGGACGGCTACGTGGTCGTGACCGGCATGCTGACGCCAGCCGGAGCGCAGGCGGCCCGCGCTGACCTGGACCGGGTGCTGCGAACCACCCGGACCGGGCGAAATTCCTTCGAGGGCTTCGACACGCAGCGGATCTATGCCCTGTTCGCCAAGACCCGCGTGTTCGACGCGCTCGCCACCGACCCGCTGCTGCTCAGCGTTCTTGATCAGGTACTCGGTCATTACCAGCTCAGCGCCCCGGTCGGCATCTGCATCGGGCCTGGCGAGAAGGCGCAGGTCCTGCACCGGGACGACGCCATCTACCCGGTGCCCGAGCCGCATCCGCCGCTGGTGGTCAACACCATGTGGCCGCTCGATGAGTTCACCGCGGACAATGGCGCCACCCGGTTCATCCCCGGCAGCCACCGGTGGGAACCAGGCCGGCAGCCAGGCCCGGACGACCCGGTGGAGACGGCGGTGATGTCACCCGGGTCGGCCCTGTTCTACCTGGGCAGCCTCTGGCACGGAGGCGGCGCGAACCAGACCACCCGGCCGCGGCTCGGCGTGATCCTGGAGTACGCGGCCGGCTGGCTGCGGCAGCAGGAGAACCACTGCCTGGCCGTGCCCCGTGACATCGCCCGTGAGCTGCCGGAACGGCTGCAGGAACTGCTCGGCTACAACATCTACCCGCCGTTCGTCGGGTACGTTGACGGCAGCCATCCGCGCCGGGTGCTGTCGGCCGGTTCCTAGCCGCCGGGTGCCGACCCGCCCGCTGGCGGCACGCGCCGCCAGGGCGGTTATCCGAAGCTGGTCGCGCCGCCGTCGAGTACCAGCGGATGCGCATTGACGTAGCTGGATTCCCCGGACAGCAGCCACACCGTGGCGTAGGCCACTTCCCAGGCCGTCGCCTGCCGGCCGAATGGCAGGCTCCGCGCGGTGCGGCCCGGGTTGAGCCGCGACGCCTCCCGCCCGAGCGGCGTGTCCACCAGGCTCGGCACTACCAGGTTGGCCCGGATTCCCCGGGCCATTCCCTCCCGCGCGACCTGCCGGCAGACACCGAGCAATGCCGCCTTCGACGCGTCATACGCCGGAATCCCGGTCGCCGCCCGCAGGCTCGCCGCCGAGCTGATGAACACGATCGCCGAACCGGGATCAAGCACCTGCAACGCGGCGCCGGCCACCAGGAAGTGCGCCCTGGTATTGACCGCGAACGTCTCGTCCCACTGGGCGGCGGTCGTCCCGGCCAGCCCTCGCCCGAGCCCGATACCGACGTTCAGCACCAGGCCGTCGATACCATCCAGCGCCGCCGCCGACTCCGCGACCACCGACGCGCAAGCGTCCGCTGACGCCACGTCGGCCAGCACGACCGCGGCGATCCTTCCTTCGTCGCGGACCAGGGCTGCGGTCGCTTCCGCGACGCCCGCGTCGCGGTCCGCGCAGGCCACCGCCGCGCCTTCCCTCGCCGCAAGCACCGATATGGCCCGGCCGTTGCCGATCGGCGGATCCGGTTCCGGCGATGGCCGCGTCCCCGCGCCTACCACCAGGAGCCGCCGCCCGGTCAGCCGGCCGCGTCCGGGCGCGGAGCCCGTGGCTTCCGCCGGCAGCGTCACGGTTCGGCCCACATCGGCGCGGCGTCCGGCGGCAGCGGCACGGCGAACGCGTTCAGCAGGAACGAGACCAGCGTGTAGTACCCGCACAGCGACACCAGCTCCACCATCCCGGCGTCGCCGAGGAAGCGGTGCGCGGCATCGTAGGCCGCCTGGTCCAGGCGGCCGGAGTGACTGAGCTGGCGGGCCACCGTGTAGACGGCCCGCTCGTCGTCCGCCTCGAACGGCGGATCCTCGCCGCGCCCGATCGCGTCCACCACCGCGTCGGCGACGCCGTGCCCGCGCGCCATCGGCGCGTGCGCCCACCACTCGAACTCCGCCTGCCACCGCGCGCCGGTCGTGATGATGGCGATCTCAGACAGCCGCCGCTCGATCGACGTGCCGAACCGCAGCGTCGCACCGAGCGAGAACAGCCGCCGCCCGGCGCCGGGCGCCGTGACGAATGCGTTGAACGGCCCGGCCAGGCCGCCGTCGGCGGTCAGGACCAGGTCGCTCCGGATGCTGTCCCATAGCTGCTGGCCCTCGGGCCCCAGCTCCTCGCGCCGCACATAGGGAATCCTGGTCATAGCCCGAACAATAACCATTGCCAGAAACGGCCGGTGCTTCCTCATCCCCGAAACCCCGGCCGTCCCCGCTGGCGCCGGGCACCGGCACCGGGCCTTAATTCCCGGTGGCGGCCTTGAATTTGACTACGAGTTCAGCCGGTACCCGTCCGCGATCCTTCACCTCGATACCCTGCGCCTTGGCCCACTCGCGAACCTCGGTGGTGTTCAGCCCGCTCGCGGACGCCCGGCGCCCGCTGCCGCGGGCCGGCCGCCGGGCGGCAGCGCTTCCGGCTCGCCGGGCCGCGCTCACGTAGGGCGCCAGTGCGTCCCGCAGTGCCTGCGCATGCTCCGCGCTCAGGTCGATCTCGTACTCGGTGCCATCCAGGCCAAAGCGGACAGTACCCTCAGCCTCACCTCCATCAAGGTCATCGATGAATAGGGTCTGTATCTTCTGAGCCATGGATGCTCCATTCTCCCGTTGATTTTGGTGCACCAGCGTAGACAACCAACGCCTCATAAGCGCGCAACCACACCGATGTACCCGCCGCGGCGCGAAAGCACTGACATCGAGCGCAACGCCGCCGCGTCTGCCCCGGCGGCAAGCCCGGTCAGACACCGAGAGCATAGAAACAGTTTCCAATAGCGGTCATCATCGGCTCAATCGCGCGACCTGGTGGCGAACGTTGGTGCCGGCGAAATTCTGCGGGCCCGCTCCGTTGATAACGAACAGGCAATGCGTACTCGTCTCAGGACGGCCCTTGCCTCCGGATCTATGACGCGCCCGACGTAATGGCATGCAGGCCCGGCCGGGCCCCGCTCAAACGCCGGGACGGCACCCTGACTGTCACCGCCCCGGCCGGCTAGCGGGCAGGATTCGCTGACGTAGAGCACCGGGCCAGCGCGGATCACGCGGGCGGCTCGTCTCGTAACGGGCGACAAGCGCGCGCGGCGGCGGCGCGTTGACCAGCACGTCCGCGACGGCACCGCGGAGAAAGGCACGGATCGAATCCGCGAACAGCTCCTCGGCCGTGCGCGTGTTGAGCGCCAGCGCCTCGGCGAGCATCGGCTCGGTGTCCGCATCGACGTTGGCGAACACCTGCCCCTCCTTCGCGGGGCTCTTGGCCGCCTCGGCCAGGGAGGCGCCGAGGGTCAGGGTGTCCAGCCCGTCGATGACGAGGATCCGCTGACCCGGCGGGAGACCGACCTCGGCGAGGATCTGGACGCCCGCCTCGTAACTCCGGATCAGCAGGTCACGGGGCATGAACTGGAGCAGGATCGGTGCCGCGTTGCGGTGATGGAGCACGGCCCGCCTGAAGGCTGTGCTGATCCCCACGAACCAGTCGATCCAGGTGGCGCAGGCGGCCGGATCGGGCAGCCTGGTCTCCAGCACGATGGCCCGCGCGACCGCGCGCAGGATCTCGGCCCGGTCCTGGAAGTGGTGGTACAGCGACGGCGCCCGGATGTTCATCTCACGGGCCAGCCGGGGCAGGCTGAACGCGTCAAGTCCCTCGCGGTCGATGATGCGAAGCGACGCCTCGACCACGGCGTCGTAGCTGATCAACGGGCTGCTGGGACGCGGCATGGTGCCAATTATCCGCCCGCCCGCACCGGGGCCGCCTGCCGCGCGGGTGTGATGCAGCGCACTGCCCGAACCTTACCTATGGCCGTTAGGATTTATACCTAACGGGTGCGGGTGACAGCCCTGGCCCCCGCCGGAGGGAGAAACCATGCGGGACGCGGTCATCGTCGAGGCGGTCCGGACGCCGGTCGGCAAGCGGAACGGAGGGCTGTCCGGGGTTCATCCGGTGGAGCTGTCCGCGCACGTGCTGAAGTCGCTGGCCGGGCGGAGCGGTATCGATCCGGCGGTCATCGACGACGTGGTCTGGGGCTGCGTATCGCAGGTCGGCGAGCAGACGCTGGATATCGCCCGGAGCGCGCTGCTGGCCGCGGGCTGGCCGGAGTCGGTCACCGGGGTCACCGTGGACCGGCAGTGCGGGTCCAGCCAGCAGGCGGTGCACTTCGCCGCCGCCGGGCTCATCGCCGGGCAGTACGACGTGGTCGTCGCGGGCGGCGTGGAATCGATGAGCCGGGTTCCGATGGGCAGCTCGATCCAGAGCCAGAACCCGCTCGGCTCCTCGTTCCTCGAGCGCTACCACGGGGTCTTCCCCAACCAGGGCGTGGGCGCCGAGATGATCGCCGAGCAGTGGGGGTTCTCCCGCACCCAGCTGGATGAGTACTCCCTGGCCAGCCACGAGCGGGCGGCGGCGGCGCAGGACGAGGGGCGGTTCGGCGGGCAGATCGCCCCGGTCACGCTGGACGACGGCACGGTGGTGGCCCGGGACGAGGGCGTGCGGCGCGGCAGCACGGTGGCGGCCCTCGGCGCGCTCAAGACCGTCTTCAAGCCCGAGGGCGGCGTGATCACCGCCGGCAACTCCTCGCAGATCTCCGACGGCTCGGCCGCGCTGCTGATGACCACCAGCGAGAAGGCCGCCGAGCTCGGCCTGGTGCCGGTCGCCCGGATCCACACCGCGGTGCTGGCCGGCACCGACCCGATCATCATGCTGACCGCGCCCATCCCGGCGACCCGCAAGGCCCTGCAGCGTTCCGGCCTGTCCGTGGACGAGATCGGGGCGTTCGAGGTCAACGAAGCCTTCGCCCCGGTGCCCCTGGCCTGGCTGGCCGACATCGGCGCCGACGGCAAGGCGCTCAACCCGAACGGGGGCGCCATCGCCCTGGGCCACCCGCTGGGCGGTTCCGGCGCCCGCATCATGACCACGCTCGTGCACCACATGCGCGACAACGGCATCCGTTACGGGCTGCAGACGATGTGCGAGGGCGGCGGCCAGGCCAACGCCACCATCCTCGAACTCCTCTAGCACGCTCCAGGGCCGGGACGTCATGCTCCGCTCCGGGCGTCAGCAGCCGCCCGTCACCCCGGGCGCCCGGCCCCCCTTGGCCGCCTCTACCTAAAGCCATAAGGTTTATGCGTCACGCCTGGCGTGCCGGCTGGCGTATGTCCATCGTGCGCAATGGTTCATCCGCACATTTCGCTCATGGCGGGCCGGGACGGAGGCGCCGCGGCCTTGCCGCCCGCGAGTTCGCCCGGCACCGGCGTGAACCGCAGCCCGGGCTGTGAAGAAGTAAGGGTGTGGAATCCACCCGAGCGCGCGGCCTGTAAGGGGTCTGGCATGGACAAACCCGTGATGCTCGGCCGCGACGATACGCCGCGAGCGGATCGCCTGGCCGATGATGCGACGCTGATCGCGCGTTCCCGCACGGAACCGGAAGCGTTCGCGGCGATCTTCGACCGGCATGCGACCGAGATCCACCGCTACGCCGCACGGCGGCTCGGTACCGCGTTCGCCGAGGATGTGGTCGGCGAGACGTTCCTCGTGGCCTTCCGCCGCAGAGACCGCTACGACCTCTCGTACCGGGATGCCAGGCCATGGCTGTTCGGCATCGCCACCAATATGATCGGCCGCCACCGCCAGGCGGAGGTCCGGTTCTACCGGGCGCTCGCCCGGACCGGCGTCGACCCGGTGATCGAGTCGCCGGCGGATGACGTGGTCACCAAGATGACGGCGACCGGTCAACGGCGCACGATCGCGGCTGCTCTCGCCCGGCTGAGCCCGGCGGACCGGGACACGGTGCTGCTCGTGGACTGGGCCGAGTTCAGTTACGACCAGGCGGCCAGTGCGCTGCGGGTGCCCGTCGGCACGGTCAGGTCCCGGCTGAACCGGGCGCGCCGGAAGGTCCGCGAGGCCCTCGGCGGCATCAATCCCATCCTGTCAGCCGAGGAGCACGATCATGAATGACCTGCTGGAACCGGGAGCGCTCAGGGAAATGCGGGCCGAGGTAACCGGCCGCAGTCCCGGAGACCTGCCCAGGGCGCGAGCCATGCTGCTCGTCGAGATTCACAGCGCGGGGCAGACCGCGCGGCCGCCCAGTGACCGGAACCGGCCCCGCCACTCGGTCCGCTCGCCCGCAGCGCGCTGGTTCCGCCCCGCCATCTTCGCCGGGGCAGCCGCCGGGCTGGCAGCCGTCCTCGTAATGATCTTGCTGCCTGGCGTGACGGCCCGTCAGCCGCGCCCCGGCCCGCGCACGTCCGGGACGACGGCGCTCACCGCGGCCTACATCCTGGACCGGGCGGCCTCGGCCGCCGCCTCGGCACCTCAGCCGGTTCCGCGTCCGGATCAGTTCATCTACTACTCATTCGTGTCGACCGATACCGGCTTCGAGGACGGCGAGGCCTGGCTGACGAGGGTCAGCGGGCACGTATGGGTGTCTGTCAGTGGTCAGCGGGCCGGGATAGCGCATGATACGCAGCAAGCGAACGAGAAGCTGCCATGGGGGCCGGTGCCTCCCCCGATCAGCGGCGGCCAGTCCCGCTGGACGATACTGCCGGCTCTCAGCTGCCCGGGGTCGGCCCCGTCTCGAGGCACGTATGCGTTCCTGACCTCGCTCTCGGCCGACCCGGCGCTGCTGCGCACCTGGATCTACCGCCACCTGGACGGTCAGAATCCACCCGATCAGCAGGCGTGGATCGACATCGGCGACATGTTGCGCTACACGCTCGCGCCGCCGACCGTAGCCGCCGCGCTGTTCCGGGTCGCGGCGACGATCCCCGGCGCCATGGTGGTGCCGCACGCGGCCAACGCCATCGGGCGCAGTGGCGTCGCCGTCTCGCGGTCGGGCGCGGAGCTGATCTTCGACCCGCGGACATATCAGCTCATCGGCGAGCGCGCGGTACTCACCAGGCCGGTCGCGGGTGAGGGCCCGGCGGGCACGGTAACCGAGTCCACGGCCCGGCTGCAGGTAACAGTCGTCAGCGGCCTGCCCGACGTTCCGCCATCACAGGTCGGGAAGCCGGAGGGCGGCCCGACCTGCTGACTCCCTGACAAGCGTGACCGGTCCTCGCGGGAGCAGGACCGGTCACGTGCCGCTCCTGATCCTGGCAGGAACCGCAGTCCCTGATGCCCGTTCGGCATGAATGGCGGTCCACCGGGCGCCGCCCGCGCTGCCGCCCGGGCCCGAGTCGGCCGAACTGGCCGCCCGCGACTTACTCACCACCCCGGCTGGCGGGCGAGGCTCGATCGCCCCCCGGGGGGAGTGTCCCTGACCGTCCTGGAACGGCGCTGAAAGAACGCCCGGAGCGGGCGACAGGGTGGATGGCCGGGGGCTCGGCTATGCCCGTTGGCTGAGGCGGCTGGATTCCAGTCTGGCGCGGATCCCGTCCGCGTCCGGGCGGCCGAGCTGGTCGAGGAGGGCAAGTGCTTGCCGTAGCGCGTCGCGGGCTGTGCCATGACTGGCGGTGGCGTGAAGGGCGTCGCCGAGATGGCTGAGGATCTCTGCTTCGGTGCTCTTGTCGCCTGCGGACCTGACGAGCCTGAGGGCCGTCTCGTAGTCGGCGATGGCCTGCCGGTAGTGGCCCAGATGGTGGTGAGCGTAGCCGATGCTGTCCCAGGTGCCTGCCTGGCTCGCGAGGTCACCGGATTGCTGCAGCAGCGGGAGGGCCTGCTGGCAGAACGTGAGGGCCTGTTCGTGGTCGCCCAGGCGAGCGTGGGCCCAGCCGAGGCAGTTGAGCGCCTGCGCCTCGCCCGTGCGGTTGCCGGCCGCCCGGTAGAGGGCGAGGGCATCGTGCGCGTGCCCGATCGCCTCGGCCGGCCGGTCCTGGCGGTCGTATACGGAGCCGAGATGAAGATGGACGAAGGCCTGCATGTTCGAGTCGGCCATGTCGGTGACCAGGCGGAGAGCTTCCTGGCCGCGGGCATGTGCCTCGTCCCAGAGTCCCAGCTCGGCGCAGACCTTGGTAAGCGCACGCAACGTCGTCGCCAGTGCCGCCGGGTCACCCAGCTGCCGGGCGGCGTCCGCGGCGGCGCGCAAGACGCTGGCCTGCTCGTGCCAGCGCCCCCGGCGATTGAGGAAGGTATCCATGGTCCAGGCGAGTTGCCAGGCATGGACGTGGAAGCCGGCCGCGGCCGCCTGGTGGATGGCGGCCAGCACGACGTCCTGCTCCGCGATGAACCAGGCCCAGGCGGCGTCGTGATCGGCGGGAGAGGCCGGGAGGACCCAGCCCTGGTCCCCCGGCGGGGGGAGGACGATCGTGTCGATGTTGGTTGCCAGCTGGATCGTGGCGGCGTGGGCGGCATAGAGATAGTGATCCAGCATCCTGTGCATGGCGGCCCGGCGCTCGCTCTCGGTGTCCAGCGAATGGGCGAGTTCGGCGCCGAAGGCGCGCAGCAGATCATGACAGCCGTAGCGGCCTGGCGTCTGCTCGGTGAGCATGTGCGCCTGGGCTAGTTCTGTCAGCAGGGCGCGTGCCTGTCCGGGAGGGATACCGGCCAGGCACGCCGCGGCGGGCAGGCTGATGTCGGGGCCGGGGTGCAGGCACAGCAGCCGGAAGAGCCTGGCGGCGCCGGCGCTCACGGCGTGGTAGGACCACGAGAGCACCGCCCGGACGTCGGTGGCGTGGTCGCTGTCATGGAACGGATCGAGGGCGGCGGCCGCCTCGCCCAGTTCGCCGGCGAGTGCGGTCAGGGGGAGATATGGCTGGATCGCGGCCCGGGCGGCCGCGACGGCGAGGGCCAGGGGCAGCCGCGCGCACCGGGTGACGATCTCATCGACGGCGCTGGGCTCGGCGGCCACCCGGCCGGTTCCCAGCCGACGGGCCAGCAGGTCGCGGGCCTCCGTCACGGAGAGCAGATCCAGTGTCAGCGGGCAGGCACCTTCCGCGGCGACGAGGCCGGTGAGCTGGTTGCGGCTGGTCACTATGGCCTGGCAGCCGGCTGAGCCGGGCAGCAGCAGGCGGACCTGCCCGGCGTCGCGGGCGTTATCCAGCACGACCAGCACCCGCTGGCCAGCCAGGCGGCTGCGGTAGAGCGCTGCCCGCGCCTCCAGGCCCGCCGGCATCCGATCCGGCGCGACGCCCAGAGCCAGCAGGAACCCGTGCAGCACCTCGACCGGGTCCAGGGCCGGACCGCCGGGGTCGAAGCCGCGCAGGTCGACATACAGCTGCCCGCCGGGAAACCGGCGGGCCACCCGGTGCGCCCAGTACACGGCCAGGGCGGTCTTGCCCACGCCAGCGGTACCGGACAGCACCGCGATGACCATCGAGGCGGCCGACGTGGTGCCGGCCCGGGCATCCGGCGGCACGATGGCGTCGAGACGGGCCAGCTCCGCGCGGCGCCCGCTGAAGGCGGACACCGCAGGCGGCAGTTGCGCCGGAACCGGTACCGCCGGCGAAGCCAGCGCCACCGCCGGCGCGGGTGCCTCCAGGGACAGGTCCCGGCGCGAAATAGCCGTTTCCAGGTCGCGCAGGTCCTGGCCCGGGTCGATCCCCAGCTTCTCAGCCAGGGTTCGCCGGATGCGGTGGTAAACGGCGAGCGCTTCGGCCGGCCGTCCGCTGCGGTAGAGCGCCAGCATGAGCTGTGCATGCAGGCGCTCATCCAGCGGGTGATCGGCCACCATCTGCTCCAGCTCAGGGACAGCCTGCTCATGCTCCCTCGCCGCCAGCATCGCCTCGGACCAGGCCTGCCTGACCCGCATCCACAGCAGGTCCAGCCGCCGCACGTTGCCGTCGAACCAGGCCAGGCTGCTCACCTCCGCCAGCGGCTGCCCGCGCCACAGGCCCAGCGCACAATGGCGTTGCCTTAAGCGCCCACGCAAGCCCCATTATGTGACGTACGTCACTGCGGCGATCGCATTGCGCCTGGTTGCCGCTTTATCGAACGTTGTCGATGTCTCAAAAGCAAGGCCATTGGGCCCAGCGCATCGTGCAGGTGCCGCACAGCCTCGGCTGGGCTGGCCGACTGCTCGCCTTGACGCAGGAGCCGCTCGACGGCCTGCACATCGGTGCCGTCAGCACCAAGATCGAGAACATACCCGGGCGGCCGGGCGAGGATGGCGGCCTTGTCCCCCAGGACGCTGCGCAGGCCGGACACGTGGGATTGCAATGTATTCGCCGCGGTAGGCGGCGCGGCGTCCCCCCAGACGGCGGCGAGCAGATGATCGGCGCTTACGACCTCGCCGGCATGCAGCGCCAAGCCGGCCAGCAGCGCCCCGCGCCGCAGGCCACCCACCCGCCGTGGCTCACCGCCGACCATGATGTCGAGCGGGCCAAGAAGACGCACTTGCATGATGCCCCCGGGCACCGGACCATAGAAAACCCCGAACCATCAACCGATGCGGACGGTCTCCAGTTCGATGGGCCTGCCTGGCGGGTGAAAGGCACCTTACCATGAACCGCTTCGGGGCCGGCGGGGACTTCTTTCCTGGCAGGATGATCCCCTGGGCCGAAGCTGCCGGATCCCTGGTCCGCGCCGCAGTGATCATCGACGGTGTCCGGGTGCGATCAGGTTCCGGACTGCGGCTCGCGACACTGACGGTGCCGCTTGTTCCAGCCAGTCGAGCGGCGTGCGGCCGTGACTGTCGCGGGCGTCTGGGTCTGCTCCGTGGTCGATGAGTACCTCGATGGTCCGCAGGAAGCCTGCCCTGGCGGCGTAGTGCAGCGCTGTCGCGTTGAGAGCCCGGACGCCGGTCGTACCTTCCGGGTCGCCGGTACGACGATCGTTCGCGCTGGCACCGTGGTGCAGGAGGGCGCGGACATACTCCGGATCGTCCTTGCGACCCTGGTTTCCCGTGCAGCTGGCACCGATCCACGAGCCTGAGGAGTCGATCGCCGCGCCCCGGCTGGCCAGCAGCGGAGCAAGCTCGGGATGAAGGACCCAGCGTCCGACGCCGATCCTGGTCGCGTCCGCCCCGTGTGCCAGCAGCAGCTCGGCCATCGCCAGGCTGCCCTGTGCGGCGGCACCGCGCAACGCCCGCACATGGCCTGGAAGCGGATCTGCGACGTGTTCCACGACGAGTCGCAGCGCTGCCGCCTGCCCGCCCGCGACCGCGTGTTCGACGGGCGTGATGTCGAGGACGTCGACCGCCGGATCCGTCGCCTGAGCCAGGCTGGGATCGGCCGTGAGCATCCGCGCGAGCGAGGGGAGGTCACCGAGGAATGCCGAGGTGAAGACGTCCTCGTTGGCGCCTGCCGCCAAGAGCAGCGACTCGACCGCGGAACGACGCTTCATCCGGGCCGCGCACAGCGGCGTCACGAAAACCACCCGCTCGAAGGCTATCCCGGTGACGCTGACCGGAAGGTAGAAAGGATGGTCCGCTCCGACGCCGCCGTCCAGGAGCATCCGTACGATTTCGGCGCGGCCTGCCAGGGCGGCTGCCTGCATGATCGCCGCGACGTACGACGGACGCAGCAGATCCGGTGCCTCCGCCAGCGCCGCGCCGAGCCCGGCGGCATCACCACGGTGAGCGAGATCCCTCGCCCGCGCCACGCTACGGGCGCCGATGCCGCACCAGGCCACTGGCCGTGGGGCATTCTTTGATTCGCTTCCGCGAACGTCCCTCCCGCCAGGGGAGTTCCCTCGCCCGGGGGTCTTGCCGGGGCCACCTGCCCGCTAACGAGAGCCATGGCGAGGGAGCGGACCTGCGCAAAGATCGTCCTGCGATCGCTGGAGGCCGCGACCGTGGCCTCCAGCGCCCGGCGGAAGTGCCCCAGCCACCGGCTGGCGAGCGCGGGCGTGATCGGCAGGCCGTCGTGGCGGTGTCTCAGGCCTGCGTGGGCCCGCTCGCTGTAACGACGGGGGCCGCCCAGCCACTCGGCAAAGAACAGCTTCTGCATCGACCGGCCGTCAGCTAGGTCGCGCGGGAACAGCGGGCGCAGCTGATCGTCGTCCCCGATCCCCTCGTACAGGAGGTCAACCAGCCTGTCGACCGCCGGCTGACCGCCGATCCGGCCGAACAGGTCAGTACCACGGAAAGGCCGGAAACCCGGCGCATGATCCAGCAGGCTGCGGTGCTCGAGGCAGATCGGATGCGCAGCGCCCGTCTCGGACACGTACGGCACCGCGGCGGGGCCGGTGCCGGGCGGCAGCTGCCTGCGGAGGGCGGTAGTGTACTTTTCCCCTTCGCGAGCCGCGGCGCGTGCCTTCTTCCCCGCGGTGGTCTGCTTCTTCGGCATGGCTGCGTCCATCTCCGGCGAGACCCCGCGCATCCCGCCGACGAAAGGGCATGCCTGCCGGACAGCGGGTAATCGCGGGCCCCGGGAGACCTTGACCGGCGATGCCATCGTGCGGCGCAGGCGCGGACGGCGGCGGCGGACGGCGTACGGATCATGCCGTAGCAGACATGGTAACAGTCACCGTCCAACAGTGGCCCCGGCCCTGGATAAGGCCGGGCAGAGCACGGCGCACCTGCGACCGTCCAGCTGGACGTCGCGGCGGGCGCGGCCGCGGTGACGCGCTTCGGCGCGGACCCGTCGCGCGACCGGTTGAAGCTGTACGTCGAGATCGCGCCGGGGGTGGGGCTGGCGGACGGGCCGGGCTTCGGCGATCTGGCGGCCGAGGCACGGATCGATGCGGTCGAGCCGGCGTCGGGCCGCCGCGAGCGCTACTACCGCGGACGCCGGCCTGGCGCGCGAAGGCGCTCATCGGGTTCCCGGCGGGCATATGTATCCACGACCCGCCGAGATCGACCGGCGAGCCAGCCAGGTCCACTGTGTGCAGCCGGCCGCCGATCCGATCCCTGGCCTCCAGCACAACGCACTCGGCCCCGGCGTGCGTGAGGGCGTTCGCGACCGTCAAACCCGCGATCCCCGCGCCGACCACCACCACGCGCTCGACCGGTCCCGCCACCCCGCCGGGAACATCCGCCCGCCCGTCATCGAAGCTCTCAGCAGTCAATGCCACCACCCCGCACAGGCGAATGATCAACGATCACCGTGCCCCGGCACGGTGGACCTTGCCGCACACGCGCGATACCAGTGCCCGCACCGGATGAGCTGAGGCAGACAGTAACGCTTATCGAGCACGATACCGCCAGGTCCTGGTAGGGATGGGGACATGTCGGAATCGCCCGCGCCACCGCCTTCGGCGGCGGAGCCGCCATGGCCGCCAGGTTCGGCCTCCCGCCCGGGGGCGGGTGCGTGGACGTCGATGGTCACGGGGTAGGTCACGGCGTCCTCCCCGAGGCTTTCTGGGAAGGTGTCTGACGGCTGCCCGGGTGCGGGACGGCCGGGCGCCAGGGGCGGGTGTCGTCGAGCAGGTCGAGGACGAAGCGGGCGATGGCGGCCCGGCCGCGGAAGAGCCGCCGCAGTTGCGGTGTCGGTTCGTCGTCGAGGTGCTCGATAGGGATCGAGGGCAGGGCCGAGAAGACCGTCATGAGGGTGGCGTGGATCCGGCGGATCCGTGCCGGGTCGGCGGTGCCACCCTCGGCGTGGACGCCGGCGACGTAGGCGGGCAGGCATGCCGCCTCGAGGCCGGGCAGGTCGGCGGCGTGACGCTGTCCAGTCTGCACCTCGCCGAGGACGAGCTGCCCGAGGTCGGTGCCGAGGGGTGCTTTGCCGCAGAACCCAAAATCGACCATGACCAGGGCGTCGCGGTCGTCGGCGACAAGGAGGTTTGCGGTGCATGCGTCGCCGTGGGCGGTCGCGGCGGGGGCGTCGCCGAACTCGTCGAGCAGGGCCGGGAGCGCGTCGGCCGCGGTGAGCAGGCGGTGGCGGAGCCGTGCGTCGAACGCGTCGCGGACGAGGGGGTGCGCCCACACGCCGTCCCCGGTCAGGACGGGCAGCACGATGTGCGCGAGCCACGCGTCGGCGTAGCTGCGCGGGGTCCGCGCGCCGTGGACTGCTGTAGCCAGCGGCGCCACGGCGCGGCTGGCGGCGAGCCGGCCCAGCAGGTACGCCGTCCGGGCGTGCCGTTCGCTGTCCCAGACGACCCGGCGGGCCGGCACCTGCTCCAGCCAGAGCGCGGCCGAATCCTCGTCCAGGTCCCGGACTGCGGCGGCGCGCGGGATCGTGAGGCCGACCGGCAGCCGGTCCCGCAGGTCGGAGCGGTACAGGTAGGCTTCGGTGCGCCACGGGATGAGGGCGGCGGCCTGGGCACGCAGGTGCTCGGGCACCGCGAACCGCAGCGGAGAGCGCTGGTAGGCATGGATGACCTTGACGAAGAAGGAGAACGCACGGACCTCGCCGGTGCCGGTCCGGGCGGACCCGGTGACGAGGTAGCGGCCCGCGGTGGTGATCGCGGGCCGGTCGTACGGGAACACCGCGGCCGACGAGGTCAGGACCGTCGCGTGCCGGACGCCGAGATGGGCGGCGACGAAGGCGGCGAGCTCGTCGTCCTCAACGTCGGCCGGGCCGAGGAGCACCTTGCGAGGCGCGGGGAGCGCCGATGACGGCGGTCGCACGGGTCACGCCACCGGTGAGGGCGCGAGGAGCTCGCGCAGATCCGCGGCTCCGGGACCCGACAGCTGCGGCAGTGCGGCCGGACGACCGGTGAGCAGCAGGAGCAGCGCGCCGATCGGCCCGGAGACCTCATGTCCCTGCCCGGCGGCCCACGGGGCGTCGTCGGCGTGGATCGCGCCGTTCATGCCGCCGTGGCGGACGAGGTCGGGCACCACCCGGGGCATCATCGACCAGGTCGTGTGCTGCAGCGCGAGGTGCGCCGCCACCTGCCGGACCGTCCAGCCGTCGCACAGCGACGGCCGGCGCCACTCCTCCTCCGACAGACCTTCCAGCAGGTGCACCAGGGCACGCCGGCGGTCGTCGATCGCGGTCCACACATCGCTGCGGTCCATCAGTTCCTCCTTCACGAACGGTTGCGTTCACGACCCGGTGCGGGTCACGACCCGGTGCCGGTCATCAGGTGCTGCTCCGCGCCCGCGCAGTCCCCGTGCGGCGAGCGGGGTTTCGCGCGGGTGTGCGTGCGGGCTCGGCCAGGGACTCGAGCAGGGCGGTGATCTTGTCCGCGGGGTCGAACCCGGGGTCGGGGATGGCGAGCTGGTGCAGCATCAGCCCGGTGATGTAGTTGCCGAGCACGTGGACGTCACGGTCGGGGTCGCGGGACCCGATCAGGCGCAGCCAGTTCGCGAACCAGGCATTGACCCGGCTTCCCGTCTCGGCGAGCTGGTGCCGGATCTTGGCGTTGCTCCCGGCCTCGACGAGGATCGCGTACCGCGACAGCGTCAGAGCCCGGTGGACGCCGGTGGCGTCCCGGGCGAACCCGGCGATCGCGCGGCCGAGCTCCGCGGGAGTCGTCGGGCAGACCTTCGCCGCGACCTCGTCGAAGTGGCCGCGCTCCATCGCCGAGACCCGCTCGACGATCGCCTCGAACAGCGCTTCCCGGGTCGAGAAGTAGTTCGCCGTCGACCCGGCCGCGACGCCCGCCTCGGCATCAACCGCCCGATGCGTGAGGGCCCGCATCCCATGCTCGCCGAGCACCCGGATCGCGGCGTCCAGCAACATCTCTCTGCGATTCGACACACACTCAGACTACACCTGTTGTTAAGATAACTACAAATGTTATTCCGACGCAGTCGGCCTCGGGGCCGCGTCCGGCGGGGAGCTGCTCGCAGGTCGGCTGTGCGGCTACGCTGCCGGGTCGTCCGGCACCCGGCTCAGCACGATGCCGAAGTGGTCCCGGTACGCCGCCAGCAGCACGTCGTCCGTGTCCAGCTGCTCCTCGGCCCGGGTCCCGCCCTGTGCCTGGATGAGCGTCCGGCCGCTGATGGACACCCGGCCGCCTGGAGTCAGCCTGGAGCAGATCGTGCTGCGGGTGAAGTGCGACAGGGGCGAGGTCTGCTGCCACCAGCACGTCGGGACGCAGTCGGCGAGCGACCGCTCGCGCGTCTCGATCCGGTACTGGGGCCTGCCGTCCTTCATGACGTCGATGTCTCCTGAGCCGGCGTCGGCGAGCCGGAACCGCCCGGAAGGATCGTCTTGGTCGTCCCTGGCTTCCAGCAGCAGCGGATAGTCGCTGAGACTGCCGAAGCCCACGTCGGCGAGCCATGGCCCGCTGCCGTCGGCCGGGCGCACGATGAGCGCCAGGTGGGCGAACGGCGGGCCCAGGCCGGCCTCCCCGTATACCCGGGCGGCGACCCGGCTCACCTGCGCGCCGAGCGCCTCTAGCAGCAGCGCGAATGCCCCGTTGAGCTCGTAGCAGAAGCCGCCGCGGCGCCGGTGCACGATCTTGTCGATCAGGTCGCGCTCATCCAGCGAGATCGGTTCGGCCAGGTGAATGCTCAGGTTCTCGAATGGCACGGTCAGCTGGTGCGCACGGTGCAGCGTGCGCAGAGCCGCCGCGTCACTGACAACCGGCGCGGTGACGCCGACGCGGTTCAGGTAGGCCACCACGGTCTCGTGATCCATCGGCATCCTCCGGATGGGCGCAAAGCCGCTGCCAGATTGCGGTGATGACGATAACGCTGACGATGAGGCTAGGGCCGGACACCCGACGGCAGCCACGCAGCATGGTCAGCCGCCATCGCCCAGCCGGCAGGTGCGGAATCACAAGGCGCTTCAGGAGAACAATGCGCTGTAGGCGTTGAGCGCGGGCTGGCCGCCGAGGTGGGCGTAGAGCACTGTGGAGGCGGGGTCGATTTCGCGGCGGCTGATCAGGTCGATCAGCCCGGCCATGGACTTGCCCTCGTAGACCGGGTCGGTGATCATGCCTTCGGTGCGGGCGGCGAGCCGCATCGCGTCGAGGGTGGCGTCGTCGGGGATGCCGTAGGTGCCCGCATGGTAGTTCTCGTTCAGCTCGATCTCCCCGTCGTCCAGCTCGCGCCCGACGCCGATGAGCCGGGCGGTGTGCCGTGCGATCCGGGTGACCTGGCCGCGGGTTTCAGCCGGCTTGGCTGAGGCATCGATGCCGATGACACGGCGCGGCCGGCCGCCGGAGGCGGCCAGCGCGGCGAAGCCGGCGACCATGCCGGCCTGAGTGCTGCCGGTCACCGAACAGACCACGATGGTGTCGAAGAACACGCCGAGTTCGCGTTCCTGTTCGGCGACCTCGAACGCCCAGCCAGCGAACCCCAGGCCGCCGAGGGGATGGTCGGAGGCGCCGGCCGGGATGGCATACGGCCGGCCGCCCGATTCCTCGATCTCCCGCAGCGCCTGCTCCCAGCTCTTCTTGAAGCCGATGCCGAACTCGGCGGGTACCAGCCGCACGTCCGCCCCGGCTAGCCGGCTGAGCAGGATGTTGCCGGTCTTGTCGTACACCGGATCGGGCCAGTTCACCCAGCTTTCCTGGATGAGCACGCAGTTCAGGCCGGCCCGGGCCGCGACCGCCGCGACCTGGCGGGTGTGGTTGGATTGCACGCCGCCGATCGACACCAGCGTGTCGCAGCCCTTGGCCAGGGCATCGGCGACCAGGTACTCCAGCTTGCGGGTCTTGTTACCGGATCCCCGAGTTGCAGTCCTCGCGCTTGGCCCACACCTGCGAGCCGCCCAGATGGGCGGACAGCCGTTCCAACGGATGCACCGGCGACGGGCCGAACAGCAGCGGATACCGCTCAAACGAGCCGATCGACATCGCATCCTCCCGGAACAGCGCACGGCCTGGCCTGCGCGCCGCATCAGCGCAGTGACACAACCCGCCACCCCAGCATCGCCGACCGCGCAGGCCGCGATCAACTGGCCATGTCTATCTGCGCGCACGTCACCAGCTCATGTCACGCGAGAC
>WNGH01002332.1_pt1 | contig 17912 bp, 10 predicted proteins | sample 5400631 | NCBI WGS metagenome assembly WNGH01 (sample SAMN13153373, study PRJNA577476) | soil metagenome | isolation source: 115 cm soil or saprolite under Garry oak tree replicate 1 | place: USA:California | collected 2016-06-15
TGTAAAAAAAGGCGGAGTTATCCTTTTTCCAGGCGACGCTGGCGAAGCGGGTACGCTCGATGGTGTCAGGCAATTGTTTCCCGGTTGCGGTTTCGATCACTTTCAATGTGCTTTCTTCCGAGCCGCTGGCGGAAGTGCCATAAGCGACATACTTGCCGTCTTCCGAGGGAAACCACCAGTCGAGGGCGACCGTGCCGTCGGCGGCGAGTTGGTTCACGTCTAGTAAGGTGCGATCTTTGCCGTTGATTCCTTCGCGTACAAAGAGTACGGGCTGGTTTTGTGTCCCTTCACGGCGGGTATAGAAATAAAAGTTGCCACCGAGTTGTGGTGTGCCAATGGTGCCGATGGAAAGGAGTTGCGTCAGGCGCTGATGAGTCTGAGCGCGTCCGGGGAGCGGGTCGAGGATGCTGCGGGTGTAGGCGAGTTCGTCGTGGACATATTGTTGAGTGTCCGAGGCTTGGGAGTTCTCCAACCAGCGGTAGGGATCGGCGATCTTGTGACCGTGAATGTTGTCTTCGACAACTTCGGTCTTGGCTTTGGGAGGAGTCGCGGGAGCAGTCGCTGTGCTGGAGGATGAACTATCATCCGCCCAGAGCGCGATGGCAAAAAGAAACAGGCAAGTTAAAGTCCAGAACAACCGGCACGCTCCTGGCATAGGCACCTCGTTACGGGGACAAATTAATAGGGTAACAAAAATGAGGGTTCCCGACATATAGACGTCGGGTGCAAAGTTGGAGGAAATTGCAGCCGCGAAGGCGATGCGCTATAGACTAATACCTGTGGCGCTGGCGTCGCGCCGGCAATTCAATCCCAGGAAGACGTCGGCGTCACAGGAGCGGCCTGCGTTGCCGGCGGGACGCTGGCGCTACGATAAAGATAAGCTCATCAGATTCCTCATGTTGGTACGCATACTGTTTTTCGGCATCCTCAAGGACCTTGCGGGTCAGGGAGGAGAGTCGCTCGACCTTCCGGACGATGCCACTTTGGGGGATGTGCTCAGTCACTATGAGGCGCGCATTCCTCGGCTGAAGGAATGGGTGTCTGCAATTGCGATGTCGGTGAACCAGGAATACGCGGGTCCGGAGGCGAAGTTGAGTCAGGGTGATGAGATCGCTTTGCTTCCTCCGGTCAGCGGGGGTGCTGGAGAATCAGAGCAGGCGAAGGGTAGGGATCCGAAAGGCCGTCCCATGCATGCCGCGATCGTGCGCGAACGGATTGAAACTCATGCAGTGTTGGAAGGAATCAAGCGAGCGCAGGACGGTGCGGCGGTGGTCTTCGAGGGGGTCGTTCGCGATAACACGCGTGGGCGGCGAACGCTCTACCTTGACTACGAAGCTTACGAAGACATGGCGTTGAAGCAGATGGAAGAGCTCAGCGAACAGGCAGTGTCGCGTTTTCCGATCCGTGATGTTGCCATACTTCACCGCCTGGGGAGGCTGGAAATCGGCGAGACCAGCGTGCTGATTGTGGTGGCGTCGGCGCATCGGGCGGCTGCTTTTGACGCCTGCCGCTGGCTGATCGATACCCTTAAGCGCACGGTGCCGATCTGGAAGAAGGAATACTTTGAGGACGGCGTGCTTTGGGCAGATGGGGAGCCATTTCCAGCGGAGATTCCTCGCGCCCAAGGCACCCCGGCAATCAAGCGCGCATCTAAGTGACCAGCTTCCCGATGAGACAAGCTGCTACCGCTGGTCTGTTGCTCTTTTTGTCTGCAGCAGTGTGCCTTACTTCTGGCGCGCAGGAACCGGACACCACTTTCAAAGTTAATGTGAAGCTGGTGAATGTGTTCGTCACTGTGACTGACCAGCACGGAGCGCCAATTGCCAGCCTGAAAAAAGATAACTTTGAGCTGCAAGAGGATGGAAAGGATCAGAAAATCTCGGTCTTTGACAAGGAATCGGCGCTACCGCTGTCGATTGTCCTGGCTGTTGATACGAGTCTAAGTACACGCAAAGACTTGCCGCTCGAGCTGGCTTCGGCTCGGCGTTTTGCCCATGCCATTCTGCGGCCAATTGACGCACTTTCACTTTATCAATTCAGCGAGATTGTGAATGAGGTCGTCCCGTTTACTTCTGACCTTGGCAGAATTGATCACGGCGTGGATCGCATTCGTATGGGTGCCGCTACTGCAATGTATGACGCGCTTTACCTGGGAGCGCAAGCATTGGAGCCGCGGCAGGGGAGAAAGGTAATGGTGATCATTACCGATGGCGGCGACACCATGAGCAAAGTGGACTATAAAGACGCGGTGCGGGCAGCCGAGGAAGCGGAAGCCATCTTGTATAGCATCATTGTTGTTCCCATCGAAGCCAGCGCGGGGCGGGACACCGGCGGGGAGCATGCGCTGATCCAGCTTTCGAACGATACGGGAGGGAAATATTTTTATGCCAAGTCGCTGCCTCAGTTGGACGACGCCTTCCGGCAGATCAGCGACGAACTGCGTACGCAATATATGCTTGCTTACTATCCTTCACAAAGGCTGTCTGATTCGGAATTCCGGCGGATCCAAGTGACGGTGAACGGGCTTCCAGCGAGTTCCAACTTCAAAGTGCGGCACCGGATTGGATATTACAGCTCGAAGTCGCGCTGAGATTCTCAACACAACCGATACTCAGTATCTACGTCAGGACTACTCAGTTTTGACGAAAGTTGATTCTCCATATAACCGGATTCAGAATTCCAGATTTGGAAACCGAACGCCGGCGTGAATGGGCTTCTCTAAATCGCTTAAGGCAGAATAGAATGTCTCACCGCTATTTTGGATACTTGGTTGCTTTAGTCTGCTGAAGGGGCATATCGCTTTCGCATCGGGTAGGCTGATCAACAGAGTATGTTGTCCCCTGGCTGGGATGAGGGAACGAATTCTGTTGAATGAGGAACTGCAAGGCCACCGTTTCTTTCCGTACTCATTTCCTGAGCAGGCGGATTGTCTGTAGGGCATAGTTTCGAGTTTCGGGTTTTCTAGTAACCAGAAACTGGAAACCAGACTAAGTAGGAAAGGCTTGGTGAATGAAATGGTGTCCCCTCGCAATTCCGAGATTGTGACGCGATTCAAGCTGATTTGGATTCTGCTGCTGACGTTTACAGCCAGCGGACTCGCCCAAACCACGATTTCGACGGGAAGCATTCAAGGCACCGTCCTCGATCCCAGTAACGCACTGGTAAGTGGGGCCAAGGTCACCATCACCAATAAAGCTACCGGGCAGGTTCTCACCACCACGACGAATTCGGCTGGGACCTATACCTCGGGCGCGTTGATCCCTGGCGATTATGTTGTACGCGTAGAGCAAAGTGGCTTCAAGAGCGTCGAACTGCCGATTAAGGTCGAGGTCGGGGTCACTGCACCCGGCAGTTTGAAGCTGCAGGTGGGGAACACCAAAGAACTAGTTGAAGTTGCTGCTACTGAATTGCACGTCAATACAGAGCAGGCCACGGTTCAAGGTGTGCTCAACGCAGATCAGATCGACAATCTTCCCATCAATGGGCGCAATTTCCTCGACTTGGCACAGCTTGAGCCGGGAGTGCAGATCCAAGATGGAGGCAACTTTGATCCGACCAAGAACGGATTCTCTTCCATCTCGTTTGGAGGACGTTTCGGACGAACCGCGCGGATTGAGGTGGACGGCATCGATATCAGCGATGAGACGGTCGGAACCACAACACAAAACATTCCCGAGGGAGCGATCCAAGAGTTTCAGGTTGGACAATCTTCTCTCGACCTATCGACCGAATTGACCTCCTCGGGCGCGGTGAATGTGGTCACGCGATCGGGGACCAATAGCTGGCATGGCGAGGCTTTCTATGCTTTCCGCGACAGCAGCGTGGCGGCAGCTCTTCCGGGAGGTAAGGCCAACCCATTCCAGCGGAATCAATTTGGCGGCCGTCTCGGCGGGCCGGTAATTAAGGATCGGCTTTTCTTTTTCCTAGACGGGGAGCGCACCAAGCAAGACCTATTGGCGCCTGTGCTTTCGGGAGGCCAATTTGCTTCGCTGTCAGGGAACTTTAATTCCCCTTTTCGCGAGACGCAAACCATCGGGCGCCTCGATTATCAATTGCGAGGTTCGGCACGATTGTTTTACAGATTTTCCTTTGACCAGAACCGCAACGTTTCTGGTTTCATTCCCAACACGTTTCAACCTTTTGCAAATAATAATCACACACCGGTGCATGCGGTGGGACTGGACTTCAATACCGGAAGCTACACCCATAGCATTCGCGTGGGATACACCAAATTCCGGAACGGAATCACAGATGCGGTGACGGGGAGCAATATTCTGAATCCCGCTCCCGCTCTGGAGTTGGCAATCGGCAACGATCCAACCTGTCTAAACGCTGGGCAGGATGATTTCTGCTCGGGTCCAAATTTTCTCGCCCCGCAAGGAACCTACCAGACGGACAAGCAATTTAAGTATGACGGCAGCAAGACCTATCATTCCCACATTCTGCGCTACGGTTTCGGTTACAACCGGCTTTTGGGCGGCGGCTTCGCCAAGTTCCTGGGAAGCGCGCCGGCTGTCTCTTCTGTTTCTGATGTGTCACTAGCGACGGGCGGATTTCCGGGAGGCGCTGGGAACCCGCTGAACTATCCTGTGCAGCAAGTAATTCTGGGCAACGGGCAGGGATTCTCTTCTGAGCTGCCGGCATTTGGTTTGCCTGGTGGACGACTCGGTCCCGATAATCGAGTTTCGTGGTACATCGGTGACGCCTGGAAGATTTGGCCTAACCTCACGTTGAATGCCGGCCTGCGTTATGTTCGCGACACTGGACGCACTGACAGCGACATTGGTCCGATTCCATGTTCACAACTTGATCCTACTTTGGCCGCGAACCTGGTCGCAGGAGGTACGCCCTGTACGGGGAATATCCTGGATCTGTTCGGGCCAGGATTGGGAAATCGGGTGCGACAGCCCAATACTAACTTTGCCCCGCAGCTCGGGATTGCATGGGACCCGGGCAAGAGTGGCAAGACTGTAATCCGTGCGGGAATTGGGTTGTTCTACGAAAATTCCATTTGGAACAACAATCTGTTCAACCGACCGCCACGGCTGCAACAGGGATTGTTCCTGGCGCAACAAACGGTTTGCAGCAATGGCAACGCGCAGTCTTTTACGCTCCCTGGAACGGGCACGGTTGTGACTCCGACTTTTTGTAATCAGCCGATTGGAGCCGTGGTCCACGATATTGCTGCGTTACAGGCGCAGTATCAGGCAGCCACAATCGCCGCAGGACCAGCGGTGAACAGTGTCTTCATCGGAAATACGCTGACCTCCGGGATTAATGCGACAGGCACGAATCTGTTTGCTCCGGACTACAAGACCGCGCGCTCAGTTCAGATGAATATTGGTCTGCAGCATGAGTTCGGTCACGGATTGGTGCTTACCGCTGACTATGTTCGTAACGTAGGAACTCATGCCCAGCTCACGGTGGATGTGAACCACGTGGGGGATGCGGGTTTCCTCGACGTTCAGGCTGCGCTGGTTGCGATCACTGCCACGGTTACTCCGTTTGGGTGTCCGGCGGCGACGATTGCTGGTGCAAACTCCCAGGCCGCCATTAGCTGCTATCTCGGCTCCTCGGGTCCTTCCAATGCCAGTATTGCGGACTTCGCTATCAATGGACTGGACTCGGGTAATTCGCTGTGTGGAGGTTTCCCGTGCTCATTGGTGAAACAGCCGGCTGCAGCCTTTCCGGGAAAGAATAAGAATCTGGGCACCAATCAAATGCTGTTTCCGATTGGCCGCTCGGTGTACAACGGGCTGCAGATGTCATTGAAGCAGAACCTTAATCTTGCGAATGGCCGGATTAAGCGGGCCAACCTGCAACTTTCCTATGCTTTTTCGCGATACGTAGCTACGGCGCAGGACACAGACTTTATTAACTTCGCGGAAGACAATAACCATCCCACCCAATTTATTGGACCCAACGGGCTGGATCGAAAACATCAGATTTCGTTCGGCGGAACTGTGGAGCTCCCGTACTCGCTACGTTTAAGCGTCATTTCTCACTTTTATAGTCCATTGCCTCTTAATCTCAGGCTCCCGACCAGCGGTCTGGCGGGCGGCATTTTCATCACCGACGTTACCGGCGACGGTACCGGCGATGGGACGGCGGTATCCAACGGCGGGGTTGGTGACTTGGTACCTGGAACCAAGCTGGGGGCTTTTGGCAGAAGCGTTTCGGCAGGGGACATCAATAATCTGATTAGTAATTACAACTCCAACTTCGCCGGCACGCCTACACCAGCGGGTCAGGCTCTCATCTCTGCGAATCTTTTTACAAAAGCGCAACTGGATGCCTTGGGAGCAGTGCAGCAGCCGCTTTGCCCGGCTCCCCCGATACCCAGGACTGACCCGGCTTGTCCAAATGTTGGGAACGGGGGCCAGGTTGGAATGAGTTGGCTGCGTGCTTTGGACTTAAAACTCAGTTGGCCTATCAAGGTGCGTGAGGGACTGATCATCGAACCCATCGTGTCATTTTTTAATGCGTTCAATCTCGCGAACTTTGATAGTCCCAGCAGTGAATTGAGCGGAATCCTCGATGGCTCGAATGGGACTGCGAATGGCACGACAGCAAGCCTGCGCGCGGCGGGGAATACGCGGATTGGAGTTGGGACCGGGGTCTTCGGTCTTGGTGCTCCGCGTCAATTGGAATTTGGTTTGAGACTGACCTTCTAGAGAAAACATTGGCCAATGTCGATCAGGGCAGCGCGAAGCGGCGTGTAGAATAAAGCTTATGCCCTTTCATGGTCAGGGAACCCCGAATTTGGCGCACAAAGGAAGATCGGTTCCTCCTGTGGAGACATCGCAGGAGGCAACATATTTAAGGGCCTTGGGTGAAAAACAGACGCCGGTCAACATTAAGTTGGCGGATGGTGAAGTAGTGAGTGGCTGGATCGAGTATTACGATCAGAATATGGTGCGGCTCACTCGTGACGGCCAGCCCAACCTTTTCATTTTCAAACACGAGATTATGTACATTGCCGAGGACGGGGCGAAGCGGAAGTAAACGTCAATCCGTTCGAGTAACTCATCAATCCAGGGTCAGTTTTCTTCACCATGGCTTCTCCAACCAACAAAAGTGAGTTCATTCCCGCGATGACAGAGATTGCGCGGGAGGCGGGTGCGCTGTTGATGGAATATTTTCATCAGCACGTGAAGGTGGAATACAAAGGTGACGTTGATCTGGTTACGATTGCTGACCGAAAGTCAGAAGCCCTGATCCTGGAGCGGATCCGGACGCGCTGGCCATCGCATGACATTCTGGGGGAAGAGGGTGGTCTGGTAGATAACAACAGCGACTATCGCTGGTATGTCGACCCGCTGGACGGAACCACCAATTTCGCCCATGGATTTCCAGTGTTTTGTGTGTCGCTGGGGCTCGAATATAAGAAGCGATTGGTCGCTGGCGTGGTTTACGATCCCACGCGCGACGAATTATTTACAGCGGAGCAGGGACGCGGAGCTTATCTGAATCAAGAGCGCATCCATGTTTCCAAAATCGCGAATCTGGCGGAATCTCTGCTGGCCACGGGGTTTCCCAGCCACAAGCGGCACAAAAACCCGAATATCTTCTTTTATCACCAGATCACGCTGCATAGTCATGGAGTCAGGCGTGCGGGTTCGGCAGCGCTGGATCTTTGTGATGTCGCCTGCGGAAGGTTCGATGGATTCTGGGAGTTCAATTTAAATCCCTGGGATACCGCAGCTGGCGTGCTTTTGGTGGAGGAGGCGGGCGGAATGGTGAGCGATTTCAGTGGAGTGGCCTTTCAGCTCAACAGCCGGGAAACTGTGGCATCCAATGGCCTTATTCACGCGGCGTTATTGCGGGAATTCGAAGCCATCTTTGAGGGGAAAGGTTTGGAGGAGTTGCCAAATCCCGCCGAATACGCGCGCATACGAGGGAAGTAGCGATAGAATTACCGTAGTGGGCAGTGGCTGCGTGCGGACTGCCGCAGGAAGGTCTCGGCTCGGGTGCTCTGGTGATCGAATCGCTTCTAAAGCGCAAAATTGAAAAACGTCCAGACAAAGTACGCCTGCCCGGGCGGATTCTTTTCCTGACGGAAGATCCGGAGCTCATCCGGCGTCAGCTCGCGGGTGAGGATCTGCCTTGGGATACCAGGAATCCGGAGAAGAATCCCAAGCTGCGCGACGATATCTCTACCGACGAAATCACTCCCGCGCACATCTGTTTTTTCTTCGATGAGACTTTGGGTGAGTTTCCTTACACCGGACTGAAATGCGGCGCCGAAACGCCTATCCAGCGCGGCGACGTGAATAAGGGTGGATTCGTGGCCGCCGTGAGTGGCAAGCGGCGCGGGAAAGGGTCGAGCCGGGAGCAATCACCTTATGCTGAGCGGAGTGCTGGAATCAAGATTGTGATCGCGGAGAATATTGAACGTATCTACAAGCAAAATTGCCAAAATCTTGGCGTACTTACCTCGACGAATTTTTCTTTGATCGACAAGATCCGGGCGGGCGAGGAAATTCCTCTTTCTGAATTTACCCAGGGCGAGGACGAGATTACCTGTCAAATTATCGAGCATGGCGGGCTGTTTAACTTCAATGTGGCGCGTCTGCAAGGCAAAGTATCGTTGCCAGCAATCGAAACGAAACCACGGCCGATGACATTGGCGGAGAAAATCTTCGCTCGGCACATGATTGCCGCGAGCGGGAAGGTTGGTGTCGACGCGGTTAAGCCCGGCGACGCGGGCTTCGCCCGGACCGACCTTCGCTTCAGCCATGAGTATGTCACACCCATGGCGGCAATCTTCTTCGATCAACTCGTGGGGCGCGATGCCCCGGTGAATGACGCGTCGACAGTGCTGTTTTTCCGCGATCACCTTACGTTTCTCGATGATGTGTTGTCCGAGCAGAAGCGGAAGATGGGGCTTCTTGATCTAGCCACCCAGCTCAAGCTCAAGCAGGAGGATTTTGCGCGTCAGCGGGGCATTCGACTGCATGGAGAGCTGAAAGACCGTAAAGGTTCTGAAGGAATCTGCCATTCGGTGGTGCTGGAAAGTTATGCGTTGCCGGGGCAGCTGATCGTCGGGTCTGACTCGCATACTCCGCATTCCGGCGCGATTGGCTGTGTGGCGTTTGGCATTGGCACTACTGACGTTTTCAATTCTTGGATAACCAAAGACATCCGAGTGCGCGTGCCGGAATCCGTGAAGGTGGTGATTCGGGGACGCAAGCACCCGAACGTCACCGCCAAGGACTTTATCCTGGCTTTGCTTCGGATGGACTACATCAAGAGTGGAAAAGCGTTGGCTAAAGTCATTGAGTATTCTGGCGAAGCGATTGAAGAACTCAGCGTGGACGAGCGCGCAACCATGACCAACATGGCAGCCGAGATCGGCGGATTCACCGGCATCGTAGCGCCGGATAAAAAGGCTGTGGAGTTCCTGGTAGAGCGTCGCGGCATGAATCGAGAAAAAGCAGAAGCCATGTTAGGTGGACTCTACAGCGATTCCGAGGCTCAGTTCGCTTACGTCATCGAAATGGATGCGGCGGATATTACGCCGATGGTGGCTACGCCTGGCGATCCTGGAAACGGGAAGTTCATCCGCGAGTTGAATACTCCGGTGCCGGTTGAACTGGCTTACGGCGGTACCTGCACTGCGGGCAAGAACGAAGACATGGACATGTATGCTCTCGTGCTAGCCGACGCGCTTAAACAAGGAAAACAGGTTGCTGGATCGGTGCAGTTCTACATCCAGTTTGGTTCGCAGGAGACGCGCGATTATTGTGTTAGAAACGGCTATCTCGAAATCTTTGAAAAGGCCGGTGCGCACGTGATCGAGCCGAGTTGTGGGGCTTGCATTAATGCTGGGCCAGGCGTGTCCACACGTGCGGATCAGATCGTGATCAGCGCGCAGAACCGGAATTTCCCCGGACGCAGCGGACCGGGGCAGATGTATCTGGCGAGTCCGTTGACAGTGGCCGCCAGCGCGGTGGCGGGTTACATTGTGGAATATCAGCCCAGCGAGCAGCGCGAGTTGATGCCGGCATAGAGGCCGCTATACCCGCGCCGACATTCTTGCTAAAATAGTGAGTTCTGATCATTCCGCACATATTAGGGAGACAGGGACCTTTATGACCTACGTGATTGCTGAACCGTGCATTGGAACGAAAGACACGGCGTGTGTGGATGCTTGCCCGGTCGATTGCATTCACCCCAAGAAGGACGAGCCGGCGTTTGGGGAGGAAGAGATGCTCTATATCGATCCGGTGGAATGCATCGACTGCGGCGCTTGCGTGCCGGTATGCCCCGTGTCCGCGATCTTTGCACTCGACGATCTGCCGGAGAAGTGGAAGAGCTTCACCGAGCGCAACGCGAAGTATTTTGGACGGTAACGTTAGATCTATCTGGTTACAATCGAGGCGTGTCTCCAGTGACGCGCCTTTTGCTTTTAAGGCCGCCGCCTCAGACCTGAAGCTCCATCGCCGTCAGCTTTCCATCTCCTTACTAGTCCATTACAATCAAAGATTACCTGCTGGCCTTCCATGGCGCTGAAGGAGTCGGAAGCGATTGTCCTGCGCACCTATCCGATGCGCGAGGCCGACCTGCTGGTCACACTTTTTACGCGGCTTGAAGGCAAGGTGCGCGGCGTAGCGCGTTCGGCGAAGAAATCCAGGCGCCGGTTTGGTGGAGCGCTGGAGCCGCTTACTTACGTCCGGGTTTATTACGACGATCGCGAGCGGCAGGAGTTGGTACGGTTGGATTCCTGTGATGTTCTCGAGTCGCCACTGGCGAATCAAGTGGGGTATCCGCGAGCCGTGGCGCTGAGCCACGTGGCGGAAGTGCTGGACGAGTTGCTCCCAGACCGCGAGGCCAACGATGCGGTCTTCCGTCTGGCATTGTCAACGCTGTCGGGACTTCGCGGATCCGCTGTCTGGATGCCCATTACCTACTTTGAGCTCTGGATGACGCGGCTGATGGGCTATCTGCCGGAGTTGACGGAGTGCATCGTTTGCGGCCGCACATTGAACGGAAGCCGTGCGTTCTTTCATGTGCTGGCCGACGGACTGATGTGTGCGGACGACAAGCGGTTGGCATCGTCCGAAATCTCTGCGGAATCACGGGCTGTCGCGGCACAAATGTTCCATGCACCAGCAGAAAGTTTTCGCGGAGGTTCGTGGCCGAAAACGCGCGCGGCGGACTTACGAAAGTTTCTTCTGCATACGCTTCAGCGACATATTGAGAAGAAGCTGGTTACAGCGGGCATGCTGGAGAAGATCAGCACTTAGACGGCAGCACTCAGCAGTCAGCACTCAGCCAATCAGGCCGGTGGTGGGTGGCTGAACCGCAGCTTCAGGGCTGAATGCTGATTGCTGAATGCTGAGTGCCCTTTAGAACCCTTTGACTCGAGCAAAATCCAATTCGCTTACGTTTCAGGAACTCATCCTGCGGCTCCAGACCTTTTGGGCGGAACGGGGATGCGTGTTGCAACAGCCCTATGACGTCGAGGTCGGCGCGGGGACCATGGCGCCGGAAACATTTTTGCGGGTGCTGGGGCCGCAGCCGTACAGAGTGGCTTACGTCCAGCCTTCTCGGCGTCCCGCTGATGGGCGCTATGGCGAGAATCCGAACCGGCTGTACAAACATTTGCAGCTCCAGGTCGTCCTGAAGCCGCCTCCGGAAAACGTGCAGCAGCTTTATCTTGATTCGTTGGGCGCGATGGGAATTGATCTGCGCCAACACGATATCAAATTCGAAGAGGACAATTGGGAATCGCCCACGCTCGGGGCCTGGGGAATTGGCTGGCAAGTAATGCTGGACGGGTTGGAGATCACGCAGTTTACCTACTTTCAGCAATGTGGAGGCGTGGATCTGGATCCGATTTCGGCGGAGCTGACATATGGTCTGGAGCGCATTGCCGCATTCCTGCAGGATGTCGACAGTATTTACGACATTGTCTGGGCGCGTGATCCTGAGACGGATCGGATCACAAGCTACGGAGACGTTCGACTGGCGGAAGAGCTGCAATTTTCCGTGTACAACTTTGAACAAGCCGATGTGGAGAAGGCGTGGAAACATTTCGAGCTGTGTGAGGCGGAGTGTAAGGCGTTGCTCGAGGGCTATGCGCTGCTATCTAAAGCTAAAGACGCAGGGGATGGCTTGGCTCGAGACAAGAGGCGGTTTCCTTTGCTTCCGGCCTACGACCTCTGTCTAAAGTGTTCACATCTTTTCAACATTTTGGATGCTCGTGGCGCCATCTCGGTGACGGAGCGCGTGGGAGTGATCGCTCGGGTGCGGGCTTTGGCGGTAGGGATTGCGAAAGCGTACGTGGATCAGCAGCAGGGAAACACGACGGCGGACGAATCTTCGAAGCAACAGAAGGTGCTCACGGCGAAAAAAGAGACGATGTCGGTGTCATCGTGAGTAAAGTAAACAGCTAGACATGCCTGATTTTTTACTGGAAATCGGTTGCGAAGAAATTCCGGCGCGCATGATTGACGCGGCGCAGAATGAACTGGCATCTCGCGTGGGTGAACTGTTAGCGCGTGAATCTTTGGGGCTTCCCGCCGGAGTTTCTGCGCCCCTTACTACTCCGCGGCGTCTGAGCGTGGCGTCCACTATTGCTGATCGTCAAATGGATGTCACCGAACAGGTCACCGGTCCGGCAGTAAAAATCGCATTTAAAGATGGTCAACCTACACGCGCGGCGCACGAGTTTGCCCGGAAGGCTGGGGTTGACGTATCGCAACTAGAGAAAATTGCTACGCCCAAGGGTGAGTACCTTGCTGCGAAGATCACTAAGAAGGGTCGCAGCGCGGCGGAAATCCTGGCGGAAAGTTTGCCAAAGGAACTTTCGTCGATTCATTGGCCCAAGAACATGTATTGGCATAAGCCCATCGAACGCTTCGTGCGGCCGGTGCGGTGGCTAGTGGCAATGTTAGATTCAGAAGTTATCCCTCTTGCGTTCGCTGGAGTTCGGGCTGGCAATCAATCCCATGGGCACCGGACCCTCTCCCAGGGCGTGGTGCAGGTTCCTAAGGCCAACGCCTACGTCGAACGATTGCGGGAAGCCAAAGTTTTGGGTCGCGGCGAACGAGAGCAGCAGATCCGCAAAGCGCTTGATGCCGCTGCACGTACCATCCCAGGCGCGCGCTGGCGGGAAGACAAGAGTCTTCTGGAGACGGTTGTTAACCTGACTGAGTCTCCGTCAGCGGTGCTAGGAAGTTTCGACCCGGAATTCCTGGAATTGGCGGAGGAAGTATTGGTCACGGTCATGCGTGACCACCAAAAGTATTTTGCGGTGGACGATCCTAATGGCCAGTTGTCCCCCAATTTTCTGGCGGTGTTGAATACTGATGGTGATCCGAAGGGCATCATCCGGCATGGACATGAGCGTGTACTGCGGGCGCGGTTCAACGACGCGCGTTTTTTCTGGCAGACGGATCAGAAACACCCGCTGCGGGAACGCGTCCAGTTGCTGAAGCATGTCACCTTTCAAAAGGATCTCGGGACTTACTACGAAAAGACCAAACGGGTGCAGCGCCTGTGCAGTTGGTTGTCGGAACTAATTCGCCAGCGCGGGCGGCAGATTCGGCCCGGTGTTATCCATAAAGCGGCACTGCTGGCGAAGGCCGATCTGACTACTGAACTGGTAAAGGAATTTACCGAGCTGCAAGGGATTGTGGGCGGATTGTACGTCAGGGTGCAGCAATTGGATCGAGACATGGCAGATGGTACGCGCCGCGCCATTGCAGACGCTATTTACGATCACTACAAACCCGAATCGATGGAAGATTCAGTCCCGCGCACACTCGAAGGGGCGGTACTTGCAATCGCCGACAAAGCGGACAGTATCGCGGGAATGTTTGCGCTGGGATTGCAGCCGACCGGATCGAAAGATCCGTTCGCGCTCCGGCGGCAAGCGAATGGCATTGTGAAAATAATCGCGGAGCACAAATTCCCTTTGAGCCTGAGCCAGTTGTTTGCCGACGCACGCCAGGCGTACCAGAACTCAGGGGCAGAGAAGAAGTTTTCCGCCAAGGTTGATTTCGCCGGCGCGGTGCGGGATTTCTTCCACGAACGTCTGGAGTTTTATCTGCGCGACGTGCTTGGTTACAAGTACGACGTGGTGAATGCGGTGCTGGCGACCGGTTCTGATGACGTAGTGGATACGGTGGCACGGGCACAGGCGGTCACCAAAGTTCATGCCTCGGCAGATTTCGAATCTATATCAGTCGCCTTCAAACGTATTAAGAACATTCTCCGACAAGCGAGCGACACGGGTAAACATGCGGCTGGCGCGATTGAGCCTGCTGCGCTGCAGGAACCCGCGGAAAGGGAGTTGGCCGCTCTCATTCCGCAGGTCGCGAAGCGCGTGGATGAACTGCGAGTGCAACATGAATATGAAGCAGCTCTGGCAGAAATTTCCAAGCTGCGGCCGACTGTAGATTTGTTCTTCGACAAGGTGATGGTGATGGTCGACGATGATCGAATTCGCGCGAATCGGCTCGCCGTTCTGCAAACGCTGCTGGTGAATTTCTCCACCATCGCCGATTTTTCGGAGATCGTGACCGAAAGCAAGGCATAAGAGGGTGAGGTCCCGCGACCACCTTCTAGTGCAAACGTGTTTTACGTTTGCTTGGAGTTAACAGGAATTGCCGCCGGGACGCCGGCGCTACATAAAATCATAAAGGACTGAATCAATGGCGACGCAGACTCTCCCAGAAACCGAGCTCGCAACCACCAATAAGCGACCAGCTACGCAGTACGTGTACTTTTTTGGTGGCGGCAATGCTGACGGCAACGGCAAGATGAAGGACGAATTAGGTGGGAAAGGTGCGGGTCTGGCAGAGATGACCAATGCCGGCCTTCCCGTGCCTCCGGGGTTCACCATCCAGACGGAGGCTTGCCGGGAATACATGCGTGGTCAAAAAGTATCCAAGCAAGTGGATCAGCAGATGGAAGAAGCGTTGCAGCGGTTGGAAAAACTTCAAGGGCAGAAACTGGGCAAGGGCGAGAACCCGCTGCTGGTAAGCGTCCGCTCGGGCGCGAAGTTCTCCATGCCAGGAATGATGGACACAATTCTGAACCTCGGGCTCAACGATGAGAGCGTCGAAGCGCTGGCCCGTCGCAGCAAGAATCCGCGTTTTGCCTACGACTCTTACCGCCGCCTGATCCAGATGTTTGGCAACGTGGTCCTGGAAATTCCGAAGTCTGCATTCGACGAAGTATTCGACGCCAAGAAGAAGCACAAGAAAGCCAAGCTCGACACTGATCTCGACGCCAAGGCACTGAAGGAAGTGATCGAGGAATACAAGAAGGTGGTTAAGAAACATACTAAGAGCGATTTTCCGCAGGATCCGCATGAGCAGCTGGTAATGGCTCGGGATGCGGTGTTTCGCTCCTGGCAAAACGATCGCGCCAAACATTATCGCCGGATAAACAATATTGACGACATGTTAGGGACCGCGGTCAATGTGCAGGCCATGGTGTTCGGCAACCTAGGCGACACTAGCGGCACGGGCGTGGGGTTCACGCGCAATCCTGCCACGGGCGCCAAGGAGTTTTATGGTGAATTTCTGATGAATGCGCAAGGAGAGGATGTAGTCGCGGGCATCCGCACGCCGGTGCCAATCCTGGAACTGCAGAAGATCATGCCGAACGTGTACGAGCAACTGCGTGAAATCACCACTCGGCTGGAAAAGCACTACCGCGACATGCAGGACTTCGAATTCACTATCCAGGATGGGAAGTTGTACATGCTGCAAACGCGCAATGGCAAGCGAACCGGGCCGGCAGCGGTGCGAGTCGCCATCCAGATGGTAGAGGAAGGGCTGATCAGCAAGGAAGAAGCGATTTTCCGAGTGGACCCCAATCAAGTTTATGAGTTCCTGTTGCCTCGCCTGGATGAGAAGCATGCCAAAGTGGAAGTGCTGGCCACCGGGCTGCCCGCGTCACCGGGCGCGGCAGTCGGCCAAATCGTATTCACGGCTGACGAAGCGGTAGAGAAGGCTGGACACGACCGAAAGACACCGGTCATTTTGGTGCGCGCCGAAACCACGCCCGAAGATATTCACGGTATGGAGGTGGCAGTTGGAATTCTGACCTCGCGTGGCGGCATGACCAGCCACGCAGCGGTAGTCACTCGCGGTATGGGCAAATGTTGCGTGGCGGGTGCGGGCGACATTGAAGTTGTCGAAAAAGCCCGCGAGATGCGTGTCAAGGGTCAGGTATTTAAGGAAGGCGACTGGATATCGCTCGACGGCACTACTGGCCGTGTGATGAAGGGCAAACTCAACACGGTGGCAGCGAAGCCGGATGATCCTGAATTGATGAAGCTGATGAGCTGGGCGGAGCCGTTCCGCAAGTTGGGAGTCCGTGCTAACGCCGATATTCCACGTGATGCCATTCAGGCGCGTGCATTCGGCGCCGAGGGCATTGGCCTATGCCGGACCGAGCATATGTTCTTCGGCGAAGACCGGATCAAACACATGCGGGCCATGATTCTGGCAGGCAACGAGAAAGATCGCCGCGCGGCACTCAAGAAGTTACTGCCCATGCAGCGTTCGGATTTTATCGGCGTTTTCCGGGCGATGGATGGATTCCCGGTAACCATCCGTACGCTCGATCCGCCATTGCATGAATTTTTGCCGCGCCGCGAAGACTTAATGGTCGAGGTCGCTGTGCTGGAAGCAACCAAGCCGCGCTCACCCAAATTGAAAGAGCTAAAAGCGCTCCTGCGGCGGGTGGAAGAGTTGCACGAATTTAATCCTATGCTCGGGCATCGTGGCTGCCGCCTGGGGATCACATATCCCGAGATCACTGAAATGCAAGCGCGCGCCATCTTCGAGGCGGCCGTCACAGTTGCCAAAGAAGGAGTGAAAGTTTTTCCCGAAGTGATGATCCCATTGACGGCAACGTTGAAAGAGATGGCGAATCAAGGCGCGATTGTGCGGCGAGTTGCCGAGGAAGTCTTCAAGGAAAAAGAGACCAAGGTGGATTATCTGGTGGGCACTATGATCGAGTTGCCTCGGGCGGCGTTGGTGGCCGATGAGATCGCCAAAGAAGCAGAATTCTTTTCTTTCGGAACCAATGACCTGACTCAGACAACATTCGGCTTTTCCCGCGATGACATCAACAAGGTGCTACCCACCTACCTCGAGGAAGGGATTCTGAAGCAAGATCCCTTTGCCGCGCTCGACCGCGAGGGAGTGGGTCAGCTAATCCGCATCGCTACTGAACGGGGACGCAAGACGCGTCCTGGTCTGAAGGTGGGAATCTGCGGGGAGCACGGAGGCGAACCGTCGTCAGTGGAGTTCTGTCATCATGTAGGCCTGAACTATGTTTCCTGCTCGCCATTCCGTGTACTGACAGCACGATTGGCGGCGGCACAGGCCGCGGCCAGCGACAAGCTAAAGGTGGAGGGAGGAAGGACAAAGTAACTCAACGGCGGAGTAGGGAAAAGTCGCGAGCAGTTACTGCACTTTTTGTAGTCTCATTATCAGCTTTTGCGCCAGATTCTCTTCCGATTCGGACCAGAGCAGGCGACTTCTAGCGCCGGAATTCTTCTCTACCTTGGTGGTGAATTCGACTAACTGTTGAACATTGGCCCGAACTTTGGCTTCGGCGGCACTGGTGAGTTGTATTCCCTCGTGAAGAAACGGGGAGTCGAGTCCGAAGTCCACTTGGATGTGTCCCTCTTGATCAGAGGCTCGGTCGTCAAATTCCTCGCCATGAATCAGGAATTTTACTTGCGAGGGTTGCTGCACCCATTCTTTCGAGTCAGAAAGCGTCCACAGGTCCCAGTGGGTCTCGAAGAGATAAGCGTAATCGTCGTGGAGCAGGTCAGACGCGATCTGCACCGCTTCCTCTGGATCAATTCCGGGACGAAATCGCCGTTCGAGGATGGTAGGTTCGTTCCAGGAAACGGGATGCAGCGCCAAATAGCTAAT
>WNGH01002334.1_pt1 | contig 17909 bp, 15 predicted proteins | sample 5400631 | NCBI WGS metagenome assembly WNGH01 (sample SAMN13153373, study PRJNA577476) | soil metagenome | isolation source: 115 cm soil or saprolite under Garry oak tree replicate 1 | place: USA:California | collected 2016-06-15
TTCTCCGGACGGTGAACCAGGCGGGTGTGACGATCCTGCTCGTCGAGCAGAACGCCGCGCTGGCCCTGGACCTCGCCGATCACGTGTTCCTGCTCGAGACGGGCCGGGTCGTGCTGGAGGGGCCGTCGGACGTGCTACGCAGGGACGACGCGATCCGTCGCGCGTACCTGGGCTACTGAGGAGCCTCGTGGAGATTTTCATCCAGCAGGTCATTTCGGGTCTCGCCACCGGCGGCATCTACGCCAGCGTCGCGCTGGCCCTGGTGATGATCTACCAGGCCACCGACGTCGTGAACTTCGCTCAGGGCGAGATGGCGATGTTCGCCACCTACATTTGCTGGTCCATGCTCAACGCGGGCCTGCCCTACTGGGGGGCGTTCCTGGCCACGCTCGGCTTCGCCTTCATCGGTGGCGTCGTGATCGAGCGTGTGGTGATCCGCCCGGTGGAGAACGCGCCAATCCTGTCGATCGTCATCGTGACGCTCGGCCTGCTGGTCATCTGCAACAGCGTAGCGGGCTGGATCTGGACCTACGTGCAGAAACCTTTTCCCAGCCCCTTTCCGTCCAAACCCTTCAAGGTCAGCCTGGGCGCCGGCGAGACGATCTTTGGGGCCCACGACATCGGGCAGATCGGCATCACGCTGTTCGTGCTCCTCTGCATCTACCTGTTCTTCCGGTTCACCCCCCTGGGGCTGGCCATGCGCGCGGCCGCGCAGAACCCGGTCTCGAGCCGGCTCTGCGGCATCCGCGTGGGGTGGATGCTCGCGTTGGGCTGGGGGCTGGCCGCGGTCTTCGGCGCGGTCGCGGGTATGATGGTGGCGCCCAGCCTCACCCTGGAGCCCAACCTCATGGGCGGCGTGCAGATCTACGCCTTCGCGGCGGCCACGCTGGGCGGCTTCACCAGCCCGGGCGGGGCGGTGCTGGGTGGCTTCATCGTCGGCGTCGTGGAGAACCTGGTGGGCACCTACGTGAGCTTCATCGGCACCGAGCTCAAGTTCACGGTGGCGCTGGCCATGATCATCGTGGTCCTGCTGGTCAAGCCGAGCGGCCTCTTCGGTTCTACGGTGGTGAAGCGGGTGTGATGACTCGGCACCTCGCCCGCACCATCGGCCTTCTCGCGGTGCTGGCGCTGGCCTCCGCGCTGCCATTCCTCATGTCCAACTTCCGCCTCTTCCAGTTCACCCAGGTGTACATCTACGCCATCGCGATCCTGGGATTGAACATGCTGACGGGCTACAACGGCCAGTTCTCGCTGGGGCACGGCGCCTTCTACGCCATCGGCGCCTACACCGCGGCGATCATGATGGATCGGTGGAACGTGTCCTACGGATGGACGATCCCGGTGGCGGGCGTGATCTGCCTGGTCGTCGGCTTCCTCTTCGGGCTGCCGGCGCTGCGCCTGGAGGGGCTCTACCTGGCGCTCGCGACGTTCTCGCTCGCGCTGGCCGTGCCGCAGATCCTCAAGTATTTCGAGCACTGGACGGGCGGCTCGCAGGGCATCGTGCTGTCGAAGCCGAAAGCCCCCGTTGGAGTACCGTTGAACCCGGACCAATGGCTGTACTTCCTGACGCTGGCGGTGCTCGTGATCCTTTTCTGGCTGGTGGCGAACTTGCTACGGGGTCGTGTGGGCCGCGCCATCGTGGCGATCCGTGACAACCACATCTCGGCCGAGGCCATGGGGATCAACGCCTCGCTCTACAAGTCGCTGGTCTTCGGGGTGAGCGCGGCCTATACAGGGGTGGCCGGCGCGCTCTCCGCCTCGGTCATCGCCTTCGTCGCGCCGGACTCGTTCAACGTGTTCCTCTCGATCACGCTCCTGATCGGCAGCGTCATCGGTGGCCTGGCGTCGATCTCCGGTGCCATCTTCGGGGCGTTCTTCATCCAGTTCGTGCCCAACTGGGCCCAGGACATCTCCAAGGCAGCGCCCTGGGCCATCTTCGGCGTCTTTCTCATCGTGTTCATGTACGTGATGCCCTTCGGCATCGCCGGGGCTATCCGGCGGATCTGGATCCGGATGACCCGATCTCGTGTTACCCAGGAGGGACGGGATCCCGCTCCCTCGCATGCCCACACCACGACGTAGACGGAGGACTCTTATGACACGCAACACGAAGCTGCTCGCCGCCGTTCTGGCTGTCGCCCTGGCCGGGCTGATCCCCGCGCTGGCCGCCGCCCAGACCGTGGTGGGCGTGACCGCCACGGAGATCAAGGTCGGGAACACCAACCCGTATAGCGGCCCCGCGTCGGCGTACGGCACCATCGGCAAGGCCATCGGCGCCTACTTCAAGAAGGTCAACGACGAGGGCGGCGTCAACGGGCGCAAGATCAACTACATCACCTACGACGACGGCTACGCTCCGCCGAAGACGGTGGAGATGGTCCGCAAGCTGGTCGAGCAGGACCAGGTGGCCTTCGTCTTCCAGACGCTGGGGACGCCGACCAACAGCGCCATCCACAAGTACGTGAACCAGGAGAAGGTGCCGCACCTCTTCGTGGCCACCGGCGCCACCAAGTGGAACGACCCGAAGAACTTCCCGTGGACGATGGGCTTTCAGCCCAACTACCAGACGGAAGGGCGCGTCTACGCCGCGCACATGTTGAAGAACCACCCCGATGCCAAGGTCGGCATCCTGTACCAGAACGACGACTACGGCAAGGACTACCTCAAGGGTTTCGAGGACGCCCTCACCGAGGCCGGGAAAAAGAATCTGATCGTGCTCAAGCAGAGCCACGAGGTCACCGACCCCACCATCGACTCGCAGATCGTCAATCTAAAGAACAGCGGCGCCACCGTGTTCTTCAACATCACGATCCCGAAGTTCGCGGTGCAGGCGATCAAGAAGTCCCACGACATCGGCTGGAAGCCGACGCACTACCTCAACAACGTGTCCAGCTCGCTGGCCACCGTCCTCAAGCCGGCGGGGCTCGAGGCCTCCAAGGGCCTGATCACCGCGCTCTACATGAAGGAAGTCACCGATCCCCAGTGGAGGAACGACAAGGGCTTCCTCGACTGGGTCGCCTTCATGAAGAAGTACTACCCGGAGGGCGCGCTCGACGACCAGGCCAACGGCTACGGCTACAACGTCGCGATCCTCGTCGTGCAGACACTGAAGCAGTGCGGCAACGACCTCTCCCGCGAGAACATCATGAGGCAGGCGGCGAACCTCAAGAACGTCGAGCTGCCGCTGCTCCTCCCCGGGATCAAGGTCAACACGAGCCCGACCGACCACGCGCCCATCGAGCAGGAGCAGCTCGCGCGCTTCGACGGCGAGCGCTGGGTCACCTTCGGCGAGCTCTTCGACGCCTTCCGAAAGCAGTAACCGTTCGTCGAGATAAGCTGGGCGGGCGTGAACGGTTTGGAGATGAGGATCGTGTCCGGCTCGAGCACGCCGCGCCGCCCGAGCGCCTCGTCGGGGTAGCCCGACATGTAGATCACGCCGGATCGGGCCAGACCTGCCGGAGCTCCTGCGAGAGCTGCGGACCACTCGCGCCGGGCATCACCACGTCCGTGAGCATCAGATGGACCGGACGGTCCGTCGTCTCACCCTCCTCGCGGAGGGCGGCCTCGGCCGAGCGAGGCAGATAGATCGCGAATGTGGTGCCGCTCCCCGGCTCGCTGGCAACGCTGATGTAGCCGTCGTGCTGCTTCGATGTCGAGCGAGGCCGAAACGAGACGGCCGAGTCGCGCGAGGCTCTGGAAACGCGTCGAGCCGCGCCGGATGGAACCCTCGGAGACGTCGATTACTGGAGGCATTGTCCCTCACGGCTCCCGCGGGCGATCGCGCGGCGGAGCGGATGCCGCTGGGGGATCGCCGCGGTCAAGCCCGGCGCGGCCGCGCACACCCCGGTCACGAGGACGACATGCGCGCCGGCGGCGGGAGGCGTCCCGGCTTCCGCCGCGACCGACTCGCGGACTTGCGCGGGTGGGTCGTCCGGAATCTCCGCGCCCCGAAAGAGGACGAGGCCCAGGGCGGTGAGGGCGAGAAACACGACTCCGTACGCCACGGCCGCCCCAGTCTTGCCTCTCGCGAGCTTCATGGCCTCGTGCTATCGCAGGATCGATGCCAGCGGAGCCTCGCCCGTAAAATCATTCGGTTAGACGTCCGCGTCGTTCCGGATATCCGAGGCATTGTCAGAACTGACGGACGGAAATGGTGCACCCCTGGTCAGGGGATTAACGGAGCGCCGACCGGCTACGCGAGGCGGTGCTTGCGGATCCTGCGATAGAGCGTGCGCACGGTCAGGCCCAGCGCCCTGGCGGCCTGCTCCCTGTCGCTCGCGAAGCGCGCCAGCGCGCGCGCGATGAGATCGCGCTCGGCCTGCTCGATCGTCGGCAGCGGCTCGTCGTGCGGCACGGGCGAAGACAGGGTGGCGGCGCGTCCCGTGAGCGCGGGCAGATCGGAGCAGCCGATCTCGGATCCCGAGCCGAGGGCGAACGCGCGTTCCAGCATGTTCTCCAGCTCGCGTACGTTGCCGGGAAAGTCGTACGTCCGGAGCGCGGCCAGCGCCTCGCCGCTGAGCCCCGTGACGTGGCGCCGAAAGCGCTCGTTGAGCTGGCGGACGAAGGTCGCCACCAGCGCGGGGATGTCGTCGCGCCGCTCGCGAAGCGGCGGCAGATGGATCCGCACGACGTTGAGCCGGTAGAACAGGTCCTGCCGGAAGGCTCCGTCGCGCACGGCGACGTCGAGGTCACGGTTGGTGGCGGCGATGACGCGCACGTTCACCGAGTGGACCATCGTTCCCCCGACCGGGCGGATCATCTGCTCCTGGAGCACGCGGAGCAGCTTGGCCTGGAGCGCGATCGGTAGCTCGCCCACCTCGTCGAGGAAGAGCGTGCCTTTGTCGGCTGACCGGAAGAGGCCGAGCGCGTCGGCGACGGCGCCGGTGAAGGCGCCGCGGATGTGGCCGAAGAACTCGGACTCGAGCAGCTCCGCGGGGATGGCGCTGCAGTTGACCGGCACGAACGCGGCGCTCGCGCGCGTCGACTGGGCGTGGATCGCGGCGGCGACGAGCTCCTTGCCCGTGCCGCTCTCTCCCTCGATCAGGATCGGCGAGTCGAAGGCCGCGATGCGTCCGATCATCTGCTTCAGGCGCGCCATCTCGGACGACCCGCCGACGAGCGTCTTCGCCGTCAGCTGCTCGCCGAGACGCCCGCGGAGCGCGCGCACCTCGCGCGCGAGAAAGCGCTTTTCGACGAGCCGCCCCATGAGGTGCTGGAGCTCGTCGAAGTTGAGCGGCTTCGTCAGGTAGTCGTACGCGCCCGCCTTGAGCGCCTGCACCGCGGTGCTGACCATCGGGTTGCCGGTCATCAGGACGACCTCGATCGTCCCGTCGAGCTCCTTGAGCGCGTTCAGCAGCTGGAGCCCGTCCAGGCCCGGCATCCGGATGTCGATCAGCGCGACGTCGAAGATCCGGCGCTCGGCGAGCGCGACGGCGTCGGTGCCGGTCTCCGCCGTCTCGACAGCGTAGCCCCAGGTGTTCAGGATCTCGGCGAGCGTCTGGCGCACGCCGGCTTCGTCGTCGGCGACGAGAACCCGCGGGCGCTCCACAACTACTTCCTGCGCCGGCGCCCGTCGACCCGCGCGTCCACGGCGGTCAGGAAGTCGAGGGCCGCGCGGTTCCAGGCCTCGGGCTGATCGCGGTTGGCGAAGTGGCTCGCGGGCGAGAGCACGACGAGCCTGGACCCACGGACCTTTGCGTGCATCTGCCGCATCGGGCCGAGCGACGGATCGCGGTCGCCCCCGATCAGGAGCACGGGCGCGCGGATTCGCGCCAGCTGCTCGTGGACGAGGTCCATGGCGAGCAGCGCGCGCAGCGAGTTCGCGTAGCCGATGGGCGTCAGGCGCCGGTAGTAGGCGTAGAACTCGTCCTTCGACCCGGGGTCGAGCGCCAGGCGCGCCGCGACGTTGGGGTTCTCGCGCATCGCGAACTCGGCCATCGCGTCCATGCCCTTGGCGAGCGTGATCTCGATCGAGCGTGCGCGCATGACCAGGTTGTCCGGCGTGAGGGGAAGCCCCGACGCCGACGACGAGTTGGTGACGAGCAGCGAGCGGACCCGCGCCGGCCAGTTCAGGGTGAGGCGCGTGGCGATGCCGGCGCCCAGCGAGAGTCCGCCGACGTGGGCGGTACGGAGCCGCAGGTGGTCGAGCAGATTCTTGAGATCCCGCGCCCAGCGCTGGAACGAGTACCGGGCCGGGTCCTCGGGGCTGTCGCTCCGCGCGTGACCGCGGGGCTCCCAGAGCACGAGACGGTGACGGCTCGCGAGGGCAGGGACGTTCACGTCCCACAGGTCGGCGTTGCCGCCGATCCCGTAGGCGAGGACGAGCGGCGTTCCGGCACCGTGCTCTTCGTAGTAGATGCGGATGCGGTCGTCGGTGCGGAAGTGAGCCATGCGCCATAGTACGGCAGCGCTCCCCCCTTGACAGGCACCCCCTCGATTCAGTATTTTCGAAGTTGCGTTCAAGCCTACTGAATCAGGTGTTTTCCGAGGAGCGGCGTCGATGAAGAGCCGCGTCAGGCTGACCGTCAACGAAGAGGCCCGCGACCTGCTGGTCGACCCGCACAAGACGCTGCTGGAGGTCTTGCGTGAGGACCTCGATCTCCCCGGCACCAAGCACGGCTGCGAGCTCGGTGAGTGCGGCACCTGCACGGTGCTGGTGAACGGCGAGCCCGTGCTCTCGTGCCTCGCCCTGCCCGCCGACCTCGAGGACGCGCGTGTCACGACGGTCGAGGGGATGGCGCGGGGCGGCGAGCTCCACCCGCTGCAGCAGGCCTTCGCGGAGCTCGGCGCCGCGCAGTGCGGCTACTGCACGCCCGGGATCCTCCTCACGGCCCAGGCGCTCCTCGTCGGCGAGCCGACGCCGACCCGGCAGCGGGTCCGCGAGGCGCTCGCCGGCAACCTCTGCCGCTGCACGGGCTACACGAAGATCCTCGACGCCGTGGAGCTGGCGGCACTGAGAATGGGAGTGCGAGCCGAGACGGTGCCTCCGACGAGGCGAGCGGTGAAATGATCGAAAGACAGTGCGAGCCGAGACGGTGCCTCCGACGAGGTGAGCGGTGAAATGATCGAAAGACAGTGCGAGCCGAGACGGTGCCTCCGGCGAGGCGAGCGGTGAAATGACCGATAAACGATTCTCCGTCATCGGTCGCCCGCTGCCGAAGATCGACGCGTGGGCCAAGGTCACGGGCGAGACGCGCTACGCCGACGATCTCGTCCTGCCCCGCATGGCCCACGGCAAGCTCCTCCGCAGCGCACACGCCCACGCGCGCATCGTCTCGATCGACACGAGCCGGGCGCGCGAGGTCCCGGGCGTCTACGCCGTCATCACCGGCGCCGACCTGCCGCGCGTGAAGTTCGGCATCCTGCCGGTCTCGCAGGACGAGGAGGCGCTCTGCACCGAAAAGGTCCGCATGGTCGGGGACGCCATCGCCGGCGTCGCGGCGGTGGACGAGGAGACGGCCGAGCGGGCCTGCCGCCTCATCGAGGTCGCGTACGAGCCCTTGCCCGCGCTCATGTCGATCGAGGAGTCGCTGGCCCATCCCGAGGTCCGCATTCACGAGTACGGCGACGGCCCCAACGTCCACAAGAACGTGTCGCTGAAGTTCGGGGACCTGGATGCCGCGTGGGCATCCGCGGACCTGGTGCGGGAAGACGTCTTCTACTACGAGGGCAGCACGCACTTGCCGATGGAGCAGCACGCCGCGGTGGCGCACCACGCGGCCGACGGCAAGCTGACGCTCTGGTCGTCCACCCAGACGCCGCACTACGTGCATCGGCTGCTCTCGAAGATCCTCGACATGCCCGCCGCCCACATCCGGGTCATCGCGGCGCCCGTCGGCGGCGGCTTCGGCGGCAAGCTCGACCCGTTCGCGCACGAGATCGTCGCGTGCCGGCTCAGCCGGCTCACCGGCCGCCCGGTGAAAATCGCGTGCTCGCGCGAGGAGGTCTTCTACATCCACCGCGGACGGCATCCGGTGCTCATGTGGATCAAGACGGGCTTCACGAAGGCGGGCGACATCACCGGCTGCCATCTGAAGACCTGGCTCGACGGCGGAGCGTACGGTTCCTACGGCGTCGCCTCGGTGTTCTACACGGGCGTGGTCAACCCGGTCACCTACAAGATGCCGGCGTACTGGTTCGAGGGGGCGCGCGTCTTCACCAACAAGCCGCCGTGCGGCCCCAAGCGCGGCCACGGCACGCCGCAGCCGCGCTTCGCGCTGGAGGTCCAGCTCGACAAGGCCGCCGAGCAGCTCGGCCTCGATCCCGCCGAGATGCGCAGGCGGATCCTGGCGGAGCCCTTCACGAAGACCGCGAACCATCTGACCGTGACGACGATCGGCCTCGGCGAGTGCATCGACCGTGTCGTCGAGGCGTCGGGCTGGCGCGACAAGCGTGGACGCTTCTCGATCGCGAACGCGGCGCCGAGCGGCACCCGACCGTGGCAGGACCGGCGTCGGAAGGGGGTCGGCATCGCGGCCTCCGCGTACCTCACGGGGGCCGGGACCGCGATCTACTGGAACAACATGCCGCACTCGGGCGTGGTCGTGCGGGCCGACCGGAGCGGCGGCGTCGCCATCCAGTGCGGCGCCACCGACATCGGCCAGGGCTCGGACTCGATCCTCGCCTACCTCGTCGCCGAGGTGCTGGGCCTCGAGCCCGAGGACGTGCACGTGCACGCGGCCGACACGAGCCTGACCCCCGTGGATCTCGGCTCGTACTCCTCGCGCGTGACGCTCATGTGCGGCCAGGCGGCGATCCAGGCCTCCGGGCGTCTGCGCGCCGCGATCTTCAAGGCCGTCGCGGCCAAGCTCGGAGTCCCGCTCGAGTCGCTCGCGGCGCGCGACCGTGCCGTCGGCGTGCCCGACGACTGGGAGAAAGCGGTGCCGTGGCCGCAGGCCGTCGAGCTGGGCGAGGCGATGCACGGCGTCCTCGCGTTCCCCGGCTCCTACGCGCCGCCCAAGCGCGCCGGCAAATACAAGGGCGGCGGCGTCGGCCCGTCGCCGTGCTACTCGTACTCGGCGTCCGTCGTCGAGCTGACTGTGGACGAGGACACGGGCGAGGTCACGCTCGACGACGTGTGGATCGGCCACGACGTCGGTCGCGCGCTGAATCCCTTGCTCGTGGAGGGGCAGGTCGAAGGCTCCGTGTACATGGGCATCGGCGAGGCGCTGATGGAGGCGCAGGTGTTCCGCAAGGGCCTCCACAAGCAGCCCTCGATGCTGGAATACAAGAGCCCCACGACACTCGAGACGCCCGAGATCCACACCTTCCTCGTCGAGACCGACGACCCCGAGGGTCCGTTCGGCGCGAAGGAGGCGGGGCAGGGGCCGCTGCTGCCGGTGATCCCCGCGATCGCGAACGCGATCTACCACGCGGTCGGCGTCCGTGTGGACGAGGTGCCCATCACGCCCGAGAAGATCCTGCGCGGCCTCGAGCTGAAGAGGCAGGGGAAGGCGCCGCGCGTCGGACCCGAGAAGCTGCCGCTCTTCACCTTCAAGGCGCCGATCGTGGTCGAGTCGGCGTTCGGGCTGCCCGCCGACCCCGTCGCCGTGCGGCCGTTCTCCGACCTCGCGGGGGCGGGGGACCCGGAGCCGAACGCGCGATGATGCGCTTACCCCCGTTCACGTACGTCGTGCCGCGCACCATCGCGGACGCGACGCGCGCGCTCGCCGAGCACGGCGCCGAGGCGATGGTCGTCGCCGGCGGCACGGATCTCTTTCCGAACCTGAAGCGCCGCCAGTTCGAGCCGACGGTCCTCGTCGGGCTGCGCGGGATCCGGGAGCTCGCCGGCGTGCGCGGCACGGAGCGGGACGGGCTCGCCGTCGGCGCGATGACGACGCTGACCGCGGTCGCGCGTCACGCGGCGGTCGCCCGGGACTATCCGGCGCTCGCGACCGCGGCGGGCCTCGTCTCGTCGCCCCAGCTCCGCAACATGGGCACGCTCGGCGGCAACGTGTGCGTCGACACGCGCTGCAACTACTACAACCAGACGCACGAGTGGCGGAAGGCGGCCGGCTTCTGCATGAAGAAGGACGGCGACATCTGCCTCGTCGCGCCGGGGAGCTCGCGCTGCTGGGCCGTGTCGTCCTCCGACACCGCGCCGGTGCTCTGGGCGCTCGGCGCGCGCGTGCGCGTGGCCGGGCCCGAGGGCGAGCGCGTGATCCCGCTGGCGGCCCTGTACCAGGACGACGGCATCGCCTACCTCGCCAAGCGCCCCGAGGAGATCGTCGCCGAGATCCTGCTGCCGCCGGCGGACGGCTGGGCGTCCGCGTACCTGAAACTGCGCCGCCGCGGCTCGTTCGACTTCCCGGTGCTCGGCGTGGCGGTCGCGGTCCGGCTGGAGGGCGAGGTCGTTCGCGAGGCGCGCATCGTGCTCGGCGCCGTCGCCTCGACGCCGCGCGAGACGCCCGCCGCGGCCGCGGTGCTCGTCGGCCAGCGCCTCACGCCGGACACGATCACGCGCGCGGCCGACGCCGCCGCCGGGCCGGCGAAGCCGCTCGACAACACGGACTTCACGCATCCATACCGCAAGCGCCTCGTGCGCGTCTACGTCGCGCGCGCGCTCGCCCGCCTCGCCGGCCTCGACGCGGGCGGCGCTTCGGAGGAGGTCGCATGACGTCGCTCGGCGCGCGGATCAAGTCGCTCCGCCTCGAGCGCGGGCTGCAGCAGCGCCAGCTCGCGGAGAAGGCGGACCTGGCTCCCAGCATGGTGTCGCAGATCGAGTCGGGGCGTCTCACGCCCTCGCTCAATACGCTGCGCAAGGTCGCGGACGCGCTGGGCGTGACGATCGCGACCCTCTTCGACGGCCAGGCCGCGGGGCGGATCCAGGTGAGCCGCCGCCCGGACTACCCGGTCGTCTCCTTCGACGGCTCGACGGAGCGGTGGTCGGTGCTGGGGGCGGGGCTCTTCGAGGGCAAGATCCGCGCGGTCGTCTCGACGCTCGAGCCGCGCTCCAAGGGGATCGCGACGGACAAGGTCGTCATCAAGCCCGGCCAGATGAAGCTCTTCTACGTGCTGGACGGCCGGGTGGCGCTCCAGTACAACGGCGAGCGGCATACCCTCGAGGCCGGCGACAGCGCGCTTCTCGACGGCGGCATGCCGCACGGCTGGGAGAACCCCGGCGGCAAGAAGGCCCGGGTACTCTGGGTCATCCTGGGATAGGCCATGGCCGACACGACGACGGATCGGGTACCGATCGACTTCCGGACGGAGCCGGCTCGCTACAAGCACTGGAAGCTGACCCTCGACGGCCCGGTGGCGACGCTGACGATGGACGTGCGGGAGGACGGAGGTCTCCGCCCCGGCTACGAGCTGAAGCTCAACTCCTACGACCTGGGCGTGGACATCGAGCTGTACGACGCGCTGCAGCGGCTGCGCTTCGAGCATCCCGAAGTCGGGGCCGTGATCGTGACCTCGGGCAAGGAGCGCGTCTTCTGCGCCGGCGCGAACATCCGCATGCTCGGCCAGTCCTCGCACTCCTTCAAGGTGAACTTCTGCAAGTTCACCAACGAGACGCGCAACGCCATCGAGGAGGCGTCGGCGGAGTCGAGGCAGGTCTGGCTCTGCGCGGTGAACGGCCCGTGCGCGGGCGGCGGTTACGAGCTCGCGCTGGCCACCGAGTGGATCGTGATGGCCGACGACGCCAACACCGCGGTCTCGTTGCCGGAGGTGCCGCTGCTCGCGGTGCTGCCCGGCACGGGTGGGCTGACCCGGTTGGTGGACAAGCGCAAGGTCCGCCGCGACCGCGCCGACTTCTTCTGCACCACGGAGGAGGGCGTCAAGGGCAAGCGCGCCGTGGAGTGGAATCTCGTCGATGAAGTCGTGCCGCGCTCCCGGCTGATGGAGGCGGCGCGCCAGCGGGCCGGAGAGCTGGCGGCCCGAACCGACCGCCCGCGCGGCGCGCGCGGAGTGGCGCTCACGCCGATCGTCCGGACGATCGAGGGCGACCGGATCGCCTACGCGCACGTCACGTGCGCGGTCGACCGGCGTCGCGGCCTCGCCGAGATCACGGTGGCCGCGCCGCCGGCCGCGCCGCCCGCCGATCCGGCGGCGGCGCTCGCCCAGGGCGCCGCGTTCTGGCCGCTGGCCGTCGCGCGCGAGCTGGACGACCTGGTTCTCTGGCTGCGCACCAACGAGGAGCCGATCGGCCTCTGGGTATTCCGGACGGCGGGTGACGCCGACCGCGTCGAGGCCTACGACCGCCTGCTGCTCGCTCACCCGGCGGATTGGTTCCTCCGCGAGGTGCGGCTCTACACCAAGCGCGTGCTCAAGCGCGTCGACGTGTCGTCGCGCTCGGTGTTCGCGCTCATCGAGCCGGGCTCGTGCTTCACGGGCACGCTGCTCGAGCTGGCGCTGGCGGCCGACCGCTCGTACATGCTCGACGGCACGGGCGCCGGCAAGCCGGCGCCGACGCTCAGGCTGACGGCGGTCAACTTCGGCGCGTACCCGATGATCAACGGGCTCTCTCGGCTGGCGAGTCGCTTCCTCGGCGAGCCGGGCCGGGTGGACGATCTCAAGGGCCGGGTCGGCCAGGACCTCGACGCCGCGACGGCGGCGTCGGCCGGGCTCGTCACGTTCACGCCCGACGACATCGACTGGGAGGACGAGGTGCGCGTGGCGATCGAGGCGCGCACCGCGTTCTCGCCCGACGCGCTCACCGGCATGGAGGCGTCACTCCGTTTCGGTGGCCCGGAGACGCTCGAGACCAAGATCTTCGGGCGGCTCTCCGCGTGGCAGAACTGGATCTTCCAGCGTCCGAACGCGGTCGGGCCCAAAGGCGCGCTCCAGGTCTACGGCACCGGGCAACGGAGCGATTTCGACCGCAGGAGAGTGTGATGCCGATCGACTACCTCGAGCGCATTCCGAACAACGTCAGCCTCGCGGACAACCGGCGGCTGCAGCGCGCGCTGGAGGAGTGGCAGCCGAAGTTCCTCGACTGGTGGCGGGACATGGGCCCCGTCGGCTACCAGGCCAACGACGTGTATCTCCGGACCGCGATCAGCGTGGACGCCAAGGGCTGGGCGCAGTTCGGCTACGTGAAGATGCCCGAGTACCGCTGGGGTATCTTCCTCGCCGAGCCCGAGCCCGGCCGGACGATCGCCTTCGGCGACCACAAGGGCGACGCCGCGTGGCAGGAGGTGCCGGGCGAGTACCGCGGCACGCTGCGCCGGCTCATCGTCACCCAGGGCGACACCGAGCCCGCCTCGGTCGAGCAGCAGCGCCACCTCGGCCGCACGTGCCCCTCGCTCTACGACATGCGCAACATCTTCCAGGTCAACGTGGAGGAGGGTCGCCACCTCTGGGCGATGGTCTACCTGCTCCAGGCCTTCTTCGGCCGCGACGGGCGCGAGGAGGCGGAGGCGCTGCTGCTGCGGCGCTCGGGCGACCGCGACAAGCCGCGTATCCTCGGCGCCTTCAACGAGCGGACGCCGGACTGGCTCTCGTACCTCATGTTCACGTTCTTCACCGACCGAGACGGCAAGTTTCAGCTCGCGAGTTTGGCCGAGAGCGGCTTCGACCCGTTGTCGCGGACGTGTCGCTTCATGCTCACCGAGGAGGCGCACCACCTGTTCATCGGCGAGACGGGCATCTCGCGCGTGGTGCAGCGCACGTGCGAGCTGATGCGCGAGCACCGCACGGACGACGTGCGCAAGTACGGCGCGCTCGACCTGGCGTTGCTGCAGCGCTACATGAACTTCCACTACTCGGTCTCGCTCGACCTCTTCGGCTCCGAGGTCTCCACCAACGCCGCGAATTTCTACACGCTCGGGCTCAAGGGCCGATTCGAGGAGACGAAGAAGACCGACGACCACCGGCTCGCCGAGGCCACCTACCGGATCACGCTCGTCGAGGGTGACCGGCTGGTCGAGCGCGAGCAGCCGGCGCTGCCGACGCTCAACGAGCGGCTGCGTGACGACTACATCGCCGACTGCCGGCGCGGCGTCGACCGCTGGAACAAAGTCATCCGCGACCACGGGATCGACATCGAGCTGACGCTGCCGCACCGCGGCTTCCATCGCGCCATCGGCGCCTTCGCCGAGGTGCGCGTCTCGCCGGACGGCCGCGTGCTGAGCCAGGCCGAGTGGGACGCGAAGAAGCACGACTGGCTGCCGACGGAGACCGACGAGGCGTACGTGCAGAGCCTCATGCGTCCGGTCACTGCGCCCGGGACGTTCGCCAACTGGATCGCGCCGCCCGCGCGCGGTATCAACGCCCGGGCGGTCGACTTCGAGTACGTGCGGCTCGTTTGAGAACAGCGATGCCCAGAGTGATCGAGCCGAAAGCGTTCGGGAAGCCGATGGGAATGTATTCGCACGGCATGGCGGCGCCGGCCGGCGAGATCGTCGTGGTCGCCGGTCAGGTCGGCGCGCGCGCCACCAGCGAGCTGGCGGGCCCGGATGTCGGGTCGCAGACGAAGCAGGCGCTCGAGAACGTCCGCGCGGTCGTCGAGGCCGCCGGCTGCGCGATGCGTGACGTGATCCGGCTGCAGACCTTCCTCACGCGGGCCGAGGACATCCCGGGCTTCATGAAGGCGCGGGGCGAGGTCTATGCCAGCTATTATCCCGACGGGGTTTACCCGCCGAATACGCTCGTCATCGTGAGCCGGTTGGTACGCCCCGAGCTGGTCGTGGAGATCGAGGCCATGGCGATCAAGCGCGCGGCGGCCCGCAGCGCGCCACGGCCGGCTGCACGCAAGGTCAAGCCGGCCAAGCGCGGCCGCAAGCGCCGCTGATGGAGACCTGGGAGACGCTGCCGGCGCAGTTCAACGTCGCGACCTGGTTCGTGGACCGGAACGTCGCTGAGGGACGCGGCGCGCGACCCGCGTTCCACTGCGCCGATCGCGTCCTGACCTACGCCGACGTTCTCGATCTCACGAACCGCACGGGCAACGCGCTCCGCGAGCTCGGCATCGCGCCGGAGGACCGCGTCCTAGTCCTCTGTCTCGACGCCCCGGAGTTTCTCGGCGCGTTCTGGGGCGCCATCAAGATCGGCGCGGTGCCCGTCCCGGTCAACACGAACATGCGCGCGTCGGACTATCTCTACTTCCTGCGCGACAGCCGCGCGAAAGTCGCGGTCATCTCGGCGCCGCTCCTCGCCGAGGCCGGCCCCGTGCTCGGCCAGGCGCCGAATCTGAAGCACGTGCTCGTCGGCGGGGGCGCCGCGCCCGCGCCGTATCTCTCGTACGAGGAGCGGGTGGGGAGAGCTTCGGCGACCCTCGCGGCTGCCGAGACGTCGAAGGACGAAGCGGCCTTCTGGCTCTATTCGTCGGGCTCGACCGGTTTTCCGAAGGGCGCCGTCCACCTGCATCACGACATGGTCGTCTGCCACGAGACCTTCGCGAAGCAGGTGCTCGGGATCCAGCCGACGGATCGTATCTACTCCGCCGCCAAGCTCTTCTTCGCCTACGGCCTCGGCAACGCCGGCTACTTCCCGATGGGCGCCGGCGCAGAGAGCATCCTGTATCCGCACCGGCCGACGCCGGAGAGCGTCTTCGAGATCATCACTCAGAAGCGCCCGACGATCTTCTTCGGCATTCCGACGCTCTACGCGGCGATGCTCGCGGTGAAGGAGGCAGAGTCGCGCTACGATCTCTCCTCGCTGCGTCTCTGTGTCTCCGCGGGCGAGGCGCTGCCCGAGGAGCTCTACGCGCGCTGGCGCGAGCGGTTCGGCGTCGAGATCATCGATGGCATCGGCACGACCGAGATCCTGCACATGTTCGTGTCGAACCCACCGGGCCGCGCGCGCCCGGGCGCTGCGGGGCTGGCGGTGCCGGGCTACGAGGCGATCGTGGTGGACGACGCGGGACAGCCGGTCCCGCAGGGGGAGATCGGCAACCTGCGCGTCAAGGGCGACTCCACGATGGCCTACTACTGGAACAAGCACGAGAAGACCAAGGAGACGCTCTTCGGTCACTGGATCCAGACCGGCGACAAGGTCTACCAGGACGCGGACGGCTACTTCTGGTACTGCGGCCGCGCCGACGACATGCTGAAGGTGGGCGGTATCTGGGTCTCGCCGGTCGAGGTCGAGGGGACGCTCATCAAGCATCCGGCCGTGCTCGAGGCCGCCGTCGTCGGCCGGGAGGACGCGGACAGGCTCGTGAAGCCGCACGCGTTCGTGGTCCTGAAGGGCGAGGCGCAGGCAAGCCCCGCGCTGGCCGACGAGCTCAAGGCGTTCGTGAAGGACAAGATCGCCCCGTACAAGTACCCGAGATGGATCGAGTTCGTCGGCGAGCTACCGAAGACGGCGACGGGCAAGATCCAGCGGTTCAAGCTGCGCGCCTGATGAGCTTCACGCCCGGGGAGGCCGCACGGCTGCTTGCCGCGTCGGATGACATGATCCGCGCCGAGGTCGAGGCGCTGCCGGCGGGGGTCGCGACCTTCCACCCGGCGCCCGGCGAATGGTGCGCCAACGAGGTGATCGGTCATCTCATCGAGGCGGAGCGGCGCGGCTTCGCCGGCCGTATCTGCATCATCCTGGGCGCGGCGGACCCGCGGCTCGAGACGTGGGATCAGAACGAGGTCGCCCGCGCGCGCCGGGACTGCGAGCGCGACACGGCCGATCTGTTGCGCGAGCTCGCCGCGCTCCGGAGCGACGCCGTGGTGCTCGTCGCCGGGCTCCGGCCGGCGGACCTCGCGCGGGGCGGGCAGCACCCGAAGGTCGGGCACCTGCGCGTGGCCGAGCTGCTCCACGAGTGGGTGCACCACGACCGGAACCACCTGAAGCAGATCCTGACCAACGTGCAGCTCGCCGCGTGGCCCGCCATGGGCAACACGCAGAAGTTCTCGGGCGACTAGCTGTGAACCGCCTCAGTGGATTCCACAAAACGCGTCACGGCTGAATATGGCGCTTTCTATTCCACGAGGAACGTGGCATGCGAACAGCGACGCCCAACCCACGCACTGAGGCTGTAGGGGGAACCTTCGTTAGCAGGAGGTTTCATTGAACACTCGAGTCTTCATAATCGCCGTTTCACTGTCATTGATCGCTTGTACGTCAGTAACAGTCAGGCCACTTGATCCGGCCTTGGCAATCCGACACGTGTGCATCCAAGACAACCCCAAAGTACAGGTAAGTGACTTCGTGCCTGTCTTACGAGATGGATTTGATCGTCACGGCATTGCCACCGAGGTCTACTCCAGCATCAAGCCAGCGAATTGCGAATACATCCTCACCTATACCGCTCTGCGATCATGGGATTTTTCACCATACCTGTCTCACGCAGAGCTTGGGCTTGAAAAGGATGGGCGCCAAATTGGCTACGCTGAATATCATCTAGTTGGGAAGGGCGGGTTTTCCTTAATGAAATGGCAGGGAACAAGGGCAAAAATGGATCCGGTGATCGACGAACTTCTAAAAAGGTAATCGCTGCTACTAAGTCCAGAAGCTAGGCGACATAAAGTCCGTTCTCAGGCGTGTAGCGTCCCGTATTTCCTCGCCGACCTACTACGTCGGAGAAGTCCCAGGCGTGGGCGCCCAAGGAGTTGTCCAGCATTCAGCGCAAGAAGACCCACTACTTGCCGAGATGGGAGTGCCGCACGAATCGGCCGACCCCGCTGGACGACCGACGGTCGCTGAACGCCGGTCGAGCGGATCAGGCCGGGTCGGGCCAGCGTCGGAAGATCAGCGAGGTGTTGACCCCGCCGAAGGCGAAGTTGTTGCTCATCACGTGCTCGGTCCGGAGCCCCCGCGGCTCGCCTCGCACATAATCGAGCGGCGCGCACCGTGGATCCGGGTCCTCGAGGTTCAGGGTCGGCACGAACCAGTCTTCCCGCATCATCAAGACGGTGAGCCACGCTTCCAGCGCGCCGGCCGCGCCGAGCGTGTGGCCGAGGTAACTCTTCAGCGAGCTGATCGGGGCGCGGTCGCCGAAGACCCGATGCGTCGCGAGGCTCTCGGCGATGTCGCCG
>WNGH01002338.1_pt1 | contig 17899 bp, 20 predicted proteins | sample 5400631 | NCBI WGS metagenome assembly WNGH01 (sample SAMN13153373, study PRJNA577476) | soil metagenome | isolation source: 115 cm soil or saprolite under Garry oak tree replicate 1 | place: USA:California | collected 2016-06-15
GTATTCGAGCAAGAGAAACCGGTTGCAGGGTTGTGCTCCTACCAGATGCGGAAGTGCTGCACATAGGCGGGCGCAGCGCCATCCAAATGCCGTATATTGTTGTCTGGCAAGGATACCGCGGAACGATCTACCACTTCCTTAAACATAAAGGGATGGTTCAGGCCCTCGTAGTTTCTTTCCTTTTGATTGTCAGTTCGGCTGCAAGGGCGGTAATCGCTGCGATACTTAGCATCAAGAAGAAGCAGTATCGAGACGTAGCTCGGATATATGCCAGTGTTTTCTGGAATCTTTTGGCTCGAAATCCGATCCGACCGAAGGCCTACGGTTTAGCACCGCAATAACTTATTTGGGCGCCCTCGCGCGTCTGGGAGCTTTGTGAAATCAGTCTTGATCATCGTGTTGAATTGGAATGGATGGCGAGACACTGTGAAGTGTCTGACGTCACTGGAAAGACTGAGTTATCGCAACTTTCGGGTGGTCGTTGTAGATAACGGTTCCACGGACGACTCAGTGCCGCAAATCCGTCATGCGTTTCCAAATGTGGCAATCATCGAAGCCGAAAGAAACCTCGGTTTTGCCGCGGGCTGTAATCTTGGAATTCGACAAGCGCTTCAAGAAGACGCGGAATATGTGTGGCTCTTAAATAACGACACAACAGTGGACCCGGGTGCGCTGGGAGCCATGGTGGAGATGGCGGAGGCTGACCCGAAAGTCGGGGCGGTTGGCTCCGCAATATACTCCACGATCCAGGCTGACCAACTACTTGCCTGGGGAGGCGGATACATCAATTTTTGGCTCGGGCGTTCGCGGCATTTTCTGAGATCCGTTCCTAACAATGAAATTGAGTTCCTCACCGGGGCGAGTCTGCTCTTAAGGCGATGCGCACTCGATTCTGTTGGCCTACTTGACGAGGGGTTCTTCATGTACTGGGAAGACGGAGACTATTGCTTTCGCCTGCGACGAGCCGGCTGGACGCTGGCGGTTGCAGGGGACTCCTTGGTTTGGCATAAAGAGCAAGGCACAGTGGGAAAGAAGAGCACACTGTTGGACACCTATTTCAACCGGTCTGCAACGCGGTTCTTTGCAAGGCACGCCCCTATTCCATTCATTTCGATTTGGGTCGGAGTTGGTCTGCGGATCGCGAAGAGGATCTTCATAGGTGATTGGAAAAGAGCTCGCGTGGTGTGGGCAAGCGTCAGAAACAGCGTTGATGAAAATGACATTTACAAACTCGAGAATAACTGATCGTCTCACTAAATGCCTGACGGCACTTTAGACGAGTGCATGGTCGTATGCAGCATTGCTCATATCCGGACCCGGACTAATGAACCCAATTGTTTATCCTATAGGCGTTTCCCTGTTGATTGCTGTACTGACGTACGTTTGGCTCAGCAAGCACGAGGGAAGCAGTATCAATATACTGACGCCTTCTTTCCTAATGGCTATCCCCGCATTCTATTTGTTGCCGCTCGTGTACCTGAATCTTTTCGGGCCAGAAGGTAGTATCTATGCACACTTCTGGGTCTACTCGGCGCTAGCCATCGAGCCTCTAGCCTTCGTGTATGCCTACACGCGGACGGGCGACAAGGTTGTGCGTCTGCCAGGTGTCTCGTCTTATTCCAATTTCGGCTTCGTTTCACTGCTTTGCCTGGCTGTGGGTATCATGCTATATGTGCCCGTACTCATACAGTTTCGTGAATTCATATTCGATCCTCGACAAATCTACGCACAAACACGAACAGGTTTCGGGATCCACGCGTTTGTATCTAGCACGCTTGCGTACACTGCGGTGATTCTGATCCTGTTTTCGAGACGCTCGAAAATCCTCAAAATTTTTGTGATTCTTCTAGCAACAGGACTTCTGTCCCTTCACGGAAGCAAAGGGCAGGTGTTGTCCGTCGTTTTGATCCTGCTGCTCTATTACGTGTATGTGTTAGGACAAAAAGTAGCCCTCGGCCGGGCGATGATTGTGTATGCGTGTTCGGCGATCGTTGTCCTCTTGCTTTTTGCGGCGACGATGTCGCTTGGAGAGAATGCCGCCGATGCTCTGGAGGCGATCAGCAAATACTCCGACTACACCCGAAATGCGATGTTGGTTATTGATTCGCGTTATCCGGTGCAGTATGGCCGTTTAACGCTTGAGTCGAATACGCTTGGCCTGGTTCCTCGGCAGTTGATGCCGGGCAAACCGAAAAATTTCGGAGCTTTCGCACTTGCGGAGGAATTCTATCCGGAGTGGTTTGATGGCGACACGGGATCGCCGGCCTTTGGAGTTGGCTTGCAGTTTGCCGATTTCGGATCTTGGGCAGTCGTCTATCTCGCGTTCGTTGCGGCGCTAAGAGGATGGCTCGCGCGAGTCTTTGTGAACCGTCTGAAAATGACCAAACATCCAGCAGACTTTTTTGTGGTTGTATTCCTCGCTGACGTTTCCATCTTTCCACTCGGTGTGGGCTGGCTGCTGCCAGAAGCGCTTCTCGTTGCGGTATTTCTTAGGTTTGTTTCGAGGATAGGAGTGAAGACGGTATTCCGCGAGACTCAAAAAAGGCCAATTTCGGTGCAGCCTTCGATGTTCCAGCAGGCAGATAGTTAGGGGCAGTCCGTAGGGTCACCGATTCCCGAATCCATGCGAATACGAGCATCAAAAGGATTTATCTTGGCGCAGCGCGTGTACCACCGCTTGCGGGCAATGTTCTTGTACGAGATGTGGTTCCCCACATATTCCGACAAAATCCAAGCAATGGTTCGCTGGTCACCTGATCCCGTTCGGTATGCCTCGATGGCCCTCGCTCTGGAACGCGTTCGGATTGAAGGCATCCCGGGAGCGATTGCAGAGGTCGGAGTATATCGCGGCGATACCAGTAGGTTCTTGCACGAACAGGCTCCGGAGAGAAAGCTCTATCTCTTCGATACCTTCACTGGTTTTCCGGACGGAAACGGAGATCATCGATTTCGCGACACGGGCGTCGGAATCGTTAAATCCAAGCTCAGAGATCTGAACAATGTGGAGTTCCGCGCCGGTATCTTCCCTGAAACGACTGCAGGACTGGAACACGAAGAGTTCAGCTTCGTACTCTTCGACGCCGACAAGTACGAAGCGACGATGGCCTGTCTCAACTTCTTCTACCCGCGGATGTCACCCGGAGGCTGCTTCGTCCTTCATGACTTCAACTCGGCTGAGTCTGGTTGGGCTGTTGCGCGGGCCATGCGTGAGTTCATGCAGGGGAAGCCAGAATCCGTCATTGAATTTCCCGATATCGGGGGCACCGCGATGTTTCGCAAGATTCGAGGCAGTGATCCCAAGGCTGGTCTCTGAACGTGAATCGCTCGACGCGAGTCGCGCCAAATGAAAAGAAATTTTAGGTAACGGGACGTCGACCAGAACTTTCGCCGGAATTCGTAGATTCATGCCATAGCGCTCGATTCCTAGCTCACGCTTCCAATTTTCGAACGTTGGCACTGACGGCTCATCGTGAATCTTTTGAGGTAAACAAAAGATACGGACGCGTAACTCTATGACAATCGCGAGACGAAATCTTCTGGTCGAAGGGCTTGAGGAACATCTCAAGGTTGTGAAGCAGCTAGAACTATCACTAGAGCTGCTCTCAGCTGTTGCGGCCCGTATGTGCCGCACACTTCAGAGCGGACACATCGTGTTTTGGTGCGGTAACGGAGGAAGTGCTGCGGACTGTCAACATCTAGCGGCTGAGCTGGTTGGACGCTTCCGCAGGGAAAGAAAAGGTTTGCCCTCGATAGCTTTTACAACTGATAGCTCTGTCTTAACCTCGATTGGCAACGATTATGGATACGGCCACGTGTTTGCCCGACAGGTGGAAGCACTTTGTAGGCCAGGCGATCTCTTAGTTGGCATCTCTACGTCCGGAAACAGCCCCAATGTCTGTGCTGCAATAAGCAAAGCTCGAGAGATTGGTACTTACACATTCGCAATGACTGGAGAGGGAGGCGGTTGCCTGGCAGCGTTGGCAGACGTCTGTCTGCAGGTTCCATCGTCGCACACGGCGCGGGTCCAGGAGAGCCATATTCTCGTCGGGCATTTGCTCTGCGAATTGATCGATATGCAGATTGACGGAACGGGGGTTTCTAGTTCGAACTAATGGAAAATATATACAACACCGTTGCTCTTCTCGAAGATCGCTGGAACACCAAGCACATGCTTGTTGTTGGCGACCTGATGCTGGACAAATACATTCACGGAGTTGTTGAACGGATTTCTCCGGAAGCCCCTGTTCCGGTCGTGTTAGCGCTTCGCAGGAGTCAGTCCGCCGGTGGCGCTGCCAATGTCGCGATGAACATTGTGGGCCTGAAAGGGAGGGCAACGCTAATAGGCTTTGCTGGAGATGATGAGGATGGCGTACACCTCAGGCAGTGCTTGCTCCACTCAGACTTGAAGCCGGATTTGACGTCTGTTCCTGGAACCTCCACCACATCCAAGCTAAGAATCTTGGGCGGCAGCCAGCAGATGATACGCTTGGACGTCGAGTGTACCGGGCCGCATCCGGCCGATGCCTATGCCGCTTTACTGAGATGTGTGGGAGAGGCTCTGCCTCATGCGAGCGGGGTGATCCTATCTGACTACGCGAAAGGCGTTCTGACGGAAGAGGTTTGCCGCAGCGTGATCGCCAGCGCCCGAGCCCATGGAATACCCGTATTCGTGGATCCCAAGAACGCCGACTTCTCACGTTATCGGAACGCTACAGCCATTTGTCCCAACTTGAAGGAACTAGCCCTCGCAGCTGGCCGAAACCCCGCCGATCTGGAAACGCTGCTCGATCGCGGGCAGGAAATGGTGAGGGAACTTAACCTCGAGTACATGGTTGTAACGATGGGAGAGCGAGGAATCGTGATTCTTCATGAAGGTCAAAGATCTTATCTTCCCTCAGTGGCGAGACAGGTTTTTGACGTATCCGGTGCCGGCGACACGGTCATCGCGACGCTTTCGCTGGCCATAAGCTGTGAGCTGCCAGTCAAAGACGCAGCGCAACTGGCCAATGTGGCTGCCGGGATCGTCATCTCCAAACAGGGAACGGTGCCCATAGCTCATGAAGAGCTTATCGCGGCACTGACAAATTCATCCAATTACCGAGGAAGCGTTTTGCAGGAGGCGGATTAAGGCCTTCGCAACGGTTTCAGGAGGTATCGAGTCCATGCAATACACTTGCGGTTGTGAGCAGTGCGCGCTGTTGCAGGGCTGGCACGGGAACTTTTTTTCGTAAAAGGGACGCATCGTTCCCGATTGCGGGATGATGCTCGTGGGGTCTGCTTTCCCGAAGAGAGCTATGCCTGGAATGTTCAGAACGTTAGCAAAATGAACGTTGCCGCTGTCCATAGTCAAGACGACTCTGGACTGGGCGATTAAGCTAATTGCCTTTTCGAGTGTGCCAGTTAAGAGGTCAATCTGACGATTTTTCGGAAGAACCTGACGCATCCTTTCGATGTCGCTTGGAAGTCCCACGACGGCGATTCGGTACTCAGATGGGATCATCTGAACCAGCGAGACATAATGTGGGAGAGGCCAGAGGCGGTTGATTGCGTTAGCACCCGGGGCAATCAGCAAGTCGTAAGCTGGTGGATGCTTCTTATGAACGGTTATGCTATCGATAAAGGGCGCAAACCCGGGAAACTGCTTAAACTCGTCCCCCAGGCGCGAATATGCAACCCATTCGCGTAGGGCCAGAGGAAGGGATCGGTCTAGGGGAACTCTTAAGTCAAATAGGGTCGAAAGCCGCTCGTCCCGGGCTCCGGCAAGTACGGCGCGAGGCCAGTAGAGCGTCTTCACGAACCACAGCAACAAGGGAATCTTCCAACTGGAAGCTTCTCGCGAGGCGTGGGGAGAGATCCAAACCAAGTCCGCGCGGAAGCTCGCCATCTGCCTGAGAAATGAGAGGCGTGTTGTTAAGCCCCCGGACACCGGTAACTGAAACGAAGACAGGTTGTGTCTGTTTGCGCCAAAGTCGAGCAATTCGACGAATTCGCACAATGCAGAGCCGGGGAAAAGCAAAAGTTTGATAACGTGCCCCTTTGCTAGTTCGGAAGCAATGACGGGAGCAGCGCAGAGCAAATCTCCCATACCTTTAAACGCGCCATACACGATTGTCTTGCGCGCCTCTTTTGGGGAGCAAGGGAATTTGTCGGCCATAGTATTCTAAAAGCGTACAACCTGGACCGTTGATCAGGCAAAGAGATTCACACGTAATTGAGACGTCCATTTTCATACCAACAAAAAATGGGGACGAGTGGATGAAGGAGTGTTTGCAGGCTGTGTATTCGCAAGAGGGCGCGGGGCCAGTAGCGAGGATCGGAAGTGGTAAGACCTAAGCGGCTTGGGATAGCACTGCGAGATTTGGGAACGAACCGAACAGGCCCAGACAAAAATTCTGCGCGTAGCGACTTCTTTCATAGACTGATACTTTAGCTCGCAGCACATGGAGAACATTCAGCGATGATTCAGACGTCGATTCTAATTCCTGCCAAGGATGAAGCACTCAACATTCGCAACTGTCTGGATTCAGTGTTCTCTCAGGCAAGCAACAACCAGTTCGAGGTTATTCTGGTTGATTCAGGATCGACGGACGGCACGCCAGAGATCGTAGAAAGCTATCCAGTACGGCTGTATCGCATCCCAGCGAAAGAATTTCATCACGCACGCACGCGCAACTACCTTGCCAGCTTGGCACAAGGCAAATATTTGGTTTACCTGAATGCGGATGCATTCCCGACGTCCCCGAACTGGCTGAATTCCTTGATTTCCAACTTCTCAGACCCGTCTATCGGTGCTGCATACGGGCGCCACCTGCCCAAGCTCGATTGTAATTTGGAGCGACGTGTAGTTCTTTCGGCAATCTACGGCGATGTCAGAATCGTAAAAGAGCCTAGCCGGAAACAGGAACTCGGCTATCGTTACTATCACCTTTCAACTGTGAATGCTGCCATCCGTAAAGACGTCTGGAAATCCACGGGCTTCCCAGAGGATTTGAAGATTTTTGAGGATGTCGGCATCGCCAAGCGTATTTTGGACGCTGGCTGGAAAATCGTATATGAGCCGTTGGCAACGGTATACCATTCGGACAATCATACGATAACTGGATTACTCAAGCGTTATTTCGATCTCGGCGTCGTGTGGAAGCGGCTGGACATCTGGGACGAAGCCACGCAATCCTCGCTTTTCCGGGACGGCTGGCGCCTTTTGAGCCAGAAACTTGCGAGGGGAGACCGGGGAGAGAACAGAGGTTCGAGACCCTTCGGCGCCGTCATCCAAGACACAGCCAAGTACGCCGGTCTATTGCTTGGCAAGAATGAGCAGTTTCTACCGTTAAGTATCAAACGCAGAATTAGTGGTGCACGGTTTTTCGGTTGATTTCTCGACTGGATCATAATTCCGGAACGACAAGTAGCGATTTGATGCCAATCTCGTTGGTTAATGGCGATGCGTTTCATCGGATCTCATGTTGCCGATCACCTTTTAAGGCTCGGCCACAGGGTCGTGGTGTTGGATGATTTAAGCGGGGGGATTCATAGAGAACGTGCCGCCTGACGCTACATTTGCTCGAATGGCGCTTTATCCATCCCGGGCTAGATTGTCGAAGGCGGATAGGTAGGCCATTTCAATCAGGACAAAAGATAGATTCAGTTCTGCGTCTTGCATGCGAGGGTGACGTTTGTGCCCCGTATGCGCTCCGGAGTGACCCGATTCGTCTGAAAGCATTGGGGACCGATACTATCTGGGCACGTTATTATTTTGACCAAGCGACAATCTCGCGAAGTTGAGAGAGGCTGACAGCCATGATTCTGCGACTTAAGCTGTACGGAGTGGCCTTGAAGGCTGCTACCTACTTTCTACCGATTTTGGCATTTTACCTGGGTTGGTGGTTGTGGGCGGCGTGCTGCGCGTTTCTGGGACGGCCGGTCCTGTATTCGGTCCACGGACACCTCAATCAGATGTTTTTCGGGATATTTGTGTGGGCATTCGTTTCCGAGCACTACCGGGTGACGAGTTTCGATGAATTGTTTCGCGAACGAACGGGAGCGCGTGCGGCGTGGTCGGCTTGCTTGGCGACTTCCTTCGTGCTTCTAGCTTTGCTCTACTTCAGTCGCAACGACATCTATCCGCGTGGTCTGCTGGTTTGTGACGTGATCGTCTTGCTGACACTCACGGTGATGTTGCACGCGATATTTCGAGTGATCTTCAGAAGCGGCGCGAGTATGGCCAAGCCAACGCGAATACTGGTGGTAGGCGCCGATCAATTCGCGCGTGACGCTGCGCGAAGGTTGCAGCGCCTATCTTTTGCGCCGTGCCAGATCAGCGGATTTGTCAGGCTTCCTGGTCAGGACGTCGCTGTGGAAGACCAACGTGTTTATGAACTGGAGCAATTAATGCTGGTAAAGGCGAATCATGGAATCAATGAAGCGGTGATCGCGTTGCAACCGGCACAATTCTCACAAATCCCACGCGTCATGAAGGCATTGAGCCATCTCTGCCTACCCGCGCGGGCACTTGTGGACTTAGGAGAAGGCATCATTGTTCGCGAGAAACTCTTTCAACTGGGCAATATTCAGATGCTGGACCTGAGCTCAACCCCCACGGAGTCGCTAGATTACGCACTGCTCAAGCGTATCTTCGACGTCGGTTTTTCGCTGGGCGTACTAATTCTGACCGCTCCGATATTTGGATTGATCGCTTTGATCATTCGGTTGACCTCCCACGGGCCGATCTTCTTCGTACAAGAGCGCATCGGCTTAAATGGCAAGCCGTTTCAGATGTATAAGTTTCGGTCGATGCGGGTCGGCCCATCGCCTGAGAGCGACACGCAGTGGACGACGGCAGAAGACCATCGCAGGACACGGTTCGGAACGCTTTTGCGCAAAACGAGTTTGGATGAGCTACCGCAGTTCATCAATGTGCTGAAGGGGGATATGAGTGTAGTGGGGCCACGGCCGGAGCGACCGCATTTCGTTCACAAATTCCTGCAAGAAGTTAGCCGCTACAATCATCGGCATTCGTTGAAGGTTGGCATTACCGGGTGGGCCCAGGTGAACGGCTGGCGAGGCGATACGTCAATCGAAAAACGGGTCGAATTTGATTTATATTACCTCCAAAATTGGACCTTTTCATTTGACTTGCGGATCATCCTAATGACGATTTTATCGGGACTGATGAACAAAAATGCGTACTGAGCTGATTCTTTGGTTTGGGGTTCCAACTCTCGCCGAGGCTAAAGCGCCGTTTTTTGTATGGGGTCTAGAGGCACGAGATTCTGGCAGTACCTCATCCAGCCCGCCAAAGATTGTCCTGTGGTTCTGAAAATGGCGGAGAGGGTGGGATTCGAACCCACGGTACGGTTTCCCGTACGCTCGCTTTCGAGGCGAGTACTTTCAACCGCTCAGTCACCTCTCCGCGGTCAGTAAAAGTAGATTAACAGACGAATCGGCGAAGCGGCAACGCCGCGCTGGCAGTGGTTGCGCTGCAAAACTAATCCGCGACGAGCGCAAAACTCAACGGCGCGCGGTGAAAAACTTCTGCAAGAGCGTCGCACACTCCTGCTCCAGAATTCCTGAGGTGATGTCGACCTGGTGGTTCAACTTCGGATGTGTCAGCACTTCAAAGCAGGTCCGCACCGCACCACCCTTTGGATCGTCCGCGCCATACACAACCCTCGCCACGCGCGCCTGAATGATAGCCCCCGCGCACATGGCGCACGGCTCAAGTGTCACAAAGAGCGTCGTGCCGCTTAGCCGATAATTCCGTGCGCGCTTTGCAGCTTCGCGCAAAGCTATGATTTCCGCGTGCGCCGTCGGATCGCAATCGCGAATCGTCCGGTTCCCACCACGTCCAAGAACTTCCCCACCACTCACCAGCACTGCGCCAATAGGCACTTCGTCCGCATCGGCGGCGGCGCGTGCTTCCTCCACTGCCAGCTTCATGTAATCGGTATCGTCCATATCAGGATTCGCAACATTCGAAGAATAACATGCAAGAGCCGTTGGCTGTGCGTCGGGCGGCGCGGCGGTTGATTGCTTGACATTACTGGCATGGGTTAAGAAACTAAAGCGCGACGCACGAATTTTTCTCGCGACGCGGAACAAAATGACTGGGCGAGACTATGCAAGCAAATCCCGCTCAGGACCGAAAAGAGACGAATGGAAATTCGCCGGGATCCCATAACGCAAAGCTGGGTGGTTGCAGGTCACCGCGAGCCGGCGGAGACGGACGCATGCCCCTTCGAACGACCGGCCATCGATAAACAGCAGACGATACTAACAAGCCCGGCCGAGGGGCCGTGGCAGGTCCGCGTGTTGCCGCACCCGGATCCGCTGTATCGGATCGAAGGCGAACCCGGCCGTCAGCCGGACGGCATGTACGACCGAATGGGCTCCATGGGCGCTCACGAAATCGTGGTGGAGACCCCCGATCACAACAAAAGGCTCTCACAGCTGAGCGACGAAGAAATTGACCGTGTGCTTACCGTGTGGGTCTCGCGAATCGCCGATCTGAAAAAAGATCTTCGCCTGAAGTATGTGAGCGTGTTCAAAAATCAGGGCGAGCTTGCGGGAGAAGAGTGGGCGCACGCTCATTCGGAAATTACCGGAACGATTTTTGTTCCGCGGCGGATCAAGTACGAATTGCGCGCCGCGCGCGAATGGTTCAAGGAAAAAGAGCGCTGCGTTTTTTGCGACATCGTCCGGCAGGAAGAAAAGAAGGGCAAGCGCATTGTGGATGTGCAAGGCGACTATTACGCATTGTGCCCGTATGCGTCGCGGGTCCCTTTCGAGATTTGGTTGCTGCATAGGCGCCACAATCACCTTTTCGAGCAGCCAAAGGCAAACTCAGATCGCCGGCAGTTGGCGGCGCTCCTGGGCCGCGTTTTGCGTCGGCTCGAAAAAGTCGCACCCGCGTATCATATGGTGGTTCACACTGCGCCCAGCACACGCAGCAAGAAGGGCGAGCTTGCCGGCTACTGGAAAACCTTGGCCGACGATTTTCACTGGCACATCGAAATTCTTCCGATCGTCGAGACGAAGAGCAAGTCCTACAGTATCAAGGAAACTTATTTCAACGCCGTTCTGCCCGAACAGGCAGCGGAGCAGCTTCGCGGAATAGATCCAAACTGATGAGATTCGGCAAACAGCGGGCTGAGCGAGGCAAAATCATCTCCACGCTCGTTGCACTGGTTTTCCTGGTTGTTTTGCTTGGAGGAATTTATCTGGCGCGGCATCCGCTGCTCCGTTTTATAGGAGAAGGGCTGGTTGTCGAAGATCCGCTCGAAAAATCGGACGCTATCATCGTATTAAGCGACGATAATTTTTACGCCGACCGCGCAACTCGTGCCGCGGAACTCTTTCGCCAGGATCTCGCGCCGGTGGTCGTGGCGAGCGGAATTCGCCTTCGGCCGAACGCGGGAATAGCTGAACTTATGACCCACGACTTGATCGAGCGCGGCGTTCCCAAAGAGCACATCCTTCCGTTTCCGCAGGACGCAGACAGCACGCGGGAAGAAGCCGAGGCGTTGCGAAAACTGGTGCGGGAAAAAAGATGGAAAAGTGTGATCGTTGTGACTTCCAATTATCACACGCGCCGCGCGAAATATATTTTCACGAGAGTTCTTGGCGGCGGAGTTGTCGTTCGTTTCGCCAGCGCGCGCGATGGAGACTTTGATCCGGCTCATTGGTACGAGCACCGCCGGTCAGTGAGGAGGTTTCTACACGAGGTGGCCGGTTACTTCGCGGCATGGTGGGAACTGCACGGTCAGCATGGCTGATCCTCCGGATAGAACCGGAGCCCCGACCTGTTTCCCGTGGACTTTGCTAGAATCGGAACTACAGGGGGTATTGATTCACCGGACACGCAAGAGCTGGCCTCTGGCATTCCGCTTTACTTACTCTAAACCCTGTACTATCTTGAAGTTTCTGAGTCGCGCCGCCCTCCAGCCCGACGACTTCGAAAATCCAACTATTTTGGTCGAGGTGTCTCATGTGGAGGAAAGAAGAAGCGAAGCCGCAGGCAGCGCCCCAGGCGCCGACTCCGAGCACTGTCAGTTCGCAGCCCACCACGGTTAGTGCACCTGCCAGTGTGCCTGTCAGCGCCACCGTAGCTTCCGCAACGCTACCTGTTTCGCCGCGCGCGACGGCATGCATCACACAAGGAATTCGGATCAAGGGTGAAATCACGGGCAAGGAAGATCTGTTTATCGACGGCGCTTTGGAAGGTAAGTTGGATTTGGGCAACGCGAGCGTCACCATCGGGCCAAACGGCAAAGTGAAGGCCGATGTGTCGGCGCGCGAGGTTGTCGTTCGCGGGCAGCTGGACGGAAAGATCGATGGTACGGAACGCGTACAGTTATGGAATTCTGGCCGCGTGACAGGCGAAGTTCGAACCGAACGACTGGCGATCGAAGATGGCGCTTTGCTGCGAGGCAAAGTCGAAGCAGGGAAAGCGCAATCGCGCGGCGCGGAAAACCGCTCAAAGGCCGGGACTTCGGACGCAAGCGACATCGGAAAGAGTAACACTGCAGCCGCGGCTTCCCGGACGGCGGCGATCTAAACCATGGGACTCTTGAATAAATTGGGGATCGGGACGGGCGGAAGCGCCAGCCGCAATGTTTCGCGGCAAACGCCCGCAACCGGTTCGACGTCGCAACGTGGCGGCGCGCCTTCGGTCGCTGCCGGCTCCCATCGCTCGCCAGAAGCGCCGGAAACCAACCGTGTTTCGAACGGTTTGAAAGAATTCTTGTGGAACCTTGATGGTCTGGGTCGCGGAACGCTTCTTGACCTCGGTCCGGCTTGGCAAACCACTCTGAACTTCTTCATTGAACGCGGTTTTCGCGTCACGTCGGATGACCTTCTTCATTCGTGGAAAGATTTTCTGGCCGAAGAAGAGAAGCGTTTGCAGATCGCCGCAACTTCGACGGAAACGATTGATTTGACGCCGGTAGGGCGCGCCGCGCGGTTTGTGCAGGCGAATCTTGAATATCCGCCGTCCTCCTTCGACGCCGTTTTGTTATGGGATATTCTCGATTATCTGGAGCCAGCCGTCGCCAAGCAAACGGTGGGCTGCCTGACCGAAGTTTTGCGGCCGGGCGGAATCGTGTTTGCCATGTTCCATAGCAAGAAGCCCGAAAGTTTTCAGCGGTACCGGGTTGCGGATTCCAATACGCTGCAGGTGATTGGCGCCAAACCGCTTTGTCAGGCGCAACGGGTTTACCAAAATCGCGAGATTCAAGACCTCTTTGGGCGATTTCGAACCGTGAAGTCCTTCGTCGGCCGCGACCAGCTGCGTGAATCACTGTTTGTGAAATAACTCTTCTTTTTTTTAAACAGCCAGATTATCAGCCAAATTTTTCGCAATCGTTTCGCTTGCATTATCCTTAACAGCGGCGTAAATACAAGCCGTGAGCTCGTTGAGCCACGGAAAGAGGCGTATGACTCCACCGGGCTTAGAGCAAATCACTAGCTAATCACACCGCGCATGCGGTGCGTGTCGTTCGCGAAAGTCGCGTTGAATTATGCCGGCTACGCAAACGACAGGCAAAAAACAGCAAAACGGGGAAGCCGCCAGGCTCCCCGTTTTGCGTTCTGTGGATCTTGCAGAATGCCGGTGCAAAAACTGACAACCAAAACTGACAACGCTACTGTGTCTGGCTGTGTTGTTTTGAGGCGCGGTGACGCTGTGCCCGGTGATGCGAGTTCTTGCCGCGCTTGTGGTGGCGCCGCGCATGATGAGAGCTCGACGCACTGGAACCGGTTGCAGGTGCGCCTTGCGGTTCGACCGTCGTGCCCTGCGGCTCTTGCGTAGCCAAAGTGACGAACGGCGTTGCTGCAAGTAATACGGTAAGCAAAATCTTTTTCACTTGCTGTCTCCCCAACGGAAATTCCCCTGCGTAGGAGAGCCTACACCAACGCGCGAAAAAGTCTAGGATCAATGCGGATAGCGGGTGCGGAAAGATCACAAGCAGGAAGCAGATTCGTGACGAAGACGTTGTGTGGGCAAGGATATTTCGAGCATGCAAAAGCTCTATAAGGGACCAGCGCTCGCTACGACCGTGTTACCCGCCGAACTTTAGGGTCTCCAGAAAACGGATCGCGTCGCGCTGATTGGCGATGACTTGCGCCTGCCAAATGATTGCAACAGACAGCAGGCCCATCAGAAATACGCAGATCGCAAGAGCCAGATTTGTGTGCGTTTCGGCTGCTGGGAGACGAAGGGTACGAACCAACCAAGCCATGAAGGATCTCCTAGTACCTATAGTGCTGCGACGTATGCCGAACGCTGCAAAACGCCGGAGAGGACGCAGGGACTGGAGCAATCTAAGTTCCATAGCACAACGGGATCGAAACTGCGGTTTTGCTTTGCATTCAGAAGATTCTGCTTTGATCTCAAAGAAATACGCGTCCACTCATGTGAACAGCGCGTGTAAAATCGCGGAGTTTTGTTCGCCAACATTCCTTTTTGTTGACGGCTCGCGGCAATTCGTACTGAGCGATGGGGCTAAGTGTAGTCCTACAGGTACTACCGAAAAAGTTTCCCTTGAGCGTTATTTTCGGGAGAGGATCGCCGCCAACACCTCTTCCCAAACGTCCGGCGAATGGAGGTAAAAGGAGTTTTGTCCGTCGTGTGCTCGCGCTAAGGGTGGGCCCACACCTGCCATTGCAGCGTTGGACTGATCACCATCACCTTTGGGGGGCGACTCGCTGTCGGAGGTGCGTTGCCGCTCGGTCAGCAGTAAAGTTCGATCGCAAGATGCAGCGACTGATTTGAGTCGCGGATCCGACCGGATTGCCAGCGCAGTATCAGCCAGCGGGCTAGTCGCGACGCCGACTCGAAAAGCATGAGCACGCAGAGCCCGGTCGTAAAGACCGCCAAGTTCACGAATACATTTGGCAAAATCGGCGCCGCACGAGAGCGACCAGAAAGCCCCGAGATTTTGCAGACTTAGCCCACGTAGAGCCGCTTCGTCTGTAAATTTAGCGATGTTTGATTCCGACGCTCCCGCGAAAAAGAATAGCTCGTCGAAATCGCGCATTCGAATCTGTTCGGCCTCACTCGGCGGCAACCCTGTGTTCTGACTGAGCTCTCGCGGCGAAAGGCTGCGCAGAGAAACGGCCGAAATGCCGAGGTCGCTGGAAAGCTCTTCGAGAGCTTCCGCTGCAGCAGGCTGAGGCTTTGCGATGGGGATACACGTGAAACGCCCGAGCCGGATCGTATTGCCGGACTTCAGGTGGAAGTAATCTTCAGGAAGATAGACGCCGCAACCACTTTCTCCGATAAAAGGACCATTATGACCGAGCCGGCGCCGCGGTTCATCGAGCTGAGCGCGGGTCAGGCTTGTCATCCAAATGCAGGGAAACTCCGCTTCCTCGAGCCCGGCTAGAAATTGATCGAAATGGTGGAGCACCGTGCCGCGCAAGGAAAGAAACGGATCAAGCGTAACGTAAATCGTTTGTGTGCGGCGGATCATCAGCGATGGTATTCGAACTCTATTGTACGGGAAGTTTGTAATTGAGGTTTGACGGGCGAGCGAACGCTCTTTCCAACGGAGACCAGTTCGGGAAGCTCTGGATCGGCTTTGGAACAGAGCTTTTGAGCTGAGGCGAGAAGTTTCGCTTCGCCGGCGGCATCGTGCGCGTGTTAACGACCATCCAGTGTTCCTAGGGTCCAGCGTCAATTCCGTATACGGCTCCGGCAGCCCGGCTGACGGAATATTCAAAGACAACAACCAGATCGGCTGTGGGTTTGCTAGTTTGCCGTCCACCGTTGCCAATGTGGGCGCATGCAACACCCGCTATGGTGTCGTTACGCCGAGTACGCGTTTTGGTAATCCCGATTACCCATCTGGGAGTACTCCCTACGAGCGGTCCCAAATTTATGCAGGTTGACTTGGAACTCAGCAAGTCGTTCAAATTAACGGAAACAATGAAGCTTGATTCCCGTGCACAGGCACAGAACTTGGCAAACCATCCCAACTTTGATTGCATTGACAGTAGCTTGCGCAGTAGCACGTTTGGCCAAGCGCAATGTCTCACTCCCTTGGGACTGGGCGCACCAAAGTCTCGCATAATGTCGTTGGGATTGCGCCTCGCGTTCTAGTTCGAAGCGACACAGTCAAGAACCCTTGCCCGGCTCTGTCGAATAATTCCGCGGAGCCGGCTCCTTTTTGCGCGTACTTGGTCACAGACTTCACTTTGAATGGCTGAGACGATGGCCCTCTGACGCACTCTTCATTGACTTTCATCCGCTCACTCCCTACAATTGATGTTTGTCTTTGCAGGGAGCCGATCGCTATGCGATCGCACATGAAAGGTGTGACTGATTGCGATGAGGACGTACGTAGCCAAGGGTGAAGAAGCCGAAGCACTAAAGGTCGGGGCGAATTGGTTCGTCGTGGACGCAACCAACCAGGTCTTGGGCCGGCTGGCCACGAAAGTAGCGCGAGTGCTGATCGGTAAGGATAAGCCGAGTTTCACGCCGTATTTAGACTCGGGCGATCACGTGGTCGTGATTAACGCCGACAAGATTCGCATGACCGGCAACAAGCTCGAGCAGAAGGTATACTATTCACATAGCGGCTACCCCGGCGGATTGAAGGAAGTCCCCGCGAAGCGCGTCCGTGAAGCGAAGCCGGAGTGGATGGTGCGTGAAGCGATCATCGGCATGCTGCCGAAGAACAAGCTGCGCGCCCGCCGCTTGAAGAAATTGCGCGTGTATCGCGATGCCTCTGGGTTGTCGCGTCACACCGGCCAGAAGCCTCAGCCGCTGGCGCTATAAGGATCAGTGTAAGGGATTCGGTCAGAAGTGCCGGGGCCTTGGTCATAAGAGAGGAACTGTAGTTCGTCTTTTTGCGGCGAGCATCAAGGTAACCCCAGCATTTTCAAATGTTTCAGCGCTCTTTTGCAGGCACTGAGACAAGACTTAGAGTTGCCGCACTTAGTTGTTCCTCTACGCAGGTCCTAGTCAACCGACGTTGGCCTCGCAAGGAATCAGCCGGGCGCGAAGTTTGGGCGAGATGAAAATTGACCAGAGCAAGGCGCACTTGTCTGCGCCAAACTGGCAAGTGGATTTTTGAGGAGGACAGTTGAGTTCTGAATCACCAGCAACCTCGAAGACTTGGTTTCACGGCACAGGACGCCGCAAAGAATCGGTCGCACGCGTATTCCTGCGCGCGGGAAGCGGCAAGTTCACAATCAACAAGCGGACCGTGGATGTATATTTCCCGAATTTCGCATGGAAGCACGACGCAATTGAGCCGCTGAAGTTTACCAGCCTGTCCGATCAGGTCGACGTGGTTGTGACCGCGCATGGTGGCGGTGTTGGCGGCCAGGCAGGAGCAGTGCGCATGGGATTGGCGCGGGCGATTTCGCGCTTCAACGCCGAGTTGCGCCCGGCGCTGCGTAAGAACGGTTTTCTCACACGCGATTCGCGCATGAAGGAACGCAAGAAGTACGGTCAGAAGGGCGCGAGAAAGAGATTCCAGTTCACCAAGCGGTAACCGCTTGGCTGAACGGCGCAGACGTGAGTCTGCGGCGAACTCCGGTGTGGCGGTGAAAGTCGCCACATCGAGATCACGGCCGGCAAGAAGCCGGCAAGAGGCTGTTCCGAGGCCCGCAGAAGCCGGTGCAAAAATCCGTTTTCTGCAAAACCCGGTAAGCAGCTATTCACTTAGGAGGAAAAGTGGCAGTTGAAATTACGATGAAAGAGTTGTTGGAGGCCGGAGTTCACTTCGGTCACCAGACGCGGCGCTGGAATCCGAAGATGAAGGAATATATTTTTGGCGAGCGCAACGGGATCCACATCATTGACCTGCAGAAAACCCTGAAAATGTTCCGCGAGGCGAGCCGCTTCGTGAGCGATCTTTCCGGACAAGGCAAATCCGTTTTATTTGTTGGCACCAAA
>WNGH01003041.1_pt1 | contig 17898 bp, 20 predicted proteins | sample 5400631 | NCBI WGS metagenome assembly WNGH01 (sample SAMN13153373, study PRJNA577476) | soil metagenome | isolation source: 115 cm soil or saprolite under Garry oak tree replicate 1 | place: USA:California | collected 2016-06-15
CGACGAATCTGGCTCGCACTTCGAGAAGGAGTAGTACAATACTACCTGACACTTCCAATCCGGACCAGAGGCCTAGTTGGAGCCTACATCATTTCCGGAGGACTGGGGGGAATAGTCTACTCTGGTGCACTGCTAATCATAGCGTATCTCTCGTTCATGCTGTTCGGTGCTCCAATTCCAGTTCAGGGAGTATTGTACGCTCTTACCCTCATTCCTTTCCTATTCGTTCTCTCGACCGGAATCGCTGGGCTAGCAGCTTTCTTCGCGAGCGTATCGCGAAGAGGAGAGATCTACTGGGTCTACGCACAAGCACTCCAGGTGTCAATGGTCACAATCAGCACCGTGTTCTACCCGGCTCAGACGATTGCCCAATATCTTCCCGCTCCGGTCGCCACGATTGCGGAGTACAACCCCCTTAGTCTTGCAGCGGGCGTTCTCCGAAATTCCGCGTTCGGTGGAAACGCTCTGGAAACAGGTGCGCTAGCGAATCTCCTCGCCACCTCACTACCTCTAGCAGTGATTGGAGCCCTTGCGTACTGGATCATTCTTCGAACAATTAGACTCAAGGGAAAGCCCTGAGAATGGCCGAGGCGGTGCGTGTCGAAAATCAATCGGGCGTTTCAGTCAGAGCCTTCTCTCAGGGGGAAGAGTCAGCGTTACTAGAAATTCTGAGAGATGCCTTCGGCAGTTTTGCAGATGTTGCACGGACAAAGGCAGTCCTCTCCTCCAAGCGATTTGATCCTGACGGATGCTTCGTCGCTGAAGAGAATGGAGTACCAATCGGATGGTTGGCTGTTACAAGTCTTCCCAGAGACAAATGGTTCGTAATAAGATACCTCAGCATTAGACGTGCAAGACTCCAAACCACGGTCGCTGAGAGCCTTCTCTCCAGAGCAATCACCTACGTAGAGTCGAAAGGACAACAGTTCTTGAGAGCCACCACTCCAGCAATTCAGCCTTACGTTGATGCGTATCAGAAATTTGGGTTCAAGCCACTACGGCGGGATTTTCGAATCAGCTGGCAAACAGATGATGTGCCACGTACTGAGGACCTTCGGCTTGCGAGCGAGGAGATCTCGGATGAGACCGTGGACAGTGCTGGGAACTTGCTCGTCCTAGCATTGAGTCCTTACTGGGACTGGCGAACAGAAGAAGAAGGCGGTACGCTCGCTGTGGCCCAATCATTCAAAGAAGACAGATCCCGTGGAGCTAGGTGGATTCTTGCTCGGTCGAGCAGAGAACCTGTAGGTTTGGTAGGGATAATTCCTGACTATTATGAACCGGGCGTGGCATGGTTCCGAGGAGCGTTTGTTCTTCCAGAGCATAGAGGTAAGAGAATCGGCTCCGCTTTGATGTCCGAGATCTCAACATTTGCGAAGACCCTTGGGCAAAGAAAGATGGTCGTTTACACGTTCTCCTACTTGGACAGTCTAGCTCCCGGGGCACAGCTCTACCTAAAAACAGGTGGCAAGATCGAGGCCGAGTACCTACAACTCGCTAGAATGCGAGATTCGGCTTTTTCAGGAAAGTAATGCATAACCCGAATATACATACTGAACATCTTTCCACTGGGTAGGTCCTCATGGCGTCGCTGGAACCGTGGAATGTGACTATCATTGGCGGGGGAATCCTCGGGACCTCTGTCTCTTACTGGCTGGCGAACCAGTATGAGGGCCGAATCGCCGTTATCGAAAAAGAACAACAGGTCGCGGTTCACACTTCCAAGAGGAATACCGGGGTCGTTCACCGTCCTTTCTACTTGGACCCTGTCAAACGCCGAGTCTTCGCACGATCTTCCCAAGCAGCTTATGGAATGTGGAAGTCGTATGCGAAAGAGCGAGGCTTGCCCTGGTCGCCTGTGACCACGTTGGAGGCGGCGACACGAGAGACGGACATGAAACGTGTAGAAAAGTACTATCACTGGGGCCTAGAGAACGGGATGGGAGAGGACGAGCTGGAAGTTCTAACCGCGGAAGAAGCGCGCAAACTTGAACCCCATGTCAGGTCTCACGGGGCAATATGGTCGAAAACAGACACCTCGGTCGACTATCCCTCATTCACGCGATCGCTGCGGGGAGACGCAGAACGCGAAGGAGTCAGATTCATTCTCGGTTTTGAGGTCAAATCGATCGACGTAACCAAAGATTTCTTGGAGATCCGGCCCAAGAACGGTGGCGAAACGATACGGACCCGATTCTTGGTAAACTGCGCGGGAGGAAACTCCGTGCGGATAGCACACATGCTAGGAGTCGGAAGAGAATATGCCGACCTTAACTTTCGAGGAGAATACTGGGAACTTGGAGAGCAATGGAGATACCTAGCAACTAGGAACATCTACACAGTAGCACAACATCCTGAGCTGCCCTTCCTAGATCCACACTGGATATGCCGTGCGGATGGGCGTCGAGAGATAGGACCCAACGCCGTCCCGGTTGCAGGACCCTACACTTACAGGGGCTTTTTCAAGAACCCGATACAAGCCTTGGAGAAGATTCTAGAGCCTCCGATGATGAACAAGATCGCTCTTCTATACAACAAGGATTTCCTGACTTTAGCAGGGGAAGAATGGAAATCGTCCATATTCAAATCAGAAATGGCGAGAAGGGCGCAGGAGTTCATTCCAGAACTCAAACTAGAGTATCTGGTCAAACCTGGAATCGCAGGGGTCCGCGCGCAAGTCATAGATCGAAACGGGAACTTCATCAAGGAAGCCATCGAGATCGAAGGCCCCTTGTCGTACCACATTACCAACTATAACTCTCCAGGAGCTACCGGGTCGCCGGCTTACGCTGCCTGGTTGGTCGAAAAGCTTGGTTCTCTAGGCTACATCGATCTCAAGAAGAAGACCTCAGTGAGGTCCAGAAGTCCCTGGGACTATGAGTCCGTCACCAGTATGATAAACGACGCGCCCAAAATCGTGGCCTAAGAAGTCAACTGTGGCCATCGAGCAAATCGTGCTTGTTCAGGGGATCGAGTATCTGGAATTCTTCCAGATACCGGTGGCGCCTTGACCATGGACTGACGTGCTCCCTTCTCCGGGTCAACGGGTTTGAGTGTGAAGAGCCCCCAGCCCACGAGAATATCCTTTGGAGCTACCGGGAGGCTATCTATCTTGAAGAACACTTTTCCATCAACAATCCACTCCGTCCTCTTCTTCTGTGCGTCTATTCTGACCATGTAATGGTGCATCATTTCGGGCTTCGTACGAACCCCTGAAAACGGCGCCTCGATCAGATAGGTGAACGCCGTCTTCTCATCTGTGACACCAGGGATCAGGAGTCGCTCGTAGATTACTCCAATCTTTTTCCCAGTCGTGATGAAGTCGAATATCATGCCGGTCGAGAAGTCCATGAGTATAAGGCCCGCGAACGCGTCCTGCAAATCCTCAGCATTGCTTCGATAAGTCTCAGCTCCCATCTCAGCCTCGAAAACCGTCACTTGATCACGTGATACGGGAAAGGTTCTCGTGGAGGCGTACAGTTGCTTCGGATCGTCGAACATGTGGATCTTGTCATGCTTCCGCGTGAAGGGATCCACGGTAAGCGCTAGACCGCCATTCCGGGATGCTATCGTGGCCTTTGGTTCCTCCCAGACCCAGTTCTCGCCGTTGCCCATTGGGAAGCTGAGAATCTTCCACTTCGAAGGGTCAACGCTACCCTTCGACAAATCATCGTAAAGATTTGTCTCGGTTTTCAACAAGGCTGTATCATTGCCACGTTGGACCGGGTACCGGATTTAATTCTTCTGAAAATGCTTCACAGGTTAGTACAAGAGAAGTCATTCAGGGAGGAGGCTGGCCCTTTGGTTCCCAAAGCTCAATCCGGTTGCCCTCCGGGTCGATGATCCATCCAAACTTGCCGTAATCGTATTCTTCTCTCTTGTCGTCGACTTTCACGCCTTCTCGCTTAAGCTGATCCAATAGTCCGTCAAGATCCTTGACTCGGAAGTTGATCATGAAGGGCGAAGCACTCGGACTGAAATATTTCGTGTCATGCGGAAAGATTGACCAGACAGTATAACCGACTAATCTGGCATCGTCCTTCTCTCGCCATTGAAACATGGTCGTGCTCGACCCTTCACTTTCTGGTTTGACCCCCAGATGGGCCGTATACCATGACATCAGTTTTCCAGGATCTTTGGCCTTGAAGAATACTCCACCAATCCCCGTGACCCTGGTTGGACCTGACGCGTGATCCTTAGGATTCTGCTTAGTCACAGCGATTCATCTGACTGATTGGCCCCGAGATATTTTGGATCGAGATAATACCTTCCTTTTCAGCTCGGTTCCGCATATTCTGCACGTCTTTTCGGGGCCTGTGGATCTTCGATGGCAGGCTGGGCAGTACATTATCCAGTCAAACTTGCGAGCAATCCCAAAATTGGCCAGCGATCCGTAGCTCAGATGAAGATGCTCGGCCATGTTCTGCACCGCATAGTCATCACTTACGATGACTGGGTCCTGCCCATCTAGTTTTAGGTCCAGAGCGAGAGCGACGACCTCTCGATCCGCCTGTGAAACATGACCCTTCTCACCTGCTTTGGTGCTGACTGCCACGACCGATTCCAAGGCGCGAGGAGATGGAAACCTGAGAATCACCTTACCCTTCTCCTTATTCACGTGAAATCGCAACTGTGTCATCGTCCCCCTCATCAGCTCGTCCTCCACCGCCGGGACCGTGTACACCTCTCCGGTCCGGGTCGGGTTGAAGCCCATGATGAACGCTGACGTGTCGAGGACGAGCACCTTCAACCGTTTTCCCTTTCGGAGGACAATCTTCTGAGACTCCTCTGGAGAAATGAGTCGCCGAACCTAACGAAAAACGTACTGTTGCCGGATTTTCTGAACGATAACGACTGCCCGATCCCTATCTCCCTTTCAAGACGACCATCTACCACCAGGTTAGCACTTGGACCCGGCTCTGCCACTCGCAGCTGAACGCCAGCCTTCACCGGTACGACGATGGATTTTACTGGTTGGAGAGGGGCAATAAGCGTTAGCGACACGCTATCCATTGAGGTTTCGAGAACTGGCCCTCCCGCTGAGAAGGAATGGGCTGTCGAGCCGGTTGGGGTGGAGACGATGATTCCATCGGCCCGAGCCTGGAAAACAGGTTTGCCCCGAAAGGCTAGACTGAGGTTAAGCATCTTGGCCGGTATGGTTGGAAGTAGGAGTGCCTCGTTGAGGGCTTCGCTCACAACTTGGTTCCTGTGAACCACTGACAGCTTCCACTGCTCCTCCATCTCATACTTGCCCTTCTCCCACTTGGTGAAAGCGGCCTCGAACTCGGAAGGTTCGACCTCGGTAAGGTACCCTCTCCGCCCCATGTTTACCGCCAGGATCGGGGTTTTTGGTTTCGACATCTCCTTAGCCGCCTTCAGTACAGTGCCATCTCCTCCGAGAGTTACTAGGAGCTCGATTTCCATTCGGCTGAGAGGCTTGCCCCCTGGAATCTTCGCAGATCTTCCTAGATCTTCGTCGGGGACAGATCTGAAGCCGTGCTGTTCGATTATCTTGTGAATCCTCCTGGCCTCGGTGAGGATTTCTTTCGAACCTTTCTTGGCCAGGATGCCGACTGCCTTGAGCATGGCTTTCCAGATCGGGGAGAACGGGAACGGACCAGTTGAAAAGAATTCTCTAGGATTACACTTCGAATCACGCGAAGTCTTTTAGATGAAATCCGAGGACAGAGGATAGTCTTTGATATCCTAATACGGCGATTGCGGTTACATAACACCCCTAGCCCAAGCCGTAAACGTTCGCTCTTAGAGAGGCTTCTCGCCGGATCAACCGAGCGTTTGACGCTGACCGGTTGCCGCGGCCGTCTCGATTGCGTTCAGCATGCGATGGCGCGTGACCGCATCGTCGAACGTGGGGCAGAAACGCGTTCCCTCGCGATAGTCGCGGGCGAAACGCGCGTATGCTTGGGCGACGTTGGTGGAAAGGCCTCGCTGCGGCGACCACCGATACTTCTCTGGCGCGGGCAGCACCTCAAGCGAGGACTGCGCGCCCTTGCCGCCGCGAACGGTCATCTCGAAGATCTGGGCTTGGCCGCCGGCGGCGGTGAGCTGCAGATCGCCTTCGGTGCCGTTGATCTCCCAGAGCAGGTTGGTGCCGCGCGAAACGCCGCCGCGATAGTGGATCGACAGCGCGGCCCCGCCCTCGAGCAGTCCGGTGACGCACACCTGATCCTCCGCGGTCATGGGCTTGCTTTCTTCTGTCCCCGTGATCGTGAAGGACTTTCGGCGCACGGTCATGGTGGCCGAGAGCTCTCGCACTTCGCCGAGGCAGTAACACAGCGCGTCCGCCGCGTGGCCGAGCGCGATCGAGAGCATCGTCGCGCCGTTTTTCTTGTCGTTGAGGTAGGCGTTGTACGGCTCCACCGTTGGTCCCCAGCCCATTCCCGAACCGATCAACGTGGTGGAGAGCACCTCACCGACGTAACCTTGCCTGATCAGGTCATGCACGTAAGCCACCGACGGCGCAGAACGAGCCTGCAGCCCCACCGCGGCGAGGACGCCCTTCTTCTTCGCCATTGCGGCCAATGTCTGTGCCTCTTTCAAGCCGTTGCCGAGCGGCCATTCGCAATAGACGGCCTTGCCCGCGTCGAGCGCTGTGGTCGCTAGTTCGAGGTGATACGGCACTTTAACGGTGATGGCGACGACGTCGACGGCAGTGCTGTTCACGAGGTCTTGGTGATTGTCGAACGCGATAGGCACGCCAAAGAGTTTGCTGGCGGCGTCGGCAGATTCGCGTCGGCTGGTGGACAGCGCCGTGATCTCGAAGTCATCCGAGAGCGATTTCAAGGCAGGGATATGTGCCTGCGCCGCCCATCCGCGATCCGGATTTGCGCCGATGATGCCGACACGAATCCTTTTGGTTCCACCCTTGCTCATAGCGGTCTTCATATGTCTCTCTACTAAAAAGTTGTAAGCGGCGGATCCGCGGAAAGCGACAAGAACGCCCTCAACTGTTGAACCGGTACGCAATGATCTTCCGCTGTGGCACTTGCCCAGCAGATATTCGGACTCAGAAAAGTTGAGCAACCTGGAGAGATCCATGAGCCTTGAGGACTACGTCTAGTACATCGATGAAACCGGAGGAGAAAGGCTCAGGCAGACGGCATCGGTAGCAAAATCTCAACATCGTCATCAACCTTTTAGATGCAGTCCTAGAACCGCTCGCCGTCGAGACGCAATTTCATGAGCAAGCCGGTCGAAGTTGGCAGTTTGAAGATTGGCCAGTACGTCCTCATTGATGGTGAACCGTGCAGGATTGTAGAGTTCGAGAAATCCAAGCCCGGCAAGCACGGCTCCGCGAAGGCAAGGATCGTCGCGATAAGCGCGTTCACAGGCCAGAAAAAGAACCTCATCAGCCCCGTTGACGGCAAGGCGGAGGTTCCGCTAATAGACAAGCGAACAGGACAGGTTCTCTCGATCTCCGGAAATCTTCTCCAGGTAATGGACATGGAGAATTATCAGACATTCGAAACACCAATGCCGGATGATGAGGACTTGAAGAATAAGATGGCTTCTGGAATCGAAGTCGAGTACTGGAGCGTAATGGGACGGAATATGATCGTTCGCCGAAAGGGCTGAGCAATCCATCACGAGTAAGAGTCCTTCAAGAGTAAAACACCTACGACTTTGGCCGGGAATGACGGCCGGTGCTCTCGTCCAAGAGATGGGCGCAACCGGGGTCCTAGGTGGCGGCCGAATTGGGGCAGCGGCTGGTGTTGTTGGGGAGATGTTCCGAGGGCCGGATTTCACAAATTTCCTGACACTCGCTGGGCCGATGGTTCCGTCAGGGTCTCGGCTGCTCATTGGAGATTTGATCGATCGAGGGTTTCTCGATGCGATCGTGACCTCGGGGGCGAACTTGACCCATGATGTGATCGAGGCCCTCGGTCTGCACCACTATCAGGGCACCTTTCAGGTTGACGACCGTCTCCTGATCAAGAAGGGGTACAGTCGGATCGCGGACATATTTGTCAAAGAAGAATCATTCCAGATTCTAGACAAGACTGTCAGAAGGCTTCTTGGAAAAATTCCAGCTGATCAGAGGCGAGGAGTGGCATTCTCGGACATCCTGGGAAAAATCGGCCTCCTTCTTGGAGACAAGGATTCGATTCTCTACAAAGCCGCTCGTAACAAAGTCAAAATTTTCTCGCCAGGGCTTCTGGACTCGATCCTTGGTCTTAGCCTCTGGAGTTTTTCTCAGACAGAATTGCTACAGTTGAATCCGATGGCGGATGTGACGAACATGGTAGAAATGGCGATGACCTCGAAAAAGCTCGGAGTTCTGATTCTCGGCGGAGGATTACCCAAGCACCACACCCTCTTGGCCAGTGTTTTGCGAGAGGGGGTTGATGCAGCGGTTCAGATAACCGCAGATAGACCCGAGCCGGGAGGACTGAGTGGTGCTCCGTTGGCTGAGTCGATTAGCTGGAGGAAGATCCGGAAAGGAGGAAGGTTCGTCGACGTATACGGCGATGCAACTGTCTGCTTCCCGCTGATAATGGCCGCTGTTCTCGCCAAGGTTAAGAAGCGCGCGAGAACGTTGAGAGAGTAGTCTTGGAAACAGTCGGCCGTTCTCTGACGGATGCTGTCCGCAAGCTCTTGCGGATGCCGAACGTCGACGAGAAGGCGATCAAGGAGCTTGTGAAGGATCTTCAGAGAACCCTCTTGCAGGCTGACGTCAACGTCGAACTTGTTCTTCAGCTGTCCAAGGCAGTCGAAGATCGTTCGCTGAAGGCGAACCTTCCTCCAGGAATCACCAGACGCGAGCATGTTGTCAAGGTACTATACGAAGAAATGACAAAGTTTGTCGGCCAAGACCCCGCTAAGGTCGAGGTTCAACCCGGCGTGTTCCGCAAACTCATGCTGGTCGGAATTCAGGGAACGGGGAAGACGACTAGCTCGGTGAAACTGGCACGGTTTTTCCAGAAGAGAGGATTGAGAGTGGGCATTGTCGGCGCCGATACTTACCGTCCTGGAGCACTGGACCAACTGAAGCAGTTAGCAGCCACAGTCGATATTCCGGTATACGGCGAACCCGGCACCAAGAAGCCTGAGGACATCGCGAAGCACGGTCTCGACCACTATCGAAAGGAGAAGACCGACCTGGTGATTATCGATACTGCGGGAAGACACAGGAACGAGCGGGACCTAATGGACGAGATGAAGAGAATTGCTTCGGCCGTGAAGCCCGACGAGATCGTATTGGCAATCGACGCGACGATTGGACAGCAAGCGATTACTCAAGCCCGCGCATTTCACGAAGCAACACCGGTCGGGTCGGTACTTCTGACAAAGATGGACGGGTCCGCCAAAGGAGGGGGGGCGCTCTCCGCTGTCGCGGGGACCGGTTCGAAGGTCAAATTCATCGGAACAGGAGAACGAGTTGAGGATCTGGAGCAGTTTGTCCCCACAAATTTTGTGGGACGGCTACTGGGAATGGGCGATCTCAACGCGCTTCTCGAGAAAGTGAAGGAGGCAGAAGTGCAAGTTCCCGAGGCCAAAGTCAAACAGTTCATGGAAGGTCGTTTTACTTTGAAGGACATGTATGATCAGATGGAGAACCTTCGGAAGATGGGGCCACTGCGAAAAGTTCTCCAAATGATTCCGGGTGGTGTGAGCCTTCCTGAAGAGCAATTGGGCGTAGCGGAGGAGAAGATGAAAGCGTGGAGGGTGATTATCCAATCTATGACTAAGAAGGAGCTTGAGGAGCCTCGATTGGTAGACAGCTCTAGGTCGAAGAGAATTGCGCGAGGCGCCGGACGGCCAGAGCGCGAGGTGCGGGAACTAGTTAACCAGTATTTTACGATGCGGAAGATGATGAAACAGATGAAACGACGTGGACCCATGATGAAAGGCATGCCTTTCATGAAGAAGTGATTCGTACACACAACAGGTCCTTGATATGCGAATCTTGGGTCGAAAAAATTCAGACTTTACGATGATCGTGGAGGTCGATCATGTTTCCCCATGGGTCAGTAAGTGTTCCTGAGTTTCTGCCTTTCCGTTTGACGGAGTATCCTTTCTTCTCCAATTGATCAGCCGCTTCTTCGAAGCTCGCGACGTGAAGACTGATTGGAGTTACATCAGCGCCTCGAAGGACTAGCGGTATGATCTTAGGGGTCTTGTAGAGGGTCAACTCGCCCAGCTTGGTGGAGATGACGCTCCACTCAGGCGAGTGTTCTTTGAGTTCGAATCCTAGCGTTTCGCAGTATAGCTTGACCGCCTTGTCCATATCCCCTACTTGAAGGATGATATGACCGATGTCACTGATGAGTTTTGGCAAGTCTTATCCCTCCTCGTCAGTAGAGGGATGGGCATGGTCCTTGCGCTCTAGTCTTGACTTCAGTTTGTCCTCTTCTCTCTCGACATAGGCGAAGCCCTCTTTCAATATGGAGCCAAACAAGGGTCCGAAGGTAAACGTGATCGCAGTTATTGCTGCGCCTATCGAGAGAAAGGCCATGAAAGACGCGAAGATCTTGCCCCCAACAGTCATGGGTGATTGTGCCGGGCCTTCGGCCGTAGCCAGAAGGGAGATGAAATAGAACGAGGTCACCAAGTCCCAGCCTTCCAAGATCATCATGCCAATCGTTCCGATAGCCAACACTAAGCCTAGAATCGCGATTGCGAAGATTGCCCTCTTCTTGAAGGGAGACAGGGGATGCCGGACTAATCTAGCAATACCTCCCTCGGAGGTCATGAACAACCAACAGCCCTTCGACGGTGACACCTTAGCTCTTTCCATAACCAGCTTATGCGTTACCAAGCGTGCACAATCTGGCCGGGGTCTTGTTTTTGGTTTGGTTTCATTTGCCAAGGGGTCAAGTTCGAATCCCTTATGAAACAGCCAAAACAAGTTCTCCTCCGTGTCCAAGAAAATCACGACGACTCTGGAGAACGCTAGACGTCTCGCAGTTGCCAAACAGCATCTCGCTGGAAAGATGCCCAACAAACCGGACTCAGATGACATTCTAAGAGTGGCACGAGACCTAGGTTGCCTTCAGCTTGATCCGATCAGTACGGTTGCTCCTAGTCATCTCATCGTTCTCTGGAGCAGACTCGGAAACTTCGACAGGACTGACTTGGACAATTTGTTGTGGCGCGACAAGAAGCTCTTCGAATACTGGGCCCACCAAGCATCAATAGTGTTGATGGAAGACTATCCTCTCTACTATTCTCTCATGCGAAGACATCCTGACGTGCTCGTACGTTCAGGATCGATTTGGCGACAAAGAATCGACAAATTTCTGAACGCGAACACGAAGTTGAAAGATCATATTTTGAACGAGCTTAGAAAGAAAGGCCCTCTCCTCTCTCGCCAGTTTGAGGACAAGACCAGGGTACAGCGTAGTTTTGGCTGGAGTAGCTGGGGAGATGTCTCTCGGATGATGTTCCATCTTTTTTTGAGGGGAGAAGTAATGGTAGTTGGCCGTCAGGGCAAACAGAAACTCTATGGTCTCCCAGAAAACTTCCTGCCATCCTGGGTTTCAAAGCAGGAATTGTCGGCGGAAGAGGTCGAGTACCTTTCAGTCCAGAGATCACTCCGCGCCCTCGGAATCGCAAGCTCGTCCGAGATAACCTGGCACTTTTTCCGTAACCGCTATCCAAACCTGAAAGCAACTATGAAACAATTAGTGGCGGACGAAAAGATCATTCCACTCGATATCACGGATGGACCGGTCGGGAAGGGAGAACGATACATTCATTCGAAAGACATCGCCTTACTTGACGAGTTGGAAACAGACAAGTGGGAGCCACGGATCTCGTTGCTCTCCCCTTTCGACAATCTGTTCTGCGATAGGGCCAGAACCAAGCTTCTGTTCAATTTCGATTACACAATCGAGATCTACACTCCCCCAAGCAAACGCAAGTTCGGTTACTACGTACTCCCGATACTGGACGGCGACAAATTCATTGGGCGTTTGGATCCCCTCATGGACCGGAAAAGCTGGAAACTGATCATCAAGGCAGTATACGCTGAGTCAAACGCGCCCAGGGACAAGGATACCTCAAGAGAAATTCGAGATAGCGTGAAACAGCTTTCAGAATTTCTCGGAGCGAAAGAAGTAGTCTATTCACGCACAGTGCCGAAGTATTGGCAAAGCTACCTTCACTAGTCTCAGACACATCCTGGATCATGGGACCGAGCGGACTCAAGTATCGAATCTCGATATTCTCGGATTTTGTACTCACAGAGCCTTCTGTAACCTACTTGCTGTTTCGATGAAAACGAGTTGAATAAATCTCCGGAATTACCATTACCTGCTTTGAGGGTCCTCCTGAAGAAAGGCGAGCCTCGTGTCAAGAACATCCCCGTTACCACATTCCCCCCGAGCCACAATACTCTCGCAGGCCATTATCGAGGGGTCCAGCCATTCAAGTCCACAGGAGAATTACGTGGAACAGTTCCTCGCGAAGTTCCCTGATTATAGGAAAGCGCTGTGGTTGGCTGCAAGAAGCGAGGAGGAAGGACTAGGAAACCCGTCGTATCAAGGATGGCAATGGAGCGATGTCGAGATGCACCCCACCCGGGTCCTGAAGCTTGTAATAGAAGGAATCGCCAAGATAGGAATGAGAACCAGGCGGGCCACTTACTACCTTCTAAAGGAGCCGGACTTGGTAAAGACGGTCCTCAAGAGCTCAGTTCTCAAGAAATAGTCAAACAGCGTCACGACGAATATACGATGGGGCAGAGTCGAAGGCTATTCTGAGAGTCTGGCTATTTCCAGCATCTTGGCAAAATCCTCCAAGCCAGTAGCATAATTTCCGTCTTCACCATTCCAAACAGAACGTTTACTCAAAATGAGCTCTTTCGCATCCCGAAGAGGAATCCCACAATACACCAGGTAGGCCGCTGCGCATGTCGGGCTCCTGCCCACCCCCATCTTGCAATGAAGATAGACCTTCCTCCCTCCGCGAATGTGTTGCTCGATGAGTCTAGAGACGAGTCGAAGCTGGCTTACCGGAACCGCGGAAAAGGTCTCTTCGACCTTTGGTGTCCGATCTTCGTATTGCAAGTCTAGTTTCTTGGACCAATCCTCCTCCCGCGGATTTCTCGTAAGATCGACAATCACCGCCTTACCCCCGCTATGTTTCTTGATCTCCTCCAGGTCTGCAAGCGTAGGGGCCCCACCTACCCACAATTCGTTAGCCAGGATCTCTGTAAAGTCCAACCAGTCTCTCACTACTCTATGATGGCCGCTCGATGAGGAGTAACACTAGACTCCTCGCAGAGCCTCGCTAGTCGGCAACTGCCCTAGCTGAGTTTCTTTGGATCGAATTTGTTGCCGAATTTGTCGATGGAAGCTATCTCCGGAATGGGCATGCGATTCTTCTTTCCAACGATCTTCTTGACTGGGTAGCCAAAACCTACCACCATAGTGGGCTTGATATCGGCTGGGAAACCGAAATCCCTCCGCATTGCTTCTTCCTTAATTCCTGTGTAGACTCCGGAAATCACCCCGTTGTTCCAGGCAGAGAGCTGCATTTGCTGAACTGCGCGCCCGGTGTCGATAAGGTGGAACCCTATTTTGGGGTCTGTCAAGACTACTACTGCAAAGTCCGCCCCGGCGACCCAAGGACCACTGGTACTATCTTCCGCCAGCTTCTTGATCGATTCTCTGTTTTGGACGAGTATGAATCTCAAGTGTTGCTGGTTATTTCCCGTTCCAGCGGCACGCGCCGCTTCGAGGACCTTCATCTTCACATCAGAAGGGACCTTCTTCGGGCTGTATTGTCTAACATCGAGTTTGGTCAGGATTGCTTGATGAGTATCCATTTTCTCACAGAATGTGTCTGAGAATAGGCCTAAGTTAAAAAATGTCTCCCTGAAAGCTCAAACTCAATAGAGGTTCCCGAGGAAATAGTCATGGTCAACCAAGTCGCCCTCCAGAAGCAAGTCGTTGTACCCGAAGCAAAACTGAAAGACTTCTGCAACAAGGTATGGATGAAGCTGGGCGTCCCGGCACCTGATGCAAAGATAACAACTGATGTTCTCGTGCTAGCTGACCTCCGCGGGATCGAGTCGCACGGGGTCGCGCGTCTTCCTCGGTATTACGCTGATCTAAAGAATGGCTGGACAAAGCCCACAGACCAAAGCAAGATTGTGAAAGAGACCAAGGCTACCGTCATGATCGACGGTGGGCAGAGCTTGGGCCAGGTCGTCGGACACAAAGGAATGGAGTTGGCGATCAAAAAAGCCAAAGAGACTGCGGTCGGAATTGTCTCAGTCCGGAATTCTCACCATTACGGAATAGCAGGCTACTATAGCTTGATGGCTTTGGAACACGATTTGATCGGGATAAGCACGACCAACGCCGCTCCACTCGTGGTACCCACCTTCGGCAGAAATGCTGTCCTTGGTACAAACCCCATCAGCTTAACCGCACCCGCCGGGAAGGAGCGGCCATTCGTCCTGGACATGGCAACCTCCGTGGTTCCACGTGGAAAGCTTGAGGTCTACGACCGCCTAGGGAAGAAGATGCCTCCGGGATGGGCGGTGGATAAGACGGGAAGAGGAACAGAAGACGCTCATGCGGTTCTCGACGCCTTGTCGAAGAGACTAGGCGGCGGAATTCTACCCCTTGGGGGCGAGGGAGAGGAGCACTCGGGCCACAAAGGGTATGGTTTGGCCTTGATGGTTGACGTTCTGAGCGGGGTCCTGAGTGGTGCAGCCACCGGTCTTGGTGTTGATGTCAATAAGGAAAAGCCGAACGTTGGCCATTTCTTCATGGCGTTGGACCCAGCAGCGTTTCGGCCACTGGACGACTTCAAGAGAGACATGGACAGGTTAGCCCGAGAGTTGAAGGACTCACCGAAGGCGGAAGGCCAATCACGAATCTACGTTCACGGCGAGAAGAGCTACGCAAGGATGGAAAAGTTCCAGAAGGAAGGTATTCCACTAAGTCCCAAGGTTGTTGAAGCGATGAGACAAGTCGGAACAGAGATCGGCGTTCCCTGGCTAGGATAGCCTCCCCCGAGTCTGAGCACTCGTCAACAGCTTCTCGCCTGCTATCCGGGTCTCACAACTTCGATATTTTTTCTATGATCCCGATATACCCAGAGCCCTTAGAGTCAACGAAACGCTTGATTCTCCATCCAGTGCCTTCGAGTATTCGCTTCATCTCCTTCTTTGAGACGATCAGATAGTCGAACCAAGGAGTTGTGTACTTCTTGTATCGCACTCGGATGGTCAATTCCTCGGCCATCTTCCCCTGTCTGCGGTTGCGCCTGTGATAGGCTAGATGAAACGGCTCACTGGTTCGATATGGGTCGTTGCTTTCGGCGATTATCAAAGCATTTGGCGTCGTGGAGTGGTAGAACTGTCTAAGCAATCGTCTTGCCCGGTTTGGGTTAGCAAAGAGTCCGAAATTGTTGCCAATCATTAGAATTGTATCAAACCCTCTCAGTCTTGGACTTACCTCTGTGATTGACATTACTCGGGCCTTACGCAGGCCTCTGAGCTTGCAAACCTTGATCGCTAGAGGCGAAACGTCTATTCCAAGGACGTCCGAGCCTTTCCTTTGGAAATAGAGGGAGATTCTTCCGCCCCCGCATCCAATGTCGAGTATTCTCCCTTTTACGTATCGCATTGCGTCCTTTCCGTGTGGCCGCCAGTTCTTGTATTTGGCGAGGTAGTATTTGGGAAGTGAAGTGCTTGAATCGATGAAGCCGTCGTCTCTCTCAACAACCTCCACGACATTATCGCCCCTGAAACAGTCGTACAATTGGTGACCATAAGCATCCTGTTTCTCATTCAACATCGGGAATGTCACTTGCTAGACAGGCCTCAGAGTTACAGGTGGATTGCCATCGTGGCTTCCGAATCTAAGCCTTACGCGTCAATCCGCGGCGCATTCATCTCAACGCAGAGGATCTGGGCAGCGCTGCAACTAGTTCCGTTGGCTAAAAATCCACAAAGTGATAACCTGGGCAAGCAAAGCCCAGGGAGAACGAGAAGGGCCAAATGCCTTGTCGCTTTCAAAGTCCAAGAATGACTAAGCTTCCCATTGCAATCCCATGAACTTCTACCGCACTTGTGCGCGACACTTGGAATGGAGAACCCCGAGCGTTAGGAGGATCGCGGGTGGTCGAAGTCTATCCTCGGAGGGTAACCTTCGGTTAAACATGACTTAAGAGGCGTTTCACTCTATTCTCAATTGTGGTCGTAAAATGAGGAGACTAATGGTCCTCATTGGGGCAGTATTCGTCCTGCTTGGAATCGTGGCTGAGAGCTTGTACATTAGCAGCGAGAAAGTCGCCTACAACGGCGCAACAATCTCCACCAATACGTACATGATCTCGGGTCTTTTCCTCATCCTCTTGGGACTAGTCCTGACTCTGTCTGGAGCAAGAATACCCAAGATCCGGATTCCGCACGTCTAATTGCGGATCTCCTATTCGAGTCTTGGAATCCGGGCCTAGCTTGGTCTCTACTCTTTCGGAATAAGATTAGACTTTGGCTACAAGACCGGGGTCGATCTTGACCGGACGATGCCCGGATATTCCATGAGCGATATCTCGAACTCCAACTGCAACCAGCACGATTGCTAGTGTGACGGCCAGGCTGAGCTGTCCAAGGGAGGGGTCGAGGATTACGAAAACGGAGAGAATGACCGTCAAAACTCCCACTGCTCCAATCAGTCCTCGCACCCAGACCGGTGGGTGCTTTGCAAATCCTGCTGCTACGATTTCTACGATCCCGACGACAAGTAGTGCAAGAGCGACGAGAATGGTCAGGAAGCCGACTACGAACTGTGGGTCGATTATTGCAACGATTCCGAGTACAAAGGCGATTATTCCTCCCCCAGCGTTTATCTCGCGGAACCAAGTCGCAAAATATCTCCCGTAAACGCCGCCAAAAATTCGGGATAGCCCTAGAATAACGAGTCCGATTCCGAGAGTATATGCGAGGACAGTGAGGGCGAATGCCGAGTCAGCCAAAACGAAAAATGCAACCGCGAGAACCAATACTCCAGCGAGTATCTCTGGAACGCGCAGCGAACGAGGACTTCTTTTCTCTATCAACTTAGAATGTCTCCCGGGAAGAACCTAGGTCGGTATTTAGTAGCTTTCATTCAAGTCGGAACACCCGGCATTAGATCCGAAAAGGCGTATGAGGTAGGCAACGAGCACACTGACGACAAGGGCGCACCGAGCATCCCTCCGAAGCACACAACTGTTCGAATATTAATTGGCCGGTCGTGCATCTATGAATCTTACGTTTGATGGCATCAATTGCCAGGAATTCGTTCACTAGTTCTTCGTTCAGCGGGTTTCCCCCACATCCCAGCTTGGACTTCGCGCATCTTCTAGTGAACTCTGAAGAATGGAACGATGAAGAAGATAGGCCTGGAACGTGGTCTAGTTATTTTTGGAAGCTGGACCAGTCGTCTAAGGTCCGTTTTGTCTTCGACGGAGCCCTCGCTCCTTTCTTCTTGACCGTCTGCAGGAACCGATGCATCTGCTGCTCTCTCCTCTGGCTCGTCCAGTAGTACGCCTCGTCGATCGTTCCCTCTGACATGAGTACTGTCATTTTTCCCTGCCTCGTCCTTCCAGTACGCCCTCTACGCTGTATCAGACGGATCTCGGACGGGACGGCTTCATAGAATATGACATGGTCAACATCTGGAATGTGCAGTCCCTCTTCGCCTATGCTAGTTGTCACGAGCAAGTTGTGGCGTCCTTGTCGAAAATCCTCTAGGATACTCATTTGCTGGTTCTGGCTTAGACCCACGTCGTCAACGTCCCGAGTTGCTTGACCGACGAAGCGGACAGCGGAGACACCGTCGAGCTTGTTCAGTCTCTCAACAAGTGTCTCAACAGTATCCCTGTACTGAGTGAAGACTATGATCTTCGAATCCTTGTTCAACTTCATCTCCCCAT
>WNGH01002692.1_pt1 | contig 17886 bp, 11 predicted proteins | sample 5400631 | NCBI WGS metagenome assembly WNGH01 (sample SAMN13153373, study PRJNA577476) | soil metagenome | isolation source: 115 cm soil or saprolite under Garry oak tree replicate 1 | place: USA:California | collected 2016-06-15
GGCCGTCGCCCGCTCGACGGTGCCGGTGGTGGTCCGGGGAGAGAGCGGCACCGGCAAGGAAGTGGTCGCCTCCGCCATCCATGCGCTCTCGGGGCGCGCCGGGCCCTTCCAGGCGGTGAACTGCGGCGCGCTTCCGCCCACGCTGGTCGAGTCCGAGCTGCTCGGGTACCGCAAGGGGGCGTTCTCGGGCGCGGACGAGGACCGCGCCGGCCTGGTCCGCAGCGCCCACGGCGGCACCCTGTTCCTCGACGAGATCGGGGACCTGCCGCTCACCGCCCAGGCGGCGCTGCTTCGTGTCCTGCAGGAAGGCGAGGTGCAGCCGATCGGCGCCACGCGTCCGGTCAAGGTCGACGTGAGGCTCGTCTCGGCCACGCACCGCGACCTCGAGGCGCTGGCGGCGGAGGAGAAATTCCGCCCGGACCTGCTCGCCCGGCTGGGAGGAGTGACGATCGCGCTCCCCCCGCTGCGCGAGCGGCGCGAGGACCTGGGGCTGCTCGCGGCCGCGCTCCTGCGCCGGCATTTCCCAGGCCGCGAGATCGAGCTGACCTGCGAGGCGGCCCGCGCCCTGCTCGTCTACCCTTGGCCATTGAATGTCCGCGAGCTGGAGCGGTGCTTCCACGCCGCGGTCGTCCTGGCCGGCGAAGGCCCGGTCGAGCTGCGACACCTCCCGCCGGACGTCGCCGCGAAGAGATCGTCGCCGCGCTGCGCGAGAGCGGCGGCAACGTGACCGCCGCCGCCCGGGTGCTGGGCAAGGCGCGCGTCCAGATGCAGCGCTGGATCAAGCGCTACCGGATCGATCGGGGCGAGTTCCACCGCTGACCCCGGTGGCGCCCCGGTGGCGCCACGGGCGCTCGACCGCCGCGACTCCCCTGGACTGGCGATTTCGCCGTGAAAAGGCGCATCGCCGCCTGGCACGCACGGTGCTTCTGCGCAGCCTGGGAGGTGCGCCATGGATCGGATCCGGATGTGGCTGTTCCCGCTCGCTCTCCTGGTCGGGTGGCTCGCCGGGTTCGCGCACACTCTGGCCCGCCTCGGCGAGCTGCATGCCACCGTGGCGGCGCGCCAGCAGCCGGCCCAGGCGGAGCAGCCGGTCAGGGACGCGCACCAGCTGGCCAGGCGTTGAGGGGGCGCCGCGGCGCGGCGGGATGGGCGGCATCTCGAGCCTGTGAGCGCTACTCGATCGAGAAGGAGATCGGCCGGGGTGGGATGGGGCGGGTCTTCGCCGCGCTCGACCTCCGGCTGGGCAGGAAGGTGGCGGTCAAGGTCCTCGCGCCGGGCGCGCATGGCGACGAGCAGCTGCGCAGGTTCCAGGTCGAGGCCCGCGCGGCGGCGTCCCTGCAGCAGCCCAACATCCTCGACGTGTACGACGTGGGCGTCGACGCCGGCGAGCCGTACATCGTCTCGGAGCTGCTCGAGGGCAGGACGCTGCGCGAGAGGCTCTCGGACGGCCCGCTGCCGCCAGCCGAGGCGCTGCGCTACGCCCGGCAGTTCGCCGCCGGCCTCGCCGCGGCGCACGCGAACGGAGTGGTGCACCGCGATCTCAAGCCGGAAAACCTGTTCATCACCCGGGACGAGCGCCTCAAGATCCTCGACTTCGGCATCGCCAAGCTGCTCCCGTCCACCGCGCCCGGCCGGGCGGGACAGGGCCCGCCGACCGAGTCGGGCGCGATCGTCGGTACCACCGCGTACATGTCGCCCGAGCAGGTCCGTGGCGCATCGGTGGATCCCCGCTCCGACGTGTTCAGCTTCGGCGCCATCCTGCACGAGATGCTCGCCGGGGGGCCCGCGTTCGCCGCCGGCTCCGCAGTCGAGACCGGATACGCGGTGCTGTCCTCGCCGGCGGCGAGCCTGCCGGGCACGGTGCCGCGCGACCTGGCCCGGATCGTCTCCCGCTGCCTGGAGAAGGATCCCGCGGACCGCTACGAGGACGCCGCCGCCCTGGCGGAGGAGCTCGAGCGGGCCTCCGCGTCCGGCCCGGCCCGCCGGCCCTGGCGCACCCCCCGCACCATCCCCTGGGCGGTTGCCTCCGCAGCGGCGGCGACCGTGCTCGTGCTCTATTGGCCGCGGCCCCACCCTGCGGCCATCGCAGCCGACCGGCAGCTGGCCGTCCTGCCCTTCCGCAGCGTCGGCGGCGGAGCGCCCCAGGACGCCTTCGCCGCCGGGCTGAGCGAGATCCTCACCAACAAGCTGCGGCAGATCGAGCAGTTCCAGGGCACGCTGGCGGTGGTCTCGGCGGGGGAGGTGCTCAAGGAGAACGTCGGAGGCGCCCGGGCGGCGCGCGAGGCGTTCGGAGCCACCATCGTGCTGGGCGGCAGCGTCCACTGGTCCGATACGACCGCTCTGGTCGCCCTCGACCTGGTGGAGACCCGCAACCAGCTGAGCCTGGCTGCTCGCGACGTGGAGGTTCCCAAGGACCAGCTGGCGAACCTCCAGACGCTGCTGGTGCAGAAGGCGGCCGAGATGCTCGACCTCCAGCTGCAGCCCGGGGCGCGGCGCGCGCTGGGCGGAGACGCCACCTCCGCGGCGGCCGCTTACGAGTTCTACCTGCAGGGACGGGGGTACCTGCAGCGGTACGACCGCGTCGAGAACCTCGAGAGCGCGGTGGGCGTGTTCGACCAGGCCATCGCCATCGACGGAGCGTACGCGCTCGCGCACGCCGGGAAGGCGGAAGCCTTGTTGCGGCTGTTCCAGATCGGCCGCGACCCGGCGGTCATCGCTCGCGCCGGCGAAAGCGCGCGCCGGGCGGTGGAGCTGAACGGGCAGCTCGCGCCGGTGCACCTGACCATGGGGCTCGTGCAGCTGGCGCGAGGCCGGCACGTGGATGCGATCGCCAGCCTGAATCGGGCGCTCGAGCTGGAGCCGCGGAACGCCGACGCGCTGCGCGAGCTGGCGAACGCATACGACGACGCAGGACGAGCGGCAGAGGCCGAGGCGACGTACCGGCGCGCCATCGAGCTGCGGCAGAACTCCTGGGCGGCGTACAAGGATCTGGGCGTCTTCCTCAACCAGCGCGGCCGCCTCGCGGAGGCGGTAACGTCCTTCGAGCGCGTGGTGGCGCTCACCCCGGACAACTATTCGGGGTACAGCAACCTCGGTGGGATCTACCTGAGGCTCGGCCGCGTCGAGGACGCGGAGCGGACCTTGCGCAAGTCGCTCGACCTCCGCCCGACGGGTGGCGCGTACTCGAACCTGGGAACCGTGGCTTATCTACAGGCTCGCTACGCTGAGGCGAGCGAGCTCTATCGCAAAGCCACCGAGCTGAACCCGGTCGACGACCGCCTGTGGGGCGCACTGGCCGACTCGTATCGCTGGACGCCGGGACGCGAAGCGGAAGCCGTGGCGGCATTCCGGCGCGCTCTCTCGATCACGGATCAGCAGAGCTCGGTCGATCCGGACAGCGCGCAACTCCGGTCCCGCCGGGCGCAGTACTGGGCCGCCCTGGGGGACCACGAGCGAGCGCAGAAGGAGATCGGGCAGGCGTTGCGCGACGCCCCCGCCAACGGCCAGGTGCTCTTCCGCGCCGCCATCGTGCACGAGCAGGCCGGCCGCAGGAACGAGGCGCTGCGCGAGCTGAAGGCCGCCATCGGAGCGGGATTCTCCATCAAGCAGATCGTGAGCGCGCCGCCGCTGCGCGCCCTCCGGGAAGACCCGGAGATTGCGGAGATCATCGCCGGCCGCACCGTGAGCCAGCCGGCACCGCGCCGCTGAAAGAGGAGGGGAACATGCCTGCGGGAACTGGCGATCCGAGCAAGGGGGTGTCTGGCAAGACGAGCGGTGCAGAACCTGACCACGACAAGATAGGAACGTCGCTCCGGAACACTGTCGGGCAGATCGATAGCAAGAAGCACGGACAGCGGTCGGTGATCTACATCGTCGTGGGTCCAGAGGTGCCGGGATATGAGGTCGACATCACGGTCGTACCGACGATGATCCATTTGAAGCGGGATGTGAAGGACTCGGTCGAGTGGCGCCTCGAAGGAGGGAGGTTCTTTACTCTCCAATTCGTGGACGAGTCACCATTCCCGCAAAAGGAGTTCGACAGCAAGAACAACGTGGGCATCGTACGTCCCGATGCGGACTATCGTCGTTACAGATACAACCTCACGACCCTGACGACGATGAAGGGCAAGAAGATCGAGTACGGCCCACCGCAACACTGCCCCGAGATCATCATCCAGAGGTGATCGCTTTCCGGAGTTGAGATGAACGTCTGATACCCCCGCGCGGGCCGGCCCTTGCGCCGCGCGCCTTGACTTGACGATCGTGCATGCGCCTTAGGTCTCAGTGCCGGAGCATGGGGGCCCCGGCACCCAGGTCCACCATCCTCAGCACATGTGAAGGAGAGTCGCCATGGTGCGATTTCTCGCAAGATGCGCTTCGTTGGTAGTGGGCGTGTTGGTGGTCTTCGGCGCCGGGAGGGCCGCCGCAGACGACGACCATCGCGGCATCAGACAAAGCGGCGAACAGAGGAACATGCGTCGTGTGGGACACGTCGACCTGCAAGGGCGTCCGTCCTACCAGCCGAATGTCATCGTCTACCCGGATGGAAGGACGATTGCGTTCGCCGGCACGCATGGCGGCAGCAAGCCGAATACGCTGAAACCGGGCAACCCGGTGGAGCTGAACGGAGTAGTCATCATCGATGCCACCGACCCGGCGAGGCCGGTCGAGAAATTCCATATTCCGGTCCCAGCAGCAGGAGGCCAATCGCAATCGGTGCGCATGTGCCTGGGTTCCGACCTGCCAAAGGGCATGCCGGGCCGCGTGTACCTCCTGCGTAACGTTCAGGGAAGCACGGCCTCGGGGTATGAGGTCTGGGATGTCACTAACGTCAGCAACCCGACGCTGGTGGGAGAGATGCGGGGCCTCCGCAACACGCACAAGATGTGGTGGGAATGCAAGACCGGCGTTGCTTATTTGCCGGGCAGCAGGGACGTCGCGGCCCCCAATAGATGGCGCCAGGGCCAGTCGATGGTCGTCGCCGACTGGAGCAATCCTTCGTCGCCGCAGTACATCCGCACCTTCGGCTTGCCGGGCGGGCAGCCGGGTGCAACTGGGCCGATGTCTACGTCGCTTCACGGTGCGATCTCCGCGCATGAGCATCCCAATGCTGCCGGCAAGCTGGCGCGCGGCGCCACGGCGGATGACGTGATCGGCAACCGCATCTACTCCGCATGGGGCGTTGGCGACGACGGCGTTCTTCAGATCCTGGACCGCAAGAAGCTGTTGCCGCCTTCACTTGGCGGGACGTGGACCGGCGACCCCGACAGGCCGTCGGAGGCGGACTTGCTCGCACCGCAGGTCGCGCGGCTCGACATGTCGCCGGACCAAGGCGGCCACACCAGCATGCCGGTGTTCGGGCTGGTGCCGCGGAGTTATCAGGACTTCACCGAGTTCAAGACGCGCGACATCGTGCTGCTGGCCTCGGAGGCGACCGCGAACCTGTGCCAGGAAGCGCCGCACTGGAGCTTCATTGTTGACGTCACCGTTGAAAATTCGAAGACCACTCCACCCGGAACCCGTCTTGAGCCCAATCCCTCGCAAGGGCCGATGGTCCTGTCGACGATGTCGGTCGATCCGCGCGCAGGCGAAAAATTCCCGCGCGGCAACTACTGCAAGCGTGGGGCGCGCTTCGGCGTGCATTCGAGCGAGGAGAGTTTCAGGAATCCCTACTACGGCAGGGTGACTTTCCTTGCTTACTTCACCGGCGGCGTGCGCGCGTGGGACATCCGCGAGCCACAAGCTCCTGTCGAGGTGGGCTTCTATGTCCCAGAAGCCAATGCCAACACCGATCCGGACGGCTACATGACGAACAACGTCGAAGTCGACAATCGCGGGTTCATCTTCGCGACTGACCGTAATGGCTCCGGGCTGGATATTCTGGAGCTGCGCGGGAAGGCGAAGAGCATCGGCCTCGGCAAGGAGAGCCACGGCGACGACGACGACGACTGAGCGAAACCCGTATCAGACGAAAGTCTCATACAGCGACTTCGCTTACGCCGCGCGCCGCCTTGACTGGACGAACGTCCGTGGGCCTACCGTCTCGGCGCCGGAGCAAGGGGGCCCCGGTCCAACTGCTTGTTTCCCGCCAGCCTGGAAGGAGAATCGCATGACGCGATTTCTCGTGAGGTGCGCTTGGGTCGCAGTAGCGCTGGCCTGTCTCGTCGTCGGTCCGGGGAGGGCCGACGCCCGCGACGACGATGACCGCGGTGTGGAAGCGAAGAACATGAAGCTGATCGGATTCAACGACCTGCAGGCGCGCTCGGCCTACCAGCCGATCGTGCACGAGCAAGGCGGCCGGTCCATCGCCTACGTCGGGCACCACGGCGGAGAGGCCCTGAACACGCTCAACAACACGGTGGAGAAGAACGGCACCTCGATCGTCGACGTCACCAACCCGCGCCGCCCGAAGTACCTCTTCCACATCGCGGGCCCGTCCGGCGTCGGCGAGGCCGGCGGCGCGCAGATGGTGCGTGCCTGCAGCGAAGCGGAGCTTACGCACGACGCGACCCGCACCAAACAGTTCCTGCTCAGGGCCACGGCCAGCTCACACGAGGTGTACGACGTGACGAATCCGAGCAAGCCGACCTTGGTGAGCACCGTGGTGGCGAACCTGCGGAACACGCACAAGAACTGGTGGGAGTGCAGCAGCGGAATTGCTTACCTCGTGTCGGACGGCACCGACCTCGCGCATGCCACTCCCTCGCACCCGAACTGGCGCACGACCCGGATGACGCAGATCTTCGATCTGAGCAACCCGGCGAATCCGAAGTTCATCCGCAATTATGGCCTCGTCGGCCAGCAGCCGGGCGCAATCGGTGCGAACCCAACCGGCGTGCACGGCATGATCGAGCTCGGGGATCGGCTGTACTTCGGACATGGGACCGGATCGAACGGCATCATGCAGATCGTCGACCGGGCCAAGCTGCTGGACGCGACCAAGTGCGCGACGCCGCCTTCGGCGAACTTCCGGACGACCCCGACCGAGGCGGATCTGCTCTGTCCCCAGCTGGGACGCCTGGACACCTCTCCCACCATGGGTGCACACACTACGTTCCCCGTGATCCAGCAGCCGGTGCCCGATTTCGCAGGGAGCCAGAACAGCACGCGAGACTTCATCGTCCTGGTGAACGAGGCGGGCGGAAACAAGTGCTCGGACAACCGGCAGATGGTCTACATCGTGGACATCACGACTCCCTCGAAGCCGATGGGAATCGCCAACCACCATGTTCCGGCGGCGAGCGGTAACTTCTGCGCCCGGGGCGGCCGTTTCGGTTCCCACTCCAGCAACGAGTCGTTCACCAGCGTCTTCTACGGCAAGCTGGTGTTTGCCTCCTGGTTCAACGCCGGCGTGCGGGCGATCGACATCCGCGAGCCGTTCAGCCCGCGTGAGGTGGGCTTCTTCATTCCGCGGACCACGGCAAAAACCGATCCTCGCCCCGAGGGCTGCAAGCTGGGCGTCGACAATCCGTGCGACGTCGTCATCCAGACCAACAACGTCGAGGTGGACGGGCGCGGCCTCGTCTACATCGTCGACCGCGCCAACACCGGGATGCACATCCTGGGCTTGACCGGCGAGGCTGCGAAGATCGCCGGCCTGCGCAGCGACGACGACGACTAGAGTCAGGATCGCCGTGGTGCTTCGAGGGGACGCCGGCACCACGGCGTCCCCTCGATGTTTGTCGGTGAGGCGATCGTCCGGTCGACAATGGTCTGATTATCGATCGCTCGCTTGCGCCGCGTGCCTTGACTTGCGGATCGCGCATGCGCCTACCGTCCCGGTGCCGGAGCACGGGGGCCCCGGCCCAGGACCACCTCCTCGACACAGGCAGAAGGAGAATCGCATGGCGCGATTTCTCGTGAGATCCGCTTCGGTCGCGATCGCGATGGCCTTGCTCGTCGTCGGCGCTTGGAGGGCCGACGCCCGCGACGAGAACGACGGCCGCGACAACGAATCGAAGAACATGAAGCTGGTCGGCTTCAGCGATTTGCAGGCGCGGTCGACCTATCAGCCGACGCTGCACAAACAGGTCGTCAATGGGCAGGTCAGGTACTTCATCTACGCGGGGCACCACACGCTAGGAGCCCCGGGCGAAGGACAGGCGCCAGCGGGGACGCCGGCCTTGCCGTCGTTCAACCCGCTCACCGGCAGGAACGAAGAGAACGGCGTCGCGATCGTCGACGTCACCGACGCGCGCCGTCCGAGGCAGGTCTTCCACTTGCCAGTCCCCAACGGGAGCGGGGGCGGCGCACAGATGGTGCGCGTGTGCGAGGGCAGCACCCTGCCCGTTCACGACGGCAAGGTCTACTTGCTGCGCACGTACGCCAACTCAGCCCATGAAATCTGGGATGTGACGAATCCAGCGAGCCCGGTGGCCGTTCGGACCGTTGCGGGAGGCAACCCGGTCATCGGTTCGCCCGTGAAGCCGGTCCTCGACTCCAACGGAAACCAGATCGGGCTGGCGGGGTCGCTCGCGAGCCCTCCCCAAGCGGCGCGCAAGGACGAGGCAATCGGCCACCAGGGCCGCGCTCCGAGCACCGCACCTGCGATCGTCTTCGTGCCGGTGTAAGAGCCTGGCGCGCCGTTCGTCTCCATCCTTCCTCTGGCTCCTTCGTTCGCCACCCCAGGTGGCAGAGGTGGACCGTGAGCAAGTGGATCCTCGCATTCGCCGTTTCGGGAGTGCGGGCGTACCCCCGTACGCCCGCTGCCCGTATGATGAAGAGTGGTTGACGGAATTCGCTACTTGAGCTCGACACTCGATCCCCTGGTCTCCGGCTTGATGTCGAGTCTTCTGCCCATGCTGGGCACGCCATTCCGGTCGACGACGAAGAGCATGTAAATACCCGGCGTCGCCTGCGCGGGCACTTTCGGAGAGACTACCAGCAGCTTGCCCTCGCGCTCGTCGCCCTGTTGCTCGCCCTCGCGCTCGTCGCCCTTCTGATGGAAGGCGAGCTTCACGTAGCGGTCGCCCGCGCTCAGGCTATGAGTGTTGTGGTCGCTTCGCAGGAGCACGACCGACGCGATCTGATCCGGAGAGCCGGCGACCTCGATGTCGAAGTTGCCCCGGTACGAGATCTCTTCAGGCGAGTCCGTGATCACCGGGCGCGCCGCCATTCCGCCGCCCTGTTTGAACAGATACGGCGGGTAGAAGACCTGTCCCACGGGGACGCCTTGGTCGGGATCCCCCGCCGGGAGCAACCCGGCATAGGAGGTCATCAGCGGAAACGATGGATCGTTGGCTTGAATCAGCGCTTCCCGATTCTCGCCAGCGAAGAACACAGTTCCATCCGGCAGCAGCGTGGCGGTGCCGTGCAGGCCTCGTGACACCGTTGTCCTGGCCAGCGGAGTCACTGCGCCGGTGGCCGGATCGTACATGTGGAAGCGCAAACCCTCGCGCCGCTCGAAATCGAGGAACCGATCGCCAACGCTGGCCAGCCCACGGTTCAGTCCCTGGCCCAGCAACACCTTGCCGTCGGGCAGCACGACCGCCTTCCGTGTCGTGAGCGGATACGCCAGCTGGCCAGCCGGCGTCCAGCGTGGGCTCTGAGCGGCGAAATCGATCGCCTCGATCGTGGCCGTCGGTCGGCCGGCTGCATCCTGGCCCGAGAACATGAACCACTTGTGCGACACCGTATGCCCGTTCCGGTCGATCTCGACGACGCTCCCGGTCGGGCAGCAGTAGGGACGGACCTCCCGGGCCGTGTCCAGGAGCACCCAGTGGTTCTTGGCAGGAATGTTCCGGTTCCGATCCTTCATCGCGCCGAGGACGTCCAGGCACCAGGTCGTGCCCTTGTTGAAATCTGGCGCGCCGCCGCCCACGCCGAACTTCGCGCCGCCCGGGATCGCCTCCGAGCCGTACTCGATCTCGCCGTTGAACGTGCACACCTTCCAGTCGTCCCTTCCAGGACCCGTTTGGACGACTTCGAGCTGCGGGTAGAGGGGGAAGGCCATCCGCGCGTTCTCGAGTGCGATGTTTCGATCGGTCTCCGGGTCGTACACTTCGGGCACGACCTGGTTGACCCTGGAGGCCGTGAAGGCGGCATCGTTCTGGACCACGTTTGCCCGGCCCTTGGCAACCCGGTCGGGATCGGGCCCGACGGAGTTGTCTTGGTCGAAGCCGCCGATGACGAGCACCCTGTCGTCTGGCAGCGGTATCGCCGACGGGTACCAACGCGAGTACCTCTGGTCAGACGGATCCGATGGCTGGGTGCTCTGCTGGTCGCGGGGATCGCAGTTGTCGTAGAAGGGTGCATTCGGGTCGCGCGCGAACAGGCTGCGGCCGAACGGGTCCCTCGTCCAATTGCGACGGTTACACGGCTCGCTTCGCTTCACCCACCTTTCGCTCTCGGGGTCGAAGATGTTGACCTTGCGCAACCCGTTGTCGCTCTGCATGTCGTGGCCGCCGAACACGTAGACCCGCCCATCGGAGAGCGTCACGCGCGCGTTGCAATAGGTGTTGTAGAACATGCCGCTCCCGTGGCCCACCTCCTTGAACGCCGCCCGGTTCATGGCGAAGTCTGCCTCGTCGAGAAGCGACGTGTGCAGCTTGCCGCTGTTCTTGAACGCGTCGGGATGGCTGAGGTCGAACAGCAATTGCCGTTCCATCGTGCGGTTCGCCGTGATACGCGTCGGTACGCTCTGGCTCAGCCCCTGCCGCATCCGATAGCCGCCGTAGGTGAGCCGCTGAAATGAGTCGTCGGCCGAGCGATTAAGCCCCAGGCCCAGGAACGGATCGAAGCCGTGCAGGACGTCCCGCAGCGTCGCATCGAACTGGCGCCCTGGTGTAGTGAACGCTCCACGAGCGATGGCCAGCTCAATCAGCGCGGGATCGGCCATGTCGTTCGGCGTGTATTCGGGGAACCTCCCGTGGAAGAGGATCTTCGGGTTTCCAGACTCCTTCCACACGAGACCCATGTGTACTGCTTCCGCGCTCTGCATCGGAATGAGGGCCGACACCTGGCCGCATTCCGAAGGAGGGCAACTGGCATTGGGATCCGGGAACAAAGCCTGCGCAGAGGCGCCTGACGAGAGAAAAAGAGCTAGCCACGCGGCAGCGCACGCGCCGATCGTCCTTCTGTCCATCGGTGGATCTCCTTTCTGGACGCTCGCCGGCGCTCCCCGGAGGCAGCGACAGCCCGGCGAAGGCCCAAGGGATTGCAATACGCCGTCCCCGAAATCCTCCCTTCTTCCGGAACTCCGGATCGTCAGAACGGTCGTTTCACTTCGTGAAGCGGCGCCGCGCCCTCAGCGCAAGGCTCCGCGCCGTGAAGGCGATCAGCGGCCGCCCGAACCTCAGCGCGACGAGTCAGTCCCTGTCGGAGCCACCCACGACACGGATCTGGCCGCGGATCTCGCCGCCTTGATGCAGTGGCGTGTGCATGTTGGCATAGCCGAAGCCGGCGCGGATCATCTGCAGGATGCCCGCCAGATTGCCTGCGGCGATGCCTTGGGCGGTCGGCCCCTGCACGTCGGCCGCGACGACGGTGCCGGTTACCATGCCGGAGGTCGAGGCGGGGCAGGCCGGCTTTCCCCCGCCGCCGCAGAGGAAGAAGCTGACGCCGCCGTTCACGCTCCGCTGACCGAAGTGGACGTGCGCGAAGAGCGGCGGGGCCGTGAGCTGCTCGTAAGTGAGCTCGAACTCGATGCGCGTGTCGTTGTCCAGGACGCGCGCCTCGAAGATGGCGCTCCCGGGGCGGAAGAGGGCAGGCACCTCTTGGGTGCCCACCAGGGCGGCGCGGAAGCGCGTACCCTCGTCAGCCACGGTGGCGAAGGCGATGCAAAGCAACAGAGCCGCGTGACGGAGCGCTTTCATGGGATTCCCCTTTTCGCGTGCGCTGCTACAGATTTTCCCCTGCTTTTCGTGCTTGCGCGCACCTTGCTGTACCCCGGCGTTGGCGATGTCAAGACGCGGTGAGTCTCACCGGGCTCGGCGCCGGCGGTCCGCGCGGCTCCTCGGCTAGGAGCTCCAGGATGGAGTGTGCGTTCCGAAAGCACCCCACGCGGCGCGCGTGCCATGATCAAGAATCCTTCGGGCGCGTGCTGCCTCGGTGACGTAAACCGGGAGATCAAGGAAGCGAAGCTGCGCATCCTTCCCTGCCGAGTAGTGGCAGCGGCGCAGCGGGTCGGTTATTCTGGGTCCGTGCCGCGGCGTGCCGCGTCGTTTCTTGCTCTGCTCGCCGTCATCGCCGCTCCGGCGGTGACGAGTACGCGGCTCTTCTGCCTGTACACGGGCGAAGAGATCGTCGGGTGCGCGGATTCAGGCGTGCCGCAGCAGGCGCAGGTCCGCGGCGAGCAGTGCTGCCAGCAGCGGACGTTCCACGCGCTCGATGGCGTGCGGCTGGTTGAGGATCAGCGCCAGCAGGCCCCTGCGCCCGTTGCCATCGATGCTGCACCGTTGATCGTCGCAGACGTATTCGCGGTGGCATCGCCCACGTTGCGGCTCACGGCAGCGCCATCCGTCGGGCCACCTGCATTCCTCAGTCATCGAGCCTTGCTGATCTGAGCCTCGGGTGAATCGTCGCTCCGGGCACGCCGTGCCCGGTGGTGCGCGTTCGTCCACTTGAAGCCGCTGCATTCCAGCGGGAGGCAAGCAATGCTCGCAGTGCTGCTGTCGCTGGCGCTTGCCGCGCCACCCCCCCTCCGCCTCGCGGACCTGCTCAGCGAGGCCAGGCAGAAGAATCCGGATCTGAAGGCGGCCGCCGCCCGCATTCGTGCGGCGCAGAGCGCCATCTCGCCGGCGGGCGCGCTCGACGACCCGATGCTGATGGTCCAGCTCTGGAACGGCCCGGTGGATTTCTCCACGGTGCCGCTCATGGTGCAACTCAGCCAGAACATCCCGCTCGGCGGGAAACGTGGGGCGCGCACGGACATGGCGAGAGCGGACGCCGCCATGGCAGATGCGGATCTCGGCCAGAAGCAACTCGACGTCGAGACGCAGGTCGCTGCTGCGTACTTCGATCTGTTCCTGGCGGATCGCACGCAGGAGATCGACGACGAGCTGGAGGCCATCCTGAACGTCGTCCTGCGGGCGGCCGAAGCTCGCGTTTCGACCGGCAAAGCAGAGCAGGTCGAGCTGCTGCGGGCGCAGGGAGCGCTCGTCCAGCTGCGCTCGGAGCGGGAGACGGCCGTCGACCACCGCCGCTCCTCCTGGGCGCGGCTGAGCGCGCTGCTCGATCGCGATCCAGCTGCGCCGCCGGGCACGACCACGCGGCCGGGCGTGCTCGGCACGCTTCCGGACGTCGCTACCCTGACCGAAAGCGCGCTGCGTGGCCGCCCCGAGCTGGCCGGATCGAGGGCAGCGATCCAAGGCGCGCACGCCCAGGAACGGCTGGCGCGCGCGAACCGGATCCCGGATCTGGGCCTGTTCGCCGCCGAGATGCACATCTTCCGCAACCCGATAGGCGTTTCGGACTTCCTCTTCGCCGGTTTCCAGGTGAACCTGCCCATCTTCTTCGGCGGCAAGAACGAGCCGCGGATCGTCAGCGCGCAAGCGCAACTGGCGGCGGCGCAGGAAGCGCAGCGCGCCCTACGCAACCGCGTCCTGGCAGAGGTGGCCGAGGGCTATGCGCACGTCCTGGCCGAGACGCACCAGATCGACTTTCACCACCAGCTCATCCCCATCGCCCGCCAGGCGGTGCAGAGCGGCGAGGCGAGCTATGCGGCGGGCAGATCCGATTTCACGATGGTGCTCGACAGCGCGCGCGAGCTGCGCATGCACGAGATGAACCTGGCGATGCACCTCGCCGCCTACGAGCAGCGGCTGGCCGAGCTGCAGCGCGCCGTCGGCAGCGATCTCGGATTGGCACGAGCGGCGGAGGCCGGTCATGAAGAGCGTCACTAGTTGCGTGGCTGTACTGCTGGCGCTGCTCGCGGCCTGCAGCAAGTCGAAAGCGACCTCGTCCGATGCGCTCCACGCCGGCGATCTTCTCGTCGAGATCGCCCTGGATCCCGATCCGCCTCGCGCCGGCGACAACGTGCTCCACGTGACCGTGAAGGACGCGCAGGGCAAGCCGGTGGACGGCGCGCGCGTCGGCCTTGTCTACAACATGCCGGCGATGGGGGCGATGCCGGAGATGAAGGGAAACGGCGAGTCCAAGCCCGTCGGAGGCGGCAAGTACGACGTGAGCTACAGCCTCTCGATGCTGGGCGACTGGTACATCGCGCTTGGCATCGAGGCGCCCGGGCACCAGCCGGCCGAGCTGCGCTTCAAGGTGTCGCCACCGCGCAAGGGATACTCGGTCGAGTCACGCGGGGCCGGCGGAGGCGCCCGCGAAGGCGGCCCGCAGATGCTGGAGATGAGCCCGGAGCGCCAGCAACTGATCGGCGTGGTGTTCGCCAAGGTGGAGCGCCGGCCGCTGTCTCTCTCGCTCCGCGCCCATGGCCGGGTGGAAGTGGACGAGACGCAGGTCGCCGACGTGGTGCTCAAGTACGACGCCTACGTCGAGAAGCTGTTCGTCAGCCAGACCGGCCAGCCGGTCAAGGCGGGCCAGCCGCTGCTCGCGCTCTACAGCCCCGACCTGCTCGCCAGCGAGCAGGATTATCTGGTCGCGATCCACAGCCAAGGCGTCCCGGGGCGAGAGCAGCTCGTCCGCGCTGCCGAGGAGCGCCTGCGGTTGTGGGGACTCTCGAGCGAGCAGATGGCGGACTTGCGCAAACGCGGCAAAGCCGAGCCGCGCATCACCATCCACAGCCCGGCGAGCGGCGTCGTGCTGGAGAAGAACGTGGTGGCGGGTACGCGGGCGATGGCCGGAAACGTCCTCTACCGGATCGGCAACCTGGGCCGCATCTGGGTGCTGGCGGACCTCTTCGAGTCAGACGCCCCGTACCTGCAGGCGGGACAGCCCGCGACGATGAGCTTGCCCTGGGCGAGCGGCGTCACGTGGAAGGGCGTCGTGCAATTCGTCTACCCGACGGTCGACGAGAAGACGCGTGCGGTGCGGGCGCGGCTCGCGTTCCCCAACGCGCAGCTCTCCTTCAAGCCGGGGATGTTCGTCGACGTGAACGTGCAAGTGCCGCTCGGCAATCGACTCGCAGTGCCTGACAACGCCCTGCTCGCTTCCGGGGAACACAGATACGCGTTCGTCAAGCGGGGAGAGGGGCGGCTGCAGGCGACGGAGGTGAAGGTCGGGGCAATGGCCGGCGATTACCACGAAGTCCTGGCGGGCCTCAGCGAGGGCGAGGAGGTCGCCACCCAGGCGACGTTCCTGCTCTCCAGCGAGGCACAGCTGCGCAGCGCGCTCCCGCGGTGGGGAGCGCCATGATCGCGCGGATCATCGCCTTTTGCGCCAAGAACCGTCTGGCGACGCTCCTGCTCGTCGGGCTCGCGACCGCATGGGGCGTCCTGTCCCTGCGCAACACGGCCCTCGACGCCGTCCCGGACCTCTCGGACGTGCAGGTGATCGTCTTCTCGGAATGGATGGGTCGCGCGCCCGACCTGGTCGAGGACAACATCACCTATCCCGTCGTGAGCTCGATGCTCGGATCTCCCCGCGTCACGGCCGTCCGCGGACAGTCCATGTTCGGGATGTCGTTCGTGAACGTCATCTTCGAGGACGGGACCGACATGTACTGGGCGCGCAGCCGCGTGCTGGAGAAGCTGTCCACCATCTCCAACAAGCTGCCGCAGGGCGTGACGCCGATCCTCGGTCCGGATGCGACCGGCGTCGGTTGGGTCTTCGAGTACGCCCTGATCGACAAGAGCGGCCACACGACCCTGCAGCAGCTTCAGTCCCTGCAGGATTGGAACATCCGCTATGCGCTGCAGGCCGTGCCCGGGGTAGCCGAGGTGGCGAGCGTCGGCGGCTTCGTGAAGGAGTACCAGGTCGACGTCGATCCAGATCGCCTCGCGGCCCTCGCGATCCCGCTCTCCAAGGTGGTGGAGGCGGTGAAGATGTCGAACGCCGACGTCGGCGGGCGCATCCTCGAGGTGAGCGGCACCGAGCACTACGTTCGAGGACGCGGGTACGTGAAGGACCCGCACGATCTGGAGAAGGTGGTGCTCGGCGCCCACATGGGAACGCCCGTGCTGCTACGGGACGTGGGCGCGGTGCGCATCGGTCCTGCACAGCGCCGGGGTCTCGCCGATCTCGACGGTGAAGGTGAGGTGGTGGGCGGCGTGGTCGTCGCGCGCTCCGGCACGAACGCCCTTCAAGTCATCGATGCGGTGAAGGCGCGCATCGAGGAGCTCGAGCCGACGCTCCCCCAGGGGGTCCAGATCGTCCCGACGTACGACCGCTCCACGCTCATCCGCGCCAGCATCGACACGCTGAAGCATACGTTGATCGAGGAGCTGATCGTCGTCACCCTCGTGATCCTGCTCTTCCTGCTGCACTTCCGCTCCACCCTCGTCCCCGCGCTGCTCCTACCCATCGCGGTCCTGCTTGCGTTCATCCCGATGAAGCAGATGGGGCTCACGGCCAACATCATGTCGCTGGGCGGGATCGCCATCGCGATCGGTGCCATGGTCGATGCCGCCATCATCGTGGTGGAGAACGTGCACAAGAAGCTCGAGGCCTGGGAAGCTTCCGGAAAGAAGGAGGTTCGGGCCGAGATCGTCGTCTCGGCCCTGCAGGAAGTCGGCCGCCCGATCTTCTTCTCGCTCCTGGTCATCACCATGGGCTTCCTGCCGGTCTTCACGCTGGAGGGGACCGAAGGACGTCTCTTCTCCCCTCTCGCCTGGACCAAGACGTTCTCGATGGCGTTCGCGGCGATCTTGTCGGTGACGCTGGTGCCCGCCATCGCGACCACCTTCATCCGAGGGCACATCCGTCCCGAGGAGCGGAACCCGATCTCGCGCGTGCTCTCGCGGCTCTACGATCCCGTCTGTAGATTTGCGCTGCGGTTCCGCTGGCAGGTCATCATCGGCGCATTCGTCCTCATCGTCGTGACGCTGCCCATCGTCCGTGCCTTGGGAAGCGAGTTCATGCCGCCGCTCAACGAGGGAACGCTGCTCTACATGCCGACCAGTGTCCCCGGCATGAGCGATGCGACCGCGAGCGACGTGCTGCAGCGGCAGGACCAGGTGCTGCGGCAGTTCCCGGAGGTCGAGCGGGTCTTCGGCAAGGCTGGTCGATTCGACTCGCCCACGGACCCGGCGCCGCTCTCCATGTTCGAGACCGTCGTGACCTTGAAGGACCCGAAGCTGTGGCCCAAAGGAGAAGATTGGGATGCCCTGGTCCGCAAGCTCGACGGCGCGATGCAGTTCGCGGGCATGCCCAACGTCTGGTGGATGCCCATCCAGACACGCACGGAGATGCTCGCAACGGGCGTCCGCAGCCCCCTGGGCATCCTGGTCCTCGGACCCGACACCAAGGAGATCGATCGCATTGGAGCGCAGATCGAGGCGGCCTTGCGCGACGTGCCGGGGACGCGCAGCGCGTTTTCCGAGCGCATCGGCGGCGGATACTTCCTCGACTTCGACGTGGACCGGGATCGAGCCGCACGGTACGGGCTGAACGTGGGCGACGTCGAGGACGTCGTCGAGACCGCGGTCGGCGGGCTGACCGTCTCCACCACGGTCGAAGGCCGCGAGAGGTACCCCATCACCGTCCGGTACGCGAGGGACTTCCGATCCGATCTGAACGCTCTGGGGCGCGTCCGCGTCGCGACGATGGACGGGGCGCAAATCTCCCTCGGCCAGGTCGCCAACCTCCGGCTGCGCTCCGGCCCCTCGATGCTGCGCGACGAGAACGGTCAGCTGGCCGGGTACGTATTCGCCGACACCGCGCGTCCGATCGACGACTACGTGCGCGACGCGAAGAAGGCGGTCGCGGACAAGGTGCAGATCCCTCCGGGGTACCGCCTCGACTGGGCCGGCCAGTACCGCTATCTCGAGCGCGCCAAGGCGCGCCTCGCGATCGTGGTCCCGGTCACCTTGGCGATCATCT
>WNGH01012095.1_pt1 | contig 17873 bp, 15 predicted proteins | sample 5400631 | NCBI WGS metagenome assembly WNGH01 (sample SAMN13153373, study PRJNA577476) | soil metagenome | isolation source: 115 cm soil or saprolite under Garry oak tree replicate 1 | place: USA:California | collected 2016-06-15
CCTCGAAACCGTCGCTGACTGGAAGACCCCGTTTCGTGAGGGAGTCGTTTACTACCTGAAGGCGGGGCGGGTGCGCGGCGTGCTCCTGTGGAACACCTGGGGCCAGGTGGAGCACGCCCGCGCGCTCATCGCTCAGCCGGGGCCGTTCCGCGCCGCCGATCTGAAAGGCCGGCTCCCGGCCTGATCCGGCGTCCGCCCCGCCACATCCAAGATCCCCTTCCGCAGCGTCCCATAATTTAGCAAGCGTCTGCTTATTATAGACTATCTCTTCGAACCCCTCTCGCAGGCGAGGTGCGGCATGAGGCCACGCTGGCTGCTTATGGGATGGCTGGCCGCGATCGCGGCCTGCACGTCGGAGAAGCTCGTGACGTCGCCTATCGACGACGTGCTCACTGACGGCAAGGCCGTCTTCCGATTCGATACCTTCGGCGACGAGGCCTTCTGGACGGACACCCTGAAGATGCACCAGGTGGTTCAAGGGATCAGCCCCAAGACCGCACTGGGCGTCGGCCTCAAGGTGGACCTGGACGCGCTGCCCGCCGGGCTCGTCTCCCAACTCAAGGCGGGGCAGGTCAACCTCGACGACCCCGCGACCACGGTGGCCTTGCTCGGGCTGAACGCCGTCGTCGGCGTGCAGGCCAGCGTCGACGCCACCAACACCGTCACGCGCTTCGGCGTCACGTGCGCGCTGTGCCACTCCACCGTGGACAACTCGCTCGCCCCCGGCATCGGCCGGCGGCTCGACGGCTGGCCGAATCGCGATCTCAACCCCGGGCTGATCCTCTCGCTCTCGCCGGCGCTGCAAGCTCCCGCGGTGCACGCCGTGCTCACATCCTGGGGTCCCGGCAAGTACGACGCGCACTGGAATCACGACAACCAAAACGGGCCTGTGCTCATCCCCCCCGCGTACGGCCTCGCCGGCGTGAACCTCGAGACGTACACGGGGGAGGGCGGCATTCCCTACTGGAACGCCTACGTCGCCGTGACTCAGATGCACGGGCATGGGACGTTCGTGGATCCGCGTACGGGCGACGCGATCCGCTACAACCCTGATCGCGTGACGCCCAAGTTGCCGGCGCTGCAGCAGTACGAGCTGAGTCTCACGACGCCCCCGGCGCCCGCCGACAGCTTCAACGCAGCGGCCGCGGTCCGGGGGCAGACGGTGTTCTTCGGCGCGGGGACGTGCGCCAGCTGTCACGTTCCGCCTCAATACACCGACGGCGGATTCGGCCTGCACAATCCCGCCGAGGTCTGCGCCGACGGCGGGCTCGCGACGCGCGGCACCACGGGGAAATACCGCACGACGCCGCTGCGGGCGCTGTCGCTGCATCCTCCCTACTACCACGACGGCAGCCTCGCCACGCTCGCCGACGTCGTGATCCACTACAACACCTGCCTGAACCTCGGGCTCAGTGCCGGGCAGCAGGCGGATCTGGTGCAGTTCCTGAAGTCACTGTGAGGTGCGGGACCCCGTGCGGCCACCCCGGGGTCCAGCATTCGCGGCGGTCGCGCTCCTAGCGGTTTGGGTAGTCCTGCACTAAGCTGCACCGCCGGAGACGCGACGGGGAACGCACTGCATGCGGTGGACCGTGGTGATCGCAGGCGCGTGGTGGGTAGCCCTGGCCCAGGCCGGTGCGGCGCAGGCGCCCCTCGCCCGGGTCAGCGGTCGGATCACGATACTCGAGAAGCGCAACAAGCCGTCCCGCGACCTGGGATCGGCGGTGGTGTACCTCGATGGCGGCGCAGCGCCCGCTCGGGTGACGGCGGTCGAGATCGTGATCGCCGACAAGGAATTCGTGCCTCGCGTGGTGGTCGTCCCCGTCGGATCCACGGTGCGGTTCCCCAACCACGATCCGTTCGATCACAACGTCTTTTCCGTGAGCGAAGGCGCGCACTTCGACCTCGGCCAGTACGGTCGGGGTGAAGCAAGAGCGTGGACCTTCACGACGCGCGGGCTGGTCCGTGTATTCTGCAACGTCCACCCCCGCATGGTCGCGTTCGTGCAGGTGATGCCGACCCGCCAGTACACCCAGCCGGGCGCCGATGGAAGCTTCACGCTCGAGGACGTGCCGCCCGGCCGGTACACGCTGCGGGTGTGGCACGAGCGGAGCGCGGAGGTGGCACGCGAGCTCGTGGTCGGGCCCGCCGGCGTCAGCGATCTCGAGGTCGAGCTCGACGCCCGGGGCTTCCGCTGGCTCCCCCACAAGAACAAGTACGGCGACGACTATCCAACGGATGCCGCACGCGAGCGGTATTAGCCCGGCGCCGTGGCGAGGTGGCCTCGCCGCCAGGATCTTCTTCGCCGCGACGCTGCTCGTCGTGGTGGTGCTGGGCCTGACGTTCGGGCTCACGTCGCTCCAGGCACATCGCACCGCGGACGAGTCGATCCGGCGCGCGCTGGTGGGGCGGCGCCGCGGCGTGCAGGCGTTCCTCGCGGGTCGGACCACCGCGTTCGCAGGCATGAGCGGCGTGAGCGCCCAGGTGCCGCAGTTCCGCGAGCGGCTGCTGCAGCGATCGCGCGGGGACGTGCTCGATCAGGCCGAGGAGTACCGGCACCTGTTGGGCGCGTCCTGGGTGCTGGTGACGAACGAGCGGGGCCTGCTCGTCGCCCGCACCGATTACCCCGCGGAGTTCGACATCGATCTCTCGCGCGGTGCGCTCATCGCCCGGGCCCTGTCCGGCGAGCAAGCCGATGGAGCCTGGCTCGACGACCGCGCGCAGCGGCTCTACATGGCGGTGGCGATCCCGCTGCGGGCCTCCCCCGACGCGGCGCCCCAAGGCGTGCTCGTCTCCGCGTACGAGGTCGGCGACACGCTGGCGCAGGAGATCAAGCAGGCCACCGGCTCGGATGTCGTGTTCTTCGCCCTCGATACGCTGGACCACCCGCACGTGGTGGCGAGCACGCTGCCGCGCGAGGATATCGGGACGGTGCTCGCCGCGGACACCGCCGCGCTGCGCCGGTTGCAGCAGGACTCGGGCGCCGTAGGGCTGTCGGCCCAGGTGGCCGGGGAGCACCTGGTGGGCCTCGCGGGGCCGATCCGCTCCGCCGGGGGCAGCGTGTATGGCGGATTCGTGTCGTTCCGCTCGCGCGATGCCGAGCTGGCCGCGTTCCGGGCGCTGCAGCGCACCAGCGTGGTCGCGGTCGGGATGGGGATCGTGCTGGCGCTCGTGATCGCGTTCGTGCTGGCCCGCCAGATCGCCGACCCCGTGCGGCGGCTCGCCCTGGCGACGCGGCGCGTGCAGGACGGCGACTACAGCGTCGAGATCGACGTGCCGTCCGGCGACGAGCTGGGTGTGCTGGCGCGGGCGTTCCGCAGCCTGGTGGAAGACTTGAAGGAGAAAGCCGCGTTGGTGGACTACATGATGGCGACCTCCCGCGCGGCGCCCACCCAGCGGTTGCGCGACTCGTCGGCCGGCCAGGCGCTCCGGCCCGACACCGTGTTCGCCGGCCGCTACGAAGTGAAAGAGGTGCTCGGCAGGGGCGGCATGGGAGTGGTGTACCGCGCGTTCGACCGCGAGCTGCAGGAGCCGGTGGCGATCAAGACGCTGCGCGAGGACGCCCTCGCGGGCGACAGCGTCGCGCTGGAGCGTTTCAAGCAGGAGATCCGTCTGGCGCGGAAGATCGCGCACCGCAACGTCGTCCGGACGTACGACCTGGGTGAGGTCGACGGCACGTACTACCTGACTATGGAGTACGTCGAGGGGACGTCGCTCAAACAGCTCATCTCGAGCCGCGGCCGCCTCCCCACCGCGGTCACGCTGACGATCGGCAAGCAGCTGTGCCGCGCGCTCGAGGTCGCCCACGAACAGGGGATCATCCATCGCGACATCAAGCCGCAGAACATCGTGGTGGAGCCGAGCGGATTCCTCAAGGTCATGGACTTCGGGATCGCGCGGCTCACCCACCCGCCGCAGGGAAAGGGATTGACGCAGGAGGGCGCGTCCATCGGCACGCCGGACTACATGTCACCCGAGCAGCTTTCGGGGATGGAGCTCGACGTCCGCAGCGACTTGTACGCGGCGGGAGTGGTGCTGTTCGAGTGCGTCACCGGCCGGCTGCCGTTCGAGGCGGAGTCGATGTACGCGCTCATCGCCAAGCACCTCGAGGACGCCCCGCCCGATCCGCGGACGCTCAATGCGGACGTCCCGGAGGCGTTAGCCCGCGGAATTCTCAAGGCGATGGCGCACGATCCCGCGGACCGGTACCAGAGCGCCGGGGAGATGCACGACGCGCTGGCGGCGATCGGGTAGAGCGGCCTAGATCCCCCCGAACCACGGATAACCCTGGTCTTCCCAGTAGCCACCCGGGCGCCGGTCCGTGAAGGTGAGCGACACGAGGTACTTCGTCATCTTGTAGCCCAGCTTGGTGGGCGAGTAGAGCCGCAACGGCGCCCCGTGCGCGGGCGGGAGCGGGTTGTCGTTCATGCCGTAGGCGAGGATCGTCTGCGGGTGCAGCGCGCTCGCCATGTCCCAGCCGTTCGAATAGTCGGAGTCGAACGAGACGAAGCGGATGTAGCGCGCCGCGTCGAGCGGCTGGCAGCGCTGCACGACCGCCGACAGGGGTACGCCGTGCCACGTCGCGATCGCCGACCACCCTTCGACACAGTGGTGCTTCACGGTATACGTGACTCGCGGCATCCCCATCAGCTCAGCGAGCGAGAGGTCGAGTGGTTGCCGCACGAGCCCGTCCACCCGCAGCCGCCAAGCACTGGGGTTCTCGAGCGTCGGCACGCTGCTCGAGATGAAGTAGCCCGGCAGCATGGCGCTCCGCTCGGCCGGAGTGTAGGTCCGCGCCAGCCGCGTAGGGGAGAACAGGATCTTCTCGCCGACCCAGTCGTTCAGCCGGCTGATGTCGAGCAGCCGCGGCCGGAGCGCGTTGCCGCCGTCCCACCCGCACGCGGCGACGAGCGACGCGGCGCCGCCCGCCACGCCGAGCCGCACGAACGCCCGCCGGTCCAGGTCTGGCGTCCGGTGCTCAGTCATGGCTGGGAAATCTCCCCCGGTAGCGGCCGGTGAGCATCGCCCGAAACGAGGCGGGATCCACGGCGAAGACGAGGATCACGTGGGTGATCGTGAAGGCGACGAAGATCCACACGATCCAGAAGTGCCAGTAGCGCGTCGCCTGAAAACCGCCGAACAGCGCCGTGAGCCAGGAGAATTGTAGCGGCTTGTAAATGGCCACTCCGGTCAGCACCGCGAGCGCGCCGAGCAGGTAGATGCTGGTGTAGGCGAGCTTCTGGAGCGGGTTGTGCTTGCCCTGTGGCGGGTGGTCCGGACGGAGCCGGAGGTAGTACCGCGTCATGTCGATCGCGCCGCGCACGTCGCGGGGGCGGAACAGCAGCGCGCGCCACTCGCCGCTCTGCACAAGGTAACCGAGGTACAGCAGGCCGACGGTCCCGAGGGGCCACATCAGGGCGAAGTGCCAGTTCAGTGCGCCCGCGAGCCAGCCGCCGAGCCGGCTCCAGTGGGGGAACTGGGCGCCGTCGAACGGGCTCGGGAAGAGGCGGCCGCCGCGATTCCCGAACCGGGCATACGCCTCGTAGATCTGCAGCCCGCTCGCGACCATCCCGGTGACCAGGAGGAGGGTCGCCCAGTGGGTAACCCGCACGATCCAGTGGTGGCGGCGCACCGGGGCACGCCCAGTGGGAGGCGCCGCGTTTGCGATGGGGCCCGGGCCGTCGCTCATCGCTCGAATATATTTCACTCCATGAAGTACGTCATGTTGCTCGGACTCGGATGGGTCGCGGCCTGCCATGCGCGCGGGGTGGCGCGCACGGCCCACGCGGCCGATTCGGTCGATCTCGCCGGGTTCGTGCCGCGGGACTCGAGCGACAGCGCGCTGCTCGCGCCGCAAGTGATCGCGGAGCCGAGCGTGGTGCTGTTTTGGCTGCGCGCGGCCGACACGCTGGGCGCCGACGACCGGGCGCAGGCGTTCGACGATCTCAAGTACTATACCGAGCAGGTCGCCGCGGCGCTCCAGACGAACGGGATCCGGCTGCTCGCGACCCACGCCGACACGGTGTACGTAGCGCTGCCGAACCGGGCGCTCCGTCCCATCCTGCTGTCGGGCCTCGACTATCCGTTCGGATACCTCTTCATCGATCCGGGCGGCCCCGAGCGCATCCTCACGGGCGTGTACGCCAACGACGACTTGATGGACGAGCTGCGCGCCTACTTCGACATCTCGGACGACTCTACCGCGGTGCAGCCGCGGATCACCACCTGAGCACCGCGCGGGCCGCACCGCCCGATCTGATCCTCGCGGCGGGCGACGTGCTGCTGCACGAGAGCGGCTGGCGGGTGGTGCGGGCGGACGTCGTGGTCGCGGGTGGGAGGATTGCGGCGGTAGAAAAGCCGGGGGAACGGCCGGGGAAGGGGGAAGAGGGGAGGGGGAAGCACGTCGCTGTGCAGGTTCGCGATTGCACCGGTTGTCTCATCATCCCGGGTCTCATCCAGGCGCACATCCACCTGTGCCAGACGCTGTTTCGCGGGCTGGCGGACGATCTGCGGCTCGAGCAGTGGCTCAGCCGCCGCATCTGGCCGCTCGAGGCGGCGCACACCGAGGAGACGGTGTACTGGTCCGCGATGCTGGGGGCCGCCGAGCTGCTGCTCGGCGGCACGACGGCGATCCTCGACATGGAAACGGTGCATCACACGCAGGCCGCGTTCCGGGCGCTGGAGCGCATCGGCCTCCGCGCCGTGGTGGGGAAATGCCTCATGGATGCGCACCCCGAGGGGGCGCCGCTCGAGCTGGCGGAATCGACGGATGCGGCGCTGGCGGAGGCCGAAAGCCTGGCCCGCCGCTGGCACGGGGCGGCGGGCGACCGGCTGCGGGTCTGCTTCGCGCCGCGTTTCGTGCCGAGCTGCTCCGGTCCGCTGCTGCGCGCGGCGAGCGAGCTGGCGGAGCTGTTCGGCGCGCAGGTCCACACGCACGCCGCGGAGACGATCGTCGAGCGGGAGACGGTGCTGCGCACGACCGGGATGGAGGAAATCGCCTACCTCGACTCGGTGGGGATCTCGGGGAAGCGCGCGGCGCTGGCGCACTGCGTCTGGGTCGACCAGCACGAGACCGCGCGGCTGGCGCGCCAGGGGACGAACGTGGTGCATTGCCCGTCGTCGAACCTGATGCTGGGCAGCGGCGTGGCGCGGGTGCCGGAGCTGCTCGAGGCGGGGTGCCGGGTGGCAATCGGGGCGGACGGCGCGGCGTGCAACAACCGGCTCGACGTGTTCGCGGAGATGCGGCTCGCCGCGCTCATCCAGAAGCCGAGCGACGTGCGTGACGTGTTCGTCGACGGGCGCGCGCTGGTGCTGGGTCACGAGCTGGTGACGGTTTCAGTGGACGAGATCGTGCGCGAGGCGGGCCGCTGCGCCGGCGAGCTGCGGCAGCGGGCGCAGCTCGCGTGATGCTCCTGATGCAGAGGTGGCGTCGATCTTTGGTGTATGAGGGACTGAAGTCCCGTCTCGGCGTGTGGATCGTCCTAAAGGACGCGGGCCCGCGAGGCGTCCTTCAGGACGCGCTGCGGCCGAGGTGGGACTTCAGTCCCTCATAACACACCGCGAGGGAAGGGAACGTCCCCAGCATGCTCCTCGAGTCCGTCGTACTCTTCGCACTCGCCGCGCAGGCGCCCGGCGACTCGGGGCCTGCCGCGCTGTATCAGGCGTGGTGCAGCAAATGCCACGGGACGGACGGCCGCGGCCGGGCCGCGGCGAGCACGCGGCTCGCCGTCCCCCCCGCCGACCTGCAGGAGTGCCAGGCGAGCACTGCCGAGCCCGAAGCCCGCTGGATCGGGATCGTGACGCGGGGGGGGGCGGCGTTCGGGCTGTCGCTCGACATGCCGGCCTTCGGCGAAGCCGGCACGCCGGCGCAGATCCGCGCCGTGGTCCGCTACGCCCGCTCGCTGTGCGGCGAGTCCGGCTGGCCTCCCGGCGAGCTCAACTTGCCACGGCCGTACCTCGTCGAAAAGGCATTCCCCGAGAACGAGTGGGTGGTGACGGAGGCCGGGCGCGGGCAGGCACTCATCTACGAGCGCCGCTTCGGCAAGCGGCTGCAGATCGAGGGCGAAGCCCGCACGGTGTTCGACTCAGTCGATCGGCCGTTCGACGGTGTGACGGCAGCCCTCAAGTACAACGTGTGGCATAGCCTCGAGCGGCGGGCGCTGGCGAGCCTGGGCGTGGAAGCGACGCCCCCGCTGGGGCGTCAGGAGAAGTGGGAGATCGAGCCCTTCCTGTCCTTCGGCGCGAATCCTCGCGCGCTCGTGCTCCAGGGCGAAGTCGTTGCCTCGTGGGAGGAGGCCGAGGGGGTCACCGCATTGTCCTATCGGCTGGGAGTGGGACAGGAAATCGGTCGCGTGGTGCCGATGCTCGAAGCAGGGTGGACGGTGCCGCGGGAAGGCGAGCACGCGTTGTCGCTCTATCCGCAGCTGTGGGTGCGGCTGTCCCGGCTGGGCCATGTCGCGGCGTCGGTCGGCGCGGAGCTGCCGGCGGTCGGGCCCGAGCCGCGCCATCCGCGACTCATCGCCTTCGTGCTCTGGGACTACGGGGACGCGCCGCTAATGCACGGGTGGTAGGGGTCGGCGAGGGGCGGCGGCCGAGCGCCTCGCGGATCCCGGCGGGTGTCGCGGTGTCATCGGCATCTCCCACCGCCAACCCGCTGCTGCGGGCCACGTCGATGAGCCGCTGCACCGCCGCCGATGCCTCCGGGAGCCACACCAGCGCGAGCCAACACGGGATCGGGGGCTCGACGAACGGACGATACACGATCGCCTGCGAGCCGGTGCGGTAGGGCGTTGCGATCGCCTCGCTCGCGAGCGCCCAGGCCTCTCCCGCGGCGATCAGCAGGTTGTGGGAGGGCGCCTCCTTGGGGCGCTCGCGACGCCGCTGCGGCAGCAGGCCACGGTCTTGCAGCGCCTCCTCGAATGCCTCGAGGAAACCGGGCCAGCGCTGCGAGGCCGAGTGGAGCCACGTAAGCGTCTGCAGCTCCGCCAACCGCACCGACGGCTTGGCAGCGAGCGCGTGGCTCGCCGGGAGCAGCACTCCCGTGGTGGCGCAGTCGATCAGGCGGTGCGCGCCGAAACCCGTCACGGGGTATCGCGCGAGAAAAACGCACGCGACGTCGACCGTGCGCTCGCGCAGCGCCCGATAGATCTCCACGTCGCTCTGGCTGGAGACCAGCAGCTTCACCTCTGGATGGACGCCGCGAAATGTCGCCAGGAGGCCCTCGAGGGTCGCGGCATAGAGCGACAGCTCGCCGTGCGCGAACCGGAGTGTGGACGCTCGGTCCTCGGACGCGCCGCGGGCGGTCGCGATGGCCCGGACCGCGCCGTCGAGCGTGTTGCGGGCCTCGATGAAAAACGCCTCGCCGGCGCGGGTGAGTCGGACCCCGCGGGGGAGTCGCTCGAACAACGCCACCCCCAGCTCGGTCTCGAGATCATGGATTTGCTTGGAGAGGGCGGGTTGCGCGACGTGCAGGCGGCGGGCGGCGCGCGCGAACCCCAGCTCCTCAGCTACGGCGACGAAATAGCGAAGGTGGCGCAGCTCCATCTTGCTCCTTTAGTGATCTTTGATGTACTTTATTATACAACAATTGTAAACGAGAGATGGTTCTGGACCGCGCGATACCCCAGGAACCCGAGCTGCTCGACATCGCCCAGGCGGCGGCGTTCCTGCACGTCAGCCCAATGTCGCTGCGTCGCTGGACCAACTCCGGCCGGCTGCCCTGCTTCCGCGTCGGCGGGCGGCGAGAGCGGCGCTTCCGCCGCGCCGATCTGCTGGCGTTGCTGGAGCGGCGATGGGCCGCGGCCTTTCTGGCGGAGGGGCTGGAGGCAGGTGGCACGTGCTTTCTCGCGGCGGAAGCGGTGGTGCGGGAGCGCGTGCTGGCGCGGCTGGCCCGCGATTGGCCCGCGGCGCGGGCTGCCGCCCGGAGCGGGCGGCTCGTCCTCTCGCACTACGCCCCCTCCGCGGCCGCACAGCTCGAGTACTGGGAGGCGGTGCTCACCGGCGCCACGCGCGCCGGCGCGCCGGAGCTGCGCGTAGCGGGCGACCTCTCGGGCGGGCGGCTCGGCCGCCGCCGCTCGTTCGATGATGTGCTCGCTTACGAGCGCGAGTACGGAGCGCTGTCCCGGCGCTTCGACGTGACCACCCTGTGCTTGTACGATGCCCGCAGGCTCTCCGGTGTGGAGGCCTCGCGCCTGCTGCAGGTGCACAGCGACATGCTGCGCCACCCGGCGGGCGCGCCGCTGAGTTGACGCGGCCGGTCCCACCTATCGCACGGAGCGCTACCTCCGTGAACTAAAGAAGTATTGGACTCGAGCCGGCCCCCTCCGGCTACGTCCCTGTGTGCGACAACCGGTGACCAACGCCCTGAACGAACCCCTGCGGGTGCTCGTCCTGGAAGACTGCGCCGTCGCGGGCGAGTCGGTGCAGCAGGCGCTCGACGCCGCCGGTCTCCACGTCGTTGCCGAGCGGGTGGACTCCCAGGAGGCCTTCGTGCACGCCCTGGAGCATTTCGTCCCGGATGTCGTCCTCTCGGGTTGTTGCCTCACCCACCTCGACGCGACCGCCGCGTTGGACGCGTGGCGGGCGCTGCGGCCCACGGTGCCGTTCATCCTCGTGACGGACGAGCTCGACGAAGGGGCGCTGCTCCAGTGCCTGAGGGCCGGGGCGGCGGACGTCGTCGTGAAGCGCCGGCCGAGCCGTCTCCTCTCCGCCGTCGAGACGGCGTTGGCGGTGCGCCGGCCGCTCCGAACCCTGAGCCGCCGTCAGGTCCAGGTTCTGCGGTTCATCTCGCAGGGACACTCCACGCGGGAGATCGCGCGCCAGCTGGCGCTCAGCCCGAAGACCGTCGAAACGCACCGCGCCAAGCTCATGAGCCGTCTGGGCCTGCACCACGTGGCCGGTCTGGTTCGCTACGCTGTGCGCGTCGGCCTCAGCGACCCCGAGCCGTAGCCAAACCGTTGACGTTGAAGCGCTGCATCGTCTCGGTGAGCCGGGCCGCGGCGACGGAGAGGTGCTGGGAGGTGGTCGTCAGCTCGCCGAGCGAGGCGATCTGCTGCTCGGTCGCCGCCGAGGTCTGCTCCGCGCCCTGGGCGGCCGAGTCGGCGATGCCGGCCACCTCTTCCATCTGTCGGACCACGTCGCGCATGCGGCGCACCTGCCCTTCGGTCTCCCCGGCGAACGCGGTGGCGAACTGCACGGTCGCGTTCAAGTCCGCGAAGATCGCATCGAGCGCCTGCCGCACGGCGGTCGAGACGGCGTCCACGCCCTGAGCGGTGCGCCGCCCCTCGTCCATCGCCGCCACCACCTGGGTGATCTGCTCCTGGGTCTGGCGCACTCGCGCGCGCACCTCCTCGGCTGAGCGGGAGCTCTGCTCGGACAACTTCCGCACCTCGTCCGCCACGACGCGGAAACCCAGACCGTGCTGTCCGGCGCGGGCGGCCTCGATGGCGGCATTCAAGGCGAGCAGATCGGTCTGGCTCGCGATGCGCGCGATGGTGTCGACCAGCTTGCCGACCTCGCGGGATCCCTGTTCCAGGGTCCCGGCCGCGCGCGATACCTGGTCCAGATGGGCGACCAGGCTGACCAGCAGCTCGCTGGCGCGCGCGATCTCGGCGCCGTGACGGCGGGCCTGCTGCGCCACCGCGTTGATCTGCCGCTCGGCCTCCTGGGCGCGGCCGTGGAGCTGCGAGGCGATCCCGGCCGCCACCTCCGAGTCCTCCCGTCCGTGACCAATCAGCTGGCGCTGCCGCGCCGTGCCGCGGGACAGCTGCTGTGCCGTCGCCGAGATCTGTTGCGATGCCAGCTGCACCTCCTGCGCCGACGCGGCGAGCTGCTGCGCCATGGCCGCGAGCTCCTGGGCCTGCTGCTGCACCTGGCGCACGCTCTGGGCGATCGCCGCGGTGGTACGGTTCACGCTTGCGCCGAGAGAGCCCAGCTCGTCCGACTCCGGGTCCGCTACCCGCACGGTCAGATCGCCGTGCTCCACCTGCGCCAGGGCCTCGCGCGTCGCTCGCAGACGGCTCGCGAGCCTGGTGAGCAGAGGGACCAGCACGACGCAGGCGAACGCCAGCCCGAGCGACTCCTGCAGGAACAGGCTCCAGCTCCAATCGCCCACTGCCGCCCGCAGCGCGGTGGCCAACCCGAACCCCGTGAGGTTGAGCGCCACTGCCTGCCACGCCTCGGTGGACCCGAGATACCAGGCCGCCTCGAGCGGGGCGATGAGATAGGCCACGTACAGCACGTGCCCGCTGGGGCCGAGCGCATACAGCAGCGTCGAGATCACGCCCGAGCCGATGGCGATGCTGATATGGGCGTACCCCGGGCGGAACGGTGTATCCCGGGCGATCCGATACATCGCGAAGTTCGCCGCCGCGAACAGCGCCGCGAAGCCGATGATCAACCACCACGAGACGGGAACGAGACGCGCCAGGCGCACCGCCATGAGGAGGGCCACGCCCAAGCCCAACAGCGTCCAGCGCGCCCGCGCGCTCGCCAGCACGTACTGCCGCTGTGTAGCGCGGCTCTCCTCGGCCAGCTGTGCGGTGAGTGCGACGGGCGCGGGCATGGTGACAAGATGAGCGGCACCCACGCCGGGGGGTAGTGGGCTACATCCGCAGGAGGTAGCTGATCTTCAGGAAGAAGCCGTCCGAGGCGCGGCTCAGGTTCTGAAAGCGGAACGCCTCGGGCTCGACGAGCGTGGTGCCGTAGCCGAAGAAGACCAGGGTCCCCGGCAACGGCTTGTAGGAGAAAAGCAAGTCGTTGCGAAAGTCGTTCGTCACCACCGCTGCCGCTCCGCTCCCGTTCACAACGAGCGGCTGCCCGGTGCGGGGGTCTTGCAGCGCGACCTGGTCCTGCGCGAAGTACTGCCCGACGTACCGGAAGAAGACGGCGCGCGACAGCTGGTACTCGAGCTTCAGGCGCGGGATGTTCGCCGTCGAGAAGCGGCTGCCGTCGCGCGCCCGGGTGAGCCGCACGTGGGCCCAGCGCGCTTCGATGCGAACGGCGGGCGTGGGCTTCCAGCCGGCGGTGGCCTGAACCACGACCTGCCGGCCGGGCGCCGCCTCAGCGAAGATCGCCGTCGCGCCGTAGCCGACGTTCGCGCTGAAGGTGACGGCGCGGTTGGGCGTGCCCACGCCGGCGTTCATGGCCCAAAGATTGTAGAGTCCGTGCGGCACGACGAACGGAATCGTGTCCGCAGTGCGATCCACCCGGTATGCGCTGTACGCGTCCGCAGCGAAGCGTTGCGCGCGGTTCGTGAGCTGCGCCGTGACGTTCCAGCCGCCGCGCAGCGTGGCGCTGCCATCGAGCTCGGGGCCGCCCTCGAAGATTCCGCGCATCCGAAAGAAGTCGTCGTACCGCCACAGCGAGAACACGTTCGCGAACGCGCTGACCTGCTCCAGGACCGAGCCGGGCGCACCGTACCAGGTGAACCGGTTGTAGACCCTCGCCTGGACAAAGTCGACGCGGTTGATAAACCCGCTGCGTGACGCGAACTCGGATGTGGCTCCCTGCAGCTCGTAGTGGTTCCCGTAGCTGCGCCCGGTGCGGTCGCCGAACGTCACCGCCCACAACTGTCCCGCACGCGTGCCGCTCCCGTCCCTCGTCCACGAGCCCACGACCTGCGCCTGGGAAAACCAGATCTTCTTCCACACGATCCTGGCGTCCGCGCCGAGGACGCGATTGTAGTCGCCGCCATCGATGCGATCGGTGTAGACGAGCCCGCCGGTGGAGCTCGCACCCAGGTCGCGGCGCAGGCGCAGCAGGTTGTAGACCGGATTGCTTCCCGTGGAGGACTGAGTGTGGTCGTCCACGGCGCCGAGGTAGGCGACCGCCGTACCCCCCAGCTTGCCGGTGAGCTTTGCCCCCGCGACGGGCTGCACGATCTGCCGCGTATAGATCAACCGGTTCGGCGTGTCGAACTGCTCGAGTCCCTCGAGGAAAAACGGTCGCTTCTCCGGGTAGAACAGCGCGAAGCGCTCGTTGACGGTCACCTGGCCGACGTCGGCCTCGACCTGCGAGAAGTCTGGGTGAGCGGTGGCCGCGAGGCCCAGGTTCTGCGAGATCCCCCAGCGCACATTTCCGCCCACCTCGGGAGTTCCGCGGTAGTCGTAACCGGCCCCCGCCCCGGCCGGCGTCCCGTCGACCTTGGACGTGAATTCCGGTGTGAGATCCACGACCACGCCGCGCTTCAGTGCGGTGAGCCCCGTGAGCCGGCCGGACTGAATCAGGAAGCTCGCGCTCGCCCGGAACACCGGCGTCCAGGTGTCCTCGTAGCCCGAGTGTTGCACGACCCGCACCACCTGCAAGCCCCACGACTGCGGATCGGCGCTCTGGTAGCGCAGGCTCTTGAAGGGGATGCGCACCTCGACCTCGTACCCCCAGTCGGTGAGGTGGCCGCGCGACTGGTACACGAAGTCGGGGCTCAAGTCCACGACGCCGTCGAACCGTCCGGTGGCGGACGCCCCGCCGCCCGCCGCGCCAGCGTCCTGTCCCTCGCTGCGCACGCCGTCTTCCTGTACCCCGAATGGGTTCACCGCGAACAAGAGCGCCCGGCGGTGGTCGTTGTAGGTATCGAGCAGGATCTGGATGTTGTCGTCGGCGTCGATGTTGTCGCGATCGGCGAGCGTGGCCCGGACCACGTTGCCGTGCGGCTCGTAGGCGCGCACGCCGAACCAGATGGCGTCGGGTGCGTACCACACGAGCACCTCGGTCGAATCTTCGGCGGGCCGCCCGTCGACGGGGCGGTATTGCGAGAACCCGGCCAGACGCGCGGCGCGCCGCCACACGGGCTCATCGAGCGCTCCGTCAACGCGGGCGCTGGCTTCGACGCGGGGGATTAGGACGACGAGCTGTTTCGCGAGGCCGCTGTAAGTCGGCGGATCGGCGGACTGAAGGGCGAAGAGGAGGGCGAGCATGGCGCAAAGATAAATTGCGGATTGCGGATTGTGGATTGCGGATTGGCCAATCGAACTGACGATTCGTAGGTGAGAGGCAATGCCAGTCGATCAATTCCGCAATCCGAAATCCGCAATCCGCAATATCTTACTCGTACCGCAGCGCCACGATCGGATCGAGCGCCGCGGCCCGCCGCGCGGGCCAGATCCCGAAGAACAGGCCCACGGCCGCGCTGAAGACGAATGCCAGCAGGATCGCGAGCGGCGAGATCAGGGTGTTCCAGTGAGCCAGCTGCGACAGCACGATGGCGCCGAGCGAACCGAGCAGCACGCCGATCAGCCCTCCGGCCAGGCACAACACCAGCGCCTCGACCAAGAACTGAAACAGGATGTTGAACCGTGTGGCGCCGAGCGCCTTGCGGACGCCGATCTCCCGCGTGCGCTCGGTGACCGACACCAGCATGATGTTCATGATGCCGATGCCGCCCACCAGCAGGCTCACGGCGGCGATCCCGGCGAGCAGGTACTTGAAGGTCTCGGTGGTTTGCTGGAACGTGGCCAGAATGTCGGTCTGGTTGCGGATCTGGAAATCGTCGTCCTGACCCGGGCGGATCTTGTGCTGGCGCCGCAGCACTCGCTCGATCTCGATCATCGCGAGATTCATGGAGTTCAAGTCGGCCGCCTGGGCGGTGACGCTGCGCAGCCGGTCGGTGCCGATGACGCGATAGCGGGCGGTCTGCAGCGGAATGAGGATCTGCTCGTCCGGGTTGAAGAACGACCCTTGCGAGCCCTTCTCCGAGAGCACGCCGATGATCTCGAACGCGATGCCCCGGATCTGGATTTCCTGACCGATCATGGCGTCGCGGTTCGAGTTGAACATCTGGGGGATCGCCGCTCCTACGACCGCCACGCGGCGCCGCGCCGCGTCGTCGCCGGCGGTGAACATGCGGCCGGCCGGGATGGTGTAGGCGTGGATCGTCACATAGGCGGGGGTCGTGCCCACGATATTCACGTTGACGTTCTGGTTGCCCTGCTGCACCTGGAGATTGGCGCTCAGCTCGGGCACGACGGCCGTGATGTACCGGGCGTTGTTGGCGAGCGCGGTGTCGTCGTCCAGCGTGAGGCTGACACGCGAGCCGCTCGCCACGCCCCGCATGAAGCTCTGGCCGGGATACACGCTGAGCAAGGTCGGCCCGAGCGCCTGGATACGGTCCTGCACCGATTTCTGCGCTCCCGACCCCAGCGCGACCATGGTGATCACCGCGCCCACGCCGATGATGATGCCCAGCATGGTGAGCAGCGAGCGCAGCTTGTTCGCCCGCAGGGCCTCCAGGGCCACCACGATGATCTCGCCCAGCAGCATCGTTACCTCGTCGGGCCGCTCGACAGCACGAGCACGGTGTCGCCCTCGGTCACGCCGCCCGTTACCTCGATGTAGTCTTGATCGGTGAGGCCGGTCTGGATCGGGACCGGTGCGATCCTGCCGCCGCGCCGCGCGAACACGATGTAGCTGCCGGTGGCGCCGCCGGCCGCCGGCCCGCCGGGGAGGGTGATCGTCCGGCCGTCGCGTGACGTGAACGTCGCGCCCCCCTTGGGCGGCTCCGCCGCGTGCAGCTTGCCGCCGTCGCTCAAGGCCGTGTCCGCGCCTCGTGGCCCTGGCGTGGCCGGCGCGGCGGCGAGCTCGCGCTGGACGGTCGCGGAATCGAGGCCGAGCACCTTGGCCGCGGAACCGACGTCGCGCGGGGTCCGCAGCGCGGCGTTGGGCACGGCCAGCACCCCCTGGCGCTGCCCGATGTGGATTTCCACCTCGGTGTTCATCCCCGGCTTGAGCAGGTGGTCGGGGTTCAAGATGTTCACGTCGACCGGGAACATGGTGACGTTCTGGTTGACTTGCGCCTGCGGCTCGATCTTCAAGACGCGGCCGTCGAACCGCCGGTTCGGGTACGCGTCGACGGTGATTGTCACCGGCACACCGGCCCGCACCTTGCCGACGTCGGTCTCATCCACGAGCGCCGAGACCTGCACCGTGTCGAGGTTCGCGATCTTCAGGATGACCGTGCCACCGCCCACGTCGTTGGTCGGGCTCGAGATCACCGTCCCGAGCACGGCGTCGAGCTCGAGGACGGTGCCGGTGATCGGCGCCCGGACCTGGGTGTCTTCCATCGCATCCTTGGCCGTCTGCAGGTTCGCCTGGGCCGTGGCGACGGCGGCCTTCGCGGTCGCATAGGAGAGCTTGGCGGCCTCGTAGTCACTCTCGGTGATGGACTTGCTCTGGTACAGCGCGTCGCTGCGCTTGAGTTGCGCGGTCGCGTTCTCGAGCTGCGCCTCGGCCACATTGAGGTTCGCCTGGGCCTGGGTCAGGTTGTTTTGCGGGATGCGTGGGTCGATCTTCGCCAGCAGCTGTCCCTGCTGCACCTCGTCCCCCGTCTGCACCGGCTCGGCGAGGATCTCCCCGGAGGCCTTGGACTTCACGCTCAAGGTCAGGATCGGCTGAATCACGCCGGAGGCGGTGGCCGTGACGACGATGTCGCGGCGCCCGACCGGGACCGGGGTGTAGGGCGGCGCGGATTCCGCCTGCTTGCAGGCGGCGCTGCCGAGGAGCACGAGCCCCGCCGCCGCCGCGCGATATCGCGTCACGATTGGTCTCGTCACCGTGAGGGTGTGCCTTGTTGCTGCTGCTGCCGCAGTCCCGGCAGCCCGCCCCCGGTGACGTTCTGGAAGCGCTGGCGGAATTGCTGCTGCGCCTGTACGAGCGACGCGCTCGGCAGCACGAGCACCGTGTCCTGCTCCGTCAGGCCGCTCGTCACCTCGATGTAGTCCTGATCGGTGAGCCCGGTCCTGATAGGCACCGGCAGCGGCTGCCCGTGCCGCAGGGCAAAGACGATGAAGTTGCTGCCGAGCTCCCCCCGGGCTCCCCGGCCGCCCCGTCCGCCGGCCCTGCCGCCCCCCCCGCCCCCGCCGCCCCCTCCGCCCCCCCCGCCGCCC
>WNGH01002346.1_pt1 | contig 17871 bp, 12 predicted proteins | sample 5400631 | NCBI WGS metagenome assembly WNGH01 (sample SAMN13153373, study PRJNA577476) | soil metagenome | isolation source: 115 cm soil or saprolite under Garry oak tree replicate 1 | place: USA:California | collected 2016-06-15
GGTAACGTCGGTGAAAGTCCCGTCGCCATGGTTGTGGTAGAGCTTGTTGCCGCCGTAAGCCGTAACGTAGAGATCTTCGAAGCCGTCGTTGTCGTAATCGCCGACAGCGACGCCCATGCCGTAGCCAGCGCCTGGCAGACCGGCCCTTTCCGTCACGTCTTCGAAGGTGCCATCAGCCTTCTGGTGATAAAGACGGTTCCAGTAGTTTGGTCCGGTCTTCTGAGGGGTGGAGCCTTTGGGCGTGGGATCCTGGAGGGGTGCGCCGTTGACCATAAAAATGTCCAGGCGACCGTCGTTATCGTAATCGAAAAGGGCGACGCCGCCGCCCATGGTCTCCACCAAATAATGCATGGGGGTGTGCGAAGAGAAGTAATTGAAGTGGACTCCGAGAGCGGCGGTACCGTCAGTGAACCTTCCGGGAAATGGCTTCTCCCCGCCAGCCGAGGGACCCGATCGCCGGACAACGGCAGCCCCCATGAGTAGTACACCGAAAGAAAGGCTCAAGAGAGCGCGCATACTGGATTGATTTTACAGCATGACAGCGGGAAGGACCGCGTCAAGGGCTTACGGCAGGCGGTTCCGGCCCGGGAATGAGGAGAAATATCTTTTGAGAATGGAACACCTTAGGCGGGAACGTTCAAATGACATCGAAGCCGATTGACACCGCGGGAACGCCCATGAAGAGTGCAGCTAGGGCAAAGCGGAGGTGCGTGAGGTTGTGCTGCGTTCCGGTCACGAAGGGTGTTTTTCGACCGTAACGTGGACTAACTCCGATGGTAGGCTTGTCAGAATTCTGCTCGATCGTGTTAGGCCCGCAAGGGATGGGAGCACTCGAAGGTTTTGCCGGAGCAACGACACTCACCGCCCAAGCTTTAGGAGCGACAGTCACCAAACAATCGGGAGGGAATGCCCGATTCGGTGCGGCGAATCAGCGGGCCGTGGACCTAGGCATTGATTTATCTTGATAAACTCTAAGCGAAATTTCCCGTCTGCTCGAGGAGAGCCGTCATGCGAAAATTCCAGAAGATCCTGCGGTTCATCGCCCCGGTGGTCTGTCTTGGTTTGGCCGTTGCGTGCTTCGCCGAGACTACTTCACCAACGGACAACGAACCCGATTTGAGCAAGGAACCGACGCTCTATGTCGTTGGTTACGCGCACCTCGACACCGAATGGCGCTGGGAATACCCGCAGGTCATCAACGAATACTTTCGGAAGACCATGGAGGAGAACTTCGCGCTGTTCGAGAAGTACCCGCACTATGTCTTTAACTTTAGCGGAGCCAATCGCTACCGCTTGATGAAGGAATATTACCCAGCCGAGTTTGCCAAGCTCACCGGGTACGTTCGGGCGGGGCGGTGGTTTCCCGCGGGTTCCTCGATGGAAGAAGGGGACGTGAATGCGCCGAGCGCGGAGGCGATTATCCGGCAGATTCTCTATGGGAATGAATGGTTTCGCAAAGAGTTTGGCAAAGCGAGCGCCGAGTATATGCTACCCGACTGCTTCGGGTTTCCCGCCTCCTTGCCGACAATCCTGGCGCACTCGGGCGTCAAGGGATTCTCGACACAAAAATTGACGTGGGGCTCTTCGGCTGACGCCGGAGGACCGGAATCGATCGAAAGGACTCCGGAAGGAACGCCCTTTAACGTCGGAGTGTGGGTCGGCCCCGACGGCGAGAGCGTTCTGGCGGGGCTGAACCCTGGCAGTTACAGCGGCGGAATTTATACCGATCTCAGCAAGCCGCTACACGAGCCGCCACCCAACCCCACGCTGAAAGAAATCGAGACGAAGTTTCAGGCGCTGCGGGAGAAATATGGGCGGCGCGGTGGACAAACACCCGATCAGAAAGACATCGAGGAGTTCCTGAGCCTGCGGGATCAGCGAGATGGTCTGGTCAAGGTGGAGCAAGACCGCAACCGGGAATGGCATCAGGGGGATTGGGCAGCTCGAGTAGAGCATAACGGCAAAGTCAGTGATGTCTTCACGGATTACCACTATTACGGGACGGGCGACGTCGGCGGATCACCGGATGAGGACTCGGTGAAGCGGCTCGAGGCCATCGTTACGAAAGGCACGGCAAGCTTCCCGCCCGAGGGCGAGGCCTCCTTTTTCAGGAGGCAGTCCCATCCCCAGTGGCCCGAGGTCAAAGTAGGAGACGGACCGGTCCACGTGATTTCCGCCACGGCGGACCAAATGTTCCTGGATATCACTCCCTCGGAAGCCAAAGGGTTGCCGAGATACGCCGGCGAAATGGAGCTGACCAACCACTCGGCCGGGTCACTCACGTCGCAGGCGTACCAAAAGCGTTGGCTGCGCAAAGAAGAATTGCTCGCCGACGCCGCGGAGAAAGCCTCGATCGCGGCGGAATGGCTGGGGGCACGAACGTATCCGCGTGAGCGACTGTACCATGCATGGACGCTGGTGATGGGCGGGCACTTTCACGACATCGCTGCGGGCACAGCCACGCCGAAGAGCTACGAGTTCGCGTGGAACGATGACGTCATCGCGATGAATCAGTTTGCGGGAGTACTAACCAACGCAACCGAAGGGGTTGCGGCGGCCCTGAATACGGAAGTGAAAGGCGTCCCCGTGGTGGTCTTCAATCCGCTCAACATCGCGCGAGAAGACGTGGTGGAAGCCAGCGTGGAATTCCCCGGCGGAGTGCCCCAAGCCGTTCATGTCACCGGTCCCGGCGGCAACGAAGCTCCAGCGCAGATCTCGGGGGGGAAAATTCTATTTCTAGCGCGGGTGCCGCCGACAGCCTACGCGGTTTACGATGTGCAACCAGGCGAGGCCTCCGGCACGTCGACGCTGAAAGTATCGAACGATTCGCTCGAAAACCAGTATTACCGCGTTCGCCTGAATGGCGATGGGGACGTCGCAAGCATCTTCGACAAAACGATAGGCAAGGAACTGCTGTCCGCGCCGGCGAGGCTGGCTATCTCCTACGACAACCCGCAGCAGTGGCCGGCGTGGAACATGGACTGGGACCAGGAGCGGACACCGCCGAAGGCGTACGTGAGCGGGCCTCCTAAGATTCGCGTTGCGGAGAATGGGCCGGCGCGCGTGGCGCTGGAAGTTTCAAGGGAAACCGCCGGCTCGGCGTTCCTGCAGACGATCCGGCTGTCCGCGGGGGACGCGGGCAAGCGAGTGGAATTCGGCAACGTGATCGACTGGAATACGAAGGAGTCCAACCTGAAGGCGGCGTTTCCATTGACCGCTGCAAACCGCGTGGCGACCTATAACTGGGACATAGGTACGATCGAGAGGCCAACGGCAGAGCCGAAAAAATTTGAAGTTCCCTCGCACCAGTGGATTGACCTGACAGACATAAGCGGCGAATTTGGGGCCACGGTCCTCACCGACTGCAAGAACGGTTCCGATAAGCCGAATGATCACACTATCCGCCTCACGCTCGTTCGGACTCCAGGCACGGCCGGCGGATATCACGACCAAGGCACGCAGGACCTCGGGCACCACGAATTTGTGTACGGCATCGCCGGCCACGCCGGGAGTTGGCGCGACGGGCAAACCGATTGGCAAGGGCAGCGGCTGAACGCCCCGCTGATTGCCTTCGAAACCTCCAAGCATGCGGGAGCCCTGGGGCAGGAGTTTTCTTTGCTAAAGGTAAGCAACCCGCGGATTCGGGTTTTGACGCTGAAGAAAGCCGAGCAAAGCGAGGAGATCATCGTGCGGATGGTGGAACTGGACGGAAAACCGCAGGAGAACGTGCGTGTGTCGTTCGCCTCGCCGGTCGTTGCGGCGCGCGAAGTGAACGGCCAGGAGCAGCCGATGGGCCCAGCAACCGTAAGCGATGGCGCGGTGGTGACCTCGTTTTCGGCCTATCAGCCGCGTACCTTCGCGGTCAAGCTGGCGGCGACGACCGGGAAGGCCAGCAGCGTACATTCTGCCCCGGTGAAGCTGCGCTACGATCTCGCAACCGCCAGCAACGACGGCACAAAATCGTCCCAAGGATTTGACGGCAAAGGCAATGCGTTGCCTGCGGAGATGCTGCCTTCGCAAATCCAATTCGACGGTGTGGAGTTTCAACTGGCCCCGGCAAAAACTGGCGTGCCCAACGCACTCGGCGCAAAGGGCCAGACGATTGAGCTTCCCCCGGGAAGCTATAACCGCCTGTACTTGCTAGCCGCTTCCATTGATGGCGACCAGAAAGCCGTGTTCGAAGCAGGCCGTAAACGACTCGAGTTGAATATTCAGGACTGGAGCGGATTCATCGGGCAATGGGATGACAGGCAGTGGACGGCGAAAGACACCATGATTCCGGCAAGCGGAGGGCGGCCGGCTCGCACCGTGCACGACGATTACGCGGAGATGACCGGCATCAGGCCAGGCTACATCAAGCGCGCGGACCTGGCGTGGTTCTGCTCGCATCACCACAACCCTGCGGGCGACAACGTGGCCTATTCCTACTCGTATTTGTTCGGCTACGCCGTCGCTTTGGAACCCGGAGGCAAGAGCATCAAGCTGCCGGATAACCCTAAGATCCGGATTCTCGCAATGACCGTGGCGGAGGAAAATCCGAGCATAAAGCCAGCGCAGCCCCTGTACGATGTTCTTCCTCCGGCAGCAGCGGGCGACAAGGATTTTCTACTTTCTAGCTCAACCACAAGCCTCTCCATCACGCAGGGGCGAAGCGCCACAGTAGTGGTCGGTGTAACGCCGAGGAATGGGTTCCAGAGCAACGTGAGCCTGGCGGCGACAGGACTGCCTGCCGGAGTAACGGCAACTTTTAGTTCGCCGAACGCCTCTGGAACAAGCACGCTAACGCTAAAAGCAGGCAGTTCGGCACACGCAGAGATTGCTACAGTCACTGTCACGGCAACGTCAGGCAGGTTGTCGCAGAATGTCCCTATCCTTCTGAAGGTAGTCGCGGTGAAGACGGGGACAGTGGCAGTTGATCTCACTTCGGCCTACAACCTAACGGGTATCTACACAGACGGATCGACGTTTGACGAGACCTCTAGCCTTGATGGTGGCGGATTCGCGCTCCCCGAGCAGCCTGTGGGCGCCACGCAAGAATGGGATGGCGTTTTGTTTCGGCTAGGCCCGGCCAATGCGCCGGATGTCGTCACGGGGGAGACGGTTACTCTAACGGCTGGTAAGTTTGGCGCTTTGAAGATTCTTGCTACCGGTGTGGAAGGCAGCCAGAAATCGCAAACCTTCACCGTCGCGTATGCCGACGGAACGTCTTCGACTTTCACGCAGAGCCTGAGCGACTGGTATTCACCGGGAAACTTCAGCGGAGAATCTATGGCCGTGACTGTTCCTTATCGCCTTACGGGCGATGGGGAAACGGATGACGGTACCTTCCATATCTTCGGCTATTCGTTCGATCTCGACAGCAGCAAGGTGGTGCGCAGCGTGGCCTTGCCTAGGAATCGTAATGTGGTGGTCCTTGCTATGACGCTCGTCCCTTCAACGCAGTAAAACAGCACAGCCGAAATGTAGAAAACGGCGTAAGCCTTCGCGAGGGTGACGTCCTGATTCGCCGTGGGAACGTCCACGAGAAGAATGAGTTGGTGCCTTTTTCATCCAAGCCACTAAAATCTTCGGAGCCGTCGTTACAAACGGTATGGCAATTCCGTATCGGCTGCTACTGCGCGCCAATAGACTTCGGAATCGCCAATGTCCTACTTCTCAGTGATCAGCTTAAACTGCGCCGTGTCGGGATTGGCGGGTTGTTCCATGAACACGCGTATCTCCACGGTTTTGTAAAGCTCTTCAGGCCTAAGCGGAACCAGGCCGGGCGTGGCGCTTGGTAGATGGCGGAGTATAGAGGCGAACACGACCTCGCGTCCAGAGAATGCGCTGAGGTTCTTGTACTCTGTCAGCAATACGATAGAGTTCGGATCGCCTGCTGAGGAACCAAGCGCTGCCAGTAGCACTTCAGAGACCCGGTGGTAGCTTAGAACCACACCCTGCCGTTTAGCCTCCTGTCGGATGCGCATCCAGTGATCGTCGAGATAGCCAAGGGCCAGTGCCGTCTTGCCGGGTTGCACCTCGATGAACTCCATGGCCCAAACCGGTCTTTCCGCGACCTCCGGGCTTTGCGCGTCTCCCTTAGCAATGAAACAAAGGGAGCAGAGAAGGAGACTCGCGAATGTCAGGACTCGCATTGGCTTTACCTCCCGTCTGGTCAGACTTCCTGACCGTTTTACACGGCATCGTAACACGGCCCCGCAACGGCACCAACCATCCGCTAGCGATCCCGTTCGATGTATGAGCGGCCTTGGACATGAAACGGCGGGACTCGCTCGAAGTTTGGTTTCGCTGACTTACTCAAGCATTTCCTTAGCGTACTTCGTACTTTATCCAAAAGAGGAATTGTGGGCATCTCTTCGTCAACGCCCCAAGTGCACCGGGCGACCTGACGATGTCCGAAAATCACGGGGCCATCTGAACGGGAACGGCGAAGTTCTAACTAAGACGGCCGCGAGTCTCGCCTGACAGTCGATCAGAAGGGCAACAGAATGAAGCGAGAACGACCTGCCATGGACGCGCAAAAGCAGTAGTATGTTCCTCGGGGGAGCAATCCATAAATCCCGCGAGGAGTCTCGATGCAGCGAACACCTACCCATCCGGCGCTTGGATCTCTCGTCCTTGGTGCCCTTTTGGTTTCTTCGCCAACAACTCCAGGACAGTCGTGTTCCTTCAAGCCTGTTCTACAGGGACGCGTTTGTACCAAGCCGGGCGCACCATGCAAGCCACCTACGGTGGGTAGTGGAAATGTGGGCAAGTGCACGACCGAGGGTTTGCATCCGGAAGAGCTTGCATGCGAATGCCAGGGCTCGCCGACTCCGAGCTATAACATAACCCTGTCTCCCCTGTCGCCGACTTACATTGATACAGACGTCGCAACTTCCACCATCACAGTCATTGCATTTAACGGCTTTACCGGCAAGGTGGACTTTAGCTGCACTGTCTCCGGAGTGCCCCATCCCGCGCCATCCTGTGCGAACCCTGCTTCGGCGACCGTGACCAACGGCTCTGCCACCTCGCTGTTGAGGGTCTCTGCAAGCACTTCTGCCGCGGAGGGCACCTATACGGTTACAGTCAACGCAGTGGATGGCCATGGACGGCCGCCGGACAACGGGTCACAGTCTTCGACCGTGTCCGTTTCCCATGTGCGCTGGATCCTCATGGGCGGCGGGCGCATTTCGCTCCTTACTTTCGTCGCGTTGCTGGCGCTATGGAGTGTGCGGCTCCTGTGGCGCGACAAGAGAGATGCTTGACGATGAGCTCGCAACCTTTGTTGCACGCAAAGCTTGACCTGGCGGCCATTCGCATGCCTTGGCTCAACCGAGAATTTCTGCTTCGCGCGAGCTTCGTCGCCCTGTTTGTTCTCCTCACCTATCAGTTCCCGTGGCGATGGCTGCGGTTCGTAACTTCAGCAGCCGTCCTGCGTATTTCCTCATCCCTCGGCATGGCCACCGCGCGCGTGTCGTTTGATACCATTCGCATTCAAGGGCAGCTCTTCAGGGTCGTGATCGCCTGCACGTTTGTCGATGTCTTCATGGGGTCGATTCCCCTTCTATGGGACGTTAGAAAATCCTTGCTCCGAAATGCCTCGCGGCTCCTGGCAGTCGCCGTCATTTTTTTCGGCTTGAACCTGGTCCGGTTGGAAATTGCGCAAGTCCTCTATTTTCGCGGCGTACCGTGGACGTTGGCAGACGAAGTCCTCGGTGGATTTGCTTATTTTGCGGTTTGGCTCTTTCTTTGGCGGCGAACTTGGCGGCTTCTACGCGAAGTGTGAACCAACGCGGTCTTTCTTTAACGAAATGCTCACTGCCTCGAATGTACCCACCACTTCTTCGGCGAAAGGCTTCGATACTCGCGGAGAACCCTTCGCTTGATGCTATCGCCTACGTACCATCGCCGTTGGAAAACTCTCGAGACTTGCTCAGCCTGTCCCGCCGTTGGCAAAGGCTTTGGTTTAGCCAAACTCCTTCCATGAGACGGTCATCACGCGTCGCTCTTGCGGTAAAAGCAGTGGGGTAGACGGGAATGGCCCGGACTATTGAATCGTTACCGTAACGGCGGTCTGAGCCTGGCTGACGCCATTTGCGGTGAGCGCAGCATTCACGGTGAACATGTAGGTCCCCGCAGTTGTGCCGGGATTTGTCGGCGGGAGTGGTGGCGTCGTAGCGCTTCCACCACCACAGCCAACGAGCGCGCCGAAGATGACAAAAGTGAAGAGGAAAGTAGCTACGACTCGGCGATTAGGATACCGCGCAGCGGCGCCCAGCAAGAAGAAGCAAACCGCGAGCACTCCCGCACTGGCGACCAGAGGCGGCTGCCCTTTCGCCAAGCGCCAATCCTGCAAAGACAAGGAACTGGCGCTCGAAGAGGGGGCCGCGGAGTTAACGGTCATGACCGCTGTGACAGCGCCTGTGCCGGTAATGTTCAGTGCATCCGAGGGAGCGCTACAGGTAGGGAGATGCACGGCTCCGGGCGGAGAGGAAGTTAGCGCACAAGAGAGATAAACCGCGCCAGTGAATCCGTTGCCCGGGGTCACGGTGATCGTGGAGGTGTTGCTCGTGGTGGCTCCAGGAGACGCGATGGTGACCGGAGTCGCCATAACGCTGAAGGGTGGAAGAAAACCCTGGGTGACGATGAGGGACACGTTCACGCTGGCTGGACCATAAGTGGAGTCGCCTGAATAGGAGACATTGATTGGGACCGTAATTTGGCCATTGGTGGGAGGGAAGAAAAGACCGCCCGGGAGTGCCATTGAGCTCGCCGAGCCGTTCTTGAGCGGTTCTGTGTCGTTCCATTCCGACTCAGATCCGCCGGCTGAGAAACTTACGGTTCCCGTGGGAATTGGCAGGCCATTTTGACCAGTAACCGTGGAGGTGATCTGAGTGAACTCACCCTGATTGATGGAACTCGGATTGGCGGCAGCCGAAAGCGTGGCGGCGTTTTCAACCACAACGGGGAACGTCGCGGTGGTGGAAATATAGTTGGCGTCGCCACTGTAACTCGCAGTGACGACATCCTTGCCCAGAGGTAGGGTGGAGACGCTGAGGTTGGCTGAGGAGGCAAAGAGATTGTTGTAGTGGGGAACCAGGGGAACGGTTCCAATGGCAGTATTCCCAAAAGTAAAGCTAACTGTGCCCGTCGGGGCAACCGGGGCGGAATCGTAAACAGTGCAGACGCCGGCTTCCCTGCACACCGGTCCAGAAAACTGATTCCTCACGTGCAGCTCAAGCGTCGTCGCCGAACCGAGAGCCACGGGAGACGGCTTCGCGTCCAAAAAGGCTACGCTCGATGCTTTCGTGATGGTGAACGTGAGAGGCGTCGTGCTGGTGGACGCGTTGAAGCTGGCGTCACCGGAGTAGCTGGCGCTCAAACTGTTCGGGCCGACCGGAAACGAAAGAGCAGGAGTCCATTCGGCAAATCCTTGGGCGTTTAGACGCAAGGGGCCCGAGCTGACGTTGGAACCAGCCGTGTCGGTGAAGGTGACCGTTCCCGTGGCGACACCATCGGTGCCGCCATTCGGTGCATTCACGGCGATAGGCTGGGCGTCAATCACGATGTAGGCGCCATAAGGATAGCTTGCGCCGTTTGCTATGGGAGCCAAAGAACTGTTGCTTGCGTTGCCGTAGCTTCCGGTGATGGAGACTGCACTGCCTTCTGGAGCGACACTGAGAGTAATCGGCGCGGAGGTGCTTGGACCAAAAACGAGGTCGCCCGCATATCTCGCGGTGAGTTGGTATTGGCCGCCGGGAAAGTTGTTCACGGTGGCCGAAGCGGCGCCGCCGTTCAGGGTCAATTCGTTTAGGCTGATGTTAGCCGCTGCGGCGCTTTCCGCAGGAAGCAAAACAACATCGCCCGTCGGTGTGCCGCCATTGCCGGTGACCGCCACGCTCACGTTAATGGCGGTCCCGTGCGTAAAGGTCGTCTGACTCAGGTTCAGCGAAGTGTTGCTCGCTGTAAAGTTCAGCGAGTTCCAATATTGGACAAGCAGATTCGCGTCGACGCTGCCTAGGCCCGTGGCCTGATCGTAGCCTGGGCCGGCGTAGTAGTGGCCGAGGATATAGAACCCTTTCGTGTTGTCATTGGCGGTGCTTAGCATGCAAGAGGACGAACTTTGCCGGCAAGGTACGTCATTGCTCCCGATCGAAATATCATGAAAAACCGAGGGCTGCTGCATGGCGAGCGGATAAAGAACGAAATTGGCTTGCCCCTGACGTCCGTACTTCTGAATGACGAGGGCCATAATCCCGGCCATGGCCGGTGAAGAGGCTGAGGTGCCGCCTATCGCGGTGATTTCCTGCCCGGTGCAGTCTTCCTGGGGCAGGCAGATAGGATAGAAGCTATCGTTTTCGCCGTCCGCAGCGAAGAGGGCCACGTCGGGAAGGTCCCGCGCGCCATCGGCGGGCACTCCCTCACCGCTTTGCCAGGTTGGTTTCGGATAATAGATGCTCGCGCCCCCACTTCCGGCCACGATCGTGGGTTGATTCGGGTTGTAGACGCTACCATCGTAAAGATCCATCCCGAAAGCTTGGTTCCAGGGTTGCTCGTGAACAGTTTTCAAGAGCGAGGCAGCCGGCGTCGTGGGGCTCGGCATCGCTATATTCCAATAACTTGCCAGTTCGGCGCTCTGAGCGCCAGCAGTGCTGTTATAGCTTGTGTAGAAGAAATCGGTGCCCCCGACGGAGATGTTCCACGGCGTGGAGGAAAAGCCGTTCACGGCGAGGCCGAGCTGAGCTGGCTCGGGCGCGTTGAAATCGTCACAGCCCGCAGAACCGCTGTCGCCGGAGGAGACCAATGAGGTCTGCCCTTGGGCGGCCGCCTGCTCCCAAAGCGCGGCCCAGAACTGATTGCCGGATGAACCGAGCGCTTGTTCACACTGGCCATAGCTAGTGCTCAGAACCGAAGCGACGTCGTCGTCGACGGCACGCTGTGCCGCGAGCAGCAGACCGGACTGAACCGTCGTGTCAGCGGCGGTGTAAAGATTCACGGTGGCCCCGGGGGCTACCGCACCGGAAACTTCTACATCGAGAAAGGACTCCACTTCCGCCCAATTCCCATGATTCACCGAGGCACTTGGCCCCGGATCGAGACCGTCAACGATGATGTTGAGCGTGCCAACCGGTAACCCGAAGAATGAACGGTAGTTTGCTACCACGTCCGGATAAACGTTCGAGGCGCCAATAAGGCCGATGTTGACACCCGTCCCGTCGATGCCGGCCGCGTATAACGGATTCAAATCGTATTGGACTGCAAAATCAGCAGGCGCCAGAGCCAGCAGCGGAGGGGAATTCCCAATTGTCCATTCCGGGTGGACCACGTGGGTTTTGCGATCGTATAAGGCTTTGCCAAGAACCTTGACCTGCGGTGTTGGACGGAAGTCGTGGAGCGGCGTGATCCCTGCAATCACGGGGGCGAGGGCGGCGGGAATTTGCGGCTCGCGGTTGTTGGCAGAGTGTGCTTGGCCGTTGACGACGTAGGTGTGAATTTCTGTGCCAAAGGCTTCGCGGAGTTGTCCGGCACTCCCGGAAAACTCGATCACCATCTTCCCTTTTCGAGCACCGGCAACAGAGAAACCGTGCCTTTGGAGCCAAACAGCGACTGCCGCAATCTCGGAGTCCCGGGCTCCATAGAGTTCGCCAAATTGTTTGGGCGTGAGCCACTTGTGATAGCTGGGGCTGCCCTGCGTGTGCGCATCTCGGAGGAACTGCCGGAGCGCGGCCACGCGCTCCGGAGAGCGCTGAAACAACAACAGCATCCGCTGAACCGGTATGGAATCGGGGACGGCACCCTGATCGTAGCGAGCCTGCGCCAGCGGGTGCACGTTTCCCTTCAGCGTGACACGAACGCGCTCATCGATTGGCTGAGTGATGCGGGAGCGCTGCAAGGTCTGCGCGGCAGCAAAGCTGCCGGAAAAGGCACCAAGCAGACCGAGCCAACCCAACAACCGGCAGCCAAAAAACCATCTTGGCCCTATCGCTCGACCGGGAGACGTGCGGTGGAAGGTTCGGTTCATAGGGTTGGACGTTCTGCTGGGAAAATGGATGTTTTATGGCGCCTCCCAAGCCATACAAAGCTGCTTTTCTATACTAATGCGTTTACTCTGGCGGTGATCGGCTAACCACCGCAAGAGTTAACGCCGGACGGTTGAGCGGGAAAGTTCGCCCCTTTCGTCAGTCGGTAAGATGGATAAATGCTGGGGAAGTTATCCAGAATTATAGGTTTTCGAAGGCAGAGGCGCAAGGGCCACCTGACGGCCTTTTGACGGCCTTGACACCGACATCCATTGCATCCCAATTCACCGCCGAATCGTCTAAGCGTGTAAAGCCCAGGAGGTAAGCTGCCAGTCGGCTTGAGGGGGGCGCGAAGATGCGAAATTTTTTCTTTTTGCAAACCTTTATCCAAGACCTGAAGTATGCAGTACGCAGCCTGCGTAAGAATCCCGGTTTCGTCTCCGTTGTGGTTGCATCGCTGGCGCTGGGCATCGGTGCAAACAGCACCATCTTTAGCGTGATGAACACGCTGCTGTACCGGCCATTGCCGTATCGCGGCGCAGACCGGATGGTGGCCATTTGGGAAACGCCGCTCGGCCATCCCGATCAGTGGCAGCCTCCGCCGATCGCCGAAGTGCTCGATTGGCAAAAGCAGAGTCGTGTCTTTGAAGATATCGCGTTAGCGAGCGGCACGGAATCCTCCATTCTTTCGGGTAAGAACGGATCCGAGTCGATTCACATTCAGGACGTCACGCCGAATTTTTTCGGTCTGCTGAGCGTCAAACCCATACTGGGACGAGCCTTTGTTGCCGACGAACAGCAGGAACTCACGCAGGCCGTAGTTATTAGTGATTCGTTTTGGAAGGGGCATTTCGATGGCGACCCGGGGGTGCTTGGGAAAAGCTTCACGAATCACAACACCGGTATTGCCTCTACGGTAGTCGGAGTCATGGCTCCAGGCTTCGCTCCGTTTTACGGCGACCGCATTGACCTGTGGCAGCCGATCAATCCAGCGAGCTCGAGGTATGCGGCGCGGCAGGATCATTGGCTCATGCCGGTGGCGCGGCTCAAGCCGGGCGTGAGTATTGCGCAGGCGCAGGCGGAAATGGACGTGATTGCTCGCCAGCTCGAGCAGGCTTACCCCGCGACGAACAAAGGTATCGGCAAAAAAGTGCAACCTCTGCACGAGGCGCTTTTCGGCTGGGCCCGGCAGCCGTTGTATCCGTTGCTCGGCGCTGTGTCTTTTGTTTTGTTAATTGCTTGTGCGAATGTGGCGAACCTTTTGCAGTCCCGGACGGAAACGCGGCGAAGCGAATATGCGGTGCGAGCTTCCCTGGGAGCCGACCGGCAGCGGCTGATGCAGCAACTCTTCGCGGAGAGTGGCCTGCTAGCATTGCTCGGGGGAGTCCTTGGTGTGGCACTGGCCCACTGGGGCATTCAGATTTTCCGCGCGCTAGTGGGCGACTTCCCGAGCGCCGAGAGCATTGCGATTGATGCGCGGGTGCTGCTTTTCACGCTGGGGATTTCTCTCTTAACGGCATTCATTTTTGGACTTATACCCGCCCTGCAAGCGTCGCATCCCGATCTCAACAATGCCCTGCGGGAAGGGGGGCGGCGAACCGTTGCTGGATCGCGCAGCCTCACGCGGCACGCTCTCGCGGTCAGCGAGGTGGCGCTGGCCATGGTGCTGCTCATCGGCGCGGGCCTGTTGATCAACTCCATCCTGCGCATGCAGCGCGTGAATCCCGGATTCGACTCGAGCAACCTCCTGACCATGAGCATTCAATTGCCGGAAGGCGGCCAGTACATGCATCGTGTGCCCGGCGGGGATATGGAACAGGCCACGCCGGCGGTGAATGCATTTTACAAACAACTGCTGGAAAGGGTTGCTGCGCTGCCTGGCGTCGAATCCGTTGGTTCCATCACCGGTCTTCCTACACGGTTCTCCGAGGGGTACACCTTCTCGATCCTGGGACACCCTGAAACGCCGCCGGACCAGCGGCCGCGTGCCGGCTACAACGAAGTCATTCCGGGCTTTTTCCGCACCTTCAAGATTCCGCTGAAAAAGGGGCGCTATCTTGATGATCACGATACAGAGGCCGCGCCTTGGGCGATTGTCGTGAACGAAACGTTTGCGCATCGCTTCTTTCCGAACGAAGACCCGATCGGGCAGCAGATTCTGTTGCGTTACGACCCATACCCGGTAAACGAGCGCCGCCCGCGGCAAATTGTCGGGGTCGTCGGCGACGTCAAGCATTGGGGCCTGGGCCAACCAGCGCCGCCGTTCATGTATGCCTCGCTTTGGCAGCAGCCCGCGGTGTATCCGGGAGGGGCGATTGTCGCGCACTTATGGCAAACGCTAGCGATACGAACGGCTCCAGGCGCGCGCCGCGTGGGAGACTTAGCAGCGTCGGTGAAGAAGATTGTGTCGGAACTCGATCCCGACCAGCCCGTTGGCGAAGCGATGATGATGGATCAGGTCCTCGCGCGGTCCATGGGCGAGTATCACTCGTACACGGAACTGTTGGGAATCTTCGCGGGCATCGCTGTGCTGCTTGCGGTGACGGGCATCTACGGTGTGATGTCTTATTTTGTCAACGAACGCAGGCGGGAATTTGGGATCCGCGTTGCCCTGGGCGCGCAATCCGCTGACGTTTTAGGCATGGTTGCGAAGACCGGATTGCGGCTGGCGCTGATCGGAGTCGGCGTAGGCGCTCTCTTGGCGCTCGGGGTCACGCGCGTAATCTCGGCAGTACTGTACGACGTCAAGCCTTGGGATCCGGTGACGTATGCCGCTGTTGGGGTCGTGCTAACCGCCGTAGCTCTGTTGGCTTGCTTTGTACCGGCTTGGCGCGCGAGCAAAGTCGATCCGATCACCGCACTACGCTACGAATAACTTCTCGCCACAACCTCCGTGGCAACAGCGTCCTGGCAGGCACGAGCCGTGCAACAGACGGCACGAGATCTTGGAGCTGATGTTCGGATCATGGCTCACGATCCCGACCCGGAGGCCGGTGGCCAGCAAACGGCCTTGATGAGCATTACGTATGGTGACCCTGACCCATCCGTTTTTGCACCGCCTGCTGGATATACTGTTCAGGCAGGGCATCGGTAAGAGCCGATTACCGGAAGCGCGGCTCATAGGCTCATAGACTGCGGGCTGTCAGGAAGGGTCCGCTGCCCTCTTGAACCGCACTCGAAGCGACGAGCTACCTCGTAATCCTTGCCTCTGTGCGAGCCAAAAACTCCAGTCCCAGACCAAATGTCTTGCGTTGAAGAGCTTTGCAGTAAACAACTCTTGCGCGTGCCCGAAGTTCGTCCCGGAAAGATTTGATAAGCACAATGGTACCGGGCTCCCAAGGCCGCTCTGTCTGGACTCGCATTCCGTATGAAGTGATGTTTTCCGTAGAAACCTGCTCAGTTAGCCACGGCTGCGCCAGATTCGAAACCAGCACCTGAAGCCTTGCGGAATTGCGCTTTTCTCTCCGGCCCTCCATTCAGTCCACCTTTAGCTGGCCAGACTAGACACCCAGCTGCGTAGGGCAGGCCTGACGCCTAATTCCCAAGCGCTTTATTAAGGCCGCGAGGTGTTGGCAGTCCTGGCGATTAATAGCGATGAATTTCAGCCCCACGCCCTTCCCGGGTTTTGCGTGGCGAACCTCGGCACTGGCGCGAATCTGTCCCTCACCGGCAAGGAAGTGGAGCGTCACAAGAGCTCCTAGGTGCTCCTCAACGGGGCTTTCCATGAACAAGCCACTTGGGCTGAGATCGCGAACGCGTGAGAGGCCTTCTCGACCGTCGCAACTCCAGAAAGCGTAGACGCTTTCCTCCGCCTCAACCCGCGAGGTATGCCTGCGGAAACAGGACATCGTTTGCGGCATGCTTTCCGCTGGTCGATTTAGCACCAGACACCTACCATAATGAACATTTAGCTGACTACTGGATTAAGCCCGGAGAACCACACAAACAACCAGACAAAAGCTGCAAAAGCCTATCGGGTAAAGACCTGCTACGCAAAGCGATCTTTGCGTACGGAGCTTACGAAAGATGGCTACGACAGAAAAATGGCGCCCGAGCTGCTCGACCTGGCGAAAGGGAGTAAGGGGAACAAGGATGCAGTCGCGAACGATATGTCGGTTCGCGAGAACCTTATCGAGACTCTGGAAGTAGAAAAAAATCGGCTGGACGCAGACACAAAGATGATCGCCCAGAACGAGCGCGAGCGGCTGATGAAAGAGCAGTTCTTAAAACACTTCCGTCGTGGTTCAGCGGCCGGAACTCCTTCCAAAGTATTGCTTCGCTTCGGACGCAACCATTTACCTCGAGGGTACGATGCCCGGGGCATATCGACACTGGGCAATTTCATCGCGGAGTTTGCCGTAGGGGAGGGGAGGAAGACATTTAATGTCGGAGCATTTGGCGCCGGCGGTAAAGCGACGTTACATGGAGATACGTGGGACGCGGATGAACGAAGGGACGAACCGGCTTTTGCCCTGCTTGCCGAAAAGGCAAGGTACTCAGCAACAGTTTTTGATCTCCGTCCCCTTCGGGCGCTGCTGCACCGGATTCCTCAACAGAAACGTTCTGCCGTTGAGACCAGTCTCATCTATTGGGCTGACTCGTATGACGCTGTGATCTGCTACAAAACTGTGACGCCCTTGAAGCCCTAGCCGTCGTGAACCGGCCTCAACTCACATCCCGCCCCAGTCATTGGCCGGCTCGAAGGTATTCGACTCGCCTCGTAAGTCTGAGAACCGCGATGTGACGGACTGCCCATTTGCTGTCGTTGGCGTCGCGAATGAGTCTGTCATCTGTCAATCAGAACTTCGACGAGCCCACGCCCGCACTTCGGTTCTGGTTGCGGAGAATAGCGGCCTACACCGTATCGATGGTGAGGTCGTAGCGCTCGACAGCTCTGGAACTTTACGGACGGTCCTTGTCGTCGTATTCTTCCGGCACGTCGTCTTGCGGCACTTCGTGCGTGCGCACTTCGCCTTGATCCGGGTCCGGAGCGTTCTCCACTCCGCTCACTATCCCCGCTTCGAACGTTTGGCCTTCTTCCAGCAATTCCTCTGGGCTTTCGGAGTCGGCACCCTCAACCACGGAAACGCCGCCAAAATCCCCGCCCCCCGCTCCCGCGGCCGCCGTGCGCGCACGACGCTTCAACCGCACGGTCTCCACGCTCTGGCTTCCCAGCCCGGCCTCGGTCCGCCGGGCCGGTCTCCTGCGCCCCGCCGGCTTGCGAGCCGCTTTCTGCTTTGGTGCCCCCTTCTTCGCGCTCAACTTCGCTTTGGCTCTAGCTTTTGTCGCGGCCCGCTTTGATCTTTTTTGCTTCGCTTTCTTCGCCATATCTGTACCCTCCCGCCGCCGCAAGTCTACCACCAGCCCCCCGCTCCGGTCATTCGAACACAAGCCTCAGTACCGTGCCAGTCAAGGGGTGACAAACGGAATTCGCGTGCACAAACCGATTTGCTACGGAATCGCGCGGATGTGCAGCGTTCGCAGACGAAAAATTTCAGTTCATTTTCGCGGAAATGAAGCGAAGGAATTTCGGCATGACTCTGACGGTCTGGTGGTCGCGCCAGGTGCTCATCGTGGGAACGCTTCGGCGGATGGGCGCATCGAAGGCCGCATGCGAAATTGCGTTCGCGGGCACACGAGCGAGTATACCTAACTAGCAATGACGGTTGAGTGTAGGCGCGCCACCACGAAACGCACTGGGACTTCCAGGTTGCGAACGGCACGCGCTACTCCTCCTATGAAAATACCGCTCAGGCGGTCTGAGCGAGTGGCTCTAGGGTCACTTTGTGGCCCAGGCGTTCCAGCCGCCTGACCAAGGAGCGGCGGGTTCGATTCATGTCGATTCGGTCAAAGTGATCGGCACCAA
>WNGH01002349.1_pt1 | contig 17865 bp, 15 predicted proteins | sample 5400631 | NCBI WGS metagenome assembly WNGH01 (sample SAMN13153373, study PRJNA577476) | soil metagenome | isolation source: 115 cm soil or saprolite under Garry oak tree replicate 1 | place: USA:California | collected 2016-06-15
GAATTTGGTCGGGAGATCGGTCGTTTCCGCGATCACCCAGACTCCGGCCTCGGGACCGTTCGCGCTCGTGACCGTGCCGCCGAGATCGCTCGCGCCGGTGGGAGGGCTGGAGGTCGCGCTCTGCGAGGCACCCGGAGAGACCTGGCACCCCGCCAATAGGAGGGAAACACCTGCGACCGCCAGGTACGAGGATCTTGTCGTCGTCATGTTTTCGCTCCTCGAGAGATGAAGCAAAGGCCTATCCGTGCGAAACTTCACAATTATGCCGCCAAACAGGAGTGGCGACGAGCGGGTCCTGTAATACCATTCGTGCGCGTTTATGGTGAGTCTGAAAGGAGGAACGACATGTCAAAGCCACTTCGTGTGATGGCACTTGCGCTCATTGCGATGCTGTTTTCTTCCGCTGCAGCCGGCCAGGGTTTCGACCTGCGCAGACTTTTCTTCGGCGCCGGGGTGAGCCAGAACATGGTTTCCGGCCTCGATAACGGCACCGGCCTCCAGGTTTTCGGCGGCTACAATTTCCCGGCAATAGCGCGAAACTTCTACGTCGACGCGGAAGCCGGCTACATGGATACCGGAAAATTCAAGAGGACCGGATGCACTGGAACTTTTTGCAATGCCAGCGCCAGCGGCTTGTGGACGACGGGCGTCGCCCGGTACCTGGTGGCGCCCAACGTGGAGCTGATCGGCCGCGCCGGCCTGGATTTCGGCGACGACGACGGCCTCCTGCTCGGCATAGGAGCCGGATACATCGTCAACAAGAACCTGAAGCTGCGCCTCGAGTTTGTCCAGCGCGACCACGTGGATTCGCTGCAGTTTAACGCGGTTTTCTACCCCTGGTGATCACCGGGCCCGGCTAGCCCGGGCCCCGGCTTTCCTTCCGAAGTCCGGCACCGGGCGCGCCCGGTGCTTTTTTTCCCAGTGCCAGACTCTCCTTATTCCCTGTTCGACTTTCGCCGCTCCGTCCTGATTGGTCCGGCATCTTTTTGCCCCTTGCTCCTTCGGAGTTCTCCGAACATCGCGAGCTCCCAAGGCCGTATCGCCATGACCAGGGAGAGCTTCAGCCCCTTCGCCACATAGCGGTAAGTCAAGCCTTTGTGGCGCAGCGTTCGCTTGACGGCGTCGATGAGCAGTGCGGCTTGGGACACGCCTGAAGTACGGAAAAATAATACTCTGGGCGCAATTGTAGGCTACTTTCTCCGCAAAGGTTGCGTAAAGTGCCCGCTTGGTGGAGGCTGGTGCCCGCGGGATTCCTTCGGGGAGACATGATGAAGAACGCTTCGACGTTCGCAGCACATCCGATCAATGCGGCCGCGGCGATCCTGGTTGCGGCCTGTGGGCTGGTAGCTTGCGGGAACCTGCCCCCTGCTCCAGTTCTGAAACCCATCGAGGTGAGCGATCCCAACACCACGATTCCCTCGGCGCGTCTGACCTGGTATCCGCACGGGTTCGAAACCGCGCCGCGATCGCTCAATTGGGGCGTCGAACTAGAATATGCGCGCGGTACCGGACGCAACGACCAGCGGCTCGCCGGCAACGAGTATATTTCGCTGGGCGGGAACAACCTCCAGGGACCCCAAGAAGTCCATCATCGCGCCGAGTTGCGTTACGGACACCTCGGCGTCACCGGCTCGCAGCGCTTCGGGGGACGAGCGTCCTCGCTCGAGGTCGAATGGTTGGCAGGCCTGGGAGCAGCCGAGTTCACGCTCGTATCCCAGAGCCGTATAGCAGGCAGCCCCGCGCTCTCCGCGAGACAGGGCTTGAGCGGCGTGGCCTTGGGCGTGGGCCCGCGTTGGAGCATTACGAACGAGGTGGCTCTCGAGGGGCGGCTGCAAGTGCTGCACCTTGGGCCCTCTTTCGGAGAAACCCTCTGGTATCCGGAGATCGCCGTGCGCTACCGGCCCGCCAAAGCGGTTGCCCTGCGGATGGGGTATTCCAGCATGAGCTACGACCCTTCGAAGCAGGACGGAGGAGACTCGGCCGTCCGTATCCGCATCAGCGGTCCGTTCCTCGGGCTGCACCTTATCTTCTAGGGGGTACGCGCCGCGGCTCGCGTCGCGGATCCGCGGGAGCACCTGCTATAGTCGCGCAAAATCCCCACGGAGGATGGACCATGGGCGATGGCTCCAGCGTCAAGACCGAATCCGACTACGACGTCCTGTACCGCATCATGACCACGCGCATGAGCGTGCGCCGCATCAGGCCCGATCCCATCCCCGAAGAGTACGTGGAGAAGATCCTCGAAGCGGGCCGCTGGGCGATGTCCGGTGCGAACGGCCAGCCCTGGGAGTATCTCGTCATCAAGGACCCGAAGAAGAAAAAAGACCTCTACGACGCCTTCCAGGACAGCAACCAGGAATTCTGCTTCTGGATGGAGCAGATGCGGCCTTTCGAGCTGCGCCATCCCGCCTTCCAGGTGAAGGGGAACGACCTGAAGGACGAGTGGCAGAAAATCAGGAACAGCACCGGCGGACAGCAGCGCCGTCCCTGGCACGAGGCCCCGGTGGTGATCGTCGTGCTCGGCGACGGCCGCAAGCAGTGGGCGACGGTGAACGCCGCTTTCACCTTCGGGCGGCACGCGAGCCACTTCACCGACGGCCTGGCGAACACCTGCACACACATGCAGCTCGCGATCGCATCGCTCGGCCTCGGCTCGCACTGGGGAACGGTGCACATCCAGGAGCCGCTCAAGCGCGTGCTCGGCGTGCCCGATCTGATCGACGTCTACCTCATCATCTCCGTCGGCTATGCCGACATCGAGCGCAAGCCCGGCGTGCGACGCGAGCTGAAGGAGCTCGTCCACAAGGAGACCTACGACATGTCCAAATTCATGTCGAACGAGGACATCATCGACTACCTGTATAAGCTGCGCGGCAAGACGATGTTCCGCTACCACTTGAAAGACAGCCTGCTGCCGGGCGCGGGCGACAAGAAGGGCTGATGGGTGTCTGCCGTCTTGCGCTCTGCGCGGCCGCGTCGCTGCCGGCCGCCAACGCTGTCTGGCCTCAGGTCTACCCCACCAAACCGATACTCGTAGTCAGCACCGCCTCGCCGGGCTCGAGCGGCGACGCTGCGCTTCGGGTGATGGCGGCGAAGATGTCCGCGAGCCTCCGCCAGCCGGTGGTGATCGAGGTAAAAACCGCCGCGCGCGGCGCGCTGGCCGCGCAGGCGCTCGCCAGGGCCGGCCCCGACGGATACACGATCACGTACGGGACCTCCGGCACTTACGTCAACGCGCGCTTCCTTTTCAAGAATCTCGCCTTCGACGTGCTGAAGGACTTCGTACCCGTCAGTCTCGCGGTCAGCGCGCCGAGTTACGTCGCGGTGAACGCCTCGGTGCCGGTGAATTCCCTGCAGGAGCTCATCGATTACGCAAAGCGCAACCCCGGCAAGCTCGAATACGCCTCGAGCGGCGCCGGGTCGGTGTTTCATCTTGCCGGGGAGTCCTTGAAACTCTACGCGGGGATCGACCTGCTGCACGTTCCCTATGCACAGGCGAATTTTTCGCAGATGGTCGGCGACTGGGTCAGCGGGCGCGTGGCGATCTACTTTCCTACCTATCTCTTTCTCGCTCCGTACCTGTCCAAAGTGAAGCCGCTCGCGATCGTCGACAGCCGGCGGAGCAGCCGCATGCCGCAGATTCCCACGGTCGCGGAGATCCTGCCGGGTTTCAAGAGCTTCATCGCATGGTGGGCGTTCTTCGGCCCGGCGGGAATGCCCTCGCCTATCGTCGAGCGGCTGAGCGCTGAAGTGCGCGCCTCGCTGAAGGCGGCCGACGCGGTCGCGAAGATCAACGACGACCTGGGACTGACCATCGTCGCCAGCACCCCCGACGAGCTGGCGGCGCATCTCCGGCGCGACATCGACGCCGTGGGGAGCCTCGCCAAGGCGATCGGGCTCGAGCCCGAATAGGCCTACCGCTTCGTGCTTCCGCCCGCGGCGAGGAGCTTGTTGCCGGGCAGGTTGCGCAGCTCGGCCTTTCGCCTCTTGTTGCAGGCGACGCAGATGAACCTGACGGGTCCGATCTTGAGGAACTCGCTCGTCGTCCAGTGGCTTCCGGCGCTGCAATAGCGCTTCTTTTCTTCCTTGGCCGCTTTTTTCACAGCGGGTTGTCGGGGTAGATCAGAGAACGCCACATGTGGGCGACGGCGCTGCCGTCGAACCCCAGCCCTTCCTTCGGCTGCTTGAAGTGGCGGCCGATCACGTCGATGAAGGGATCGAGCGTCACTTTCACCCCGGGTTCGAACGCGTAGAGGTCGTGCACGGTGATCATGCGCGCCTCCATGTACCACTTGTGCTTGCGCGCCTTTTCGTAGGCCGTCTTGATGTAGGGCTCCGGCACGTAGCCCTCGCCGAAAATCTGGACGTAGCGTTCCGGATACCCGTACCCCACCGAAGTGTCGGGGAAGAAGCGCAGCGCCTGGTGATAGCGAATCGCCCAGCTCACCTTTTCGGACACATAGGGCTCGACCATCTGTGCCGCCCACCAGCCGTGATCCACCTTGATGAGGTTCACCGCGATGTCGTGCAGCAGGCAGGCGAGCACCGTCTCCTCGGGCTCGCCCTTCCCCTGCGCATCGTTCGCGCTCTGCAGCATGTGGGTCACCGTGTGCGGCATGAGGCGCAGCTTGAAGAAATCCACGATCGTGGGTTTGGGCGGCATCGGAGCGAGCGCGCCCAGCGCAAGCGGCAGGCCGCCGGGCGTCAGGCCCCCGAACAGGACCCCGGTGCCGCGCCGCACCCCTCGCGTCTGCGCCGGCGCCGCCTCGCCGAGCTGCCTCATCATGCTTTCCTCGAGGGCGTCGGCGCGCTCCTCGGAGGACTGCGCTTCGGCCTTCCGGCCCGGGCCCGCAACGAAAGCCTTGCGGTCGCCTTCCATCGTTACCTCCTTTGAATACCGTGCCACGTTAAGCCGCGCCGGAGCGCGAGTCAACCGAAGCAACTACTGTGGCTCGATCTTCGCCAGCTCCACGTAGCGCTTCCAGCGCTCCGCATCGCTCTTCATGAGCGCCTGCATCTGCTCGGGCACGAGGATCACGAAAGCGAGCGAGGCGATCGTCGCCACCGCGGAAAAATCTTTCGCGGTATCGAAGGGCAGGCTCTCGAACAGGTACGGTGCCGCTGCGATGGTGGAGCTCGCCGGCGTGATCATGATCGTGTAGCCGTCAGGCCTGGACTTCGCCAGGGCGTCGCTCGCGATCATGCCGTTCGCGCCGACCTTGTTCTCGACGATCACCGGCCTCCCCGCGAGCTTCGAGAGCCGGTCGCTGTAGAAGCGCACGATGAGATCGGCGCCCGAGCCCGACGCGTAGTTGCACACCGACGGATTTCCCGCGCCGGGTATTCCCGCGCGGCGGCGAGAGGCGCGGCGAGCGCGAAGAACGCCCCAGCGAGCAAGGCGGGTGTTCGATCGGCTTTCATGAACTCAGTCTATCGTCACGCCCAGTTCCCGGATGATCGGCCTGAACTGCGCGACCTGCCGGCGCAGCACCGCGTCCTGCTCGGCGGGGGTCGAGCCCACCGGCTCGGCCGCGAGATCGGTGAGGCGCTTCACCGAATCGGGATGGCGCACGGCGGCAACGGTTTCGCGCTGCAGCCGCTCGATGATCTCGCGCGGCGTCTTCGCCGGCGCGAACAGGCCGTTCCAGCCGTCCGCCTCGAGCTTGGGAAAGCCCAGCTCGCGCACCGTGGGCACCTCGGGAAGCGCCGCGAGCCGCTGCGGCGCATTCGTCGCGAGCGCCCTGAGGGAACCCTTCCTGATATCGGCGAGCGAGGACGAAAGCTGGTCGCCGCCGAGCTGCAGGCGCCCCGCGAGCAGTTCCTGCTTGAGAGGCGCCGCGCCCTTCAGCGGGATGTGAGCCATGTCGATTCTCTCGTCGCGCTTCAACACCTCGCCGACGATGTTCATGTACGAGCCCGGCCCGGTCGAGCCGTAGTTGTACTTGAGGGTCCTGTCCTTCTGCAGGAGCGTCACGAACTCGCGCAGGTTGCCCGCCGGCACGCTCGGGTGCGCGGTGATCACGAGCGGCACGTTGGCGGCGATCGAGATCCCGGCGAAATCGGTGTCGATGTTGTACGGCGCGCGGTTCGCCTGGGCGAGCGCGACCGAAGCGAGCGGAAAGGTGATGTTGTGCATCAGGATGGTATAGCCGTCGGGCGCCGACTTGGCGACCGCGTCAGCGCCGATCGAGCCGCCTGCCCCGCCGCGGTTCTCGACCACCGCGGGCTGGCCCAGGGTCTCGGACATGCGCTGCGCGACCAGGCGCGCGATGATGTCGGTGGTGCCGCCGGCGGGAAACGGCACGATGATGCGGATGGGCCGCGAGGGATAAGCTTGCGCGCACGCCGTCTGCGGTAAGCCGCAAGCCGCCAGAGCCAGCGCCAGACAGACCCGTGCCCGTTTTCCGATGTGCAGCATGGCAAGCCTTTCTTTTCGGATGAATGCGAAATTCTAGGCCAATTCGAACTACCAGCATTGGCGCGGGTTTCCGAGGCGTGATCTCTAAAATCTTCTAAAATTCTCAGAGTTTGCGCCGTAGCGGTGCCGCCGGTTCTGGCTTCCGCAAGTAGATCGCTGTGGTCTTGGGGTCGGCGTGTCTCATCCTTACCTCCCCCAGTGAGGCCGTTGGCCCCGATGGATGACGGCGCCTCGGGTGACAGGTCAAAGACAATGTGCGCTGGGGATTCCCGGAGTCGTGTTGATTGCAGCGGCCGTGGCGTCGCTCATTGCCTGATTGGGGAAATCATGTCCGAATCCGTCAACCTCAGCGACTGCCATCGCGCTGCGCTCGAGCGCGAATTCCACCGCGCCCGCGCGCCCTCGAACGAGTGACGGCGGGCGCCGACCGTCACAGGTTGCGCGGCTTTCTCAGGACGCTCGCGCGCGCCGGGGCCGAGGACGGCGTCGCCCTGCGCACCGGCGTGAGCGTCGTCCCGCCGATGTTGGTCGACGGAGCCGTCGCCGCGAACGTGGGGAGGTTGTGCGCGCGCACCTGCGTGAACGCCTCGTATCCGGAGGCGAGCTTGATGAGGGTCGGCTCGCTGAAGGCGCTGCCGAAGAAGCTGATCCCGAGGGGCACGCCGAACACCATGCCCGCAGGCACCTGGACGATGGGATAGCCGGGTCCCGCCGCCAGGCCCGAGGTGCCGAAGAGGAAGTGATCCCCGTAGACCAGGTCGGTCGCCCAGGCAGGGTTGTCCGTCGCGCTGACGACCGCGTCGAGGCGGAACTGCTTGATCGCGGCGTCGATGCCGTTCACGCCGGCGTTGTGATCGATGGCGAGCGCCTGGTTGTAGGTGAGGCCTCCGAAGATGGGCTGCGGGTCGTCCGGCCCCGGCTCCAGCGCGGCCGCCAGGTCGAAGATGTCCTGGTTGAAAAACGGCATCTCCCGGCCCTCGTTGGCGTTGTTGAAGTCGATGGCGGTCTGGAGGGTCCCTCCGGCCACCGGCACGCCGACGCGGGTGGCTAAGTACGCGGCGAGGTCGTTCCGGAAGTCGAAGAGCAGGACGAGGAACTCGCCGTCCGCCGAGGCGAAGGTGAACCCCGCGGCGTCGAGGTCGATGACGATGGCGCCGGCGTCGGTCAGCTTCGCGAAGGCGGCATCGATGGCGTCGGTCACCGGCTGCGGCGTCGGCACGAACGGGTCGAAGCCGTTGAGGCCCACCCGCGTGAGGCCGATCCGGGCGCCCCTGAGGCCGTTCGGGTCCACAAACTGCGTGTAGTCGGTGGGAATGCCGGTCGGGCGCGTCTTCCCCGTGCCTTGCCACCCGAGCGGGACGCTGCCGGTCGCCGCATCGCGGCCGTCGGAGGTGCGGCTCTGAATGACGCTGAGCGTCGCCGCCGCGTCCGCGACGGTCCGCGCGTGGACCCCCACCGTGTCCTGCGTGTGCGAGATGGGCACGACGCCCGCGCGGCTCGTGAGCCCCACGGTCGGCTTCAGCCCGACGACGCCGTTGGCGTTCGCGGGGCAGACGACGCTGCCGTCGGTCTCGGTCCCGAGGGACACCGTGGAGAAGTTGGCCGAGGCGGCGGCGCCCGAGCCGGAGCTCGAGCCGCACGGGTTGCGATCGATGCCATACGGATTGTGCGTCTGCCCGCCGCGGCCCGACCACCCGCTCACCGACTCGAAGGAGCGGAAGTTCGCCCACTCGGACAGGTTCGTCTTGCCGAGGATCACCGCTCCGCTGGCGCGCAGGTTGGCCGCGACGGTGGAGTCGCGCCCGGCGGGCGTCCCCACGAGCGCGAAGGAGCCGGCGGTCGTCTGCATCTTGTCGCCCGTGTCGATGTTGTCCTTGAGGAGGACCGGGATGCCGTGCAGGGGACCGAGGACGATGCCGCGCCGGCGCTTCGCGTCGGCGTCGAGGGCCATGGAGATGGCATCCGGGTTGATCTCGATCACCGAGTTCACTCCCGGTCCACCCTGGTCGAGGTCGAGGATGCGCTGGATGTAGTCTCGGGTGAGCTGCTCCGAGGTGAGCCGGCCCGCGGCCATCTCCGCCTGGAGCTGCGCCACGGTCGCCTCGGCGTGGCGGAACGGCGCGGCGTCGGCAGCCGCTGCCCGGGACGACGCGAGCAAGGCGAGCAGAAGGATCCGCGAGATCGACGATCGGTTCATGGTGTGCCTCCTGGAAGAGATAAGTGATGCGCGATTGGGAGCGGGTCAGTGGTAAATTTCTGGGCAATTTATTCCAACCCCCGCAGCAAGGCAAGTTCTGTCCCGCGCCGCAGCCGCCGCGGCGGCGAGCGCGAGTACAAACGGGATCGACCGACGAACCATCAGATTCCGCACCAGTCCCGGATCAGCTCTTCGTAGATCTGCACCGACTGCCGGATGCGCTCCATGCTGCAGTACTCGTCGGTCTGGTGCGCCTGCTGCGGCTCGCCCGGTCCCAGCACCACCGTCGGCGCGCCCTTGTATACCTTCAGGAGATTCCCCGCGTCGGTATTGTAGGTCTGGGCGCGCGGCTCAGGTCTCACGCCGAGCGTACGGCCGGCGATCTCGAACGCGCGTCGCACCCAGTCCTCCTGCGGCTCGGTCCACACCGCGTTCATGTCCGAGAACACCTCGAGCTCCGCCTCGTTGCCGAGCAGCGCCTGCAATTTCGCGCGCAGGGCCGCATGATCCATGCCCGGCACCGTGCGGATGTCGACGCCGAAGCTCGCCGCGTCCGGAACGGAGTTGACCGTGTTGCCGCCCTCGAACGTGCCGACGTTCATCGTCGGCTTGCCCATCACCGGATGCGCCGCCTGGCCGAAGTCGAACGACTCGAGCCTGGACAGCGCGCGCACCGCCTTGTAGATCGCGTTCACGCCGAGCTCGGGCATGGACCCGTGCGCCGAAACGCCGCGGAAGCGCGCGTGGAACTTGAGCGAGCCCTTGTGCCCGAGGTTGGGATAGTTCGAAGTCGGCTCGCCCACGATCATCGCCCCGGCCTTGCCGAGCAGCTGCGTCCGGGCGAGATGCTCCGACCCTATGCATCCGCCCTCCTCCGCGGCGGTGAGCACGATGACTACGCCCGGCGTGCCCGGAATTTTCTTTGCGAGCTTGCGCGCCGCGAGGAGGATCGCCGCGACGCCCGCCTTCATGTCGGAGGAGCCGCGCCCGTAGAGCCGGTCGCCGTCGGTGTCCCCTGCGAACGGGTCGCGGGACCACGCCCTGGCACCGAGCGGTACCGTGTCGATGTGCCCGGTGAGGCACAAGGGCGGCGGCGAATCCGTGCCGCCGGCGCGCGCTATGACGCTGGTGCGCCCGTCGGCGAACTCGTGGTAGGCGACGCCGAAGCCCCAGCCGTCGAGCAGCGCGCCGAGATGCCGCGCGCAGTCGCGCTCGCGGCCGGGCGGATTGACCGTGTCGAATCGCAGCAGCGACCGGGTCAGGGCAACGGCGTCTTGATCGCCCATCTACGGCGGCCTTTCCCTCGAATTGCGCGCAAGCTCATAGGCGCATTATGATCCGGGAAGCCGGAATTCGCGCCGACCCATGACCACTCGCAGAGACTTCATCCGGAATTCGGCCGGCGCCCTGGCCGGCATCGCCTTTGTCGGCTGCGATCTCCTCGCCGCGCGGGACGCGCGGGCGCAGGCGGGCGCAAGGCGCCGCGAGGTCGTGGTGAGCGGCCGCCGCGTGAAGACCATCGATGTGCACGCGCACTGCGCCGTGCCCGAAGCGATGGCGCTGATGGGGTTGAAGGTCGAGCCCCAGACCTTGATCATGGGGCAGGACCGCATCCGCGCCATGGACGAGCAAGGCATCGACGTCGAGGCGCTCAGCATCAATCCCTACTGGTACAAGGCCGAACGCGATGTCGCGCAGGCGCTCATCAGGATCCAGAACGAGAAGCTCGCCGAGTTGTGCGCATCCCGGCCGGAGCGCTTCGTCGCCTTTGCCACCGTGGCCCTGCAGTACCCGGATCTCGCCGCCGAGCAGCTCGAGGAAGGCGTGAGAAAGCTCGGCCTGCGCGGCGGCTCGATCGGCGCCAACGTCGCAGGCGAGGAGCTGTCCGACCCCAGGTTTCATCCGTTCTGGGCGAAGGCGGAGCAGCTCGGCTGCCTGATTTTCATCCATCCTCAGGGGGGAACCGCGGGATTCGAGCAGAGGCTGCGAGGCAACGGCGGTTTGAGCAACGTCATCGGCAATCCGCTCGACACCACGATCGCGCTCTCGCACCTGATCTTCGAGGGAACGCTCGACCGCTTCCCCGGCCTCAAGATCTGCGCGGCCCACGGCGGAGGCTACCTGCCCTCCTACGCCGCGCGCTCGGACGCAGGCTGCGTGACTTTCCCGGATCGCTGCCCGAAACCGCCGAAGAAGCGACCGACCGAGTACCTGCGCCAGCTCTATTACGACTCGATCGTCTTCACGCCCGAAGCGCTCCGCCATCTGGTCGCGGAGGTCGGCTCCGGCCGGATCGTCATGGGGACGGACTATCCGTTTCCCTGGACGAAAACCTCAGTGGACCACATACTCAACACGCCGGGCTTGAACGAGGCCGAGCGCGCGGCGATGCTGGGCGAAACCGCGTCCCGGCTGCTCGGGATCAAGTCCTAGCGAGTCCGATCGCACACGGCGCTGCACGCCGTCCCACCCTGGGGTGCTACTCCAGATTCGGTCTTTCCTGCGCGCGAATGTCAGCGGTATAAAACTGGCCCGTGGCGATCAGCGTGATCTTTTTCAGGGCCCCGCCTTTCTTTCCATCCCGCAGCGGACTGAAGTCGACCGTGACCTTGTCGCCGGGCTTCACTGCCGTCCTCGACCATCCCCCCGCCCGAACCAGGTTGCCCGGGCTAGTCATTTCCATCAGCCACATCGTCGGTTCGTCGCCGTCCTTGGCGGTACCAAAGACGAAGATGGCAACGTGAGGGTTGGTCCAATGCACCTCCTTTACCACGCCGGCAATCCTCACGCTCCTGGCGTGGTCGAACATCGTCGTGGAGTGGTGGGCTGCAACCGGATAGGCAGCCGCTGCCAGACCCAGAAAGGCGCACCAGGGGATGACTCCTTTGAGACAGGGCTTCATATCGGCGCTCCGTCGATGTGTCGTCTCAGTCAGGGGCGATGCGATTGCCGGCCGCGTTGTGCGGCGTATAAACGAAAACGGCATTGCCGTCCTGGTCGGTCCTTTCCACATAGTAACCCTCGAGGCAAACGCCTTCGACGATGTCGAACTTCCTCGCCCGCTGCCTGAAAAATATCCGCGTCGTCTTCCAGGGCTTGGTCAGGACTTTAGGGGCGATGATTTCGAGGTCGACGTGCAATATGTCTTTGTCGGCAAGGTGTATGCGCTCGATGACCCGCATGTCACCGTTGTTCGGCACGCCCGCGGCCTCGTTGATGGCGATGAAGGCTTGCGGGCGAACGCCAACCGTGTCGACCACGAGCGTGTTTCCTTCCCAGTGGCCGATCGAGTGGCCGTGAGGAGCGCTCGCGTCCGCATCGGGTCACTGCAAATGGGTGGCGTATCGCTGGTGGCACGCGGCGCACGCATTGTAGATGTGCTCCCCCGAGGCGAAGAGCGCATCGACGTTCCTCACCTCCGCGGCCTTGAGTGCCCGGTTGGCGGCATCGGTCAATCGACGCGCTGCAGCCATCCACTTGTCGGGATCGCGGGCGCGGCCTTCGATCATGAGCAGGTTTCCGGATTCCGCGAGCATCGCCGCGCCGTTGCGTACCGCGTCCCATTGCTCATCGGTGTGCGGCGCGACTTCCTTAGTGCCGGCTTCTGTCATTATGGTTCCGACCGAATCCCATACCACGTCCGCGGCAGGATCGATAACCCAGGTCATGAGCTGTTTCATGTTCACCACGGCATTGAAAGGCGGCGCCGCAGGAGTCGAAGGCGGCGGCAATGCGCTGCAGCCGAACACCAGCGCGCTCAATGGAACCCATCGCAGGACCCCTCGCATCTCCTCCCCTGTGCGAACTCTCATGCGTTTGCGCGCTTGGGCGCGCCGCTTTTCTCCTTGCGGCCGGTGCGGGGGATCGCCAGCTTTCGCCCTTCGCCGAGCATCCGCCCGCACTCTTCGGCAGTGGTCGGTCTGGCGAAAAGGTAGCCCTGCATTTCGTCGCAGCCGTTCAAGCACAGAAAGGCGAGCTGGGCTTCGGTTTCGACGCCCTCGGCGACGACGTTCAGCCTGAGGTTCTGTGCCAGGTTGATGATCGCGCGGGTCAACGTCGCATCGTCGGCGTCCGTCGATATGTCGCGGACGAATGTGCGGTCGATCTTCAAGGTGTCGATGGGGAAGCGCTTCAGGTATCCCAAGCTCGAATATCCGGTACCGAAGTCGTCCATGGACAGCTTGACCCCCGACTCTTTCAGGTCGTGCAGCGTGCGCGCCGCTCCCTCCGGATCATTCATCAGCAAGGACTCGGTGATCTCGAACTCGATGAGGGAAGGGTCGACTTTCGTATCGCCCAGGATCTGCGCGACGGCGCCTTTCAGATTCTTTTGCTCGAACTGGCGCGCCGAGAGGTTGACGGAGATCGGAGGCACCTTCAAGCCCGCTTCCTGCCATGCCTTGATCTGCACGCAGGCGATGCGAAGAACCCATTCGCCGGCCTGAACGATCAGCCCGGTCTCCTCGAGCACCGGGATGAAATCGCCCGGCAGGATCATGCCCTTGTCCGGATGCTGCCAGCGCAGGAGCGCCTCGAATCCGCAGATCTTCCCGCTGACGAGATCGGCCTTGGGCTGGTAGAACACCCGGAATTCCTCGCGTTCGAGGGCCCGGCGCAGCGCGACCTCCAGCTGAACGCGCTGCAGGGCACGCTCGTTCATGTCCCGTGTGAAATACTGGTAGTTGTTGCGTCCCTGTTCCTTGGCGCGGTACATCGCCGCGTCCGCGTTCACGACGAGCGCTTCGGCGCTGTCGCTGTCGGCCGGATACAAGGTCACGCCGACGCTCGCGGTGACGTAGCTTTCCTTCCCTTCCAGATCGAAAGGCCGCTTGAAAACGTCGATGATTTTCTGCGCCACCAACCCCGCGTCGCCGGGCTTGCCGAGCTCGGAGAGGATCGCGGCGAACTCGTCGCCGCCCAGCCGCCCCACGGTGTCGCTCGCGCGAACGCAGCTTCGCAGCCGCTCGGCCGCCTCCTTCAGCAGCTTGTCGCCGGCACCGTGCCCGAGCGTGTCGTTGATCAGTTTGAACCGGTCCAGATCGATGAAGAGCACCGCCATCGGCCAGTCGTTGCGCTTGGCGAGCGCCATGGCTTGCGTCAGGCGGTCCTGGAAAAGGTTGCGGTTGGGCAGGCCGGTGAGCGCGTCGAACTGCGCCAGGTAGGAGACTTTCTCTTCGATCGCGAGGCGGGCTCGGATATCCCGCGAGATCGCGGCGATGAGAGTCGTGTCCTCGGAACGCAGCACATGCCGCGTCGATTCGAACGGCAGCAGGGTCCCGTCCTTGCAAACGTAGTGGCTCTTCGTCCCGGCCACGAGCACGTCCGCGCCGCCGACGGGACGCGCGATGAGCTCATCGTAGGACCGTTCGAGGTCCTCCCGGCCGACCGAGAGCACGTCCTGAGGGCCCATCCGAAGGAGTTCTTGCCTTGAATAGCCGAGCAATCTGCACGCGGTCTCGTTGACGTCCACGAAGCGCATCGTCGCGCGGTCGATCAGGACGATCATGTCAGCCGAGTTGTCCATCGCCAGCCTGAAGCGGCGCAGCTCTTCCTCCGCGGCGCGGCGCTCGGCAACGTCCCGCACGACCGCGACGATGACGTGGCTTCCCTCCGACTGGACGGCGCGACGGAAAGCCTCGACCGGAAACCGGGAGCCGTCCTTGCGGCGGTACCAGCCTCCCACAGCGCTGTCGCCCTCGCCGCCCTGGATCAGACGGCTGTAGATCGCGGAGAGCTCTTCCCGGGTGATGGAAATGATGTCCTGCGGCGTCATGCTCAGCAGCTCCTCCCGGGAATAGCCGAGTTTCCTGCACGCAGTGTCGTTGATGTCGATGACGCGCATGCGGACCGGGTCGATGAGCCAGATCATGTCTTCGGACGCATCCATGGCGGTCCGGAAGCGGCGCAGCTCTTCCTCCCTCTGCTTGCGCTGCAGGAATTGCCCGATCTGGGTGCCGATCACGCTGATCGCTTGCATCAACCGGTCTTCGGGCTCGCGGACTTCGCGGCTGTTGAAGGAGAGAACGCCGATCGCCTTTCCTTCCGAGATGACCGGAAAGACGAACGCGCCGCGCATTCCCATGCCGCGGGCGAGCACGGCCTGGTCGACCTGGGTGTCCCGCGCAAGGTCGGTTGCCCAGAGCGGTTGCCGCGACTGCCAGACCTTGCCCGCCAGGCTAGCGCCCGGAGCGTAGGAAAGCTCACGGGACTTTGCGAGGAATTGCTGGACGACATCGTCGGCAATTCCCCAGGCGTCGGCAAAGCGAAGGATCTGGGCCTTGTCGTCCCAGCGGAAATAGCGCCCGCACTCCCACCCTTCGGTCTCGCAGATCGCGCGGACGGCGGCTTGCACCGCCGCGGTCACGCTGTCGGCATCGGCGAGAGACCGGCTGACCACGTGCTCCAGCGCCTGCAACTGCTCGGCGCGCTTGCGCTCGGTGATGGCCTTGCCGACGCCGCGGTAGCCCTTGAAGGCACCGGATGCGTCGAACACCGGCTCGCCGCTCACGCTGACCCAGACCTTCCTGCCGGACTGGTCCAGCCTGCAGAGCTCCAGATCATGGAAGGGCTTGCGCGCGTCCAGCAAGGCGATGTGCGCGGCCCAGTCGGCTTCGCCCATGTTGTCGTACTCGAAATCCCAGCGCCTCTTTCCGACCGACTCGTTGCGGCCCTTGACGAGCCACTCGGATCCGCTTCCGGAGGAGGCAGTGAAGCGGTACTGATCGTCCTGCTCCCAGTACATGTCCGAAGACAGGTCGGTCAGGCTGCGGAAGCGCCGCTCGCTCCTGGTCAACTCGTTTTCGACGTGTTCGCTCCGCTTCAGGCTCGAAAGCATCATGAGCCCGAGCAGGAGCACCACCAGTGATCCGAAGGTTCCCGCCGACAGGTAGAAGAGGCGTCCCCGGCTGAAATCCGCGAGAAGCGAATCGAGCGACTGGCCGACCGCGGCGTACAGGGGGAAATCCGGGATCCGGCGGTAGCTGAAAATACGTTCGACTCCGTCGAGACTGCCTTGCCGGATTTCGCTCCCGGCGCCCGCTGCGGAGGCGCTCGATGGAATTTCGGGGAGCGGCGTGCCCTGTGCGCCGCCGAGCTCCGGCCAGCGCAACAGAGGGGTATTGTCGAGGCGCCTGATCGCGACGAGGCCGTTCGCGCCGAGATCCAGCCCTTCATAGACGCGGATGAGAGCCTGCGGCGACACCGACAGCACCAGCACGCCCGCGAATCTTCCGTTCCTGTCGAGGATCCGGCGCGTGAACTGGATCGAGAGCTTGCCGGAAACGCGGCCCTTCACCGGACCGCTGATATACAGCTGGTCCGGGCCTGCGCTGCGATGCGTCTTGAAATGCTCCCGGTCGCCGAGAAACACGCGTTCCTTCGGGGCAGGCAGATCGGTGTATGCGACCCATCCGTCGGCGCCGATCACCGCGACCTGCACGACGAAGACGTCCTTGCGAAAGCCTTTCTCGACCGCCACAGCTTCAGCAAAGCGTTTCGGGTCCCGGGTCCACTGCGTCCGCAGATGCTGCAGGAGAAGATCGGCCGCCCCCGCGTACGACGAGAAGTGCTCGGCGACGATACCGGACAGGTTTTTTCCGTGCTGGGCGGCGGTGCGCAGCGCGGCTCCGCGCTCGCTCGCGAGCTGATATGCGACGGTGCCCCAAAGCGACACCATGATGACGGCGATGGTCGTGATCAGCTGGACGCGGAGCTGACGGATGGGTGTGGAGGTCATGGACGCAGCAGGCTCTTTACGAACGAATAGGCCTTTCCCGCGGCGGGTTAGCGCGAACGCCGCATGGAGGCTATCGTAGCATTGCCGATGGGAATCATGCGCCCCGGGCCTGTTTACGGCGACTCGTCGAAGGTGCAACATGACGGCCTTCGGACGTGCCGCGATTGAAAAGACGCGGCCGGCCCTTATCCGCGCCACCAGGGAGAACTCATGAAATTCATCGCATCGGCCGCAGCCGCTATGTTTTTCCTCAGCGGTGCCGCGGGCGCTCAGACGCTCGACGACCTCAAGAACGACGGGGAGAACACGGACAACATCCTCACCTATGGCATGGGTTATCACCAGCAGCGCTACAGCCCGCTCAGGCAGATCGACAGGAACACCGTCAGGCGCCTGGTGCCGGTGTGGAACCTGAGCCTCGACAACAATTGGGGCGAGCAGGCGCAGCCGATCGTCTACGACGGCGTGATGGTCGTCACCAACGCGAGGGCGACGGTCGCGATCGACGCCGCCTCCGGCAAGCAGATCTGGAAGCAGACGCTCGATTGGCCGCCCGAGACGCCGCGCGTCGTGTGCTGCGGCGTATCCAACAAGGGCGCTGCGATCTACAACGGCAAGGTCTATCGCACCACGCTCGACGCCCACGTGGTTGCGTACGACGCCAAAACAGGCAAAGAAATCTGGAAGTCGAAGGCCGCGGAGTGGAAGGACGGTTTCTCGCTCACCGTCGCGCCCCTGATCGCGAACGGCGTGCTGGTCACCGGCATTTCCGGCGCAGAGTTCGGCGTGCGCGGCTTCATCGACGGCTGGGACCCGGACACGGGCAAGCAGCTGTGGCGCCATTACACCATCCCCGCGCGCGGCGAGAAGGGCAACGAGACCTGGCCGCAGGACAACAACGCCTGGGAGACCGGCGGCGGCTCGGCCTGGATCACCGGCTCGTACGATCCCGGGCTGGATCTCATGTACTGGGGCACCGGCAACCCGGCGCCGTGGGCCTCGCAGAGCCGGCCGGGCGACAACCTGTACACGTCCTCGGTGCTGGCGATGCGTCCGAAGACCGGCGAGGTCGTCTGGCACTACCAGTTCACGCCGAACGACGCGTACGACTACGACGCCTGCTGGGAGCTGATCCTCGCCGACCTCGAGGTGCAGGGCCGGCCGCGCAAAGTGGCGATGCAGCTCAACCGCAACGGCTTCCTCTACGTGCTCGACCGCACCAACGGAGCGCTGATCTCCGCGAAAGCGTACGGGAAGGTGAACTGGGCGAGCCATGTCGACATGAAGACCGGACGCCCGGTCGAGACCGAGATCGCCAGGAGCATCCGCGACGCCAAGGCCACCGAGCACTGGCCGTCGACGCGCGGCGCGAAGAACTGGGAACACGCCGCGTTCAATCCGCAGACCGGCCTCCTCTACGCCAACACGCTGCACGAGGGCCGCATGTACAAGCACCTCGAGATCAAGCCGCACGTCGTCGGCCAGCGCTACATGTACATCGAGAACCTGCCGCTG
>WNGH01002350.1_pt1 | contig 17864 bp, 14 predicted proteins | sample 5400631 | NCBI WGS metagenome assembly WNGH01 (sample SAMN13153373, study PRJNA577476) | soil metagenome | isolation source: 115 cm soil or saprolite under Garry oak tree replicate 1 | place: USA:California | collected 2016-06-15
GATCTCGTCCATGGGGCTGTCACCTCACGCTGTCCAGCATGCCTCGGCCCCGGGTGTATGTCACTGAGCCTCATATTCGGTGTCGAGTTGGCGGGCTGCTTCCAGCACGCCCTCGGCGGGCCGGATCGCCGGTTTGGGTGGTTGCAAGATGGCATCTTGCTGGGCTTGCCATGGCTGCCAGGCGGGGCCTTCGTCTTGCCAATCGGGGTCTTCGGCCGGAACCATGACGTTCTGCCGGGCCTCCAGTTCTTCCCGGAACACGCGCCGCTGCTGGTGCAAGTCGGCCAGCCAGCCGGGCTCAACGGCGGGCTCATCGGGTGCTTGCGGTTCGGCGGACTCCAAGGGACTGAACGTCCGGCCGGGGTAGCGGCGGCGCAGTTCGCTGTCGGCCTGGACGGCGAGCCGCCGGCCGCCTTCAGTGAGGTTGTCCCATAGCCTGCGGTCCTCCATCACCTCATTCAGCGTGACCTCGTGCTCGCGGTGCTGTGCTTCCAGGGCACGGGCCTGGGCGGTAATGCCGGCATGGCGTGCCGCGACGGCTTGGTCCCTGGCGGTGTGGGCCTCGGCTTCGGCGCGGATGGCCTTGAGCCGCATAGTTTCCGCGCCCAGCCGCACGTCGCGGAGCTGCTTGCCGACGTGCGGTGGTGCCCAGCCGGTCTCCGTCTTGTAGCTGTCGCGCATGTGGAGCAGCGACCGGTCCGGCAGGGTGCGAACGTCGACGGTGTCGGTCTTGGTGATGGCTGCGAAGGCGTCGTGCCAGGCGGCGCGCATCTCGGGGGCGTTGCCGGTCGGCTCGGGCCCGATCACTTCCCGGTCATCGCCGAGGCCGTATAGCTCCCGGTAGGTGCCTATCTTGGTGGCGCGGTTCTGCCAGTCCAGCCGCTCCACCGAGTCCTCGGGCACCGGTCCCAGCGCCTGGAGCGCCCACGCGGGCGAGGTTTGGACCGCGTGTTCGCCGAGGCGTTCGGCTCGGGCGTCCATCGCCTGGCGAAGCCTGGCTTCGTAGGTTGCTAGCTCTGGGTCGGCGAACTGGCGGGGCCGGTCGGTCCAGGGCTTTTGCGGCAGCGGGACCAGCGGGTCCACGATCCGCCGCATGCGCGCATCCAGGACGGCGGCCACGTTGCGGGCATCGGCCAGTGACCGGGCGCTGACCGTGGCCCGCACCACCTCGCTCGCGTCGAGCCCGGCCATCTCGGCGGCCCGCAGCGTCCGGTACAGCCAGGTGGCCTGCGGCCCGAGGTCGTCTTGCTGGTATTCCTCTGGGAGGGCGTCCATCACGAGCTGGCGATAGCGTTCCCGATCGGCCGCCCCTGTCAGGTCGGCCCACCGCGAGTGCTGAAGGCCCAGGTGGTCGGCGTTCGCCAGCGCCCGGTCCCGGTATTCACTAGCGCTGATTTCCGGTTCGTCGCGGTTCATGCAGTCGGCCAGCACCGCGACCGGTGGCCGCACCTCATCAACCGGCTGTTCGGCAGGCTCGGAGGGCAGGCCCGCGCGCTCACGCTCCATGCGCTCATGGCGTGCTAGCTCGGGGTCGGGGCGGGTGCCGGGCCGGGGGTCGGCCTCCCGGGGCTGGATGGCCACCGTGACGCCGTCGTTGTCCTTGACGCCGTCGTGGGTGACGGCGATCGCGGTGTTGTCGTGGCGGCCCCGGGTCATCGCCACGTACAGCCATTCCAGGGGTTCGCGGCCGGTGACGAACGCCGACCCGGCGGAGACGGTGCCGCCCATGCCCTTGTGCCCGGTGACCGCATAGGCCAGGTCGGTTACTTTCCGCAACTTCAAAGCGTCGTAGAAAAAAGCACAGTCAGCTTCCCGCGCCCGCCCGGTGTCCAGGTCGGCGCCCAGCACCCGCCGCACCCAAGCCCCGTTCTTGGTGACCCTTTCGACCTTGAAGGCGTCCCCATTGGCCAGGGTGTGACCGGGGTCGGTCACCACACGGGAGTCGTTGCGGCGGCACACGATCACATCCCCCGCCGACGCGCGGGCGCCGTAGGCCAGCCGCACCGATGGCCCGGCGTCGACCAGGCCGAGGTGGATGAGGTCGTCACGGATCAGGCGGGATAGTTCGCGGCAGTCTTCGCGGCTGTGGGCCATCAGCAGGACGTCCTCGCGCGCCAGCAGCCGCGCCACGTACCCCTGCCGGGCCAAGTCGAGTGCTTGTTCCCGGCTGCCGCCGAGGATCCGGCCGTGCTCGGCGTAGGCGTCCAGGGCGGTCTTGTCCCCTTGGCGCAGCCGCAGGCTGGCGTCGCGTTCCCACTCGGCAGTGAACCGCACTGGCACGGCGAGCTGGGTGTGCCCGAGGTGGTTCGTCAGGAGTGTCATGGCACCGCCAGCCTCCACGGCCGTGAGCTGCTGGTGGTCGCCGGTGATGAACACCTTGCAGCCGTGCTTCTCGGCCAGGTCGATGATCCTGGCCATGTGGCCCATCGACACCATCGAGCCCTCATCAACCACAAACAGTGTCCCCGGCCGGATAGGCATGCCGTCCTCGGCCAAGCGCAAGAACTTGGTTGTGTTGAAGCACTTGCCGATCCCGGCGGCGTGCAGCACGTTCCTGGCGGCCTGCGCACACGTCAGCCCGATCACTTCACCGCCGTTGGCTCCCCACGCTCGGGCGCCAGCCGCGACGGCGTGCGTCTTGCCCGACCCGGCGGGGCCTACGCCGATCGAGACGCGGCGCCAGGAGGTGAGCCCTTCGTAGATCATGGCGGCCTGGTCCATGCGCAGTCCGGTTTGCGTCAAGGCGGTTGCGCCTTGCGCCCGTGCCCCAAGCTGCGCCTCCAGCACACCTGCGTCTGCGCCCAGTTGCGCGGCGCAGAACTCGCGCGCAAGCGCGGGTGCGCCGTGGTGTTGCGCCTGCTGGCACACGCGCTCTTCCATGCGCAACTGCCCACGCGTTGCGTACCGGGTGATCCCGGGCCGGGTATAGACGCTGCGCCCATCCAGCCCCCGGCGCAACTGCGGCGGCACCGGTGGCCATTCCGGCGCCTCCAAACAGACCACCCCGTGATCCACCCGTAGCGCGTGGTCGGTCATCTGCTCCAGCAGCTCCTGGCGGGCATCGGGTGGCAGGTGCGCGTACGGCTGGCCCATCGACCACGACAAAGCGCGCATCAGGTCCGCGCGGGTCCAGATGCTGTGCTCGGCCTGCACCTTGGCCAGGGCCTGCTCGATCGCCTCGTCTTGCACCTCGGTGGCCGGCACCGCCTCATCCGGCTGGGCGTCCAGGTCGCAGGCCTGCCCGGCGATGGCGGCGAGCCGCCCGCCGATGGTGGCATCCCACCGGGCCGCGATTGCGTCCCAGTCGATCTGCTCTTCCTTCCCACCCCGGGTGATCTTGTTGGCCTGGTCGCACAGGTACTGCATCTCGCGCGCGTTCGGCTGGCGCCCGTGCGCTTGCGTCCATTTCCGCGCCAGTGACGCAGCCTTGCGCGTCACCGTGTGCGCCCGCGTCGAAAACGCATCCAGAGTCTCTTGCGCAATCCCCTCAATCTCATGCCCGCGCCCGTCAGCGCGCGCCACCCACCGCACGCCGAACTCGCGCGACAGCGCCGACTGGACGCGCACGTCGACGATGGCGGCCATGGCGCCGATCTGCGCGCGCAGCGCCATCGTGTCCACCGCACGCCACACGCCATCGTCTTGCGTCAGCGACATGCGCGCGATCACGTTGTGGGAATGGTCGTGTGGCTCGCCGTCGCGGTTAGTGCCCTGCAGCCAGGTCGTCACCACCAGGCCCGCCCGCGCCCACCGCCCCGGCTCTGCCCCATCCACGACCCGGCCGTGATACCCAGTGCGGGTGAACCCGGCATGCTCCTGGAGATGCACGAGGGCGGCGTGGTTGGCCTCCTGCAAGATCTCCTGCACCCGCTCCTCCCGCGCTCGCCACACCACCTCCCGCTCGGTGTCTCCGGCCAGCCGGGCCCGGCGGGCTTGCTCGCGGAACGAGGCGTGCAGCACCGAAACCGACTTGTTGTGCGCGACGGTCATGTCGGTGTATAGCGGCGACCGGCGCGTCTCCTGCGCCGCCTCCCGTTCCAGCTCGATCACCCGCTCACCGGCGGCGTGCGGCTCAGCCGCCAGTTTCCCGGCGAGAATCTGGGTGTAGTGCTTGTAACCGTAAGGCCCCCGGCCGAACGCCTCCCCCGTCCTCGGGTTCACCTGCTGGTACACCGCCAGGTACGGGTCCCGCTCGACCTGCTGCCCGTCGGTGAAACCCAAAGCCTCAGCCCCTGGGCCGAACCAGCGGCCCGGCGGCTCGCCTTGCTGGGCGGCGTTCAGGTAGTACCCGCCCGGGGTCTTTTCCCCGGTGGCCCGGTTGAGGTAATACTCAAGATCGAACCCTGATCGTGGTGTCACCACCGTCACCCCGGGCCACCTCCCGCCGGGCGAACCATGATCATCTTCGCCGCTGAGCTGGCCATGATCTTTTAAATGCAACGGTCCAAGCGCGATCACGGGCCAGCAGGGACAGGGTGCAGCACCACGCACCAAGATCGCTAAGACCAAGATCAGCAAGCAGGCGAGTTGAACACGCACAGCAACCGGCAAAGCATCACCAGCTGTCCTGTGCCAGAGATGTTGAGGCATTGCCAGTGCACCTGAGGCATCCGGCGGGGTGCTGCCACTAGGTTGAGGCACCCTGCGCCCCGAGCCGCGCGATCATCCCGCGCCTGGCACCGGTCAGGACAGGCCGGGCCAAGACGCTCCGAGGCGGTGCCAGGCGGTCCCGGTGCTGGTGCCCCACAGGCCGGTGCCGGAAGCCAGCGCCCAGGCCCGGCGCGGTGAGAGCACATCGAATGAGGTCCCGGTGCCCCACTGGCTGCCCGCCCGGATGCGGTCCCACCTGGCGCCGCCGTCGGTGCTTTGCGCCATCGCGTTGGCGGTCGCCAGCCACAGCCGGCTCGCCGAGCCGGCCGTGATGGCAAGAACTTCGGTCCCGGGCAGGGAGCCGGGCTTGGTGGCATAGATTCTCGGCACCACGGCGATGGTGCGCCACGAGCGGCCCGCGTTCGTGGAGGCCATGAGTGCCTGTGGGCAACTGCCGCCGGCGCCGGAGCCGTTGCACATCAGCCACCACCGGTCCGGGCCGGCATGGGTGATACCCGCGTAGCTGTCACACACGTGGGCGCGCCGGTGCGTGACCCGGGGGCCGCGGGGAGCGGGCCGGACCGCCCAGTGGCGCCCGGCGTCGCTGGTGCTGGCCAGCTCCGCGCGGGCCGAGCCGTTGTGGGAGATCAAGAACACCGCCGCGCGGGCGGACACCGCATCCAGCAACTTGTAAAAACCCGACCGCAGCCGGGGAACCGGCAGCCGCTGCCACCCAGCCTGCGGCGAGGCGAGCCGTTCGGCCACCGGCCGGCACCACGACGCGGTCCGGCCCGGGCACGCCAGCGCCCACAGCGTGCCACCGGCCTGGGCGATGTCCACAACCGGGGCCGGAAGCGGCTGCGGCGTCCAGGACCGGCCGCCGTTACCGGTTCCCAGCAGGCGCCCGTCATCGGTCAGCGCCCATACCCGGCGCGCTGAGGTGGCGGCGATCTGCTCGAACCCCGGGTCTGGGCCGCCGTCGGCGAGCACGCGGCCGCGGGTGACCCACTCCCGCCCGCCGTCACTGCTCACCGCCAGCCGCACCTGCTGAGCCGGGAACCCGATCCCCTGCCCCGGGCCGGAACCGCACGGGACCTGGGCGGCAGTCAGCGCGACCCCAAGGCGGGGCGACACGAAATCGATGGCCCCCAGCCGCCACGGCGGCACCGTCACGCCCGCGCCCACCCGCACCAGACCGCCGCAGCCCGCCGACGCCGCGGCAGACGGCCGGCCGCCACCCCCCACCGGCCGCGAGGGCGACCCCGGGTGGTGCGGCGTCATCTTGGCCGGCCCCGCGCCACAGGCCGCCGCCGCCACACAACCGGCCAGCACGCCGATCGCCGCAGCCGCCAAGGGCCCGGACCGCATCCCCACGCACCCTACGACGCCGGATCCAGCCCCCCGGTTGCCGCCACAAGGGCTGTCCCGCGCTGGCAACGGACACCCCGGTAGGCCCATCCCAGTTTCACGGGTTGACACGGCCAACCAAAACCAGCGCCCCACAGCGAAATGCCTCAACTCCACTGGCAGACGGGCACCCGCAACCGCACAAGGTCCCGCCACTCCAGTTGAGGCACCCCAGGTCAGCGCCATGGAATACCTCGCATCCGATGGCACAGGACACCAGCAACGCCAAGCAAGATCGGCACCAGGCCCGCCGGGCTCGCGCCGTCAGGCCACCCGGCCCCGCATGCAGCCGTTGGCTCTCGGCAACCTGACCCCGTACGGCAACGGCAGCGGACACGCCGGTGATCTTGGAGGAGGTAAAAGATTACCGGCAAGGCTTGCGTGCTCCCGGCACCATCCCGGCGACGCCGGCCAGCCGGTGGCCGCCGTGGTCCGCCGGCCTGCCACTCAGCAGCCTGGGGCCCGGCTCACCGGCCTACCGCGGTGACGACGTCACCGGGTCACCCGCCGCGCGATCCCCCTGCATACCGGCAGTGACGGGGTCAGGTCTGATCTTTGGCCTCGCCCAGCGCGCGCAGGTCGGCGGCGAGGTGGCTGGCGGTGATCAGGGTGTAGGGGTGGCTGGCGCCCAGCACCCGGCGGCGCCGCTCCAAGGTGTCCTGGTCCAGGTCCCGCGCCGCCCGCACCTCCCCGAGCGCGCGCAAGCTAACGGCGAGGTTGCTGGCGGAGGTCAAAGTGCTCGGGTGGTTCTCGCCGAGCACCCGGCGGCGCCGCTCCAAGGTGTCCTGGTCCAGGTCCCGGGCAGCCTCCACCTCCCCCAACGCGCGCAGATCGGCGGCGAGGTTGCTGGCGGAGGACAGGGTGCTGGGGTGGTCCTCGCCGAGCACCCGGCGGCGCCGCTCCAAGGCGTCTTGGTCCAGGTCCCGGGCAGCCTGCACCTCCCCCAACGCGCGCAGGCCGATGGCGAGGCTGGCAGCGGAGGACAGGGTGCTGGGATGGTTCTCGCCGAGCACCCGGCGGCGCCGCTCCAAGGTGTCCTGGTCCAGGTCCCGGGCAGCCTCCACCTCCCCCAACGCGCGCAGGCCGATGGCGAGGCTGGCGGCGGATTGCAGAGTGCTGGGATGGTCTTCGCCGAGCACCCGGCGGCGCCGCTCCAAGGTGTCTTGGTCCAGGCCACGGGCGTCGGCGTAGCTGCCCATCTCCCGGAGCGCCCAGGCGACGTAATACGTGACCGTCAGCGTGTGTTCGTCGTCGTCGCCGAACCGCTCATGCCAGTGCTCGCGGAGATCGTTGGCGAGGTCGTGGACGGTGCGGGTATCGCCGCGGGCCAGCAGGTACCAGCACGCATTGCAGGCCATCCAGCGCAGGTCCGGGTTGCTGGTGGCGGCCAGGTCGGCGGCGAGCAGGTGTGGCATCAGCTGCGCCCACCGGGGCCAGGTGGCGGGATTGTATGGGTTGCGAGGGTTGCTGGTGGCCAGGATCGCCTCAACGTGTTCGCGGGTGACGGCCGCCTGGGCCGGGGTGAGGCGGTCGCGGAGGATGGCCTGGGTGAGCCGGTGCATCACCAGCCCGCGCTGGTCGATCCGGGCCAGCGACTGGTCGGCCAGATGGGCCAGGGTTTGCCGCCAGGCCAGCGGATCGGCCGCCCGGGCCGCCAGCTCGCCGGGCAGGTCGCCTGGGGCGCCGGTGAACAGGTCTTCGGGGATCGGCTCGGGGGCCAAGAACGCACACAAGCTGGCCAGCTCCGCGGCGGTCGGGTCTTCGGCGGCCACCCGGTCGGCGATGAGCCCGGTCGCGGCGGCCAGCGACCGCGGATACGACCCCGGCCCGCCCTGATCCAAGAGCTGCCCGGCCCGGGTGGCCAGCAGGTCCAGGTACTGGGCGGCGGGCATGCCCGTGTCGGCCATGAACCCCGCGGCCTGCGCTACGGCCAGCGGCAGGTCCCCAAGCTGCCCGGCCAGCTGGTCCGCATCAGCCTCGGTGAGCCCGGCCACCCGGCCCTGCAAGATCGCCACCGACTCCGCCCGGGCCAGCACATCCACCTCTACCGGCGCGGCGACCTCCGCCCACCTACGTTCCCGGGAGGTAATCAGCACATGCCCGCCCCCACCGGGCAGCCACGGCGTGATGCCGGCCGGGTTCTGGGCGTTGTCGAACACCAGCAGCCACCGGCCGCGCTCCCGCAGCTCGGCCAGCACCGCTGAGCGCACTACCTCCATGCCCGCCCCGGGATTGACGCATCGCAACTCCGCGCCGAGGGCGGCGAGCTGGTCGCCGATCAGCCCGGCCTGCTCGGAGTTCACCCACCAGGCCAGGTCATAGGTCCCGGCGAACCGGTGCGCGTACTCGGCCGCGAGCTGCGTCTTGCCCACCCCGCCCATCCCCTGCAACGCCTGCACCACCGCCGCGCCCCCGGCCAGCAGCCGCTCCCGCACCTCAACCAGCAGCCCATCGCGGCCGGTGAAGGCGGGGTTGCGGGCGGGGATGTTCCACACCCGCGGCATGGTGCCCGGCAGCCGCGGCGCCGACCCGCCAAGCCTGCTCACACCACCCGACGTGCCATGCCCGGGGAACACAGGCTTGCGATCTGGTCGCCGCGGCCCGGTCACCGCCTTCAACAGCACCTGCCGGGCCTGCTCCTCGACCGCGCCGAACAGATCCCGGTATACCAGCGGCCGCAGCACCGCCGGCATGTCCGCCAGCGGCACCTCCTCCACCCGCACCGGAACCAGGCGGTGGTCCACGGTGCCCGGCACATGCAGCGCCGCGACCGACCACTCCTCCGTCGTATACCGGTCCCGGTCGAAATACGCCGCCGAGAACAGCGCCACCACCCGGTCACACCGGCCCAGCGCATCACTCATCGCGGTGACGAAGTTCTGCCCGGCGGCCCAGTCCCACACATCCAACTCCACGGTGTACCCGGCGTCGGTTAACTGCCAGGCCACCCACTCCGCCCACGCCCGGTCCGCACCCGCGTGACTGACGAAGAAATCGGCATGATCCCCCACACCATCAGTATCCCGGCCAACCCTCAGAGCAGGAAGCCACCCGCGTCCAAGCGCGATCATGGGCCACCAAGATCAGAGTGCAGCACCCATATGAGCCGAGATCGTTGACACAAAGATCACGCGTCGAAGCTGTAGCGGAAGATGTATGAGGCCGCGTCGGCGGTCATCTCGTTCAATTCGACGGGTTCGCCGGTTTCTGAGTAGGCGATCCGCGCGATGTCCGCCACGGGAGTGGCCTGGTCGAGTGCCAGCCGTGTGGTCTCAGCCTCGCTAGGCATTCGTGCCCGGAGGTCTTCGCGGAACCTGACCGGAGCATGGCCGAGGTCGCGCAGTCTCGCGTAGATGCCTCCTGGTCCGGGGTTCTCCTGTGCGATGGGCGTGCCTTTGGCGATCTTGCTTGGCAGGTACGACACCGCCAGCAGCACGGGCTTGCCATCCAGGACGAACCGGCGCGAGCGCTGAATGACTGTCTCGCCTCGGTCCAGCTCTAGGGCAACCGCTACATGATCAGGCGGCTCTACCTCGTCGACGCGTATCTGATCGACGGTCAGGACCCGGTTCTCGGTGTCCGCCGACCATATCGATTCCCCCGAGGCCCAGCCTTCGGCCGCTAGGCGCGCGATCCCGTTGCGGATAATCGGCCGGAAGGTCCGCACGAAGACACCGGCGCCTTTCCTGGAAACGGCCAGGCCTTCGGTGATGAGGACGGCGAGCGCTTGCCGTGCTGTCATGCGGGCGACGCCGTAGTCCTGCATCAGCACGTTCTCGCCCGGCAGCCGGGACCCAGGCGGGTACTCCCCGCGCTCGATCGCAGACCGAAGGTCAGAGGCGATCTGGCGGTACCTCGGCGTGTCCTGCGGCATGACTGCGGAACGGACCTCACAGGTCTAGGGGCGGCGATTTACCTAGAGAAGAGTACCGATCTTGCTTCGCACCGCGAATGGGCCACGCAGCCCTTGACATCTCTAGAGAGGTTGTCTTGACTAGGGCTCATACATCCCTAGAGACGTTGCCGAAGTCTCTGGCAACCCAGCGGGTGACCGGGAGCCCGGCACCAGACACCGGCTCCTTCGCCACCACAGTGCGGCCAGGCCCTCGGAATGTGCGAAGACAAGTCGGCCTCAGCGGGGTGCGACCCGCTGAGGCCCAGAGCATCGATTGGAGTCCCGATGCACCACAACGGTACTGCCACAGGTGAACGGCTGGAAGCAGGCCCGGTCAGCCCAGTTATCACGAGGGAGGACGGGTGGCTGGGCGATGACGACCGGGACCAGCCGCTGGTCCTGCAGTTAAGGCTGCCGGTCTCCGCCGACGAGATGACCGCCGCCTTGTACGGCGACGAGCAGCTGTCACCCGCCGACCTGGCCGCCGATGAGAACGTGTGGGGCTTCGCCGCCTGCGCTGTCGCGCAGGACGGCATGAATCACATCGAGCGCCGCGCCGACCAGATCGCCGTTGAGGAGGCACGGGGGACGCTGGCCAACCCGGCCTGGCTGGAACTGTGCCGCCGCCGCGTCGCCGAGGTCACCGGCGCCGCTGCGCCCGGTCCGGCCGAGACCCTTATCGGCACTGCCGCCGCCGCCCAGGCCGGTGCGCAGCCGCCAGGCGCAACCACTACGTTTCACCGGCGCCGCGCCACGCAGGAGGAGACCGCACCGCCCGGGCCTGGCACCGGCACCGCAGGCCTGGCATACGTCCAGGCGCTGACCGAAGTGGCCGCACCCTGCCGCGCCGGGAACTAGCCATGGCCACCGCACCACGCGCTACGAGCGCGCACCTTGCCCTGTCCCCGGCCGAGCGGGCCGCGGTCGCGGCGGAACTGGCCAGGCTGCGTGCCAGGATGGCGAATCTCACCGCCAGGCTGGACCGCATGTATACCGCCCTGGCCACACCAGGCCACCGCTCCGCCCAGCCCATCGACGGGCTTACCCTGCCCGGACTTCACATCGCGCCAGGGGCACGGTCATGGCGGTGACCCGGGAGCAACTACTGGCCGGCCCGAACAGCGGTGCCCGGCCGCTGTCCCGCGACGAGCAAGCCGAGCGGGCCCGCAACGCCGAGTTCGCCGCGCAATGGCTTCCGGCCACCTCACCGTCCGGCCGCCGCTGCGAGGTCCAGGTCAGCGACCCAGGAGGCCTCGATGACATGCGCCGCGCCGGATGGCGCATCCACCAGCCCAGGCAGCAGACCGAGCCTGAGCCTGAGCCTGAGGCGGTGTGACCGATGAGCGGCATCACGATCACCGATACGAGCATGAGCAGCCCGGCCACCCCGCACACCGCCACCGCAACCGGCGGCGGCTGGACGGTCTCCTGGCTGCCTGGCCGCACCCTGGACCGCAACCAGGCCACGACGGCGATGACCATCGCCGACATCGTCGGCACTGCGGGCGTGCCCCGCGCCGATGACCCGATCTGGCTGTTCCTCGACGGCTGGGCCGCCGAACTGAGCCTGACGGCACCAAGCGCGGTCGCGCGGGCGTCGGAGCCACCAGGAGAACGTGAGGCCGAGACACGACAAGAGCCGGAGGCCGAGAAATAGCCCAGGGCGCAGATCCAAGCAACGCGGCGCCAGCCAGGCGTGCCGGCACAGCACCGGTCAACGGGCTGAGCGCCGCGGCCCCGCCAGCAGTGGCCGCGCCAGCACCGGCAATAGCTCTCGCGAGTGCTAGCCGAAGATCTTGTCCATCACCTCTGCGCCCTCAGTGAGTGCAGGCCGGAGTTCGTGGCGGTATACCAACTCTGTAGTACTGGTGCGGTCGTGTCCGGCGAGGAGCGCGATGTTCTCCACGGAGACGCCGTTGGCGGACAGGACCGACACGAACGTATGCCTCATCTCCCGAGGCGCCCAGCTCTGCCCGAGACCGGCTTTCTTGGTGATCGTGCGGAACGCGTGGATGACGTTGTCGGCGGTGAGTGGCGCGCCGACGGCGGTCGCGAAGACAAGGCCGTGATCCTGCCAGAGGGCCCCGGCCCTCAGCCGGTCCTCGGCCTGCAGCTTCCTGTGCTCGCGAAGTGCGTCCACGCAGTGCCGTGGCAGTGCCAGCGTCCGCCGCGACTTCCCGGTCTTGGTGTCGCCGCCATAACGCTGCGACCGCCAGACGTAGATGGCGAACCGGTCCTCGCCCGCCCCTCCGGGGTCGAACCCGGCCGAGGTGACGGGCTGCCACCCGCCGGAGTCGTCCACCCATCGGATGACGTGATCCCACCGCAGCGCGCGGGCCTCCTCAGTCCGGATGCCGGCCAGCAGGCTCAGCGCCACGTAGGCGTGCATGCGCGTGCCTTCCGCGGCCGCCAGCAAGGCCTTCGCCTGTTCCAGTGAGAAGCTCTTGGACGGGCGCCCCGTCCGGCCGTGCGGGGGCTGCACCAGGGCGGCGACGTTGCGTCCGACGAGATCGTTGGCCTGGGCATGGAGGATGGCCCGGTCCAGCGAGTTGCGGGTGATCTGCAGGGACCGGGTGGAGTAGCGGGACGTGAGCTGGCCCAGCGCGGCCCGAACATCGCCCGCGCTGAGGCTCCGCAGCGGCCGCCCGCCGATGATCTCTAATACCGGCTCCAGCAGGCCCTCATACAGCCCGCGGGTCCGCTCGGATCTGCCGTCCAGCCCCTCACGCAGCCAGTCCTCCACCGCGCGGCGCACCGTGTACCCAGCCGACGACCGGATCCCGGCGTCAAGCTCGGCGTGCAGAGCCTTGAGCTTGTCCCGGACCTCCTGCTTGGTCCTGCCAGAGACCTTGCGCCGGATCCGCTTGCCATCAGGGGCGTAGCCGAGCGAGACGGCGCCGACATACCGGCTCTTCGCCGACTCGAAGTAGATCGCGTCCTCGCCGTGCCCCCGGCGCTTGACGTTGGCCTCCGCCATATTGAGGAGCCTACCGCTTGGCTCCCCATTTGGCTCCCCAGCGACCGCCTCTAAGTCGCAACAGCCCTCTGACCTGCGCCCCGAGCAGGATTCGAACCTGCGACCTACTGCTTAGGAGGCAGTCGCTCTATCCACTGAGCTATCGGGGCTGGCGGCGACCGTCATGGCCTGCCGCGCGGCGGAGCCTGACCCAGCCTAACCGGTAGGCTGCCCGGGGTCTCGCGCCCGGTGCCCCGCGCGAGCCTAGGGTGGTGGCAGGAAGGATGCCAACGACAGGAGCGCGGCGCGGTGCAGGTACGAGACGTGATGACCGAGGCGACCGTTACCGACTCGACCGCGGACACGCTTCGGTCGGCGGCGGAGCGCATGTGGCGCCAGCAGACAGGTTCCCTGCTGGTCATGGACGGCGGGCGGCTCGCCGGGATCCTCACCGAACGGGACCTGCTGCGGGCGGTGGCGCTCGGCGCGGACCCGGCCAGCACCACGGTCGATGAGGCGATGACCACGGAGGTGTTCACGGTCCCGCCGGACATGCCGCTGGTGGACGCGGCGCGCGAGATGGCCACCCGCTGGATCCGGCACCTGCCCGTGGAGGAGCACGGCCGACTGGTCGGGATGGTCAGCATGCGCGACGTCACCGGGATCTTCGCGGCGCTCGCGCCCGGCAGCGTCACCGTGGAGCACGAGTTCGACCAGCTGGTGCGCGAGCGGCGACTGGCCCGCATCGAGCACGGCGACCTGGACTAACCGCGACCAGCGTTCGCGCTCGCCGCCCGGCCGGCGGTCAGGGCAGCTCGAACGGGAGCGGGATGCCGTCCAGGGCGTGCGGGCAGGGGCAGTCGCGCTGCTCGGGCAGCCCGGCGAGGATGGCGAAGACCAGGTCGCGCAGCCGCCCGACGTTGCGCCCGAACTCCGCGAAGACCTCCTCCTGAGTGACGCCCTCTCCCTCAGCAACTCCGGCGTCGGTGTCGGTCACCAGCGCGAGTGTGGTGTAGCACAGGGCGAGTTCCCTGGCCAGCACGGCCTCCGGGTGCGCGGTCATGCCCACCAGGGTCCACCCCTGCGCGGCGAACCACTGCGACTCCGCGCGGGAGGAGAACCGCGGTCCCTCGATGACCACCAGCGTGCCCGACTCGACCGGCTTCCAGCCCCCGGCGCGGGCGGCGGTGATGGCCTGGGCCCGGCCGGCCGGGCAGTAGGGGTCGGCGAACGGCACGTGCACCGCACCGCCGGCGTCGTAGTAGGTCTGGTCCCGGCTTCTGGTCCGGTCCACGATCTGGTCCGGGATGACGAGCGTGCCCGGCTGGTACGCCAGCGTCAGCGAGCCGACGGCACTGGGCGCGAGCACCTGGCGCACGCCGAGCGAGCGCAGCGCCCACAGGTTCGCCCGGTAGGGGATCCGGTGCGGCGGGAACCGGTGGTCGCGGCCGTGACGGGGCAGGAAGGCGACCCGGCGCCCGGCCACCTCGCCGGTCACGATCGGGTCGCTCGGCGGCCCGAACGGGGTGTCCACCCGGATCTCTTCGCCGTGGTCGAGCAGCGAGTAGAACCCCGAGCCCCCGATTACCCCGATGCTGGCTCCGCCCGTCACGGGAGCCATGCTAGCCACGCAAGCCACGCCAGCGGCAGGAACGACGCCGGCCACGATGCCACGCCGGCCTGGCCGGCCACGGCGCTCAGGCGACCTTCGTGCCCGCGCCAGAGGAGGTGCCGGAACCGCCCTTGTCCGCCTTCTTCCCGGACTTGGCCGTGGTACCCGGCGACCCCGAATCGGAGCCCGACGGCTTCGCGTCGGCCCCGGAGGACTTCTCACTCGTGGACGACGAGTCGGCGGCAGAGCCGTTCACCTTGGACGACCCGTTGACGGCGGCACTGCGGCTGTCCGTCCGGTAGAAGCCGGAACCCTTGAACACGATGCCAACCGGCGAGAACAGCTTGCGAAGCCTGCCCCCGCAGGCGGGGCACACGGTGAGCGGGTCATCGCTGAACTTCTGGACAGCCTCGAGGCGCTCCCCGCATTCGGCGCACGCATACTCGTACGTCGGCACTTGGTCCTCCTCCGCACGCCGCCGCTGGCACTCACGGCAGTGGACTGCTAAATGGTAACTCATGGGGCAGCCGGGTTATTCCCTCTTCGGGCCGCGCCACGAGGCGTACCCGCTGGTCGTGCGGGGCGGCGGGCACCTCGTCGAGCAGTTCGCCGTCATAAAGGAGCGCGATCGTGGGGACCTGGGGGCCGACCCTGGCCAGCGCGCGGTCGTAGCTGCCGCCGCCCCGGCCGAGCCGCGTCCCGCGCCGGTCCACCGCCAGGGCCGGCACGATCACCAGGTCGGCCCGGGACACCGCGCCGGTGCCGCGCGGCGGCTCGGCCGGCTCGGTGAGCCCGCGCGGCCCGGGCCGCAGCGACTCTGGGCCTTCGTAGGACGCCCAGTCCAGGTCCATGTCCGGCCGGAGCACCGGCAGCAGCACGTAGCTCCCGCGCTTCCACAGGGCGTAGACGAGCCCGTGCGTGCCCGGCTCGGAACCGATCGAGTAGTACACCGCGACCGTGCCCGCCATCTGCGCCTGCGGCAGCCCGAGCACCGCGTCCCGCAGGGCCTGCTCCGCCACGGCGCGCTCCCGCTCGGACAGTCCGGACCGCGCGCTCAGCACGCGCCGCCGCAGGGCCGCCTTCCCGTGGTCGCCCGCCCCGCTACCGCTCGCTCCGCCGGTCACCGTCAGCGACCAGGTTCCCGTCTTATTAGCGCTGATATATACACATTCAAAACGAAATGTCCGTGGCTGGACGTGTCCTCCGGAGAACTCGGCGACGGGGCGGAAGCATCGGGAGGAAACACTCGTCTAGGGTATCGGCATGGCCAGATTTCCCGCCGTGACCAAGGCAGTCATCCCCGCCGCCGGGCTCGGAACACGATTCCTGCCCGTGACGAAGGCGATCCCCAAGGAGATGCTGCCGGTCGTCGACAAACCCGCCATCCAGTACGTGGTCGAGGAGGCGGTGGCCGCCGGGCTTCGCGACATCCTCATGGTGACTGGCCGTGCCAAGGGGGCGCTTGAGGACCACTTCGACCGGGCCCCCGAACTGGAGCAGGCACTGAAGGCCAAGGGCGACGACGAGCGGCTCGCCCGCATCTTCGAGCCGACCGAACTGGCCACTGTGCACTACACGCGGCAGAGCATTCCGAAAGGGCTGGGCCACGCGGTGCTGTGCGCGGCGCACCACGTCGGCGACGAGCCGTTCGCGGTGCTGCTCGGCGATGACTTCATCCACCCCGATGACCCGCTGCTGCGGCGCATGATCGAGGTCCGCGACCAGTTCGGCGGCTCGGTCGTGGCGCTGATGCAGGTGGACTCCGACCAGGTGTCCCAGTACGGCTGCGCGGCGATCGAGCTCACCGAAACCAAGGACGTGGTCACACTGACCGACCTGGTGGAGAAGCCCGCTCCGGCCGACGCGCCGAGCAACTGGATCATCATCGGGCGGTACGTCTGCGACCCGGCGGTGTTCGGGGTGCTGCAGAACACGCCGCCCGGCCGGGGCAACGAGATCCAGCTCACCGACGCGCTCAAGACCCTGGCCCAGATGCCGGCCAGCGACGGCGGTGGAATGCGCGGCGTCCAGTTCCGCGGCCGCCGGTTCGACACCGGCAACCCGGTCGACTACCTGCGCACCGTGATCCAGTTCGCGCTCGAACGGCGGGACGTGGCTCCCGAGTTCCTGCCGTGGCTGCGGAAGTACCTGGACAGCCAGCCGTGACCGGCATGGATCCGGTGGAGGCCCATCTCGCGCGGGTGCTCGCCGAGATCCGCCCGATCGAGCCTGTCCGGCTCGGGCTGGAAGCGGCCGAGGGAGCCGTGCTCGCCGCGGCCGCCGTGGCAACGGTCCCGCTGCCTTCCTTCGACAACTCCTCGATGGACGGGTATGCGGTGCACGCCTCCGACCTCGCCGCGGCCAGCACCGAGGCGCCGGTCAGCTTGCCGGTCGCGGATCAGATCCCGGCCGGTGACACCCGCGCGCTGACCGTGGCCCCCGGGACGTGCGTGCGGATCATGACCGGTGCCCTGATGCCGTCCGGCGCGGACGCGGTGGTCCCGGTGGAGTGGACCGACGGCGGCACCGCGCGGGCCAGTTTCTCCCGGCCGGTGCGCAAGGGTTACTCGATCCGGCGGACCGGGGATGATGTCGCCGCGGGAACGGTGCTGCTCCCGGCGGGCACCAGGCTGGGCCCGGCCCAGATCGCGCTGCTGGCGGCGAGCGGCCACGGGGAGGTGCTCGCCCGCCCGGCGCCGCGGGTCGCGGTGATCGCGACCGGCAACGAACTCAGCGAGCCGGGCAACCCGCTGATCCCCGGCCGGATCTGGGAGTCCAACACCTACATGCTCGCGGCCGCGGTCCGGCAGGCGGGCGGTGCGGCCACCAGGTACCGCGCCGGGGACGACCCGGAGACCGTGCTCGGCCTGATCGAGGACCTGGCCGCCCAGGCTGACCTGCTGATCACCAGCGGCGGGGTGAGCATGGGCGGAGAGCATGATGTGGTCAAGGCCGCGCTGTCCGGGCCGGGTGCAGCGACCGCGGCCATGGTGTTCCACAAGGTCGCCATGCAGCCCGGCATGCCGCAGGGTTTCGGGGTGACCGGCCCGGGCCGGACGCCGATCCTCACCCTGCCCGGCAACCCGGTGAGCGCGTTCGTCTCGTTCTGGCTGTTCGGCCGCCCGGCCATCGATGCCCTGCGGGGCCTGCCGGCCGGGCCACCGCCGGCCAGGCCGGCCGCGCTGACCGGGCCGGTGACATCGCCGGCCGGCCGGAGGTCGTTCCTGCGCGGCGTGCTCTCCCCGGACGCGGCGACGGTGACGCCGCTCACCGGCCAGGGGTCGCATCAGCTCGGCGCGCTGGCCCAGGCCAATGCGCTGATCGTGGTCCCGGAACCCGTGACCGCGATAGCCGCCGGCGAGGCCGCGGACGTAATCTCGCTGCCATGACGCAGCCAGGGCTCA
>WNGH01007817.1_pt1 | contig 17839 bp, 15 predicted proteins | sample 5400631 | NCBI WGS metagenome assembly WNGH01 (sample SAMN13153373, study PRJNA577476) | soil metagenome | isolation source: 115 cm soil or saprolite under Garry oak tree replicate 1 | place: USA:California | collected 2016-06-15
CCGCCGGGTCGATGACGAACTTCCCGGCAAAATCGGCGTAGAGTTTCGCCACACCGCGCGCGGATACCTCATGCCCGAGCTGCGCCAGCATCTTGTCCGATGGCCCTTTCAGCGACTTGCCTCCGACGAGCGGACAGACCGCCAGGACGTCCGCGCGACGCCGGCGGAGCGCCTCACGGATTCCCGGCACCGCCAGAATCGGGCCGATGCTGATGAGCGGATTGCTCGGACAGATCAAAATGGCATCTGCGTTTTCGAGCACATCGAGCACACCGGGCGCCGGTCTGGCGTTCTCAATCCCCGTGAAGCGTATCCGGCGCACGACAGGCTCGGCGCGGCGCTTGACGAGGTACTCTTGAAAATGAAGCAGTCCTTCGCTCGTATCGAGATACGTGGGCACGGGCTGGTCCGACATCGGAAGAATCCGGGATTCGAGTCGCAGCGCCAAGCGGATGGAATCGGCGGCCTGCGACAGAGTCGCACCGGAAGCCAGCATCGCGGTCCGGTGAATGTGCGTGGCAAGGTCACGATCGCCAAGATGGAACCATGCCTCACGGCCGAGCGCGCGCAGCCGCTCGAGAGCGGCAAAAGTATCGCCCCGGAACCCCCAACCGGTCTTGGGATTCACCACGCCGGCAAGCGTGTACGCGACGATATCGAGATCCGGGGAGATACGCAGGCCATGAAGAACAATGTCGTCGCCGGTGTTGACGATGACGGTAAGTTCGCTCGATGCTCCCGCCCGCGCCAATCCTCGCAATAATTTTGACGCACCGACTCCGCCGGCGAGCGCGGTGATTTTCATCAGTAGCTTGTTTCCGTGACGGGCGAGTGCGCCGCAGCCGTCAACAATTGCAGCCGCGCGGGAACCCCGCATTCGCCGGGCAGGTCGCGCGGAAACGTTTGCCGAATGCGGTAGGTGGTGGTGCGTTCTGCAGGAATTCGTCCAATCGAACGAATCATGGCGCGAAATTCTTCCGGCCAGACGCATTCGCCAAACGCCGCGCCGGCCGCTTTGGAAATGCTCTCTTCCATCAGCGTTCCGCTGAAGTCGTTCGCTCCCGCCTGGAGACACGCGAGGGAGCCGTCGAAACCGAGCTTCACCCACGACACCTGAATATTGGGAATCCATCGGTGGAACAGGAGCCGCGCCAGCGCGTGGACGATCAAGTCTTCGCGAAGCGTGCTGCCCGCGCGCGCCGCGCCGGACTGGTACAGCCGCGTCTGCGAATGGATGAAGGCCAGCGGGACGAACTCGGTGAATCCGTGCGTTTCTTTTTGAATTTCGCGAAGCAGAATCATGTGGCGGACCCAGTGCTCAGGCTGCTCCGTATGGCCGTACATCATCGTCGAAGTTGTGGGGACGCCCAGCGCGTGCGCCATCTTGACGATTTCAACCCATTGCCGCACCTTCAATTTATTCGGGCTCAGGTGGCGGCGCACAGAATCATCCAGAATCTCAGCCGCCGTCCCCGGGATGCTCCCCAGGCCCGACTCCTTCAGCGCCAGCAGGTATTCGCGCATCGGCAGGCGGGTTTTCTCGATGCCGTAAGCGATTTCCATCGGCGAAAACGCGTGGACGTGCATTTCCGGCAACTCCGCCTTGATGGCGCGAAGGAGATCACGGTAATAGTAGCCGTCGAGTTCTCGAGGAAGCCCGCCTTGAATGCAGACCTCCGTCGCGCCGCGTTCTTGCGCTTCCCGCGCCCTGGCGATGAGCGATTCGTGCGAATGAAAATAGGCATCCGCGTCGCCGGGCTTGCGGCTGAAGCCACAGAAAGCGCATCCGACGATGCACACGTTGGTGAAATTGAGATTGCGGTTGACAACGTAGGTGATGGTGTCGCCGATGGCGCGCCGCCGTAATTCGTCCGCTGTCTTGACCAGGGCGAGAAGGTCGGCTCCCTCAACGGCGGTCAGCGCAATCCCCTCACCGCACCCAAGCTCTGCACCTCCGAGCACGGATTCGAGCATGGCGCGAACTGGCGCACTCGCGCCGGAAAGCGCGCGCTCCAGCGTCGCCTCTTGCCACCGCGGATCAAACGCCTTGCGCAAGGGACACCCCTTCCTCGCGGGCGTAACCTTCTGCGTCTATCCAATGCTCCATATTAGGTTGTACGGTTTGACAAACAAATTCGGGCTGGCGCGCAAATTCCGGGTAAATAGCAAGACGCTCGCGGAGCTGCAGCCCACGGGCTTCGGTGGCCGCCCGCAACCGGGCAATCTCCGGCCAGGGCGCCTCGGGATTGATGAAGTCGCGCGTCACCGGCGAGATGCCTCCCCAGTCGTTGATCCCGGCTTCGAGCAGCCGCGGAAATGCAGCATAACTCAGATTCGGCGGAGCTTGAAGATTCATCTCCCCGTCGAGAATCAGCCGCGCGGCAGCAACCGTCCGCAACATTTCTTCCTCAGACGGCTCCGGGTGGGCGGCCATCGGGATTCCCGGCTTGGCGCGGAAATTCTGGATGATGACCTCCTGAATGTGGCCGAAACGCCGGTGCAGGTCGCGAATCGCGATAAGAGAGTCCACACGTTCCGTGAGTGTCTCACCAATGCCGATCAGAATCCCGGTGGTGAACGGAATCCGCAAACGGCCGGCTTCTTCCATGGTGCGGAGGCGCAGCGAAGGCACTTTGTCGGGCGCCTCGGCGTGCGCCGCTCCTGCACGCATCAGGCGCGGGCTCACGTTTTCCAGCATCAAGCCGAGGCTGACGTTCGATGCGCGCAATCGCCGCATGGACTCGGCGCTCATCACTCCTGGATTGGCGTGCGGCAGCAAACCGGTTCTCTCCATGGTCAACTCGGTCATGGCGGCGAGATAATCGAGCGTGCGCTCGAAGCCCTGGCGGGAAAGGAATTCGCGCGCTTCGGGAAAGATTTTTTCCGGCTGGTCCCCCAGGCTGAACAACGCTTCCTTGCATCCCGCGCGGCGCGCCTGCTTGGCGGCAGCCAGCACTTCCTCGGGAGGCATAAAATGCGCGCCGGGCTCGCCCGGGTCCTTGCGGAACGTGCAGTAGCCGCAATAATCGCGGCAGAGCGTGGTCAGTGGAATAAATACCTTTTTTGAATAGCTGATCACGCGTCCGTGGAACCGTTCGCGCACCGAGGAAGCAGCTTGCAGGAGCGCCTCGGTCGGCGCACGTGCGAGCAGCAGCAAAGCATCTTCGCGGCCGAGACCTTGCCCATCAGTGGCGCGGAAAAACGCGGATTCGACGTCGCGCCCTGCGGGACCTTCTTCGCCGGCCGCGGCCGCACGATCCTGTGTGCCGCTCGCGTACAACGCATTGTCGCTTTTTTCGCGGAGCACTTTCTCCCTCAGCATGGACCAGTTATCGGAACAAATCTTCGGCCGCAGGCCGGATCAACCGCCGCGCGGTGTCCGCGGCACGCCTGTAAGAATAACCCCGAACCAGGACAACGGGCGCGTGCTTGCGCTTCTCCATCAGGAGGCCCGCAGCAGCCGCCAAATCGTCGGCACAAGCGAGCACAGTAGCGTGTAACCGGCGCCCGGCTGTATCGCGTGCGCCGCGCAGGTCGCGCAAAACCTCAAATCCCGCCGCGCCGATGGCTACATTCGTCAGGCCCAGCCGCCAGGGACGCCCGAATGTGTCGCTGATGATGGCGGCGACTTGCACGCCACGGAGTTTGCGGACTCCGGCAACAAACCTGCGCGCCGAGCCGTCCGGATCACGCGGCAAGCACGTCACGCAATCCTTCCCGGGAACGTTCGAGCGGTCCACGCCCGCATTGGCGCAGGTGAATCCGTGATGCGTTTCCACCAGCAAGACGCGCTCGGTCATGCGCACCACGCGGCGCGATTCCTGAAGCACGACTTCCAGGAAGCGCGGGTCCTCGGCCAGTGTTTTCGCCCATCGGCGCGCGGCTTCCGAAGGCTTCACGCCTCGCAGGCGGATGACACGGCCCTCGGCCTTCGAGACAACCTTCTGCGCAAGCACTACTACATCACCGGTGCAGATGTTCACCCCCTCGCGCCGCGCCGCATCCGTCACCAAGCGCGCCAAGTCGTCCCCGGGGCGGACCTCCGGTAACGAACGCAAACCGAATAGCTCGAGTTTCGATGGTAGGGTGAGGAGAGATCGGCTCTTTCGATTCACAGGGTCATTACCGAGCTTGCAGACTGGAGCCTTTGCCGCGCGCCGCGTTGCGGATACGGCTCACAGATTCTAAGCGAAACGCCGGTGTGGTTTCACTCTCCATTTCGCGGGAAAGGCAATCTGGGATGTGTGGCGTCAAATGCTGTTGCGATATAAGGACGGGCAAGAGAACTTACGAAGGGACGGTTTGAATAAAAAAACCGGGCGACCTATCGTGACGAAGGCCGCCCGGCTCAACGAAAGTCTTAGTGGCGTCCGTGCGATGACCCGGAGCTGCTCCCGGAGCCGCTCCCGCGGCTGGAGGACCCGGACGAACTGCGCGACCCCCCACCTCCGGAGGACGACCGGCCGCCCCCTGAAGAGGATCGGCCGCCGCCGGAGTACGACCCGCCGCCTCCTGAAGAGGATCGGCCGCCACCAGAGTATGACCCACCGCCCGAATAGGAACGGCCGCCAGAGGACGACCGGCTTGGGGCGGAGTAATTGCGTGAAGGTGCGGAGTACGACCGCCCCGAATAGGTGGGCGAAGAATACGACCGGCCGGATTGACGGCCCGCCGAGGAATTACCGTTCCAATTTGCCGGTGGCCGATCCGTTGAATGGTTCGAGCTCCGCGGCATAGATGTTGCCGGGCGATCCGTCCGGACAGCGCTGTTTGTGCGAGAATTTGAGGTTGCCGTGGCCCCGTTCGGGCGATCCGTCCGGACAGCGCTGTTCACGCGCGAATTCGAGGTTGCCATGCCCGCGTTGGCGCGACCCAAGCCGGCGCCCGTCTGAGACATCGCGCTCGATGATGCCGAACGCGGCTTGTCCTGCTGCAGCTCCGCTGCGCGCCGCGATGCAAACGTGCCGTTGCCTGGTCGCCCGTTCGCCACCATGTTGCCAGTAGGACGGTCCATCGGCGCTCGAGAAGAAGGCATCGAGCTCCGCACAGAGGACTGTCCATTCGCCATGCTGGCGTTCCCCGCCGGACGGTTTGCAGACGAAACCGCTGAAATTCCGGCAGAGTTTGCCGACCGGATTGCGGGACCTTGCACGCCATTCTTGGCGCGGAGTTGCGCCATTGTTTGTGAATCCAGCGGACGGCCCGGGTTTTTCGCCAGAGCGGACTGCCGCGCCGAGAACGGCACGGCTCCGGGCGCTGGTGTCGAGCGCGTCACCACGGAACGGCTCAGAGCTGCCGGCGACGGCAAGTGTGCGTTTACCGCTCCGCGCACGCCCAGAACGCTGCGCTGCGTCGGAGTGATCGCCGCAGTGGAACTCACCCGGCCGGAAACCATAGACCGCACGGAGGAGCCGCTCAGCGATGCCCGAGCCACGGACTGCGAATTCACAAAGGTCGAGCGCGGAACAGCCGTAATCGCCCCGGCAACGCGCTGGTTCGCAAAGTGGATACCGCCGACGTTGCCGGTGCGGAGGATCGTTCTGTTGACTATCACTGTGTTCGTAATGTTGATGTTGGTGATGAACACGCGGCTGCAGCGAAATCCAGGGAAAAATGGCTCGCCGAAGCCCAGCGGGAACCATCCGATCGGCGCGCCGAACCCGAAGCCGAAGAAGAAATTTGATCCGCCGACGAAGCCGACTAAGGCGGGTGCAAAAAACGGCCGGGCAAAGAATGGTCCCGGGCACCAGCCCCAGAAACCGCCCACAAACGCCCAGCGCCCATAGTGAAACGGCGCAAAGCCCCAGGGCTCGTCTTCCACCCAAGTCCAGCCCCACGGGTCAATCCAGACCCAGTGGCCGTAGCGATAAGGCGCCCATCCGACCGGCACGGTCGGATACCATACAGGACCGTAGTCCGGCGTTTCTCGCCACACCCCGTGGTCGTCGAGATCTTCGTAGCCGGTCACGTCGCGCGAGACGTATTTCGCGGAAGCAGAATGATCCTCGCGCGCGTCGCGGTCCATGGCCCAGCGGTCGAGATCGTCCGGGCCGCGCGCCGTACTTGTTTCGTAGCGGGGGTTTTCCGCGCCGGTAAAGTCGGCGCGGTCGCCTGCGTGCACCGTATAGTTCTGGCCGCCGGTAGTCACCTCGCCTTCGCCTCGGAACGCGGTGACGTTGGTGACGTCGCCGTTCTCGTTGACGTCAATGCGGAAATCGCCCGCTTTGGCCACCGTAAACGCCAAGTTGGGCGTATCAATCTCATAGGTTTCGCCGCTGCGCAATTCGCGCACGCGCATATTGATGGAGCCTTCGGTCAGCCGGATTTGAATGGTATTGTCATCCAGGTTGAGGAAGGAGAATCCCGTGCGCTCGCCCAGGTGAATCGCCGCTGCACCGGCGTGCAATTCGGCGCGCGAGCCGCTATCGGTCCAGAGTTTGTCGCCAGTGGTCATGGGACGGTTGACCACGGCTTCGGTCCAATCGCTTGCGCCCACCGGCTGCATGGACACGGAACCGTTCAGGAAACTGATTCGTGCGGCGCGCGACGGGGGATCGCCTTCATCGGCGGCGGCAGGTTGCGGAACACCCATTCCTAATCCGAGGGCGCAGGCTAGTGCGATAAGAAAACCAAATCGCTCAAAGAATCGTTGTCTCATCTTGGGCCCCCTGGCCCAGGCTGACCGAACTCCGGTCAATTGGCCTGGCGGTTCCTTAGCCATTCTACTCCACACCAGTAGGAACCCGGCCTGGGAGAATAAGTTGCACGGAATGTCTTTGCTGAACTGGTCCAATGGTCGCTGGCAGGGGATCTCTAAGTGACTGATTACACAGGTGATAGCTGGACACGCCGGCGCTTCCCGTTCAACCGCGCGGTCGAGCCTAACGTTCCGCGGCCTCATCCCGCGAAAAGGATGCCGGACAAAAAGCGGGATTGCTTCCCCCGTCCTGGGAGAGTCGCGTGAGTTTCGCGTCGGGCTCGTCAACTGTCAAGAGATAAATGTCCGTTTTCGGCAGGGGCGACCAAAGCGGGTTGTAGTAATAGTAGCGGCTGAAGTGTTCCCCGCACTCAAAGACGATCTCTTTACTATCAGGCGACCACGACGGGTGGCGGCAATATGATTTCCTTTCATTCGTCAACTGACGGAGGCCCGAGCCATCCGCGTTCACCATGAATATCTGCGTATCCGAATCTTTGCCGACAAGAAAGGCGATCCTTTTCCCATCCGGAGACCACACCGGCGATTGAATGTGGTCTTTCTTGCCGGAGAGATTCTTGAGATCCGAGCCGTCGTCATTCATCACGTAAAGACCTTGTGGCGTGCCGTGAATGCCGTGCTCCACCGCAATGGCGAACTTCCGCCCGTCAGGGGACCACGCGGGGTCATCGGCTTTCAGTTCCGGATCGGTGAGGCGGTGCTCGCCGGAGCCATCGGCAAGCGAAACGTATATCGCGGGATGATTCTTCTTTTCCCGTGACGCCACATACGCCAGCTTCTTCCCATCCGGAGACCACGCGAAGTGGTAGGCGTCACGAACGACAAGCGGCGGCGTGTCGGACCGATCCAGGTCCACGGTGTAGATGCCTGTTTTGTCCCATGCGCGCGGGGGGGCCGGGCGAAAGTCCACCGCTACGCTCTTGCCATCGGGAGACCACGCGGCCTGAGGAATAAATCCCGGCCCGAGGCTCTCTTCCAGCGGCTCACCGCGGTCGGAATCGAGGATACCAATGTCCGTATCAACTCCCAAATGCGTCGTGGGATATAGAAAAACTGCAGAATCCTCTTTTTTGTGGTGGAGGAACAAAAGCTTCGAGCCGTCGGGTGACCAGACCGGTCCATGGCTTCTCCCATCGGTTGTCACGCGGCGCAGGCCGCGGCGGTCTGAATACATCACGAAAATGTCGCTGTGGACGGCCTCGCCCACATAATACCCTTGGAGAACAGCGCGGTCGAATGCAATCTTCCAAATCTTCAGCTGTGCGGCTGGCTTCGGCGGAGTTGCACCCTGACCATTCGCCAGAGGAGATAGCAACGCCAACGCGGTAATGAGGAAGCCAGCACCGACGAAACCGGGAGAAAAAGTGCGGCGGATGGCGCGGCTAAATCGGGCGGACCGGGCACGGTCATGCATCCTGATACCCTCCTCGGCCAACTATTGTTGACAGATGACAAGGCCATGGTGAAGGGTTGTCTTACGAATGCATGTTTGTTCTAGACTTGGCTGCATTCTTCGAAATCTCCCAGGCCTTGGCGTATTTCCAGCTCACGTACGCCGCGTGTGTCAAGTGGACGAGCAAGCCTTCCCGGCCATCCAGAAACCCGCCGCGGAAGAAATACCGGTATATAAACGCCACCCACGGGCGCACAACAATATCAATGATGCTGAATCGGACCTTGCGTTCTCCGGTGACCATCCCGGCCCCCAGAGACGAATAGCGGTTGGCATGCGCGATAAAGTTTTCCAGCGTCGGATAGGCGTGGTGGATGAGGTCACCTTCGAGGCGGCCCGTCGCTCCTTTCATCTTCATGTCTTCGTGCACTGCGCGATCTTCGAATTGGGCCCTCTCGCGCCTAACCAACCGCAGTTTTCTGTCCGGATAATATCCGCTGCGCCTGATCCAGCGATTGAGGTACATGTTCCGTCGCGCGACCATGTAGCCGTCAAACGCAGCGGCCGGTTGCGGCGACTTCAGCAGTTTCTTGATGCTGGCGGCGAGTCCGGGGCTGACCTCTTCATCCGCATCGAGAGACAATATCCATTCGCCGGCCGCCTTGGCCAATGCGGAGTTTTTCTGAGCCGCGAACCCCTTCCACTCCTCGACAAACACTTTCGCTCCGCAGGATTTTGCCAACGCCACGGTGTTGTCCGTGCTCCCCGAATCCACAACGATGATTTCGTCCGCAATGCTTTTCACGCTCTCCAGAGTGCGAACGATATTGGCCTCCTCGTCGCGCGTGATGATGCAAACGGATAAGACCATGCAGGAATGCCCCCGGATACTGCGCGAATCGCGGCTATCCACAAAAGCTGCGCCAATATATCATCGTCGAGCCAGCCAGACTATCAAGCCGCAGGAATTATGAATCCCAAATACCTCTTTGCGTTTGACAGGCCAATGGGCTCATTCTATTCTGCGCTTCCGTGTAACCATCGCTCCTGCGAGGCCGCTTGAAAGCTTTCCGGCGATTGCTCCGGCGCGCGCCTTTCTATGGCGCATATAAGTCGCTCGGCCACTATCCTGACTTCCTCTACTGGAAACTACGGGGGGAGCCCGTCCGCTCGCCGCATGTGCTTAAACAGCGGACGGTTCGTGAATATGGGGAAAGATACGGCTTGCGGATTCTCGTCGAAACGGGAACCTATTACGGGGAAATGATCTCCGCGATGAAAAATCGGTTTGAGCGGATTTATTCCGTTGAATGCGACTCCGATCTCGCAGAGCGGGCAGTCCGGAGGTTTGCCCGCCATCCTCACATTCAAATCCTGCAGGGCGACAGCCAACAGGTGCTGCCGGAATTGCTGAAATCGCTCCATCAGCCGGCGCTCTTTTGGCTGGACGCAGGCTACTATGGCTGGGCCGGAGCGCAGGGCGACAACCAAAGACTTTCGACGGAACTCCAGACCATCCTCCAACATCCCGTGAAGGGGCACATCATCCTGATGGATGATGCGCGCGGCCTGAACGGCCAGAATGGCGCCCCCACCGTCGAGGAGGTCAAGCGGCGCGTAGAATCGGAGTTTCCGGATCGCGTCGTGGATGTGCAGTACGACATCCTGCGGATTGCGCCTCGCCCGGCTCGAGTTTCCGATACGTAGACCGAGTTTTTGTTTGGGGCAGAAATGGCGGAATAATGCGCAGGCAAGCGCTTCTGCTTTTTCCCAAAGTTCATTAGCGCCCCTTGCGCCTGGATCACGTTCTCGCCAGCCAGGCTCTATAAGTCATTCAAAAGACAACCTTTACAAAGGCAAAGATTTCAGTGGACGCCGGGACAGGAATGTGTTACTCTGTTTTTGCGTTTGTTGCTCTTGTGAAACCTTTAGATTCGTTGAAGGGGCTGCAAGGTCACACTTGCGGCCCTTTTTGCTGTAACGGCTGAGGCGTTCGACAAGCATCAAATAGCTCAAAAAGAAAAGAGAAAAGAAAGGACGTTTTCGTCCACTTTTCCGCCATCCAGGCGGACGGGTACAAGTCGCTGAACGAAGGCCAGGCGGTTGAATTCGAGGTCACCAAGGGCCCCAAGGGCCTGCAGGCGTCGAACGTTCAGCCTCTGTAAACTCTATGGGGGCGTCCCGATTCCATCGGGACGCCCCTTTTTTTCTCTCTGTCCGGTGCACGCTGCCCAAGGAGGCATCTTGAAAGGTCTCTCGGAAGGTCAGTACATCAAGCACTTTCAGTACGGGCTCGGCGTAATCACACAAACTGACGCCGACCGCACCTCGATTGATTTTGATATCCACGGAATGAAGAAATTTGTCACCAGCCTGATGGTGGTTGAGCCTGCGGAAGGCACGCCGCCAAAGCGCAAGCGCGCCAGCCGCCGCAAAAAAGCGGTGGCGACAACTCTGGCAAAACCAGCCGCCGTAGCAGTTGCTGCGTCCGGCACAAAATGAGCAGTGAATTGATCCTGCAGTACCTCGGGTTCGTGTCTCAGCCGCTCGACCGTGAGTACACCTTCAGCGTGCGCGAGCCAGCTTGTGAACCGCGCGTATATACCCTGACCATCACCAACGCGGCATTTGATGCTCACCGCGCACGCTTTCAGGACGCGCCAGACATCTGCTCCTTGCGCCTGCGGCGCGAACTCGCCGCCAGCGGCAATCACGTCGCGCTAACTCATTTTTCCATCACCGACACCGAACTTGAAGATTACCGCGGCGCCCACGCGCCCAGAAAGCCGGGAAAGTTTGGCTACGCGGCGCGTTGATTTGCTGTGGAATCGCAAACGCTTGTGCAGTAATTCCTGAACATAATAAAAAGAGGGCAGATGACTCCGCCTTCTTCCCCATTCGTGCCGCCAGTCCCGTTCCAACTTTTCAAGGGTAAGGCGGCTTCAATCTTCGTTCCCATTGCCATTCAGGTTGTAGAAGCGGATTGAGAAGATTTATTGAGGGCAGAAGACTGGATTACTCCCCCTATCCATCGTTAATTGCGCCGGTTCGCCCTTGGAGTCGCGCACTGAGATAAGAAAGACGTTGTAGCCGTTGCTTGAAAAAGGGATCCCCGCGACGGGTCGGTTTGGTTTGCATTGGGCCGCAATTTGTTCACTGTCAGGTGACCAAGATGGGTGCGAGCAGGTCATTTTCTTGTCTCGGGTCAGTTGACGAATGCCGGAACCATCCATGCTCATGAGAAAGATCTGGTCCATTTCCTTCCAGTTCGAAACGAAGGCGATGGTCTTCCCGTCTGGTGACCAGGCGGGCGACTGGGCGATAGATTTCTTCTCCGTGAGGCGTATTTCGCCTGTGCCGTCTGCCTTGGCGATAAAAATGGATGATTTGCCAAGATCCTTGCCCCGGTTTGCCGAGTAAGCGATGTTGGTTCCATAAGGAGACCAAGACAGATCCGAGCCTCCTTCGATGACTAACCTGAAAGTGCCATCTCCCGTGGCTGGCAAGAGGAAAATACCGCCTCGACTCTGGCCCGGTTCTTTCGCAGGAGCCGTGCTGCTTCTTTCTATCGGGGCGCTTTTCGCGCTTACGGCAAGGGTTTTCCCGTCGGGCGACCAACCTATGCTAAGAACCGGCAAGTGCAGAGAACGAATCTTACGAACATTCTTCCCATCAGCGTCCATCACAAAGAGCGCAGGCCAGGAATCATCGTTTGCACTGGCCAGTGGGTCGAGAGGGTTGTCGCGAATCTGGTGCCGCGAGAAAAGAAAGGCGATTTGCCGTCCGTCAGGGGAGCACGCCGGTGAAAATGAAAGGCCCCCGCTTGTCAATTGCCAAGCATTGCGTCCGTCAGCATCGATCACGAAAATTTCCGCAAACGACGGCATGTGCGGGCTAAGGATGTTCGCAGCAAGTCTTCGGTCGTAGGCGATCCGCCCGATTGGTTTCTTGTTGGGTGACGGAGGAACCGAGCGCTCCTGCGCATTTGTAACGACAAAAGGAGAACACAGGACAAAAATAAACAAAGTATCTAGTGTATAGAGCTTCCGCCGGAGAAACGGACCTCGTGCCATGTCAACCTTTTATATATTGGACGTAATAAGACTCGCCGTGGTTAGCTACGTCCCAGTTAGCGAATCGGTAATGCCAGACCCAACCCAAATCTAAATGTGAAACAAGCGCAGCACGAAACCCGCGAGCCCACCGCCGATGAGAGGTCCGATGACCGGAATAGGCGCGTAGCTCCAATCGGAGGCGCGCTTGCCGGCAATCGGAAGCAGGGCATGTGCGAGGCGCGGGCCAAGGTCGCGCGCCGGATTGATGGCATAGCCGGTAGTCCCGCCAAGCGACAGGCCGATGCCCCACACCAGGCTGCCCACCAGGTACGGCGCGAGGCCTGCTGCGGGACCGAAAGCGGCAACCGCTTTCGAGAAGATCGCTCCGGCAACGAGCACAAGGACGAAGGTGGCACTGATCTCGCTCGCCAGGTTCGCAAATGTATTTCGAATCGCGGGCGCGGTGCAGAAACAGCCGAGCTTCGCGGCCGCGTCCGGCGTTTCTCTCCAGTGCGGCAAATAATGCAACCACACGAGAACAGCGCCCGAGAATGCGCCCAACATCTGAGCAAGGAGATACGGGGCGAATTTCGAGAAGTTCCTTGAAGAAACGGCGAACCCCAGCGTCACCGCGGGATTCAGATGCGCATCGCTGCTGCCAAAGGCGATCGCCACAAAGACCCCGGCCATAACCGCGAAGGCCCAGCCGCTGGTGATGACCATCCAGCCCGAGCCTTCGCCTTTGCTGCGCTTGAGCAGCACGTTCGCGACGACGCCGTCTCCCAAGAGAACCAGCATCAAGGTTCCGGCGAATTCCCCGAGAAATGGTGTAGTCATCTGAGCTCCTCTAATCCACCCAATCGAACGAGCGCGTTACCGCCTTCTTCCACAAGCGAAATAATCCGTTTCGCGCAGCTTCTTCCATACGGGGTTTCCAGGTCTGCTCCACCGACCAATTGGCGCGCAACTCCTCAGCGTCTTTGAAAAAGCCGGCCGCCAAACCAGCGGCATAGGACACGCCAAGGGCGGTGGTCTCCTTGATCACCGGGCGGACCACCGGGCGATTGAGAATATCGGCTTGAAACTGCATGAGGAGATCGTTTTCAATCATCCCGCCGTCGGCGCGGAGCACGTCGAGCGCGATTCCGGAATCTTTTTCCATGGCTTCGACGACTTCGCGGGTCTGAAACGCAGTGGCCTCGAGGACCGCGCGGGCGAGATGCCCCTTGTTGGCGTAGCGCGTGAGGCCGGCGATGATGCCGCGGGCGTTGTCTTTCCAGTAGGGCGCGTACAGACCGGAGAACGCCGGGACGAAATACACGCCGCCGTTGTCTTTCACCGTTCGGGCGAGCGCTTCGATCTCGGAGCTTTTGCGGATGAGTCCGAGGTTGTCGCGCAGCCATTGCACCAGCGCTCCGGTGATGGCGATGCTTCCTTCGAGAGCGTAATGAGCGGGCTGCGAACCGAGTTTGTAGGCGAGCGTGGTCAGCAGGCCGTACTTGGAATGCATGGCCCGGCCGCCGGTGTTCATCAGGAGGAAGCATCCGGTGCCGTAGGTGTTTTTCGCCTCGCCGGGCTTGAAGCAGGTCTGCCCGACGAGCGCGGCTTGCTGATCGCCCAGAATTCCGGCGATGGAAACGCCCTGGATGGAGCCGAGTTGGGCCGCGCCGTAGACTTCGCTGCTCGAACAGATTCGCGGAAGCAACTGCGGGGGAATTCCAAACGCGTTGAGAATCTCGTTGTCCCACGAAAGCGTTTCCAGGTTCATCAATTGCGTGCGGCTGGCGTTGGTCACATCGGTGACGTGAGCGCCCCCCTGCGGGCCGCCGGTCAAGTTCCAAACCAGAAAGGTGTCAATGTTTCCGAAGAGCAGTTCGCCAGCTTCGGCTTGGGCGCGGGCTTGCGGCACGTTTTCCAGAATCCAGCGGAGCTTTAGCCCGCTGAAGTAGGTGGCGAGGGGAAGGCCGGTTTTAGCGCGGAAGCGGTCCTGTCCGCCGTCGCGGGCAAATTCAGAAACGGCATCGCTGACGCGGGTGTCTTGCCAAACGATGGCGTTGGCGACGGGCTTGCCGGTTCTGCGGTTCCAGACGACGGTCGTTTCGCGCTGGTTGGTGATGCCGATGGCAGCAAGGTCCTGGGGACGCAGCCCTCCTTGCTGCATGGCTTCGGCGATGACTTCTCCGGTGCGGCGCCAGATTTCTTCGGGATCGTGTTCCACCCATCCGGGCTTGGGATAAATCTGCTGATGCTCCTTCTGGGAAACCGCGACAATTTTCCCTGCGCGGTCGAAGACCATGAACCGCGTGCTGGTGGTGCCTTGATCTATCGCTGCAACGTAGCTGGGCATTGTTTGCGGTCCTTACCGGGCTGCTCTAAAAACCTCCGGGAGAAACCGCGCCCCCGTCCTTGGCGATTCCCGAATGGAGCAGGAGTCTTCTATCACACCCGCGGGTGGCGGAGAAAGTTGAGAGTTGATGGCTTCTCAGCTCCGCTAATTCATCCGGTTGACCCTTCAGCTCGTTGGCAGTACGATTCCGCGAGTTTGTTTCATTCTCCAAAGTCCCTGAGGAGGCGCCGTGTATTGCACGAAATGCGGAGCGGGGCTGGCGCAAGGCGCAGCGTTCTGTTCGGTGTGCGGGTAAACAACCGGCGGCACCACGCCCACAGTTGCGGGCGTGCCGGTGGTCAGCACGGGCGGGCCGCAGGCGTGGCCTGGACTGCCTTATGCCGGGTTCTGGCTGCGTTTTGTGGCCTACATCATAGACGGCTTCGTTCTGGGCGCCGGGTTTTTCGCGATTATCCTTGTCCTCTTGATGGTGACGGGGCTCGGCTCGGCGGTCAGCGGCATCCACTCGGGGGAGGATATTGGAGAGGCGTTCGCGCTCGTGGGAGTCGCGTCCATATTCCTGGGTATTGGAATCGCCATCGTCGGAGGATGGTTGTACTTCGCCATGATGGAAAGCTCATCGTGGCAAGGGACGCTCGGCAAAAGAGCGCTCAGCATCGAAGTGACCGATATGGCGGGGCAGCGGATTTCTTTTGGGCGGGCGTCGGGGCGTCACTTCAGCAAAATCATCACAAACCTAATTCCATTCGCTATCGGATGGATCCTCGCAGGATTCACGGAGAGGAAGCAGGCCCTCCACGACATGATCGCCAGTTGCCTGGTGGTGAGGAAGGCGTCCTAGCAACTAGTGCCGTTCCAACTTATTGCTGCAAGTCTCGCCAAAACGGCTGGCCTGCACCTTCGGATGCAGGCTTCCAGCCGATATTCGGCTCAAATAGTTGGAACGGCACTAGCTGCGCGGGTCTACTGTCAGAGGCTCGGCGAGTTTGAAGTTGAGGCGGGTTTCGACGGGAAGTTTGACGTCGCGCTTACCGGCAAAATAGGCAGCCGCCGTTCCCGCACCCGCGCCGATGGGCCCGCCGATCAGAGCGCCTCTTGCTCCGCCGGCAATCGCGCCGATGATAAGTCCGCCGCTGGAGCCTCCGCCAATCGTGGTGAGGTTCCAACGCCTATGGGTACCCCCGACTTCGAAGAATGAGTCGGTGCGGATTTCGTAGGACTTGCCATTCACTTCGACGGACTCGAGCGCCAATTGCAAACGCGCGCGGCCCACTAATCTTCCCGATGCGTGTGCGTCAAGCACGCGCCCTTGAACGCGGGCTCCCTGGGGGATGACCACCTTACCGTCCACGACGACAGCCTCGGAGATGGTTGCTGCAAAGCAATCTCCCGGCGAGCTGTGGTTACTCGCCAGGGCCTGATCGAGAGTTACGCGAACGGGCGTCTTGGCCGGAATAACCAAAGGCTCTGATGCGGTCGCCCGAGCGGCGGCTGGCAGCGCTGTGCTGAACAGGAATAGAACGCCGAGAATGTAGTTTCGCTTGCTCAGGGGCATGAACACCTCCGGCGCATGTTGACGCAGGCGCAATTCCAAAGAAAAGGCTGATAAATCGTTCAAAAACTAGAATGATTTCCCGGCCAGGTCAAGCAAATCCGGAAAAATTTGCAGCGTACGAGCATGAGGGAAGTACTGGAACCATGCCGAGTACTGGTACCGTCTACGGGTCCCGAAGAGCACCGGTCACGGTTGAGTGCATCCGGCGCTTTCCAATTCTTGCAACTTCCTGCGTGCCGCCGCGCTGCCTTTTTTCGACGCAACGGTCAGCAGTATGCGGGCCTGCTCGCAGTTTTTTCCGACGCCCTCACCCGTGACATAGCGATCGGCAAGCGTGACCGCTGCGGTTGTGCTGCCTGCCTGGAACGCGGCCCAGAGCTGGTCTGCCGATGGCTGCCCGTTCCTGCGCGAGGTCGTCGTTTGCGGCTGTGCGTCTTGCGGGGCAGTGGAGAGCCCCGATTGGGCGGCGGGTGCGGACTGGGAACTTCGAGAGACAACATGCAGGGCAGGCAGGACAGGTTTCTGAAATGGCGGCTGGGCATTGCGTGGCGAAGCAGGCGTTGCAGGCGTGAGGTTGAAGGGATCTTCCGAAGCACGGGCATTCGTAGCACGAGTTCTCAACTTAGAGGCGGAAGAATCACCTGTGGAAGAGCTTCTTGCAATGGGAACGGTGCCGAGCGAGGGCGGCGCAGCCTCCGAAATGCCCTTTCCTGCTGTGTCCGCCAGGGGAAGAGTCCGAGACTCACTGCTTCTGGTGGCACCGGGGCGTTGCCCATGAATGCGGAAGATGGGCGCAGCCACGAGGGCTGTTGAAGCGATTCCGATGAGGACCCCGCTAATAAACCGCCAGCGTGAAACAGCAAGATGCCGCTGCACCGGAACGAGTTCGGTGGTGTTCACTGTGCGTGGAGGAGGCACCGATGCGGCGAAAGGTTCCGCGGTCGTCGCAGAACTCGGTAAGGGGTAATCAAACAGCGAGTGCAACTGCGGATGAGGATTTGCGGAAGTCCTGGCGCGCGCGGCCGGGGGCGCAAGCGGCTCAGGCAGATGAACGGTGGCAGAGGCATCGATCGGCGTAACCTGCGATTTCGGGCGATCGGAAGCTGCCTCGGGGGCGAAGCCCTGTCCGATCCAGCTTCCGATTCTTTCGCGGGCTTGATCGCTAATGGCGGTGAAGCGCAAGCCTCCCGTCTTACTTGTTTCATCCATCCAGGCAAGCTCGCTGACGGCTTCGATGCGCTCTCCGGTGTCGAACGAGAACCAGCAAAAGATGGGGCCATTTCGATGCACAGGGGCAATAGCCTGAAACCCGAGGCCTTCCTCGGAGAGATTTAGCAGCCTGCCGGAGTTATCCAGGGACAACTGGATGTGGACATGCGCTTCCGAAGTCTTTCTTGAATGGTGGCGGCGTTCAGCGTTCATGGTCGTAGTTGAGGGGGTTTCAGATTTCCGGCAAGGTCTGCAAGAGGCGGGTCAGCAGAGAGCCGAAGAGGCGTGCCCGGGGCGGGTGAGGCTTAGCCAGCTACCCTCGCACTCGCATTCTACAGCATTTCACGGGCCATGCGCAAAGCTTTTGCGATATTTCTTGAGGCAGGGATGCCCGCGCGGGAGACGAATCATGGACCGCTCGGAATGAGATCGAGTCAATGAGAAGCAGAAGGCGCCACGCGAGCCGCACCGGAACGCTGCAACCACGATTGCAGGCGGTCGAGGTAGAGATACACGACCGGCGTCGTGAATAAAGTGAGCATCTGGCTAAAAATCAGCCCGC
>WNGH01002360.1_pt1 | contig 17837 bp, 16 predicted proteins | sample 5400631 | NCBI WGS metagenome assembly WNGH01 (sample SAMN13153373, study PRJNA577476) | soil metagenome | isolation source: 115 cm soil or saprolite under Garry oak tree replicate 1 | place: USA:California | collected 2016-06-15
TACGCGCTGCACCTCGCGCTCGCGTTCCCCTCGGGTCTGCTCTGGGTGAGCGTCCCGCTTTCGCGCGAGGACCCGCACTACCCCGGAATCGCCGACATCTACCCGAGCGCGAACCGCATGCAGCGCGCCACGGCCGATCTGCTCGGGATCATCCCTTCCGCGGACGCCGACCGGCGCAAATGGCTGCGGCACGGAGCCTGGCCCGAAGGCGCGTTTCCCCTTCGCAGGAATGTCGAGGCCGCGGCCCGCTTCGTCCAAGGCCCGGACCGCTATCCCTTCATCCCGGTCGAGGGCGAAGGCGTGCACGAAATCCCGGTCGGTCCGGTCCACGCCGGCACGATCGAGCCGGGGCACTTCCGCTTCTCGATCGTCGGCGAAAAGATCCTGCGGCTGGAGGAGCGGCTCGGCTACAAGCACAAAGGCATCGAGAAACGCTTCGAGCAGATGACGCTCGAAGAAGGCGCGAAGCTCGCGAGCCGGGTCTCCGGCGACTCCACCGTCGCTTACGCCTGGGCGTACGCGATGGCGGTCGAAGGCGCCACCGGGACCGAGCCGCCGCGCCGGGCGCTTGCGCTGCGCGGCATCCTGCTCGAGCTCGAGCGCATCGCCAATCACCTCGGTGACCTCGGCTACCTCGGCAACGACGTCTCGCTCTCGTTCGGCTTTTTCCAGTTCTGGCGGCTGAAGGAAGACCTGCTGCGAACCCACGCGCAGCTGTTCGGCCACCGCTACCTGATGGACGCTGTCGTTCCCGGAGGCGTCGCGAAGGATCTGCCGCCCGCCGCGGGTGAATCCCTCGCCGGGCGCCTGACGAAAATCGAGCGCGAGGTCGCGAACCTGAAATCGATCTACGACGAGCACGCGGGCGCGCAGGACCGCTTCATCATGACCGGGCAGGTGACGCCCGAGCTCGCCGAGCGGATGGGCCTCACCGGGCTCGCGGCACGAGCGAGCGGCATCGCGCGCGATCTGCGCGTCGATTACCCGATCCCGCCCTATCAGCAGTTCGATCCGCGCGCGGCTTCGCACACGCGCGGCGACGTCGCGGCGCGAGTTACGGTGCGCTTCGACGAGGTTTTCGAATCGATGCGCCTCGTGCAGGCGCTCGTGCAGCAGCTGCCTCCCGGGGGATTCCGCGCGCCGGTCGCCGCCGCCGCTGCGGGCGCGCGCGGCCTGGGCTGGATCGAAGGCTGGCGCGGAGAGGTGCTGATCGCGCTGGAGACCGCCGGGGCGAACCGCATCCACCGCCTGCATCCGCACGATCCTTCCTGGCAAAACTGGCCGCTACTCGAGCACGCGGTGCACGGCAACATCGTTCCGGACTTCCCGCTCATCAACAAGTCGTTCAACCTGAGTTACAGCGGAACAGATTTATGAAAAACCTACGATGCGTTGCGGCGCAGAAAAAACCTGCGCAGCAACGCGCGAATTCTAAAAAAACACTATGTATCAACTGCTGAAACAAATTGCCAAGACCGGCATCGTCACCGAGCCCGCCCCGCTCCCGGACGCCGCGCTGCGAGCGCTCGAGCAGCGGCTCGGACAGGTGATCCTCGAGCACTTCGGCCGCGCGCTGGCGATCCGGCACGTGGATGCGGGCTCGTGCAACGGCTGCGAGCTCGAGATCCACGCGATGAACAGCCCCTACTACAATCTCGAGGGTCTGGGCATCAAGTTCGTCGCGAGCCCGCGCCACGCCGACCTGCTCCTGGTGACCGGTCCCGTGTCGCGCAATATGGAGACCGCGCTCAGGCGCACCTGGGAGGCCACTCCCGACCCGAAGCTGGTGGTCGCGATCGGCGACTGCGGCTGCACCGGGGGGATCTTCGGCGAGAGCTACGCGAGCTGCGGCCGGGTCTCGAACGTGATCCCGGTGGATGTCGCCGTTCCCGGCTGCCCGCCGACCCCCGTCGCGATCCTGCAGGGGATTCTCACCGCGATAACGCCGGGCCGCAAGTAGCGATGGAACTCTCTCTCGCGTTCATCGGCTGGTTCTTCACGCTCATTTCGGTCGGCGCGCTCGTTCTGGGGGCCGCGCTCATCACGATGCTCGCGACCGCGGGAGACCTGCAGCGGCGCTACCTGAGCTACGGCATGTGGAACGATCTGGCGCTCGCGGCGATCTGGGTGCTGGGGCTCGCCGGAGGAATCGGAGTGATCCGCCTGCAACCGTGGGGAAGATACCTGCTGGAGCTCTTCTGCTGGGCGCTGATCGTGCTGCTGCCGCTCTCCGCGGCTTCCCGGCTTTACGCCCTCAGACAGCCCGACCCGGGGCAGCCTCCGGTCAATTGGCTGGGCGCGATCGGCGGCATCACGCTCATCCTGATCCCCGTCCTCGCGATCTGCGCCGCGACCATCGTGACCCTGCGCAGCCCGGAAGCGATGAAGGCGTTTTCCTGAGCGGCTCAGGGTTTCAGGTAGGCGTAGCCTTCTTTTTGCTGCAGATGCGTGATCTGCACCACGCCCGAGGGCACGAACTCGACGCCGAGGATGAACTGGTCCTTCCTCAGCTTGCGGTTGCGCAGCGTGATCTCGCACACCTGGAACTTCACGCCCTTCCCCATCAGGTCCTGCACGCGCGAGTCGAAAGGTCCGAAGCGGTCCTTGGCGCCCTCCATCAGGAAATCGACGCCGTCGGCGTAGGTCACCGCAATGAGCCGCGCCTTGGGATCGACCTCGAGATGGTTGTTGATGTTGCGCAAGCCCTTGGTCGCCTGCTCCAAGCCGCCGTCGAAGTGGTAGACGGCCTTTTCCTGCGCCCGGGCGGCGGACCCCGCAAGGGACAGCGCGAGGATGGCGAACAGTTTCGCTGCGAATCTCACGGCATGCTCCTTTGACAATCGTCGAGGCCGCTCACTTTACGCGAAGGCGCCGGGATTAGAAAATCAGCGGATGGCGAAACACCTGGTGATCTCGGGCCGCGTCCAGGGCGTGGGATTCCGCTACTCGATGAGCGAGGAAGCCGAGCGGCTCGGCGTCACCGGCTGGGTGAGAAACCGCCGCGACGGGACGGTCGAGGCGGTGGTGGACGGCGCGACGGACGCAGTCGATGCCATCCTCGCATGGGCGCGCCGCGGACCGCGCGGTGCGAACGTAACCGACGTGCAGGTTACGGAAGCTGCGGGAAGCTTCGAACGCTTCGAGATGCGGCCGACCGGATGAAGCGCGCGGCTATGCCGTGGAGAACGCGAACTCCCGGCAGGGATCGGGCGGTCCGGCGGGGCGGTTCGGGCTGAGCTTGTCGCTCTGCTCGAGCAGGCGGCGCGCTTCCTTGCGGTCGCGCATCACGCAGGCCATATCGGCATAGGCCTTGTAGGTGCTCTCGTTGGCGCCGCCGCGAGCCTCGTAGTCCCGGAACGCTTGCTTCATGAGATCCCAGTCCGCTTGGGAATCGGCCAGGGTGCATTCGCAGACGAACCGGCCCAGCTGCTGATAGACGATCGCATACCACGATGCGCCCCACTTTGCCTTCGTCCTCTCGACCGCAAAGCGCGCGACCTCGTCGACCTGCTCGTACGAGCCGCCGTAGACCGGAAGCGAGAATTCCATCGCGGCGGTGTAGATCTTGACGTATTCCGGCCAGAGGCCGCTCGCCGTGGCAAGCAGCTTTTCGCGCGATCCCTTCAGCTCCGCAAGCTGGTAGGCGAAGCGCAGCTTCACCACGTACCAGGGCGCGGTGCGCTTCAGCCGGTCGGAGGCCGAATCCAGAATTTCATTCGCTTCTCTGAGCTTGCGCCAGTAGATGTCCTGGGCTTCGGGAGTCACCGTATTCGAGTATCCCTGCCGCGCCTGCCGGCCTTCCCCGTAGCGCAGCAACGCCTCGACGAGCTTGACGTATCCTCCTTCTCCCTTCGCCTTGGCCCAGTCGCTCACCACCTGGTACAAGCGCTGACTCTGATACCTCGACATCTGATCGAGAGACAGAAACCAGGCGTCGAAGTAGTAGTAGCCGGATGCGAATTGCTTTTCCGAGAACTCGAGCTCGTTCTCGGCCCGCTCGATGAGATCGAAGTCAGGCTCGACGAGCAGGCGATCCACATGGCGCTTGGACTCGCCGTAGTCGGGCCAGTCGTTGGCCTTGCACTGCGCCGAAGGTATCGCATCGGGCAGGAAACACTTGGGCTGTCTCATATCCCAGGGATAGCGCTTGGCTGAAGCAGCACCCGGGGCCTGCGCATACGCGTCGGCGGAACCGCTGCCCACCATGACGAGAAAGACTAAGAGTGTCGACAAGCTGATGCGCATTGTTCCTCCTTTCATTTCCCTCCGCGTTCGCACGCGGCCTGATCGCGCTGGCAGCCTTCCTGGCAGGCCTGCGCAGCGGGGGCTTCGGTCGTGGTGCGCCGGCATTTCTGCATGCAGGCGGTGAAGGCGCTCTTGCAGCTGGGCGCCGCGTCCTCGCCCGAAACCGCCTTGTAGGCGTAGTAGCCTGCCGCCACTGCGAGCGCGAGGACGACGAGCAAGCCCAACGAGCTCAAGCCGCGCTGCGAAGCTCGCATCACCCCGCCTTGCGCTGCGCCTGCCCTGCTGTCGCCCCGCGAAGGCCGTCGAGGAGCGCGTGCGCGCGCGCCATGGAGAATTCGCGCGTCTCGCGATGAAACGCTTTCGCGTTGTCCGGCATCATGTAGCCGTGCAGCACGCCCGGGAATATGTGCAGTTCCAGGTTCTTCATGCGCGCGGCCGCGCCGCGATAGGCGGCCAGCACCTCGGCGGGCGCCTGGTGGTCCGCGTCGCCCCAGATGATGCAGACAGGGCGCGCCAGTCCGTCGAGCTCGCCGATGTAATCGAGCATCTGCGAGCCGTGGCAGGAGATGCCCGCGTCGTAGCCCAGACGCTTCGGTCCGAGGATGGCGTAGGGTCCGCCGTAGCACAGGCCCATCACCGCGGCGCGCCCGTTCCACAGCGGCTCCTTGCGAAGGCCGGCGAGCGTATCGGCGAGGTCGGCTTCTCCCGTCCTGATTTTTTCAGGGCGCGGCTGCGAGCGCTGCTTCGTGCGATCGTCGTCGCGCGCGAGCGGCCCCGGGATCGAGCGCCAGAACAGATCGGGCGCCGCCGCGATGGCGCCCTGCGAGGCGAACTCCTCGGCGATCGCGCGGACGTCCGCGTTCACGCCGTGCACGGCGGAAGCGATCACGATCGCCGGAACCTTTGCGCGGGCGCCGGGCGTGACCCGATAGCAATCGAACTCGCCGCCCTCGCTCGAACGGACCCTGACGTTCTTGCGCTGCATGTCGCCTCCTCTACTTGTGCGCCGAAACGGCGCTCACCGTACTCCAGCGCGAGCGCCTTGTCCAACCCGGATGTGGCAGGATGCGTTTTCTCTCGACATTTCCCAAGGAGGACTTATGAGGGCCGCAAGACCGACGTTCGGCGCATTCAACCAGGGAGGAGTTCCCACCATCGCGTGCTTCAACAAGGCGTCGACGCCTCTCGGGGTCGACTTCGACGCCCTGATCGCTGCGATGCAGGCGTTCGTGGATCGATGCGTGATGCCGGTGTGGGGCACGCCGGCGAAGCTGGTCAAGTCCAAGGGATACGTGAAAGGCGCCTGGGCGATGGTTTTCCTCGACAATGCCGATCAGCCGGGTGCCCTCGCGTATCACGATCTCACCCCCGACGGGCTGCCGCAGTCCAAGGTTTTCGTCAAAACGACCCTGGATAACCATGACCTGGTGAGCGTGTCGGCGTCGCATGAACTCGTCGAGATGCTGGTCGACCCGGCGATCAACATCATGACGACGGGCCCCGATCCGAAGGTCATGTACGCCTACGAAAGCGCCGATCCGGTCGAGCAGCTCAGCTTCAAGGTCGACGGCATTCCGATGACCGACTTCGTCTATCCGGCCTATTTCGAGGTCTTTCACAAGGCCGGCTCTGTGCGCTTCGACCCGATGAAGAAGGTCAACAAGCCGTTTCAGATCCTTTCCGGCGGCTACCAGATCATCTTCAAGAACGGAAAGTGGAGCCAGATCTTCGCCTCGGCTTCGAAGAAAAAGCGCTTTGGCCGCGAGGACCGGCGCGGCCACCGGAGCGAACAGCGCATGCAGGCGGCAAGGAATAAGCTGCGGCGAGCCGACAAGAGGAAGATCGAACGGCTGGAGCGCAGGATCTAGCACTGGTCCGGACGGTTTCTCCCATGACGCGGCGCCGCAATCCGAATGCTTCCCGTCATGATTGCTCCACGGCGGCGAACTGACTACCATCACGCCTTTGCGAAACGCGGTGCGCGTCACCGCTGAAAAGGAGGAGTTGATTCATGGGCACCAAATACAAGATTCTGATCATGGGCGCCTCGTACGGTTCGCTGTTGGGGACCAAGCTCGCGCTCGCGGGGCACGCAGTGCATCTGATCTGCCTGCCCGCCGAGGCCGACCTGATCAACAAGGAAGGCGCGATCGTGCGCATGCCGGTCAAGGGTCGTGATGGGCTCGTCGAGATCAACTCGAAGAAGCTTCCGGGCAAGATGTCCGCGGGCGGCATCGCCGGGGTCAATCCCTCCGACTACCATCTGGTCGCGCTCGCCATGCAGGAGCCGCAGTACCGTTCGCCCGGCGTGCGCGAGCTCCTCGCCGCGGTGGCCAAGGCCAAGGTGCCCTGCATGTCGATCATGAACATGCCGCCGCTGCCGTATCTCAAGCGTATTGCGGGCATCGATGCCGATGCCTTGCGGAGCTGTTACACCGACGCAAGCGTGTGGGACGCCTTCGACCCGAAGCTCATGACGCTGTGCAGCCCGGACCCGCAGGCGTTCCGCCCGCCGGAGGAAAAGGTAAACGTTCTGCAAGTGAGGCTCCCGACCAACTTCAAGTCGGCGCGCTTCGATTCGGAGGCCCGCACCGCCATCCTCCGCCGACTCGAATCGGACATCGAAGCGGCCCGCTTCGACGGGATCGAGCTGCCCGTCAAGCTCAAGGTGCACGACTCGATCTTCGTGCCGCTGGCGAAGTGGGCCATGTTGCTCGCCGGCAACTACCGCTGCGTGCTGAAGGACAGCGTGCGCCCCATCAAGGAAGCCGTGCACAGCGACCTCGAAGCGTCGCGCGCTGTATACAACTGGGTGGTCAAGCTCTGCGTGTCCCTGGGCGCGAACGAGAAAGATCTCGTGCCCTTCGAAAAGTACGCCAACGCTGCGCTCTCGCTCCTGACCCCGTCCTCCGCGGCGCGGGCCCTCGCGAACGGCGCACCCAACATCGAGCGCACCGACCGCCTGGTGCAGGCCATCGCGGCCCAGAAAGGCATGCGCTTGGCCGCGGTCGACCAGACCGTCGCTCTGGTCGACGGCTGGCTAGAGAGAAATCGGAAGAAGGCCGCCTGAGAAGCTCGTGAACCACCCTGTCCCCACGGGAGAGCCGCAGTGTCAACGGGAATAAGCGCAAATACGTTACGCGGATTGCAGCATTGCTGCTCCGCCCGGGCTTCGGCGGGGCGACAATACCTGCGATGTTCCTGCCTAAGATAGCGTGACCACATCAGGAGGGTTCTATGAAAAATACACGATTGTTTGCCGTTGTTTTGGTCATGGCAGTTGTGCTGTCAGGGTGCATCTATGCCCACGTCCTGAGCCCGCTGGACACGAACGTGGACAGGACGGTGCTCGGCCAGAAGCTGGGAAAAGCATCCTCATTTTCGGTCCTGGGGCTCGTGGCCTGGGGCGACGCGAGCACCGCGGCCGCTGCGAAGAACGGCGGCATCACGACCGTGAACCACATGGACAGTGAGTTCACCAATATCTTCTTTGGCGTTTTCACCGAATCCACGACGATCGTGTACGGCGACTAACAGGAGTGGAGCCATGAAAACTTTCAGATTAGCGACGGTAGCGGCGACGCTGGCCCTGCTCCTCGCGGGCTGCGGTACGGCGATCATCTATACCCACACGGTCCGGCCACTGACGCTTGACATGCACCGGACCCCCATTGCCCAGACCGAGAAAGAAGGTAGTATTAAACTCATTAAATTCCCGCCGGTGGTCTACTCGGTTGGTCTTGTTGCTTGGGACAGCGCCGCCATCGGAGATATTGCCAAAAAACACGGGCTCCAGGAAATCTACTATGCGGATCTGGAGACATTCAGCATCCTGAACGTCTGGAACGAGTACACCGTCCATGTTTACGGAAAATAGCGCGCCATCGCGCAGGCCTGCAGCCATCGGGTGATCGCCGGATCTCCTCATTTACCACTAACCCGCCCGATCGCGCCCCTCGGGAGGGTGCGGAGGCGAGCGAAATTGACATAAGACAGAGTGCGTGGTTCCAGACAGGTTCCAGCACCAAATTGCGGTGGCGCCGGCGGAAACAGACGCAAAAGGCCTGGAAAATCTCCAGGCCTTTTTCTTTTGTAGCGCTTACCGGCGGCACTCCGGTCGAATTGACGGGATGCACGGAAGACGACGTTACGCAGCTAACGTTGCAACTCGATGACAGGCCTTTCTATACAGATCTGTATCGAATGTGGTAGACTTCGCCCGTTCATTCGTAGTAACGACATAGACAGTTCTGTATACTTTTGAGGTGACCGTGCACACCCATCGTTCCGGCAAGCTCCCCTCTCGCCCGGCTACCCCGCGAGAGCGCATCGACCAGACCGCCTACGAACTCTTTTCCCGGCACGGTATCCGTGCAGTAGGAGTTGACACCATCTGCGCACGCTCGGGGGTGGCGAAGATGACCTTGTATCGCCACTATCCCTCCAAGGATGACCTCGCCCTTGCCTTCCTGCGCCGCCGCGAGGAGTTGTGGACGCGTTCCTGGCTGCAACAGGAGGTGGAACGCCGCGCGCACAAGCCAGCCGAGCGGCTGCTCGCTGTTTTCGATGTCTTCGACAAGTGGTTCCGCAGGTCCGATTTCGAGGGCTGCTCGTTTATCAAAGTGCTGCTGGAGCACGGCGACCGGGGGCACCCCGTTCGAAAGGCTGCGGAAGCCCACATCGAGACGATCCGCGCGTTCCTGACAGGGTTGGCCGCGGATGCGGGCGTGCGCGACGCCGACGCATTCGCACGACGATTGCAAATGGTGATGATGGGCTCCATCGTCGCCGCCTACGCGGGTGACCGGGACGCGGCGCAGCGCGCAAAGGAAGTGGGATTGCTGCTCCTCGTGCGCGCGGGCATCAGGACCGGCAAGGGGATTCAAGCATGACGACATACGCGACCGACCAACAGACTCGCGCCGCGCTTCTCGACAGCCAGCGCCGGGTGCTGGAGCGGATCGCGAATGGCGCGCCGCTGCGAGAGATTCTTGAAACGCTGGTCAGGCTGATCGAGGAGCAGGCGCACGGAATGCGCTGCGCTGTGCTGCTCGCGGATGCACGGCAGCAGCGGCTGAGGTTCGCCGCGGCGCCGAGCATCCCCGAGGATTACAAGGCGGGCATCGACCCGTTCCTGCGCATCGCACCTGACATGGGCTCGTGCGGGACCGCCGCTTTCCTGCGCAAGCCCGTGTACACGCAAGACACCGAGACAGACCCGCTGTGGAAGGGCTGCCGCGAGGTCGCGGTCCGCAACGGACTGCACGCGATCTGGTCGACCCCGATTCTCTCGGACGACAACGCCGTGCTGGGAACGTTTGCGATGTACTACGGGGCGCCGCGACTGCCCTCGTCCGAGCATATCCAACTTATCGACATGGCGACGCAGATGGCGCGTGTGGCGATCGAAGCAAAGGGCAACGAGGAGAAGATTCAAGGCTTGTCGCGCCAAGATGAAGATCGCCTCCGGCTCGTCATCGACACGATTCCCACGATGGCCTGGACTGTGCTACCCGACGGCACCGTCGATTTCGTCAATCAGCGTTGGCTGGAATATACAGGTCTCACTTTGGAGGACGCACTTGAACAACCGACTAGCACAGTTCATCCCGAAGACCTTCCGGGGGTCGTCGAAAAGTGGTTTGTGAACATGGCTGCCGGGGAACCGTACGAGAGTGAAATGCGTTTGCGCCGCGCTGACGGGGAGTATCGCTGGTTCCTGATCCGCACCGTGCCGCTGCGCGACGAGCGGGGAAACATCGTCAAGTGGTACGGAACGGCTACCGAAATCGAGGACCGAAAACGGGCCGAGGACGCGCTGCGCGAGAGCGAGGAAAAGTTCCGCCAGCTCGCCGAGAACGCCCGGGAGGTCTTCTGGATGACCACACCCGCGATGGACGAGCTGCTCTACGTGAATCCCGCCTATGCGAACATCTGGGGACGATCTCTGGAAAGCCTGCGTCAACGGCCGCGATCGTTCATGGAGGCGATTCACCCCGAGGATCGCGAGCATGCGGTCGGCATCCTTGAAGGGCAGCGGAAGCAGGGATTCGAGGTGGAATACCGCGTCGTGAGACCCGACGGGTCTGTGCGGTGGATCCGTGACCGTGGGTTTCCCGTGCGAGATCGGTCTGGAAAAGTTTACCGTGTCGCCGGCGTCGCAGAGGACATCACCGAGCGCAGGCAGGCCGGGGACGCCGTGCGGCGCTCGGCAGCGGAGCTCCAGGCGCTGTCGCGGCGGCTGGTCGAGCTGCAGGAGTCCGAGCGCCGGCAGCTTTCCCGCGAGCTCCACGATCGGGTCGGCCAGAACCTGACCGCCCTGAAAATCAACCTCGATATCCTCCAGACGGCGCTCGCTTCGCACGGAAACGACGAGGCCCGTGCACGAGTGGATGATTCGGCGGCGCTTCTCGAGTCGACGATGGACACGATCGAGAACGTCATGTCCGAGCTGCGACCGCCGATGCTCGACGACCACGGGCTCGCGGCCGCGCTGGACTGGCACGCGAGAAATTTCTCCAAGCGGACCGGAATCGCGGTCGCGGTACGCGGCAGCGAGCCGGCCCTGCGACCGGCACTTCAAGTCGAAATTGCGCTGTTTCGCATCGCCCAGGAGGCGCTCAACAACGTCGCAAAACACGCCCGCGCCCACCGCGTCGAAATTGCGCTCGATCATGCGAGCGGCGAATGCGTGATGTCCGTGCAGGACGACGGAATCGGCTTCGATGGCGTGGAAGATACCTCGGACCAGCCGAAGCCCGGACTCGGCATAGTGACGATGAGAGAACGTGCGCAGGCAGTCGGCGGACGTTTCGAGGTCCAGGCGTTGCCCGGCCGCGGGACGCAACTCACAGTGCGGGTTCCGTGGCTGACATGACGATCAGGGTTCTGATCGCCGACGATCACGGCGTCGTGGCCGAAGGCTTGCGCAATCTGATCGAGGCGCAGGCCGACATGAAAGTCATCGCCCTGGTCGAGGACGGCCGCGAGGCCGTGCGCCGTGCGATGGAGAGCAGTCCTGACGTGGTCCTCATGGACATTGCCATGCCCGTTCTGAACGGCACCGAGGCGACGCGGATCATCCGGGAGCGGCGCCCTCAGACCCGCGTCATCATGCTCTCGGCGTACACGGATCCGGTTCACGTGTACCGTGCCCTGCAGGCCGGCGCCGCAGGCTACATCGCGAAGAAATCGGTCGCCAAGGAAGTGGTCGATGCGATTCGGAAGGCGCACGAAGGCAGGCACCATCTCAGCGGACAATTGACTGAAAGCCTGATCGACCATGTCGTCCACAAAGGCGCCTCGGACGAACCCCTTCAGCGTCTCAGCTCCCGCGAGCGACAAGTCCTACAAATGCTCGCCGAAGGACACTCCATCGCCAAAATCGCGGGAACGCTTTACCTTTCACGGAAGACCGTGGAGACCTACCGCGCCCGAATGATGGAGAAACTCCGTATTCGCGACTTTGCGAGTCTCATCAGATTCGCGATCCAGCAGGGCGTTACTCCTCTCGAATAGCCGCGACGCAGGCGCCGTCAGGAAATATCTGACGCTATTTGTCGGCTGTGCGCGACAGCATCCGAGGATCTCCACGATTAGAGTTCGGGCTGAGCGCCGGCGCTCTATTCGCCGGTCTCGCCGAAGGGGTTCCTAAACCGACTTCTCAAGGATTCCCTACAGACGGGGAATCGAATTTCAGCAAGGATAGCCAACGCCACGCGGGGAAGAACTGCCGAAACCGGGCAAGAAAGAATGGCGATAAGAGTGTTTCTTGCGAATAGCCGCGTCATCCTGCTGGACAGTCTGCAGGTGCTGCTGGAGATCCAGCAAGACATCAAGATCGTTGGCAAGGCGACGGACGGGCACGATGCCGTCAGGAGAATTCAAAAACTGCGGCCGGATGTCGCGATCCTCGACATCGGCCTGGTCAGCCTGAACGGAATGGAGGCGAGTCTCAAAATCGGCGAGCTTTCAAAGTCAACGGCCGTCGTGATGCTCTCCACGATGACGTCTCCGGAAATCATTTTTCGCGCCCTTCGGGCCGGTGCGAGAGCATATCTTTCCAAGGAAGCATCGGGATTGGAACTCGTCAATGCGGTTCGAGCCGTGCGGGAAGGCAAGCGCTATTTGAGCCCCAAGATCACCACGACACTCATCGGCGATTACATCAGCGAGCACCGCTCCCCGAGTCCTCTCGAAAGCCTGACCAGTCGGGAGCGGCATATTCTCCAGCTGGTCGTCGAGGGCAGTCCGAGCGCAGAGGTCGCCGACATTCTGGCCCTGTCTCCCAAAACCGTGGACACGTACCGAACCCGGATCAAGCAGAAGCTCGGCATTCACGATCTACCGGCGCTGGTGAAATTCGCCATTCAGCACGGTATCACTTCGCTCGAGTAGAGAGTCCTTGACGCGGCGTCGGGAAAAACCTGACGCCGATCGTTGAGGTCGCCTGACATCACTGGATACCCTCGTCGTTTAGTCTTCCGGGGAGCGGTATGACAGAGCGACTCAGAATTCTGCTGGTGGAAGACGTGGCGGACGACGCCGAGCTCGCACTGCTCGAGCTGGGGCGCAGCGGTTTGCACTCCGACCAACGGATCGTGGATAGCGAAAAGTCGTTCGTCGGTGCGCTGCGCGAATTCGCGCCGGACGTGATCCTGTCCGATTTTTCGATGCCGGGCTTCGACGGCATGGCCGCGCTCGCACTGGCGCGCGAGATATGCCCTGACACGCCTTTTATCTTCGTTTCGGGAACGATCGGCGAGGAATTCGCGGTCCGCGCGTTGAAGAGCGGGGCCACCGACTACGTGATGAAGTCGAATCTGGTGCGTCTGCCGGCCGCCGTGGAGCGGGCACTGCGAGAGAGGAAGGAGCGAGCCGCCCGCCGCAAGGCGGAAGGAGAGCTCGGGGCGCTTCGCGAGCGGCTGCGCAGCATAGTCTCCACGCTGCCGGACGTCGTATGGTCCGCTGCAGTTCCCTCGCGCGAGATCCTGTACGTCAGCCCCGCCACATCCACGGTTTTCGGCCGGACGCAGAAGGAGGTTTACGAAAGCCGCACCCTTTGGGGCGAGCTGATCCATCCCGAAGACCGCACCCGGATGATGGCTCTATGGCAAAACGCGGCGGTAGACGACACGTTTGATGCGGAATACCGGATAGTGAAGCCGGGCGGCGAGATACGCTGGATCCAGGGACGCGGACGCTTTACCGGCGACGCGGCAGGCAATGTAGTCCGGATAGATGGAATTTCCCGGGACATCACCGAGCGGCGCGAGCATGAGCGAAAGCTCGCCCAGCTCAGCCGCGTCCACGCAGTGCTGAGCGGAATCAACTCGGCCATCGTCCGCGTGCACAGCCGGGATGAGCTGTTTCGCGATGCGTGCCGCATCGCCGTGGGAGCCGGGCAGTTCCGCATGGCCTGGGTGGGCGTCGTCGACTGCGAAGCCATGCAGGTCAAACCGGTCGCCTGGGACGGCGAGGTTCGGGGCTTCTTCGACAATGTGCCTCTCGCCGTGACGGAGACGGGAGGACCGAGCCTGGTCGGGCAGGCGGTCAGGGAAAAGAAGCCCGTGATCTCGAGCGACATTCAGAACGATCCGCAAAGAATGATGAAGAAGGAATGCCTGGAGCGCGGGATCAATTCGCTGGCCGTTTTGCCGCTGATCGTCGGCGGCGAGGCGGTCGGCGTTCTCGCCTTGTACGCCGGCGAGAGCGGGTTCTTCGACAGCGAGGAAATGCAGTTGCTGGTGCAACTTGCGGGCGACATCGCGTTCGCGCTCGAGCACATCGGCCAAGAGGAGAGACTCACCTATCTGGCGTACTACGATGCGCTTACAGGTCTTCCCAATCGGGCGCTGTTTCACGAACGGCTGACGCAACTGCTGCATGCGGCCAAGCACGGCCGTACCCAGGTCGTCGTCGCAGCCAGCGACATCAATCGCTTCCGCCTGATCAACGACACTCTCGGGCGGCAAGCCGGGGACGCGCTGTTGCGCGAATTCGCGCAACGCCTCAAGACGATCTGGCCGGAGCCGGACCACGCGGCGCGGATCTCGGCGGATATCTTTGCCGGCGCTCTTGCGGATGTCCGTGATCCCAGCAACATCGCCTATTCGATCGACAGGACGGTTGCGGCGATCATCGAGGCCCCGTTTGCCGTCGAGGGGAAGGAGCTCAGGATCGCGACCACCGCCGGAGTTGCGGTGTTCCCGACCGACGGAGAAGACGCCGACACCCTGTTCAGAAACGCCGAGGCGGCGCTGGAGAAGGCCAAGGAATCGGGCGAAAGGTATTTGTTCTATCGGCCGGAGATGAATTCACGTGTGGCGGAAACCCTGCTGCTCGAGAACAAGCTCCGCCAGGCGATCAAACTGGATCAATTCGTCCTGCACTACCAGCCGAAAGTGGATGGAAGGAGCGGCTGCGTGTCCGGGCTCGAGGCCCTGATCCGGTGGCAGGACCCGGAAACGGGATTGGTCCCTCCCGTAAAGTTCATCCCCATACTCGAGGAAACGGGGATGATCCTGGAGGTGGGCCAGTGGGCGATACGCAAAGCACTGGAGGACTCCCGCCGTTGGCGCATGAAGGACGGGAGTCCGCCGCGCATCGCGGTCAACGTGTCGCCGATTCAGCTGCAGCAACGGAACTTTGTCGAGGCCGTACGCCGCTCCGTCGAGGAAGCGGGAGGCGAAGGCCGTCAGCTCGATCTTGAAATCACCGAAGGCCTCATCATGCGGGACATAGAAGAAAACATACAAAAACTCTCCGCGATCCGGGAGATGGGGCTGCAGATCGCGATCGACGATTTCGGCACGGGTTATTCTTCGCTTGCGTACCTGGCGAAACTGCCGGTGAACGCCCTCAAGATCGACCGCTCGTTCATCATCACCATGACGAGCAACCCGCAGAGCATGACCATCGTTACGACGATCATTTCCCTCGCTCATTCATTGGGTCTGAAAGTGATCGCCGAGGGGGTGGACGCCGAGGAGCAGGCGAAGTATCTGAGGCTGCTCGGCTGCGACGAGATGCAGGGCTATCTCTTCAGCCGGCCGGTCCCACCCGACAAGGTCGAGGATCTCCTGAATCAAACTGGCGACGAGGGCAAGGCTTCAGCATCGGCTTGACTCAACCCCCCCACGGCTGCAAACCCGCCGAACCGCCTGCCTACGGATACAACACCTCGACGTTCTCCGGCTTCAACCACTCGTTCAGCGACTTCATCAGCGCGTCGTCGAGGTTGACGCGCCAGGCGTCGCCGAGTTGCATCTCCACGCTCGCTCCGCCGTTCTTGTAGAGCACCTCGACCGGACATCGCCCGTTGCGGTAGGGTTCGAGCAGGGTCTTGAGCGTCGCCGCAGCGGCCGCGCCGGCGTTGGAGGCTTCCCCGTTCATCGAGAGGCGCACTGCCCGCGCGAAGCGGCTGCGCGCGCCGGCGACGTCGTAGATCCGCTCGGCCGCGACGCGCATGAACTGGGCCTCGCCCTCCTCGCCCAGGGAGCGGCGCACGTTCTTCACCTTGGCTTCGATCACCACGACCGCGTCCTCCTTGACGAGGTCGCGGACCTGGTCGAACACCTCGTTGTATACAGTGACCTCCTGGGTCGCGGTGCCGTCCGAGAGGCTGAGGACCACCATGCGGCCGCCCTGGGTCCTCTGAACCCTTAGCGATTCGACCACCCCCGCGATCAACTGCGTGCGCGTCCCGCCCTCGCCTTCCGCCGAGGCCGCGAGGCTGCGCAGGTTCGTGCGGACGAAGCGCCCGATCTCGGCGCGGTACGCCGTGAAAGGGTGCCCCGAGAGATAGAACCCTAGGGCCGCCCTCTCCTCGCGCAGGCGCTGCGCCTCTTCCCAACGCGGCGCAGGGACCAGAGCCGGTTTCTGCTGCGAGCCGCCCTCGCCCGCGCCGAAGAGGCTCACCTGTTTCGCGTTGCGCTCGGTCTGCTCGGCCGCCTCCAGCGCGATCCCCACCGAGGCGAGCAGGCTCGAACGCACCGAGTAGTCGCCTGCGCTCACGGAATCGAAGGCCCCGGCGCGCACCAGCGCCTCGACGACGCGCCGGTTGACGTTGCGCTTGTCCACGCGCTCGCAAAAATCGAACAAGTCCCGGAACGGACCGTCTTTCCTCGCCGCGAGGATCGCGGCGATCGCCGATTCGCCGGTGCCTTTCACCGCGCCGAGGCCGTAGCGGATCGTGCTCGCGTCCACCGGAACGAAACGGTATTCGCCCGAGTTGATGTCGGGCGCGAGCACCTTCAGGCCGTTGGCGACGGAGTCCTCGTGGAACTGGTGCACCTTGTCGGTATCGTCCATCACCGCGGAGAGGTTGGCCGCCATGAACGCGGACGGAGCGTGCGCCTTGAGATACGCGGTCTGGTAGGCGATGAGCGCGTACGCGGCCGCGTGCGACTTGTTGAACCCGTAGCCCGCGAACTTCTCCATCAGGTCGAAGAGCAGGATCGCCTTGGCGCGCGGCAGGCGGTTCTTCTCGGCGCCGGCGACGAACACGTCGCGCTGCTGCGCCATCTCCTTTGCGTCCTTTTTCCCCATCGCGCGGCGCAGGAGGTCGGCGCTGCCGAGCGAGTAGCCGCCCATCACCTGCGCGATCTGCATCACCTGCTCCTGGTACACCATGATCCCGTAGGTGGGCTTCAGGATCGGCTCCAGGCGCGGATCGAGGTATTCGACCCGCTTGCCGTTCTTGCGCTCGACGAACTCGGGGATGAGCTCCATCGGTCCGGGGCGGTAGAGCGCGACGAGCGCGATGATGTCCTCGAAGCGGTCGGGCCGCGCGCGCTTGACGAGATCGCGCATGCCGCGTGATTCGAACTGGAATATTGCGGTGGTGTTGGCGCTCGAGAACACCGCGTAGGCGTCGGGATCGTCGAGAGGGATCTTCTCGAGCGAGAAATCGGTCTTCCCCATCGCGCGGATCGACTGCACCGCCCAGTCGAGGACGGTGAGCGTGGTGAGGCCGAGGAAATCGAACTTCACCAGGCCGACGCGCTCGACGTCCTTCATGTCGAACTGCGAGATCGCGCTTTCGGTCCCTTGAGCCGCGTAGAGCGGGCAGAAATCGGTGAGCTTGCCCGGGGCGATCAGCACGCCCCCCGCGTGCATGCCGACGTTGCGCGCGAGGCCTTCGAGCTGCCCGGCGAGCGCGAGCAGCTCGCGCGTCTCCTCCTCGGTCCTTTCGCGCTGCGCGAGGCGCGGCTCCATCTCGCGCGCATCCTGCAGGGTGATGCGCTTGCCGGGCTGGAAGGGAATGAGCTTCGCCAATTCATCCGTGCGCGTGTAGCTCCATTCCATGACGCGGCCGACGTCGCGCACCACGGCGCGCGCCGCCATCGTGCCGAAGGTCGCGATCTGCGAGACCGATTGCGCGCCGTATTTCTGCTTCACGTACTCGATCACCCGGTCGCGCCCGCGCTCGCAGAAATCGATGTCGAAGTCGGGCATCGATACGCGCTCCGGATTCAGGAAGCGCTCGAACAAGAGGTCGTAGCGCAAGGGGTCCAGGTCGGTGATGCCGAGCGAGTAGGCGACGAGCGACCCGGCGCCCGAGCCGCGTCCCGGGCCGACCGGCACGCCGT
>WNGH01006787.1_pt1 | contig 17835 bp, 18 predicted proteins | sample 5400631 | NCBI WGS metagenome assembly WNGH01 (sample SAMN13153373, study PRJNA577476) | soil metagenome | isolation source: 115 cm soil or saprolite under Garry oak tree replicate 1 | place: USA:California | collected 2016-06-15
CCGCGCGACGCGATGGATCGGGCAAAAAATCGATCAGCGCAGCCGAATACTCAACTAAACCCTCTAGTGCCGTTCCAACTTGTTTGAGCAAATCGTCTTTCGTCTTGATTACGGCGATCTCTCGGAAACGTTCGCTTGCGCGTTTGGCCAATCTAGTTGGAACGGCACTAGGCGAGAGTACGAAAACTGTGCCCTAACGAGACTAGCATTCTTCGCGTCCGGCGTTCAAGGCTTGTCTGAAGCCTGCATCCGCGCCCGGGCATCATACTCACGCCGTGGACAACAGACCTTGCTTTGCCGCCGCGACGTTGTCTCGGCTGGTATTCTTCACCATATACATCGCCTCATCGGCCAGGTGCAGCAATTCCGCCTTGGTCTTCGAATCCGTGGGATAGGCAGCCACCCCGGCGCTCGTCGTGATGCGCACGTCGAGCCCTTCCGCCGTCAGCCAATGAGATTCGCGGATCAATTTGTGCAGCCGCCGGGCGACCACGCAGGCATTTTCCTTGGATGTCTGCGGAAGCAAAATCACAAACTCATCGCCACCGTAACGAAATGCGAAATCGATGAGGCGGCACTTATCCTGCAGCATTTGACCGATCTCGGCCAGTAACTTCGATCCAGCCAGATGGCCGTGTGTGTCGTTCACGGCCTTGAAATGGTCCAGATCCAAAAAAACCAGGGAGAATTCGTACCCATAGCGTTGCGAGCGATAGATCTCCGTTTCCAGAATGAAGTTGAGATGGCGCGCATTGTAAAGATTCGTGCAGTCGTCGGTGATGGTCAATTCATGAATGCGCTGCACATGCCGCGCGTTCTCCAGGGCAATCGCGGCAAAGTCCGCCAGGGCTTCCAGGAGCGCCAGGTCGCGATCGTGAAAGCCGTCCATGCCCATGCAGTTGATCAGCTCAATTACGCCCAGGCAGTGATCTCGAAAACGCACCGGAACGGCCACAATGGACCGCGTTTCCATCTTCGTTTTCTCGTCCACTTTCCCAAAGAAGCGCGTGTCCTTGCTTACGTCGGGAACGATGACGGCTTGCTGATTTTGCGCCACCCACCCGGCAATTCCCTGGCCGATCTTAATGCGCACATCCTTCAGACCGTGGGCGTTGTTGCCGATGGCCAGCTCGAAATAAAGTTCCTGTTTGACTTCGTCGACGAGCAGCATGGACCAGGTATCCGGGTGGAGAAATTCGTCGATTTTCTCCATGATCGTGCGCAGAACTTGATCCAGTTGCAGCGATGAAGTGAGGGCTTTGCCGAGCTCCTGGAAGATGGCCACTTCGCCGGCTTCCCTGCGATCCCCAGGGAGGCCGGGGTTGCGGCGGCGCTCAATGCCCGTAAAAACCCTGTTTTCTGACATTTTTCGCCTATGGGATCTTGCGCAGACCTCTACTCCAGCGAAGCAAACTGTAAATTATAGGCATCGGCCGAAACGCCGTGCAATGGTCCATTGAATCCAATGTTTCCGATTGGTTTCTGTTACGACGCTAGGGCTTGCGCCGGATTTGACAGCTTTGGTATGGCCCGCCTAGTATGGCCAAGAAATCTGCGGAAGTGACGCCTGGCGTGAGTAAATCTGCTTTGGCCAACTGAACGGTGAAACGCTCGTCCCCTTCGGGGGACGCCAGGTCAGTCGGGGAATATCACTCTCACTCGCAGCGATGTGAAACCTGGCGGAGGCGCCGATTAGCTCTGGGTTATACGAGGAAGTCCTCTCTGGCCGCACGACACGTGAGCGTAAGATGGCCGTCTGCTCTGGATCCGCAGGGCTGAATCCGGCCGAACGGGCTGAGCTGCTCACCCTGCTCTCGGAAGATGCCGACAACGCGGTGCGGGAACGCGCCGAAAACGCGCTGCTCAGCGAATCAATAGAGGCATTCGCGGCTGCGCTCGCCGGCGACCATCCCGCCGTGCAGCTCTTTCGCTATTGCCGGCGGAATCTCCTTGATAAGCCGGCGATCGCTGTAGCTCTCATAAAACACTCGCGCTGCCCAATCGAATTTCTGACTTCCGCCGTAAAGGCTTTGCCAACTTCCACCGTGCAAGAGCTGATGCAGGACCTGGACCAGCTTAGCTCCAATCGCGCGCTGGTCGCCGCTCTGGTGCGATCTCCTTCGCTCACGGCCGAACAGCGTCACCAGCTCGAGGAGTTGCTGGCGGACAAGGCCGAAAGTGCATCGGCATTTGCTGAGGCGGTGGCTGACATCGATGCCACCAGCGAACAGCGTCTCACGCTCCTGCAACGGCTCGCGGGCCTGCGCGTCGTCGAGCGAGTGCAGCTCGCCCTGAAGGGAAATCGCGAGGAGCGCATGGCCCTGATCCGCGATCCCTGCAAAGTGGTGCAGCGCGCGGTGCTCCAATCTTCCAGGCTTACAGATCGAGAGGTGGAGACGTTTGCCTCAATGGCCAGCCTCACGGAAGAAATACTGCGAATCATCGCCAACGGCAGGAATTTTCGCCGTAATTACAGCGTGGTCATGAATCTGATGAATAATCCCAAAACCCCCCTCGATGTCACTCTGCATATGCTGCCCAGTATCACTGCGCCCGATTTGAAAAAACTCGCCGCCAATAGGAATATCTCCGACACTTTGCGCTCCGCCGCTATGCGCTTGCAGGTTCAGAGGAATCAAGCTCGTTCTGGATGAGAGGCGAGGCGGAGACTCGCTGATGGTCGGTCAGGCAGGAAAGGGAGCGTCCCAAAAGGGTGCGACGTCAATCAGCGGCGATGCCCAGAGTTGAGGTTGTCCAGGGAATAGCGTAACCGCGTTGCACAACATACGGGGACGAGGAACTGTCGTCGCGCTGGTGCGGCTCGAGTTCGAGCAATGGCACCTCTGCAGGGCAGCGCCATCGCAACGGCAATACGATCGTCCCAATACCGCGGCTGACGTAAATTTGCGTAGCGCCCAGCCGGTCCCAGCCCATTTTGAAGCGCATTTGCTCGGGCGACCGCCCGTACACGGTGCCCAGCAACGGCAAGTTCACCTGGCCGCCATGCGTATGCCCCGATAACACCAAGCCTATACCCCGGCACGCCGCCGCTGTGACCAAACGTGGATTGTGCGCCAGAAGAATCGTGGCCGCGTCCTCGGGGATGCCGCGCATGGCCCGCCCCAGATCCGCACCGTAGCCGTAGTCGTCCACGCCGGCCAGATACAGCGTGGCGCCGCGTCGCTGTAGCAAACGGTGCCGATTCCGCAGAACTTGAATGCGCTGCCGCCGCAGAGCTCGGTCCACCGCGTCCGCGCCGACCCGAAAGTCATGGTTCCCGAGTACGGCCACAACACCCGAACGCGCGCGCAGGCCGCCCAGTATTTCCGCCACCGGCTCTATCGAGGATCGGGAATAGCTGACGAAATCACCGGTGAGCGCAACCAGGTCGGGTTTGAGCTTATTGGAAAGCTCCACCACCGCCGCCACCTGGTCCAGAGGCACAAACAGACTGTGATGAATATCGCTCAGTTGGAGTATGCGGAAGCCGCGAAATCCTTCCGGCAGGTCACTAAGCCAGATGCGTTGCGTTGTAATCCCTAAACCGCCGCGGAATCGATGTACCAGACCACGGTCGCGTACGGATTCGCCATGGATGAGGCGATTCTTGAGCTGTGGACGACCCAGGTAGCGGTTACGCAGTGCTGCCCAGCGACTCACAGGCGGGGATGTAAGCAAGTTTACAATAATGGCGCTCCGAGACTATTTTGCAAGCCACTGATGCCACTCTAGGCCGCTTACACGATACAACTGGGTGAGGCTAACACTCCGAAATGGAAGCCGTCAATCAAAGTGAAACGATCAGGAGGCGCAAGAGTTATTCTGCTCCTGGAACAGCCGGTTTCTGAGGCACTTCCAAGCCATCGGCAATTCGCTGCCGTATATCGGCGCCGATCTGACGCAACTCCGCATGGATACGGCCATTCGAGGCCAGCATTTCATAATCGCCAGGGCGGTAAGTCTGGCCCGAGAAGTCGGTCACCATCCCTCCCGCCTCCCGCACCAGAAGCACTCCCGCCGCGGTGTCCCAAGGGTGCAAGCCGAACTCCCAAAATCCATCAAACCGGCCGCAGGCAACGGACGCCAGGTCGAGCGCAGCCGAACCGTCGCGGCGCACTCCATGCGAGCGCAGTGTGAAATTCCAATAGTAGTGAATGTTTGGGTTGCGCGCGCGCTTGGTACTGGGGAATCCGGTGGCCAACAAACTCGTTGAGAGATGATCGATGCTGGAAACTCGGATCCGTCTTTCGTTCAGATAGGCGCCTTCTCCCCTCGAGGTCGTGAAGAGCTCTTTTGTGATCGGCTGATAAATCACTCCCGCCCGTAGTTCGCCGGCCTCCTCAAATCCGATCGAGACCGCGAAACAGGGGTAGCCATGAGCAAAGTTAGTGGTGCCGTCGAGCGGATCGACGATCCAGCGATAACGCCCATCGCCCTGCTGCCCGCTTCCTTCCTCCGCCACGATAGCGTGCTTGGGAAAATAAGTGCGCAACCGGCCCACAATCGCCTCTTCAGAGCGGCGATCGGCCTGCGTAACGAGATCTACTTCCCCCTTGTAGCTGATCTTTGCGGGGCGATCGAACTCTGAGAGCAAGATGCCGCCGGCTTCTAGGGCCGTCTCCACAGCTACTTCCAAGAATTGATTGCCCATTCGTCAGCAGATCGTGGGCCTCAGTTGGCAAGCCCGCCGCTATAGTAAGACTTCCGGTAGCGCACCTTGTAGTTTCCTTTCACTCGCACCTCAATCGAACGATAGGCCCCCTGGGGCGGCCGCGGCTGCGGATAGTATCCCAGGCGGTATTGCGTGCGAAGCTCGCGGTTGATGCGATCGAATACGGAGTCGAGTTGCGAAACCTCGTCAGGGTCATACATGGCTCCGCCGGTGCTATTGGCAATGGTTTCCAGCGCGTGCTCGCCGGCCGTGTTTCGGCCATTCTCGCCCTTCACGGAACGAATGATGATGGTGTAAAGCAGCGCCTCAGCTCGCAGCGCGGCGCGCCGCGCGGTTTCAAAATCCGCGCGGCTGGTGGTTTCACCGGCGTCGGTGATTAGAATCAAGACTCTGCGGCGATCGGACGGCGCCTTAGCCAATGCATCCGAGCCCAGGTACACAGCGTCATAAAGCGCGGTGCCGTCGCCCGGAGTCACACGTCGCACCGCTGCTTGCAACTGCGGCACGTTACCCGTAAAGCTCGCCAACTGTGTGACCGTATCGGCAAACTCAAATATTCCCACGCGGTCCTCGGCCCGTACGACTTGGCCAATAAAGCGAGCCGCCGCGTCTGTCTCAAGCGGAAGTCCTTTGATTTCGCTCAAACTCGAATCGATCATCAGGGCCAGATCCAGCGGCTGTTGGGTCTCCGGCTCGAACACCTCGATTTTTTGCGGCTTACCCTCCTCGTAGATTTCAAACTGGTCCCTCTGCAAATCGGGCACCGGGCGATTATTCTCATCCAGCACGCCGGCAATCACGCCGACTAGATTCACGTCGACCTGGATGGCAGAGCCCTGATCGGCTCCGCGATTTTGCGCCCCAGAATTGGAAATGAACTTGGGAAAGGGCGCGGCCATCAGGCAGAAAAGGATCATGCCTGCCGGGCCGATGAACTCGATTCGCGAGATGCGCAACAAGCGTCGACGCCTGGGATAGCGTCTCACTTGATAGATTCCGTTTTTGGCGAAATGGATGGCAGCGGAACTTCGCCTTGCGCCCAAACGGCTCCGTCCTCAAAATATTCTTTTTTCCAGATAGGGACGGTTTGCTTGAGCGTATCGATACCGTAACGGCAGGCTTCAAACGCCGCCCGGCGATGTGCCGAACTCGCAGCAATCAGCACGCTTGTCTCGCCGATCTCCAGCCGGCCCAATCGGTGAACTAAGGCGACCGAGTCGGCGCCAAAGTGGCTGCGCATCGCCGCGCCGATGACGGCCATTTGCTTCAACGCCATCGCCTCGTACGCCTGATATTCAAGGTACAAAGTTCGCCGGCCCCCGGACTCGTTGCGCACAATTCCTTCAAACACGACGATTGCGCCGTCCTCAGGGGCTTTCAATCTGGAACTGATCTCCCCCGTTTGAATCCGCTGCCGCACGAGTTCGATGACGGCCTCGCTCCGTGCCAGTGCGGGAGTACCGGCGCCGCCGCTGACCGGCGGCAGGAACGCCACTTCGTCTCCCATGGCCAGGGGTGAAGTCCAGTCAGCAAAGGACTGATTGACAGAAGCAATTACAGACTGGCGAAAGCCAGCAAGCTTCGGATAGCGCTGGCCATAGTTTGCGAACAGATCTTCCAAACGTGCGCCATCGGCCAGTTCCGCGTAATCCTCGGCGCGCCCCACGATTTCTCTAAGCTGTCCGAAAAAGAGCACCCGCACGCGCATGTAGGTATTCTATCCGTTTCCGGCGGCATGGCGGATTCATTTTCAGCCTGCCCACGACTCTAAAGTGCCCGGAGATGCGTTTGAACTACGTAACTTTACCAACAAGTAGTTCCTTGACGCAGCGCGAACTAAGCCCTACCTTTCTATATATTGACAAGCCAATGAATGACCGGCAGAGTCCCATCGCCTGGACTCGAGACGTCGGAGCCGCCCAGTGAGAATATTGATTTCCGGTTCAACGGGCCTCGTTGGATCTGCCGTCGTTGATCGCCTGAGTCACCAAGGTCACGAATTCATTCGGTTGTTTCGCCCCGGGACGGAAGTCCGCACGGTCCAGACTACACCATCCCACGAACTGCCACATGTGCTCTGGAATCCCCAAACCGGACTCCTCAACTCCCGAGCCGAGGGAGCCGACGCCCTCATCCACCTGGCCGGGGCATCCATTGCCGGGCATCGCTGGACTGAACCATGGAAACGTGAGTTGCGCGATAGCCGGGTAGCCGCCACGCATCACTTGATCGCGTCCTTGCGGCGGCTTCGCCGCCCGCCGCAGATATTCGTTGCTGCCTCCGCCATCGGGTTCTATGGAAATCGCGGCGGTGAAGAACTAACGGAATCCAGCCCCGCGGGCACTGATTTTCTGGCGCAACTGGCGGCCGATTGGGAAACAGAATCGGCCGGTGCGGCAGAGTTGGGCGCACGCGTGGTCATTTTACGTTTTGGCGTCATCCTTGCTAAGCACGGAGGTGCCCTTCCGCGCATGGCCTTGCCCTTTCGCCTGGGCTTGGGGGGGAAAATCGGATCGGGCCGCCAATGGATCTCCTGGGTGACTTTGGAGGATATCGTCGGCATCATCCGCTTCGCACTGGAGACGAATCTTCTCAGCGGCCCGGCCAACGCCGTCTCCCCAAATACCGCACAAAACGCCGAGTTTTCTGCGACTATGGGACGAGTGCTTCGCAGGCCCGCGATTTTCCCCACACCTTCGTTCATTTTGCGATTGGCTCTGGGTGAAATGGCGGACTCGTTGCTACTGGCAAGCCAAAAGGTATATCCCACCAAACTCCAAAAATTAGGCTATCGCTTTCTTTATCCAGACTTGGAGCCTGCGTTGGCAGCCGTCCTAAAAGGTTCGGAATAGGCCCTGTGCAGGCCTCAATAAGTCGCGCATGCATGCTAGATATTCCGGCCACCCCAAGGGGCACGAATTGACATCTCCATTTCCCGCCGGAATAATCGCCGCATGAGCCGCCCTCAGGCCGTTCGGCGCGTAAAAACCTATTCGGCAGCGACTGGTTACGTCTATCAATATTATTTTTATGAAGTGCAAAAGACCCGCCGCGGATTTTCTGCAGGGAGGGAGTACGTATATATGGTTTCGCTCGATCGCAGGCAGGTCTTCCCGCTCAGAATCTTCGTTAAGCAATCCGCTGTGGATAGATGGGGACGTGCTGCAGGACGCAAGCTTTCCGGCACCGAAGAGTATGCCGTCGCGAAACTTCGGCTTTTTCAAGCACTTGACGAGTCGCAAGAGATCGAAGCCAAGCGGCCCGACCTCATCATCGACGAATCAAACCTCGACAACCTTCTTTCTCAGCTCGATATCTGAAAGGCCAGTTGGTAGCCCCGACGGGAATCGAACCCGTATTACCGGCTTGAAGGGCCGATGTGCTAACCGTTGCACCACGGGGCCACGAGAGAGCGGGAAAGCAGCGCACAAAGGCAAATCTTAACATACTGCCCATTGCAGCCGGCGCCGTGGAGCCCCGGTCCGGGCTAGGTTTGGGCGCAAATCGCAAACCACTTCTTGCTGTCGCTCGCCTAAACCCTTGAGTTGGCGACCGTCAGGTCATTCTCGAGAATATCTGCCTGTACGGCGGCACCCAACGCCACCACTTCGTCTGGGTTGATTTCGGTATGAGGACGCTGTCCAAAAAATTGGGCCACCATACGCCGTAGCAGCGGCATCTGAGTCGAGCCGCCAACCAGCACCACGTCATCGATCTCCCCCGCGTTGAGTGTTGCGTCGGCCAGCGCCATCCTCATCGGACCCGTGGTTCCCTCGAGTATCGGTTGCACTAGGCCCTCGAATTCAGTCCTGTAAATATCCCGCCCATACAGGCTTCGATTGGGCAGCGGTACCTCCAGGCGGGCTCGGTCTGCAAAGGAGAGCTCATGTTTCGCTTGGACGAGCGCCCTGCGCAGCCTTTGCAAAGTCTGCGGATCGTTTTCGACATCCAGACCGTGCCGAATGCGGATCTCTTCACGCGCGACACCGAGCAAAGCATCATCGAGCTGGTCGCCCCCAAGATGTGCGTTTCCGTTGGTCGAGATAACCTCATACACCTCCCCATTCGCCACGGGATTCAACTTCAGAATTGTAATTTCAAACCTGCGGCCGCCCAGGTCGTAAACGGCCACATGCCTGCGCCGCTGCTCATGCAAGCCATAGGCTAGTGCCGCAGCCACGGGCTCATTCACTAATCGCAATAACTCCAGACCTGCGAGCGTACCGGCCTCCTTGGTGGCCTGGCACTGCGCATCGTCGAAGCAAGCCGGCACAGCAATTACCGTTTCGCTCACCGGCCCGCCCAAAAACACTTCGGCCCACATTCTTAGTTCTCTCAGAATGAATGCGGATATCTCCGGCGGCGTCAGGACGCACTCGCCGAGGCGAACGCGCAGCACCTCTCGGCTCTCTGAATCGATGTGCAACGCCCTCTTCAGTGCGTCGGGGACGTGATCTACGCCTCGACCCATCAGGTGTTTGAGCGAATGGATGCCGCCCTCTGGTTCGCTGAAGGAACGCCGGCCAGCTGGCGCGCCTACGCTGATGCTGCCATCCGCTTGCAGACCGATGATCGAGGGGCAAAGCGTTTCGCCGTAGGGGCCCGGAATACATTTCGCCTGGCCGGCCGCTTTATCCACAAAAGAAATCAGGCTAAAACTCGCTCCCAGGTCGATTCCAACTGTCCGTGGCATATGCCTTCCCTTCGAATCTTGAACTTTCCTCATTTACCTGTGGGCGCGTTCCATGCGAGCGCAAATACAAACTCAAACGCCGATACTCTTGCCGCGCCAACGGGGGTGCCGGCTCGCGGTTTTCCTACGAATCATAGAAGATCTCGCTGCGAGTTTACCTGAATTGGGGTGTCATTGGCCTACACTGCGGAAATGGGGAAGTCTATCCCCATGCTCGAATGTTAGGACTCACGGACCAAAGTTATACCGTGAACGAGGTGCCGCAACCGCAACTGTGGGTGGCTCGAGGATTTTGGAAAACGAACCCTTGGCGCATCAGCGTCTCTTCATAATCCAGCGTCACTTCATCGAGGTAGATGTAGCTTTTCGGGTCCACAAAAACCCGCGCTCCATTCTCCTCGAACACCTCATCGCGATCGCGGGCCTGTGCGTCCAGGCGCATGGCATAAGTGAGCCCCGAGCAGCCGCCTCCTTGCACGCCTAGGCGCAAACCACCCCTGTCGGAAACTCCCTCCTTGGCAAGGAGTTCCTGAATCTTCTTGGCCGCCTTTTGCGTGACGTGAATCATCTTCCGCTTCTAACCTCAAGCGCCTCAAGCGCCTTCACACCTGTTAATTGTACGCCCGCTTTCAATTCGTTTTGCTCAAATGCACGCGTTCTTTGGCCATTTCGTAAAGGGGCGAGAGCTCACGCAGGCGGTTGACTACCTCCACAACGCGCTGAATCACGTAGTCCACTTCTTCCTGCGTGTTGAATCGGCCAAGTCCAAAACGAATCGAACTGTGGGCCAGATCCTCGCCCACGCCCAATGCCTTCAGCACATAGCTCGGCTCCATCTTGGCCGAAGTGCAAGCCGAACCGCTCGACACCGCCACGTCGTTGATGCCCATCAACAGAGACTCGCCTTCCACGTAGGCGAAACTGACGTTTAGGTTGTTCGGCAGCCGGTAAGCCATTGAGCCGTTGATGTACACCTCCTCCAAACCCTTGAAGATTCCTTCTTTTAACCGCTCGCGCAGCCCGCCCAGCCGCTTGCTTTCCTCCGCCATTTCGTTCTGACAGAGCTCCGCAGCCTTGCCGAACCCGACGATGCCCGGAACGTTTAGCGTCCCAGAGCGCATGCCCCGCTCGTGTCCGCCGCCATCGATGATCGAGACTAATTGCACGCGCGGATTGCGCCGCCGCACATAAAGCGCGCCGCAGCCTTTCGGCCCGTAAATCTTATGTCCGGTCATGGCCAGCAAATCGATTTTTTCTTTATTCACGTCGACCGGAACCTTCCCCATCGCCTGTACCGCGTCGCTATGAAAGAGCACGCCTTTTTCCTTGGCGATCTTTCCGATCTCCTCGATTGGTTGAATCACGCCGATCTCATTATTCGCGTACATGATGGCGATCAGGATCGTTTTGGGCGTGATCGCACGCCGCAAATCATCCGGATCTATGCGGCCGTCTTTGGCCACGGGCAAATACGTCACCTGATAGCCAGACTTCTCCAGGCGCTTACAGGTATCGAGCACAGCCTTGTGCTCGGTAACTTGAGACAATCTCCTTCGGCGCGGCGTTAATCAGCCGGGCAAGTTGCCCGCGGGCGCTTTCCACGGCCTCCTCGGCTGCCCAGCCGAACGAGTGATTGCGGCTCGCCGCATTGCCGAATTTTTCATTGAAGTAGGGCAGCATGGCACTCATCACGCGAGGGTCCACTTGCGTGGTGGCGTGGTTATCCATGTAGATTGGCAACTTGATGCTCATGTTCTTCTTGTTATTCTATCGCTAAGCCTGGACCGAAGCCACTGGCGCATAAATCCCCAATGCTTCTAAATACTTAAGCCATAGGTTCCCCGCTCTGAATCAGAACTGGGAATCTCCCGGACGCTACTGATCTTCAGAAGTATTCGTCGTGTGGACTTGCATCCAGCCTGACGCTCTTAAGTGTTCGTCCTGTCCTTTGGGGATTGGTCTGAGATAAAATGCCATTTCATCTTGTCATGAAACCAGTATTGGCTATCTATCCCGGATCGTTTGATCCGGTGACCAATGGTCACCTGGATCTGATCGAACGGAGCGCGAAGATATTCGACCGGCTGGTCGTGGCTATCCTTCGGAACACCGAAAAGGCGCCACTTTTCACTCTCGCCGAACGGACGGAAATGCTGTCTGAGGTCACCGCTCCGTTCCCAAACGTGGAGGTCGACTGTTTTCACGGTTTACTCGTGGACTATGCGAGAAAACGCAAAGCGCACGTACTCCTCCGCGGCATTCGCGCCGTATCGGACTACGAATTCGAGTTGCAAATGGCCATGATGAACCGGAAGCTCCAGCCGGGTCTCGAAACAGTCTTCATGCTGCCGGCAGTGGAATACAGCTTCCTGAGCTCACGGTTGGTTCGCGAGATCGCGCAGCTCGGCGGCTCGGTTAGCGGTCTCGTTCCGCCGGTGGTTGAACGTCGTCTGCGCGCCAAGGTAATCTAAGAGGGCTCTCAGGGGAACGAAATGACGGAAAGATTTGCCAATCGCATCAATCGTATCGCTGTCTCGCCAACCATGGCGGTTTTGGTCGAAGCGGAAAAATTACGGGCCCGAGGCCTGGACGTCGTTGATTTCGGTCCAGGCGAACCGGATTTTCCTACGCCCGACCACATTAAAGAAGCGGCCATTGAGGCCCTCGAGCGCAACCGCACCAAATACACTCCCACGGCGGGCATCGCACCGCTGCGCGAGGCGGTCTGCCGGTGGCACGCGCAACAGCTCGGCAGCTCTTACGAGCCCAGTGAATGCATCATCTGCGTGGGCGGCAAGCATGCCATCTACAACGCCGTCATGGCGCTCATTGAGGAAGGCGACGAAGTCCTGATTCCTTCTCCCTACTGGGTCAGCTTCCCCGATATCGTGAAGATTGCGGGGGGTGAGCCTGTTTTTGTGCCCACTGAGGCGTCCACGGGCTTCGGCCTTCGCGCCGAGCAACTGCAAGAGGCCATCACAGCTCGGACTCGCATGGCCATCATCAATTCCCCTAATAACCCCACTGGCGCCATTATCCCCCCGGCTGAATTTGAAAGGATCTATGAAGTTTGCCGGCGGCGGGGTATCTGGCTATTGAGTGATGAATGCTATTCGCATTTCACGTACGGTGCCGCGCGCCCTTACTCCATCGCCGGCGTTAAAGAATCCAAGCCCCACTTGATCATCGTTGGTTCGCTCTCGAAGACCTTCTCCATGACGGGCTGGCGCCTCGGTTATGGTCTCGCGCCCAAGCCCATCATCGAGGCCATGCTGAAGGTGCAGAGCCAATGCACCTCCAGTCCCTGCTCCATCTCGCAGTATGCTGCCCTCGCCGCGCTTACGGGTCCTATGGATTCTGTGCCGGTCATGCTGGCCGAATATGCCCGGCGGCGCGCCCGAATCCTGGCAGGTTTGAGCGCCATTCCCGGCGTCTCCTGCCCTGAGCCTTCCGGAGCCTTTTATGCCTTCCCCGATGTCTCGGCGCATCTGGTGGATGGCTCGGGAGATTCCACGGCGCTCGCGCGGCACCTGCTCGAACGCGAACACGTGGCCGTGGTGCCGGGCGACGCCTTCGGAGCGCCTGGCTATCTGCGTTTTTCCTACGCCACGTCCATCGGCCGCATCGAGGAAGGATTGCGCAGGCTCGAGCGTTTCTTCGCGTCCGCGGCCGTCGCTCCGTGACGATTTCGCCTTCCCGTCTGGCGCCCGTCTTTGTTCCTCGCATTTGGGGTTCTCGGACCCTGGCTCCCTTATTTGACGGCGCGCCGGCGGTTGCCGAACCGATTGGGGAGGTCTGGCTCACGGGAGATCTGTGCACTTTTGCCTCCGGCCCCCTCACGGGACGCTCTCTCGGCGAATCGTGGCGCGGGCTTTCGGCCGACTGGAAAGGGCGCCGGCTGCAAGCTAGCGCGCGCATTCCCCTGCTTGTAAAGTTCATCTTCCCAGAGGAAAAGCTTTCTGTGCAGGTTCATCCCGATGACGAATATGCCCGTTTGCATGAAGCTGCGGCCGGGGGAATCGGTAAAACGGAAATGTGGTATGCGGTTGCCGCTCGGCCCGGCGCCGAGCTCCGTCTGGGTCTGGAGCCGGGCGTCACGCCGGAAATTTTCCGTCAAGCACTGGCGGATGCCAACGTGGAGCGGTGTTTGACGCCCCTCTCTGTGCAGACCGGAGACGCCTTCTTTGTTCCGGCAGGAAGCGCCCACACAATTGGACCCGGAGTGCTGCTGTGCGAGGTTCAACAGCATTCCGATATCACCTATCGCGTCTTCGACTACGACCGGCGGCAGGCTGATGGCTCGAGCAGGCCTCTGCACATTCGACAGGCTCTCGACGTATTGCAATTTGGCACCCAGCGGTGCGGAAGAGTGCAGGGCGCCCCAGTTCAACAAGAGTTGGCAAAGAAGACATACTTGGCGGCCTGCCCGTATTTCGCCACGGAGATTTTGGAATTTGCCGGCGCCATTGACGCCAAAACGTGCCCAGATCGCTTTGAATTGCTGGTTTCACTCGCGGGGCACGGCAGGATCCAGTGGCGTTCAGAATCGATGCCTTATACTCCCGGTGAAGCCTGGATGGTCCCGGCCGCGCTGGGCCAATATCATCTCATCGCCCAATCCGCCACGAAGCTGCTGCGTACCTATGTCCCCGACTTGGAGCAACTCTCGCGCGAACTCGCCGAGAACGGGCTCAGTGAGTCTCAGAGCTCCGCAATTCTTCGCCAATGAGTTCGGCCGCGCCAGCCGCTCACGCGATCATTCTTGCCGGTGGCCGCGGAACGCGTTTTTGGCCGCGCAGCCGCGCGCGCTTGCCGAAACAACTGCTCAACATCGTCGGGCAGAAAACCATGCTCGAGCAAACTTACGAGCGCCTCGCCCCGCTATTTCCCCGTTCCCATATTTGGGTGGTCACCAATCACGAGCACGCTGGCGCCGTGCGCCGCCAGTTGCGGCAGGTGCCTTCGCGGCACGCGCTGATCGAGCCCTTCGGCCGCAATACCGCCGCGGCCATTGGCTTGGCCGCGGTGCATTTGTTGAAGGAAGGGAGCGGCAGGGATGCGCTCATGGCCGTATTGCCCGCGGATCACTTTATCCGCAAACCCGCGCGTTATCGGCAGATCGTTCGCGCCACTTTGCAAGCTGCGGCGCAGCCGGGAGCTCTCGTCGTGCTTGGAATTCCGCCTTCGCGCCCGGAAACCGGATATGGCTATATCGAACGAGCTTCTCGCGGCAAGGCGCGTCAATCAGCAACCGGCGGAGATCCTGCCTATGTGGTTCGCCGGTTCACGGAGAAGCCTTCTCTCAAGCTAGCCCGCAACTACGTCGCATCGGGACGTTATCTGTGGAATGCCGGAATGTTTTTCTGGCGCGTATCCACATTCCTTGAAAACCTGGAGCGCCATCTGCCTAAAACGCATGCCGCCCTGATGCGCCTCGCGCAAACAATTGGCACGAGGCGCTATCCGGCGGCGCTGGAACGCGAATATTCCCGGCTCGAAAATATTTCCGTTGACTATGCGATCCTCGAGCCCGCCTCGCGCGATCCCAATCACACCCGCGTCTTTGTCATTCCCGCCGAGGTTGGATGGAGCGATATCGGCTCCTGGGCTGCTGTTTACGAGCTCTTAGCCAATCGCGCCGGCGCAAACGTTTCGACTGGCCGCGTGTTTGCTCTCGATGCCGCAGGGAATCTCATCTGGAGCCCCTCTAAGTTCGTTGCCGCGGTAGGAGTTTCCGATCTGGTTGTGGTGGAGACTTCCGATGCGCTCCTCGTCTGTTCCCGGGAGCGAGCGCAAGATGTGGGACGCGTGGTGAAATGGCTCGAGCGGCATCGCCTGCAAAAATTGCTTTAGCTTCCCTGCCCTTCGCACGCGCCAACTCGTTCGCATATACTGTGCCCGTGAATACGATCCGCTTTGGCACCGACGGTTGGCGCGGAGTCATTGCCGACGACTTTACATTTGAAAATGTCCGCAAGGTCGCCTTTGCTATCGCTCGCTACGTTGTGCGCGCCGAAAAACTCGAGCGAGGCGTCATCGTCGGATACGATAACCGCTTCGGGTCGGAGCGCTTCGCGCAAGCTGTTGCCGAAACGATGGCCATGGCCGGTGTGCCCGTGTGGCTCTCAACGTCTCCTTGCCCCTCTCCGGCAGTTTCGTTGCTGGTGCGGCAGCGAGGAGCGGCGGGAGGCGTAATGATCACGGCCAGTCACAATCCTTATCGCTGGAATGGAGTCAAGTTCAAGGCCAGCTATGGCAGCTCGGCATTGCCGGCCATCGTGGAGCAAATCGAACACGAGCTGGCGAGGGTGCAGGTCCATGGCCTTCCGAATCTGCCGCCCCGGCCCGGCCAAATTCAACCCCTCGACCTCCTTGCGCCTTATGTGGATACCATCGATAAGCTGGTCGATTGGGAAAAGCTGCAAGCCGCGCGGCTGCGCTTCGTCGTCGATCCCATGCACGGCGCGGCCCGCGGGCTGCTGATTTCCTTGATGCGGCGCCATGGTATCGCCTGTGAGGAGATTCGCGGCACCCGCGACCCCCTCTTCGGCGGCGTCAATCCGGAACCAATCGAACCCCATGTCGCGGCATTGCGCGAAGCCATTCGCCGCGGCGGCTACGATGCGGGCTTTGCCGCCGATGGAGATGGCGATCGCATCGGGGCTATGCACTCCGACGGAACATTCATCACTCCGCATCAAATCTTTTCGATTTTATTCTGGCACCTCGCCGGCACACGGAAGGTCAGCGGCGATCTGGCCAAGACTTTCTCCACCACAAAGCTGCTCGATAAAATCGCATCCAGTTTCGGCCGCCGCGTTTACGAAGTGCCCGTCGGCTTCAAATACATCTGCGAGTTGATGCTCGAGGGCAATATTCTGATCGGAGGCGAAGAATCCGGCGGCATTGGAACCAAGCTCTATCTGCCCGAGCGCGACGCCACGGTAAGCGCGCTTCTGCTCGCCGAAGTCATGTCCTGGCATCGCCTGTCACTCGCCGCACTCGTGGCGCATTTGCATTCCGAATATGGCGAGCACCACTACGGCCGCGTGGATCTGGAGTTGCGTCTCGGTCAAAAAGAACGCGCGTTGGAATATTTCTCGGATTCCCATGTCGCCCGTCTGGGTGACTGGCCGGTGGTTCGCCGCGAAGATCTCGACGGCATCAAGTTATACGTCGGAGAAATCGGCTGGGTGATGGTGCGCGGCTCCGGCACCGAACATATGCTGCGCGTTTACTCCGAGACGACGCGCGCGGAGAATACACAACGTCTGCTAAATGAAGTAAGCGGGCTGGTGCAGGCATTGTGAGCAGGATGAGGCGCCATTTTTACCAACTCGATGTCTTCACCGATAAGCCACTTGCCGGCAATCCCCTCGCAGTCATCACGGATGGCGATGGCCTCTCCCCGCGCCAGATGCAGGCCATTGCGCGAGAGATGAATCTTTCCGAGACGGTATTCGTGCAGAAGCCCACCGGCAATCGCGCGCTGGCGCGCCTGCGCATTTTCACCACCAAGCGCGAACTGCCCCTGGCCGGCCATCCGGTGATCGGCACCTGGTTTCTTCTGGCGCAGCTCGGCGTCGTGCCGGCGCAGGAGGGCAGTGTGCACGTCCTGCAGCAAACAGGCGCGGGCGTTCTACCTGTCGAGATCGCGTTCCACGAAGGCCGTCCTGTTCGCGTTGCCATGACGCAGAAGCACGCTGAATTCCGCGCCGCGCGGGTCGATCGCGGCGCACTCGCTCGCGCACTCGCCATCAGCCCGCGCGATCTCGAGCCATCGTTGCCGATCGAATACGTCTCTACGGGCATCTTCAACCGTCGAGAACAGAGACACCGTGTTCGCTCGCGGGATGCTTCCTTGGGAAATCGGCGAAGATGCTGCGACTGGATCGGCGGCCGGTTCGCTCGGCGCTTATCTGGTGCATCAAGGGCGCCTAAAACTGGCCACTCCGCTGGAGATTCACCAAGGCATTGAAATGCAGCGTCCCAGCCGCATACGCGTGGAGGTGCTGGCACAACACGGCAAACTCGTGCCGCGCGTGAGCGGCACTGCCGTCACGATCATGGAAGGTCTACTCGACTCTTGATTCAGGCAAACGGGCCGGTCCGAAGACCGGCCCGCCGTACTTCGCGTTAGAGAACTCGACTAACGCACCTTCTTGGCCACATCCCTGCGGCGGTCGCGCCGATCATGCCGCAGATCTTTACGATCGTGGTGGATATCGCGCCTGTCCCGGTTGCGATCCTTCACATCGTGGTGGATGTCCTTCTTGTCGGCGCGAATATCCTTTCGATCCGCCTTGGCCTGGGAGCTATTGGCGCCGTATTGCGATTTGTCTTGCTGGAGCTGGCTGCGATCAGAGCGGACATCACGCCGATCCTGCCGAATGTCGCGGTTGTCCGCGTTGCGATCGCGCACATCCTTCCGAACATCCCGCCGGTCCTGCCGGATATCGTGAGTGTCCGT